>ERZ842401.552-NODE-552-length-54904-cov-10.716804_pt1 | contig 54904 bp, 17 predicted proteins | sample MGYA00521270_ERZ842401 | MGnify/ENA primary metagenome ERZ842401 (study PRJEB31892, sample SAMEA3878208) | bioreactor metagenome | biome: Moose rumen | place: Sweden | collected 2011-10 | study: EMG produced TPA metagenomics assembly of the PRJEB12797 data set... | reverse complement strand
TCATGTTTCATACAATAAGAAATGTTTAAGAAGTCTAACACTAATCTTGGTTTTTCAGGCTTTGCAAAAGCCGTTGTTTTTGCTTTTTGAAAGTTTAAATATCCTTTAGGATAGGTTCTGATGTCGGCAGGAAGATGGTGGAAGTGTACTTACAACCAGATTCATGGCGACAGTAGATTATTAGCATGAAGTGCTTAAACTTTCAAAAAGTGTTGTTTAGGTTTTTTTCTTTATAATAATCTGCAAGCGAAACACAGGTATTTACGAGTGAGCCCAAATTTACATATTTTTTCACTTCCTCGCGTGCGTTATTATAGTAAAAAGGAATAAGTGTAATAAAAATGTTAAATATTAGTGCGAAAACGCATAAGAATTGTTAAGTGGTGTTAAAAATAGGGGAGGATAACGGGGATTATGGCGACTTTTTTTAGAAAAATTTGGTGGTATGTTTATAAATTCATATTTTTGTAGCCCCAATACACACGTATATACACGTTAATAATAGACGCGCGCATGTTAAGAGCAAAGATGACATATAAGTTCCTGATGTTGATGTTGATATTCTCAACACCAGCCTTCTCTTATGTGCCATTCTTGGATGCCGATACAAGCTTCTACAACAAGTATCCATACATCTACTTCGTTGGCAAGGGCGACAGCACAGCAATTGGCGAAGACTATTTCTTCGATCATGCAGGCTATGTCATCTTCCCAGTTGGTAAGGCGAAGTTGCCACTTAACAGCCCATTGCTGAAAGAACTCTCTGGTACTGTTCTGCCACAGATGAATCGTGATAGCCTTCAGCTCAATGGCGTCATCCTGCGAGGCAGTGCCTCTCCTGAAGGTCCTTGGAGAGTGAACCAACGTCTTGGACAGGCTCGTACCAAGTCGCTTGTTGATTTCCTGAAGAATCAGTCAGCATTCCCAATAAGTGATAGCCTCATGTCAGCAAAGGCAGAGGGAGAGGATTATCGCATGCTCTGCAGACAGATGATGCTGAAGGGCGATCCTGACTATTCTCTCGTAGCAATACTCTGTGACAAATATCTGGGCATCGGACGCCAGGATATCCTGAAGCAGAAGCTGATGAGGATTCGTGGCGGCAGGCTGTGGAGACGTCTGCTCAAGGAGTACTTCCCAGGTCTGCGTTCTGCACGACTGATGCTGACAGTGAAGAAGTATGAGCCAGCACCACAGCCAGAACCTGTTGTAGAGCAGAAGACCCTCGTGCCTCCTGTGATAATAGAGGAACCCACATTCCCAGCAGTAGCAGAAGATACAGTAGTTCTGGAAGATTACAGAATCCCACGTCGTGAGCTGTTGTCAATAAAGACCAACCTCCTGTTCTATGGTGTCTATGTACCATTCGGATATAACCGCTATTGTCCGATACCAAACATCGGCATCGAATACTACCCAATGCATGGGCACTTCACACTGGGTGCTTCTCTCGACTTCCCTTGGTGGGTAAACTACGAAAAGCATAAGTTCTTCGAGGTTCGCAACCTTCAGATAGAGGGACGCTACTACCTTAAGACCAATGAGTCCAATGGGTCCAATGAGACTAATGGGACTTATAAAGGTCCAGCCTTCAGGGGCTTCTATCTGCAGGCCTATGGTCATGTGGGTATCTTCGAGATAGGACTCCATAAGGACAAGGGTTACAAGGGCGAAGGCTTCGGAGGCGGATTAGGTCTGGGCTATATGATGCCAATATCAAAGAAGGGCCACTGGCGCCTGGAGTTTGCGGCACAGTTCGGATACCTCTATGTAAAGCACGACCCATTCCAGTTTGAATATCGTGGTGGTGTGGATCTCCACGATGAGCTGTACTACTACGACTGGGTACGTCCTGCAAGCGAATTCAAGAAGCGTCAGTATCGATATACATACTTTGGTCCTACACGTGTTGGCGTCACGCTGACCTACGACCTGCTCTATCGTACTAATACAAAGACAAAGAAGAAGCTCAGCTTCAAGAGAGTCAGCTTCAGGTCCTATGAGAAAAAAGTAAAAAAGTAATAGACAAGTAAAAGATGATATTAAACAAAAACCATACAAACAGTTACAGTTTTATCTCATATAATTGTAATAAGTTTAGTGGTAATATTGGTTTTTTAGCGAAGCGGGGTTTTTCCTTCTGTGGGCTTGTAAACACGTCAGTGATTGTGATAAGTGGCTTGGCTATGGCTGTAAAGCTCGCTTTAAAAGACATAGTAAAGACTCTTGGCACAAATGCTCAAAAGAGCATCAAGACCTCAGAAGGGGTTTTCTCGGTTTTTGTTTCCAAGCCCTGCGCGCTAGCAAAAAGTTTTTGTTAAAATTAAAATAAGAAATAAACGAATCAAAAGAAATTAAAGTAGCGAATTAGTGAAGCGTCTTCCTATCATAGTAGTATTCTTCTTCATTCTCATGTGTTCCGTGGGATGCATGCGAGAGCCTGAGCTGCACCTCTATGAGCCACAGAATATCGACATGAACTTCCCAATAGTGGATATCGACCTCGAGGTATACTGGGACTATGAGATGACCTTCGATGTACGCTACGACTGGAAGGCAGAATGGTTCTATGACTGGGATGCGCATGATGACTCTATCTTCGGAACGATGGGCTATGTACAGCCATCAGTCTTCAACCTGCGTCGATACTTCACAGGCGATGTTAAGAATGTGCCTCATACCACAGTCATCGCAGCCCCACCATTCTCTGGCACCCACTTCCAGGATAAGTTCGAATGGGGCTTCTGGGATATCCTCGTATGGAACGATGTCAGAACCATCGATGGTGTGCAGAGTATTAACTTCGATGAACAAAGCTCACTCGACTCTGTCATCGCCTTTACAAACAATTCACCTCACAGGTCTCGCTATCATGCTCCGAAATACACTTACGCCTTCTGGGCTCCAGAGCCTCTCTTCTCAGCCTACGACAGGGGAATAGAAATCAACCATAACCTCGATGGTTTCGTATATGATAAGGAGCGTAATGTGTTTGTCCGCACACTCGATATGCAGTTGTATCCTGTTACATATATATACCTTACACAGGTGATACTTCACAACAACTACGGACGCATCCATCAGACAGAGGGTGACGCCAACCTCTCAGGAATGGCACGCTCTACCAACCTGAATACAGGTACTGCAGGCAGCGATGCAATCTCAGTATATTACAACAACAACCTGAAGGAGAACTGTACTCTCGTACCTTATGGCACACCATTGGACGACCCTTCACGTGCCACAGCAAAGCATGCTGACATCATAGGAGGACGTCTGATGACTTTCGGAATGTGTAACCAGACACCACGATTGATCGATGAAGGTGCTCCCCTGACAGATAAGAATAGGCACTACCTCGATGTCACAGTACAGTTCTATAATGGTATGGACTCCACAATGGTCTTCGATGTCACAGACCAGGTGAGGAAGCACTATAAGGGTGGTGTAATCACTGTGGAGCTCGACGTCGATACCGTCCCCATCCCAACCCGTCCAGGCGGCTCAGGCTTCAATGCCGTAGTAGTCGACCCCGACTCAGTAACATACGAGTTTGGACTGTAGTTAATTGAAAATTGAGAATTGAACATTAAAACATTAGAAGAAAGGTAAAGGGAAGAAAGAAGAAAGTTTAATACAAACAGCCCCCACAAATAAACATTCATCATTCATCCATAGACCTTCATCCAAAGAAACAGAGAGTAGAAACGAAATTAAGAAAAAACCAATACTAACAATTAAAAAAGTTCCTATTATGAAAACAAAGTATTTAATCTTCGTAGCTCTTGCAGGAATGATTTTCGCAAGCTGCTCGAATGGTGAGTACCTCGGAGACGACAGTCCGATGCTGAGCCAAGAGAATCCTGGTGACGCTATCGAGTTCAGCTACACGATGCAGAATGCAACTCGTGCTGACAAGTACAAGTATGGTGCTGATGCTGCTGCAAGGCTAAGCAACCACTTTGTCATTTATGGTATAAAGCACCCTAGTGCTGAAGACAAAACTGCTGACAACGATAAGGTAGTTTTCAACAACTTCCAGACAAAGTGGACTGCAAATTCAGCAACTAGCACTGCTTCTAACTCAAGTGACTGGGAGTATGCAGGTCTTCAGTCATATGATGCTACACCAACACAGCAGTCAGTCAAGTATTGGGACTATAGTGCAGCTGGCGGTTACACCTTCACTGCTTTCTCAAGCACAGACATCAGTTATCCTAAGAACGTTACAAATGACAAGATTCAGGTTACAAAGGTGGCTTCTGACGCTACTTCTTTGTACAACAAGGGTTATTCTGTAAAGATAAAGGATGGTGCATCGCTTAACAACCTGTATTTCTCTGATCGTATTGCTATACCTAAAACCAACTTTGGTGGTACAGTAAGCTTTACTTTTCGCAACCTTTTTGCAAGGGCACGTTTCGGATTCTATGAGACAGTTGCTGGTTACACAGTAAAGATTGACAGATTCTATATTGATGCAGATGCTGATCCAGATGCAGTTCCTGCAACAGCCCCTGTTGTCGATTTCGCAAAGATGAAGGATCCTAAGACAGATGGTTTCTATGCTTCACTTCAGAATGTGAAGAATATTGATAACCAGACTGTTAACGTCACTTATTATGACAATACAGATGCTACAATAGAGAATCGTGCAAAGGTAACCAACCCAACAGAAGGTTATAACTATACCTTCAAGCAGGGTAATGGATCAGGTCTGATTAATACAGTTCTGTCAACTTCTGCTTCAAGTCCTACTTGGGCTGTTTCTACTGATAATGGCTATACTCCTGTAATCCCATTTGAAGGTAACACCAATCCTCTCCTTCTGAAGCCCGACTTCACACTGACTTCAGAGGATGGTAATGGTGACGTGATTCATGTTCGTGGTGCTCGTGCTATCGTGCCTGCTTCATGTGTTCAGTGGAAGAGCAACTTCGCTTATACCTATATCTTCAAGATTTCTGACGCAACAAATGGTACTACTGGTGCTGTTGATGCAAATGATGACCCAACAGACCCAGAAGGTCTGAAGCCTATCACCTTCGATGCTATAGTAGTAGATGTAGAAAACCAGATGCAGCAGACTATCACAATGGTATCTACCAACAGCGTTACTACTTATGCTCAAGGCGCTATTACTAATGAGTACACTAATGGTAAGCCAGTTTATGCAGTTGTAACAGATAATGGTGATATGACTGCTCCTGAGCATGAGGTAATTACCCCAACAGCTATTGGTACAGCAGCTACTCAGGCACAGGTGTATAAATTATCTGCAGCCGCTTCTGAAGCTGAGGTTCTGTCTAAGCTGAATGGTTCCCCAATGTCATTCACTATGACAGCAACAACAGGTACTGAGGCAGCCTCAATCGAAACAACTATACCTCTTTCTGACAGTACAACTCCTATCTCAAATGTGAAGTTCACTCCTTCAGCAGCTGGTACCTATGCATATGTTTATACAACAACTGCTTATGTAGCACCTACCTATACTGTTCAGAGTGCTGGCGTATATGACTCAGGCAAGACATATTATATGAAGACTGCAGCTGATGTATACTATGCTGTAACAGTTCCTAGTGCTGCAGCATTCGATGAACACAAGGACCACCTCTATCTCGCATCTGGCGGCACAGTTGGTATATATGATGTTAAGGTAATCAAGGTTCAATAAAAATATAAACTGAAGTTTATGAAGTAAAAATGGAAGTAAAAATGGAAGGACTACGAGCTTGCTCGCCTGAGCACCTACGGAGCGCAAGAAACTCGCTCCGCTCGTGGAAGTTAAAAACTTCAGCCCGAAGGGCATAACTCCCGCCTGAAAGGCATAACTTCAGCACAATGTGCTTAACTCCATCTTATTACTCTCAAAACTAAAGATATAACAAACAATTCACATATTATTAACCAATTAAAATTTTAAAGTTATGAAAAAGTATTTTTATCTTGCAACAGCTCTCGTAGCGTTAGCTGCTTGCTCGAATGAAGAGTATGTAGGTGACAACAGCCCTACATTAGGTGAAGGAGGTGGAGCGATAAGCTTCAGCATGAATACTCCAGCTCTCACTCGTGATGACCAAGACCACACGACTTCTGCTGCCACACTGCACAACCAATTCATTGTTTGGGGTGAAAAAAGTACTGGTAGTGCTGCCGAAGCTGCCACTGCTGGTACCCCAGTTTTCATCAACTATGTGGTGAATTATGGTGCTTCTACAGCTCACACCACAGAATCAAACTCTTCTGATTGGGAGTATGTAGGACAAACTCCGTATGCAGCTGCTAAAGTTACTTCAACAGGTTCTCCTGCAACGATTTCGACACAGACTATCAAGTATTGGGACTTCACTAACAAGAACTATACTTTCACAGCTATCTCAGCTTTGCCTGCAGATATCTCAGGTGATAGGATAACTGTTACAAAAAATGTTTCAGGAAGTACTGTTTATGACAAAGGTTATACAGTAGCGCTGAAAGAAGGTGCCAACGTAAATGACATCTATTTCTCAGATCGTACTTTGGTAGAGGCTGGTGATGGAACAAAGTCCACTCCTGTAACCCTCCGCTTCCGCAATCTTGTTTCGCAAGTTCGATTCGGATTCTATGAGACCGTCCCTGGCTACAATGTTGCAATCACTGATGTTAAATTCAATAGTGCATCACACACAGCAGACGGAGCCGGCAATTTTGGTGTTGACTGTGCAGTTCTAGTTCCTGGAGCTTCTACTTCATTCACTGTGACTTATGATGATGGTTCGGAAAACGCAGCTAATCGAAATAAGGCAAAGGTGGCTGTAGGAGGTTCAAACACTCAAAACTATCTCTCAACGACAGCCACAAGTTTCTATGGTACTACGCTTGGTACAACATCTAATGCTCGTACTTGGGAAAATGCTGGTAACTACACCAAGATTCTGCCTAACCCATCGAATACAACCGACCTTACTCTGACCATCAGCTATCGCTTAACCTCAACCGATGGTTCTAATGAGACAATCGACATCACAGATGCTGTTGTTAAAGTTCCTGCTGCATTCGCAAAATGGCAGTCAAACTACGCATATTCATATCTGTTTAAGATTACTGACAAAACTGGTCTCTACCCCATTACCTTTGATGCTGTAGTAGTTGAAGATGAGGCTGGTAATCAAGAGACTATCACTACAGTTAGTGATCCAAGCATCACTACTTATGCTAAGGGAGAGGTTGTTACTGCAAACAATGAATATCTGACTAGCAGCAACATTTATGTTGTTGTTGATAAGACAGGTACTGTACAGACGTTGACCGTAGGTACAAATGCTAACCTCTATCTTGTAACTAACACTACAGGTGAAGGTGTTGCTCAGGAGATTACCGAAGAGAGCGTGGCTAATGCATAGGCTAATGGTAATCCAAGTGATACTAACGATGATTCAACGCCTGATACTTGGACTGTCACTGGTGTAGGAATGAAGAGTCTGATAGTCACAACTATTGGTGTGCCAACTCTCACGGCAACCTCATCAATACCTGCTGCAGATTCACCAACTGGTGTAGCTATTACTGTCAATGGTGCTAAGTTTGCACCTGCCGCTGAAGGCACCTATGTAGTTGAATTCATTGACACCTCTGACGGTAACAAGAAGTACTACAAGGTTGTTAAGGTTGTTGCAGCTCCTTAATCACATCTAATAAACTCAGTGGGGTTTTTCGAGCATAGCTCGATTACGACTCCCCACAGGGTTAAAAACCAAAGCTCGACAGGTGTTCTTCGACTAGCGAAGCGAGCACAGCTCGATTACAACTCCCTGTCAGAGTTAAAAACTAAAACCTACCGAGGTTCGACTCCTCGGTAGGTACCAAAAGAAAAAAGAAAAAGATGAAAGAGAAGAAAGAAAATAGTAACATGGTCAGCGAGCCGATGGCAATGACATACGGCATGAGTGACAATCTGGTGAACAGCGGTCTGCTCACACAGATAAGTGACCTGAGCACAGCGGACAAGAGGTGTCTGGTAGGCTATATCACACAGGAATTAGCCTATGAGGAGACTGATGACGATGTGGATTGGAATCTTATAGACAAAGACTTGCCACCATATACCCTCGACGAACTGTATGCCCGCATAGACGAGTCGCATCAGCAGTATCTAAGAGGAGAATATATTACCGCAGAAGAGTCGGATGCAAGGTTGAAAGAAGATTATATACTATTATAATGAAGAGAATGATGTGATAGTAATAGAGGATATATGGGATATGTACCGTTCACCACAGAATTTGAAAAAAAGAATTTAAGGGCCGGAGCCCGAAATAAAGTTTAGAGTTGAGAGTTTAGAGTTTAGAGTCAGTTGAGAGTTGAAAGTTAAAAGAAAAAGAATGATAAAAAGAGGAATAAGAATAGACAGCAAAACGAAGAGCGACCTGTATGACAAATTCAGTTCTTACGCCCTAGATTTATCGAAACTGGTTTTCGGAGGCGTAATCCTTGCTGGTATCATGGGAATGCAGGTGGATACGAACCTTCTGTTTATAATAGGAGGATTCTCGGTGATGATTCTGACGTTGCTGGGATTTATATTGATAGTATTAAAACATAACATAAGGAGGTAACATTATGGGACTGATTTATTTTATATCGTTTTTTACGCTGATTGCCGCAATCTTACTGATATGGGCACTTGTGCAACTGCAACATAACTCGAATCAGCAAATGGAGACAACTTGAAAGGACAGGTAATATGGGAGTTTATTTAGGATTTTTAGTGGTTGGCCTGCCATGCTTGTTATTTATCATTTTCACTTATACTCCTAGGGGAAAGAAGTGGTTGAGAATGAACAATCTGCTCTAAGAAACTTAGAATAAAGAAAACAAAATGAAACGAATAGGAACTATAAGCTCAATGAACGTAATGAAACCAATAGGGCAGATGTGCCTTGTGGGGCTCATCGGGCTCGTGAGCCTTATAACCTTTAGCTGCCTTCTCGTCAGCTGTGGCGGTGGTGCTGCTGGAGAGGACGACCTGTCTGCTCCACAGGGGATGGTGGCTAATGAGGAATTGGTTCCTATTACCTTCAGCGGCAATCAGGGAACAGAGACAACAGTAACACGTGCCGACGGAACTCCGCTGAGCGATAAAGGGGTGGACGCCTTCAAGGTCTGGGGGTATAAGAATATGAACTACTCTGCAAGTATCTATGACAGCGAGGGCACTACGATGCAGACTGTGTTCCCATGCTACACCGTAAGCTGGGGCGCAAATACAGCCTATACCACAACCTCTAACACCAATAACTGGGAGTATGTTGGTGGCGACCAGACCATCAAGTTCTGGGACTGGGCTGCAACAGCATACCGCTTCATCGCAGCAACAGGGTGGGATGATTCTACACCATCAGATGACCCTGAGGATTATGTTGAGGGTAAGACCTATGGAGCCACAGGGACTTATGGTCCAGAAGGTGCGTATAAGACTTACAAAATCAGCATGTTCGCTGATGCCAGCGATGCTGCGAGGATTGCAGCAGCACCTTACTTCTCACGTCTGTGGTTCTCTACAGGAGAGATGGGGAATTATCCCGATAAGCAGTTTGGCAAACCAGTGACTCTGGAGTTCCTGAAGCCTTACGCGCGCGTGCGGTTTATATATACATATGTGTATCCTCGTGAGGGAATAGTACTCACAGAACAGGAATTCAAGCCTTCAGACAGCGAGGAGAAAACCTACAGCAAGGGTATCGTAACAGTAACATATCCTCTGACAGGAACAGATACTAAAGAGTGGTACTCAATGGCGGAAAGGTATGCAACAGAGGCTGACTCAATACTCATCAATCAGGACTATGATCCGGAGGATGATACGAAGACATATTATAATCATTGTGTAGGAGGCTGGTACACAGTATTACCAAACACCTCACAGGGCAGCTATACACTGTCGGTAAAGGTCAATAATAGTGTGCCTGCTAAGACCGCTGTCGTGCCAGCAGAATATATGCAATGGAAACCAGGCTACAGCTACACCTACATCTTCAAAATCACCGATAAGGGTGGTGTAGAGATAGGATGGGTTGATTACGCCGTAACCCCGTGGAATGATATTGTAGCCGACCATACGGTGTATAATTGGTGAGGAATAACGTTTAAAGTTTAAAGGTTAACGGTTAAAGACAGTTTAAGAGTTTAAGAGTTTAAAGAGTTTAAGAATGAGAGAATAAAGAAATAAAAGAGAAATTGAAGAAAGAAACGACGATAGTAAGAAGTTTTAGGACTAGGGTGACTAGCCTCCTCATAGGGCTTATGGTCCTTATGAGCCTCTTTGTTGTCAGCTGCTCTACGGAGGATGCTGATGATCTGGGTGCTGCTAATCCTGCTGGGGTGCCAATAGGTGGAGTAAAGGGGTATGCATCTTACTTCGACGAGAATTTGCTGCAGACCAGAGCGGGAGATGCCCTGAAAAAGAAGGGCTATGAGGATTATGAGGGTGGTGACAAGACTGTTGCCTTCGCCCTTACGCAGGATGGCCAGACGCCAAAGAAGGGACACCTCTTCAAGGTAGAAGACGAATGGCGCACCAATATAGGAGCGATAGATGCTGGTGACTACTACCTCTATGGCTTTATTCCAAATCTGTCGGTTATCAAATTCAATATCACAGACCGTGCCGGAAACGATGCCAACTACAGCACGGGTGCCAAGATAGTTCTGAATGATGTGCCAACCGTAGTGGATAACGACCTGTGCGTAGTGGTAGGAGCAAAGCAAGGTTATGACAAGGATCACGACGGCAGCTCCGCATATACCGATGTTAATGGTAACGGTGTGTACGACGAAGGCATCGATACCCGTTTGGACACCCTGCGTCTGGGAGACTTTAAATATAAAGCATCCGCTATTACGGGTTCTGGAGGAACAGACAACTATATCTTCCTGCTCTTAGACCACCTATATGCTGCTATTCGCGTTAATATGAAGGTGTATGCCGACTACGCAGCCCTGCGTACCATCAAGCTGAAGTCCCTGCAGTTAGCCACTAAGGCAGGAGGAGACGTCTCTAAGGATAAGACAAATATCACCATCGACCTGGCACGTACCAGTGGCAGCGATGTGAAAGAGAGTCCTATTCAAAGTATTACCTTTACTCCTGCGGGTGTTCCTATCAATCTTGCCGAAGGCGGTATGGAGTTCTGGTCATCAGCTTCCGGACATGAATTGACAACTGATTTCCAGTCATTCATCGGACACTTTATGCCGAATGGAATCACCACGCTTATCCTGACAAGTACCTATGATGTGTATGATACGCAAGGCAACAAGATACGCGAGAACTGCAAAGCCACCAACACTGCGGAACTCAGGGAGCTATTTACGGGACAGACAGAAACCCAGCGTGGCAGACGATATACGGTAAACATGACAATCCGGTCAACATACCTGTATGTGTTGTCAGACCCCGACCTCGACAACCCGACGGTGACATTGAGCGTGGAGTGAAAAGTGAAAAGTGAAGAATGAAGAATGAAAAGGGCATAATAAGAGCGCTGAGAGGGCTTATAGGGCTTATAGGGCTTTTGTGGCCGATGACGATGTCTGCCCAGATTAAGATTGGGGGCAACGTCTATGGCGGCGGCAACCATGCCGAGGTGCGCGGCAGCGCGAAGGTGACGGTGCAGAAGGGCGACCTGCAGAGTGTCTTCGGCGGTGCCCGAATGGCCAATGTGGGCGGACATACCTTCGTGAACATCGACGGTGAGAATGCCACCGGCGACATCATGGCTGTCTCAGTCTATGGCGGTAACGACATCTCCGGCACCATCGGCACACCGGCAAGTGTGAGCGAGACAAGGCCGGCGGAACTCACGGATGTCGTGGATTCCGAAGCAGCCAAGGAGATGCTCGCGGACGACGTGAAGCCCTATAAGAACGTCGTTGACGACACCTGGAACTGCTACGTCCGCACGAGTCGTTCCACACAAGTCGTTGACGAAAACACCGTCGATAAATGGCCTATCGTCATCGGTTCCATCTATGGTGGCGGCAACGGCAACTTCACCTATACGGACGAGAATGGCACACCGCTGCGCGATGATGCCGGCAACTATATTGCCAAGGAAGGTGACGATACTGTCGCTGTTAGCAGCACCCCGCTGTCTGTTCCTAAGATTGACAAGACCTATCTGGAGCTGAAAGGCGGCTGTGTCGGTCACGTCTATGGCGGCGGCAACAACGTCACCGTCAGGGTGAACACCACCCTGAACATCGCCAATGAGAGCTGCGACCTGCTGACGCTGGCACAGCAGTATCTGGCAGGGCAGCCCGGATATGCTGGGATGACAGACGAAGAGAAAGCGGCAGGAGTCGCCGAAATCCTCGGCTACTACCAGCAAAAGGTGCAGCTTAATCCCTTCCAGAGCAACCTCGACACGTATGCCTATAACTTCGCCCGCATCTATGGCGGCAACAACAAGGCAGAGATGGCTATACGTCCTACGTGGAACCTGCAGAAGGGTATCATCCGCGACCTCTATTCCGGTGGCAACAGGGGTAGCATGACCTGTCCGGAAGGCCTGCTGTTAGACATCAAGCCAAAGGTCTCCGACTCATTGCAGATATACAATGTCTTTGGCGGTTGCCGTATGGCAGACGTGAAGCCGACGGTGAACGGCGAATATATCCCTTGTACCAACCTGCCGGGCTATAACTTCCCCAACGAGCTGTCGGCACGAACCCTTATCCGCAAGGGACGCATCACGAACGTCTATGGTGGTAACGACATCACGGGTACCGTATATGGCGGTAATGCCGTAGGTATCTATACCACGGTGTATGGCGACGTATATGGCGGCGGTAACGGTGCCTACGCCTATACCGACAACGACGATTTGAAAAATACACTGTGCAACGACTTCTATTATTCCACCTCAGGCTATACATCCCCCATTGATGCACTGAACGCCCACCGTCCGAATGCCGAGCAGGTGTCCATCCGCCTGGCGGGAACGGCTGCGAACAATCCTACCGTCGTGCATGGCTCCATCTATGTAGGCGGCAACTGCGCTTCACTGGCTGCCAAGAAGGCAAATCCGTTGGTGGAACTGAAGATAGGCTCCTACGTTATTGCCGACAACGTCTATCTCGGCAATAACGGCCAGAAGATGGCTGACAAGGATATCCTGCGACTATATGCCGGTAATGTTAATGGGACTACTGGTAGTCTTGACCCATTGGGTAGTTCATATAATTCTGCCGTTTTGACGGAAAAGAACGACTTTGCCAAATACATGGAGGGCGTTGCCATGACGCTGATGCCAGACATCGTGTTTGACAACAGAGCCATCGGCGACCCTGTCAATTATATCGATTACTCCAGCTATATAGGCTCCTTTTTCTGCGGCGGCAACGTGGGTAGCATGGCCATACCCGGGAAGATGACCTTCGACATTGACCGAGGCCTGAATATCTTCAGTAAGTTCGTGGGGGGCTGTAACAATGCCAACGTGGCTGCCCAGGACGGTCTGAACGCTGCCTACGAAGGCGGTATCATCGGTGCTGAGGACGAGCGCGACAGCTATACCGATACCTCTGGCAATATCAAGGACCGTCTGGAGATTAACTTCGAAAACATGACGATCGTCCCCATGCGATGGAACAACAGTTTCACTCAGGTAACAGCCGGCACGACCCTGACGGCAGGCAAGGAATACTACAGGACCAACCTGCGGTCAAGCAAATTCATTGCCGACGGTACGGAGGTGGCCGATGATGCAAAGAACACCTATTACGAGTTGACGGAATATGGCAATGACTTCGAGTGGAATACTGCATATTGGGACGATGCAGAGGGTGACTTCAAAAAACCGACAGGAGAAAGCAGCGAGGACCTTCGCCTGATGGATGGCAATATCTACGGCGGCTGCTACAACAGCGGTCATGTCAACGGCAATGTCACCATCAACATCAACGAGGATGTATTGAAGAGGGATGAGATATTCAAAGAGTTCGGCGGAGCGAACAATTCCGCCGGTTATCCGAAATCTGACGTGAACTTTGAAGACCAGCGCGACGACGTGCTTGCCGTCGCCCTGTCGGTGTTCGGTGCCGGCTATGGTGAGGATACCGAGATATGGGGCAGCACCACCGTGAACCATAACAACGGCTATGCCTTCCAGATATTCGGCGGTGGCGAGGAAGGCGTCGTGGGCAAGAAGACGGACGTCATCGGTGAACATGGTGAGATAGAGGACCGTGTCTATGAGTACAACCCCGCCTACAGCAGCACCGTCAACCTGAACGGTACCAACACAATCTTCTCCTCTGACGGCACGACGGAGAACCTTGCTGAGACAGAGTATCTCTATGGCGGCGGCAACATGGGCGATGTCTGCGGCAACACCCTGGTCAATCTGGGCAACGGTCGCATCTACGATGCCTTCGGAGGTGCCAGCGATGCCGACATCCTCGGACATTCAGAGGTTTATATAGGCCGTCAGCCCAACGGCAGCGGAGGTTACAAGGACGGCTTCCCGTGGATCAGGGACATCGTCTATGGCGGCAACGACTTCGGCGGCAAGATTCACGGAGAATATGAGGACGGCTATGACTTCGAGGCACGCCTGCGCGACTATGCCACCGACAAGACCCAGTTGCACGGCTATAAGGCAGGGGAGATACCCGACGTGCTGAAGTCGTCATCCTACGTGGAATACCTGCAGGGACGTGTTGACTCTATCTTCGGTGGCAGCTACGGCTATTACGACTATAAACTCTATGGCGAGGGTATCGGCATGCCCAAACAGCACAGCGCGTTTGTGAACATCCGTCCGAAGGACCACATCCATAACGCCCTGAATGCCGTCTTCGGCAGCGGTACCGGTTATCCGGGCAACCGCGACGACGACGGAGCGCAGGACCGCAGCTACGTGCTTGTGGACATCCCCGACGGCATGACGAACTTCAGTAATACGGAGGTCTTCGGTGCCGGCAGTTACAACGGTCTTGGCATGGGACAGGATAAGGACAAGCTCGCCGATGGTACGCTGAAACTCGACGAGGCCTCCGCCATTGTCGATTTGCTGCGAGGGCGCATCCATAATGCCTACGGCGGCAGCTACAACGAGGGTGTGACGCGCTGCACGGTCATCAACGTACCGGCAGAGTCCAGCATCCAGATTGACTCTATCTTCGGCGGAGCCTACGGTACACGTATCCTGCCGCCTTGCGATGTCTATGAGACACAGGTGAACTACAAGAACACCAGCGAGAATGCCCAGGTGTTCGGTGCCATCTTCGGTGGTAACAACAACGAGCGCCGTTCGCTGTTCACACAGGTGAATATCTCGTCGCCGGTTTGGCAGAACAAGTCGAAGGGCTATACGGGCACCGTCTATGGTGCCGGTCGCGGTATCGACACCTGGTCGGAATATACCGAGGTGAACCTGCTCAAGGGCGCGCGCGTATATAATGTATATGGTGGTGGCGAGATGGGCCATGTGCTCAACAGTGCCAGCGTGCAGGCATACCAGTTCTTGTATAAGGATGGCCCTTCGCCGCAGATAGGCACACAGGATTCCTACTGGAAAGACCACAAAGAAGAATTATCAGACCCAGATGTCTTAGACCGCTGGCACCAAGACTGGAAGGATGCCTGGACATTAGGCACCTACTTCGTGCCAAATGGCTCCTGGGACAACTACGCCACCAACAGTGCCACGAACCTTGACCACGTCAGCAACCGTGCCGAGATAGACAACAAGACGGCGGCACAGCTCGACGGACAGAAGAAACACAACACCAACGTCATCATCAATGAGGGAGCCGTCGTGGAGGGCTATGCCTACGGCGGCGGACTGGGCGATGCCTCCGAGGCGCGCACCGGCGACATCTACGGCAGCACCTACGTTGCCGTACTTGGCGGTGAGGTGAAGAAGGATGTCTATGTCGGCGGACGTGCCGGCGGTGTCGATAACCTCTTCGATGCCAACGACTTCGCAAACCCCGGCAACAAGTTCACGGCTACAGCCAATGCCTATATCCAGGGCGGCACGGCACGCAACGTCTATGGCGGCGGCTATGAGGGCCACGTGGGACATCATGTCGGCGACATCCTTGCCGACTATGGCGACGACCGTCCTGCAGAGTCATTCGTTGTCATCGGCAAGAGCGGTACCAACACCTTCACAGGCGGTGCACCCGCCATCACCCGCAACGTCTATGGCGGCGGCGAGGGCGGCTCATTGTACGGAACCTCCCATGTCACCCTCAACAACGGCTATGTGGGCTATCGCTATAACAGCACAACGAAGAAATATGTCGAGGAGCTGGACGACCAGGCCACTGGCGACCTCGACCTATCCGGCAACATCTTCGGCGGCGGCTACGTCATCAACAGCTATGTGGACACCACCTATATCAAGATGTATGGCGGCACCGTACGCGGTAGCATCTATGGCGGCGGCGAGATTGGTCCGATAGGCCGTGGCTCCATCCGCTATACTGCCACCGGCTGTCAGACCAACGGCACAGCCCACATCCGTCATGCCGGTCAGACCAATGTCACGATGTACGACGGCAAGGTGCTGCGCAACGTCTATGGCGGCGGTCGCGGTAAGGACAGCTGGGGCGGCGACGGTACGATGTATATGGATCCGTCGCTCGTTGCCACCCTCGACATGGGATGCAAGGGCTTCGTCTTCGGACAGACCCGCGTCAACATCTACGGCGGTGAGATAGGCACCGACGAGGGTATGGCATACGGCTACGGCAACGTCTTCGGCGGCGGTGACGAGGGTACGGTATATAGTGCCTATATGGATATAGCCGGCAGCACCAAGACACTCCATGTCGGCACCAAGTCCGGCAAACGCTATGACGGCAGCAAGGAGGGCTATTACTATCAGGGCGAGACCACGGCACTCACCGAGGACTGCAAGGTAGTGGTGGAACCCCATACGCAGGCATACGTGCCCGTTACCATTAACGGACATTCGTATGCTGCCGGCGACTATGTTCCCACCTCCGACCTGAACACGCTGAAGAACAAGACGACGGATGCTGCCTATTGGAATAACCTCGACCCCGACGGTATCATCATCCATAATGCCGTCTTTGCCGGTGGCAACCTGGCCGCTGGCAGCAGTTCGCTCTTTGCCAATTCTACGACGGTATATGGCAATGCCACCGCCTCTATCCACGATGTCTATAACCGCGACCTGATTACCATAGGTACCGGACATACCGGCGGTCTGTACGGCGACGGCAACCTGACCTTCGTCGATGGCTACCGTGAGTTGAACATCACTAACTATGGTACTGACTACTATCATATTGCCAAATCGTTGACCTATGATGAGTATAAGGAATTGCCAGAGCGTGAGAAGGCATACTATGAACTGAAGTACAGATGCTTAGTGTCATGTACAGACAATGCCGGCACTACCTATGGCGTCGGTTCTACACTATCTCAGGATGAAATCTTAGACCTGTTTGCAGGGAATGCTAGAGTTATTGTTGACGGCAAGCCAAGTTCTACCTACTGGAAGGAAGAGGGTGTCCTATCTGTCTATGCCGGACGTATCATGAATACAATCCAGCGTGCAGACCTCTGCGGTGTCTTCGGTAGCCGTATGGTGATGAGAGGTGCCCAGGACCGTGTGCCGGAAGAGGCTGACTATACCAACTATACTATCAACCGTGTACGCGAGGTATCACTGAATAAGAAAGATACTAAGGCTGGCGATACTGGTGACAATGCCACTCACGGCAACTACTTCGGTATCTACAGTAAGGTGAACTATCTCGGTGCCTTGACCAGTGATGTCAGGTTCGACACTATACGTACTACGAAGTCTGACGATCCGAAGGCTGCTGCTGATGGAAAATCTTTCTATGCATGGAAGGCATTACACAAAACCGACAAGCTACGCAATAACGGTAACTGTCATAACCACTTGGCATTGGCATCAGGTGTCTATCTGGAGTTGACCACAGAGGAGAGTACCGGTAACACGCTCGATACGAAGGTGTGGGGACCTATCACAGGTGTTGTAGAACTCGACCTTATCAATGTGCAGCCTGGTATGGGTGGTGGCTTCGTCTATGCCAAGAATATCCACGGTAAGCCAAAGGATATGAGGGCAACTCGTAAGACTACTACACTGACTGACCTCAATAAAGGTGCTGCCACGAAATGGGAATATGACTATATTGAGACAAATCCAGATTTGACTGGTGCTGATGCTGAACAGATGGAGTGGGAAACCTCAGGTAACTTTATCCATAGTTCACAGACAATTGTTGATGACTGTTACAATATAAGCAACCGCTATGAATTAGGTAAGAGCCCAATGCCTGCCCACTATTGGTATATTGCCGGTTCTGTATATGTATATGACCAGTACATCTCCGCATATACCGGTTCACCTAATGCATTCAGGGAAACTGTGGAAGTGCCTATTACCATCAGTGCTGCCGCACATGGTACTATGACGTTGTTGGATGTGCAGCCTAATTTCTACGCATACTATCAGACATATACCAGCGAAAGCTCTAACACACCGCTAGGAAGCGATCAGAAGATTGTTATCAATGATGTAACATATCAGAAGAACGATCCTATCAGCTATTGGGATTGGAGCAGACTGACAGCAGGACAGAAACAGTTGTTTGTAAAGGAAACCTACGTCACAACAGCCGGCTGTAAGATAGGTAACGATACTATCTATGCAGGTACTGTGATGATACCTGGTGCAGCAGATAAACCAGGTACCTACAAAGCTTATAAGGCTGCCGCATCTACGACGACTATCGACGAAAAGACGGTGAAGGTTGTTACCTCAAATGGTAAGGAAGTACCGTTCGACGAGATATTCCGCTCATCCAATAACATGAGTCATGGCACCGGTTATCTGCTCACTTATAACGTTACCAACCCAGAGATATGGGATAAGTGGTACACGTTGAAAGAAAGCAACAGTGCACGCGCAAAGAACCAGACAGGTGGCAGTGACTACGAAGATGGTCCTACCTATTATCCTACAGATGATGGCCTCTATGGACAACAGTCGTATGATGTGAATGCTATAATTCCGAATACTATATATAATGATTATCAGACGTTGACGACAAGTCATACAGTTCCTAGCGGCCAGGCTACGTTCGTACCAGCTTATCTGGTAACCAAGGAATACGATAGTGGAGCAAATCACTATTATCCTGGTGCACCTGTATCAACAGCAAAGGACGGATTTACGAGTGGTGCCTATGTCAGCACCGCTACCATACAACTCTCACCGACAGAGTATATCTATGTCAATGACCTGATGACAAGTGACAAGAAGACGGAATATTACAACAGGTTTAAGGTAGGTGGACCAGAAGAAAACGCTCAGATAGCTAAGGATATAGAAGAACTGATTCTGCCTGCTTATATCTGTACGACAGCTGGTCTTTATGGTGGTAAGTACTATCTGAACGCTAATAACTACCGTGCGTTGGAGGCTTATAGCGCTATGTCGTCAAAGGATCGCAAGGAGTTCAACTTCAATTACGATGCTCTCGACCTGCTCGTCGACTCATTGTACGGTGGCACAGTAGGCCAGAAGTATCAGTATGACTCGGAGGCAGCTACGTTGGCAGGAGCAAAAGCTAATGATGCCCATTACTCACTGACAAGGCCTATCAACTACATTGCAGCATATGGTGGTAGTGCTATATCGTTGCCAACAGGAGTTACAGTAAAAGTTATCGGTAAGAAAGATCCTGTTAGTACGCTGAATCCGAAAGATACGCTGCTGAGCACGGAATTCGAAAAACTTCCTAACGAGCAGCATCACTATGCAGCTATTCAGGTGGCGAAAGCTTCCAAAGATACCTTGGTATATGTTGTCAAAGAGTCCTTTGTACATGGTGACAAGGCTTATGCTGTAGGTGTTACAGTCGACAGTACAGTCTACAAGAGTCTGACTCCAGAAGAGCAGTCTAGTTACATATCAGGAATTACCTTCAAGGTTGCACAATCAGATAAGACCTACTACTATTGCCGCGAACCATATATAGTAGGCGAAAAGGGTGGAGGAGTTAAGCCTGCAATTGTAAATATTGACGGATATACTGACGGTGGAATAGTAAAGACTACGAATCAAGAAGACTCGGTTACAGTCGGTACCATCATTAATGAGATTTCTAATGGTGCTGATATGGGCTATGCTTCTCTGCCTAACTATCAGATAGGATTCTCTATTCAAGGTGAGTCACCGATGGAGACAAGTACGTTGTATGTCGCACGCAATGCCGACATCAACGACCTGTCTACGGAGAAGATTATCACCGTCATATATAGGTATGACTACGAAGAGAGTGATGATAATGGTGCACATGTTATACCTGTCACAGAACGTCATGTGCTGAACATCCACATCACGTTCAAGAGTGGCGTTCCTACAGTGGAGGATATCAATCCGCCTACTACCGTACTGCCTGGTACAGGTATCACCATGCGCATACCTTCTGTAACACCTGGTGCATACGAAATAACCGGTGGCGGATGGGAAATCTTCGAGAAAGAGAATGATGCCGAGAGCCATATCAATGGTGTTCCATATACTCCTTCTGTAGATCCGCTCTACTGGTATCAGGACGGCTTCTATTTGGCATACTATGCTAAGACATATCTGGGTAAGACATACTCTAACCACGTACCTGTCAGCGTGGCGAACTACCACGACCTCAAGAAGGTGATGGATGACAAGCAGAACCACCTGCATGTCGATTATGACCGCACACGTTTGCAGCGCGAATCTAAGATTTATATCAACGACTACAGCGAAAGTGGCAAGAATGGTCTCGACCTGTTCAAGGATCTCTATGACTTGAGTCTGCTTAATAAGGATTCTGAGGGTGTCACAGATGGTGTTGTCATTGCTCCAGGTCGTTTGAATGGTCATACCCTGCTGAATACTGAAACGCGTAGGATAGGCACAGAAGATGTTATGGTAGGTGTCAAAGGTGGTGAGAACCTCGAGTTCATCCTCCGCACGGATATTAACCATCCGGAATCTTGGACTACCATCGGTACTGATGATGTCTGCTTCAAGGGTAACTTGCACGGTGACGGTCATACCATCAGCGGTTTGAACAACTCACTGTTCTACAACCTCTGCGGTAGTGTATATAACCTCGGTGTTACCGGTTCGTTCAAGACTGCCGGTGTAGCCGACAAGGGCGTTGGCTATGTGGAGAGTGCATGGATTAAGACCAGTGCTGCATCAACGGATCTGTCTCCAAAGCCTTATCCTGTCTTCGGTGCCCCATCAGATAACAAGGGCTATCAGGTGGTAAACAGCTATTACTATAATGGTAACAAGGGCCTCTATACCACAACCGAAGGTGATGCCGAGATTACTTATACCAATGGTTCTAAGGGTAATGTCAAAGGCATGACAGCAAATGCCTTCTACAACGGAGAACTGGCATACAACCTGAACAACTTCTATCTCTATAAGCGATATAATGACGGTGTAAATACTGCTTCAGGTGTGGAATACAAGTACTTCACTCTTGATGCAAGCGGCAATATACCAACTCCGAAGACACCTCAGTCAGGCTATTATGCAAGTAGTAATGAGAAATACTGTTCTTCAGGTTTCGTGGATAGCAAGTCTAACGCCATCAAGTACGTCGAGGAACGCTATGGTGACGGTGACTTCATATATGCAGAAGGAGAGGTTCCGACGATAGAGAATGAGCGTCATTGGATAGACACATTAAATAACAATAAGTCTTATTACTTCCCGATATGGCCGGATGACTATATCTTCTTCGGACAAAGTCTGACCTATGGCTGGGCTGCTGAGGCACATGATAGCGTACCGACCGCTGTTGCCCGCGACGAAGGACGCCTGTCAACAGGCACTGATGCTAACCGCGTATATCGTGCTCCGGCATACTATCGCTCTAAGGATATGGGTGTTACACACTTCAACCCGCATGCCTATCTGGCATACAAGTCGGCAGACGGCACTAAGATGGTATCTGAGAAACCTATGACGGCCATCGACTTCAAGGGACATTATGAGGCTCATGAGGCTTACGGGGCTTATCATAAGGGTAATGAGGGTGGCCTGTTCTACACACCGCTCCTCGATGATGACGGTCTGTTGAGCATCCGGAACTGCGATGAGACACAGAATATCGTGGTATATGCTCCTGCCGCAGATGCAAATGCGAAGACATATGGTGTACTGAACAGTTACTTCACAGAACCTGCTTACAGTGCACATTACGATGACACGAAGGGCTATCGTCTCGTGACTGAGGCTTCTGCGGCAAGTGTTCATGGACACCTCGTTCAGAGCAATAAGAAGACAACCAATGACCATCTGCTCGTAGATTATCAGGACTTCAATGCTCCTATAGCTTACACATTCGATGGCAATCACCTGATGTGGTACCAGCGCAAGCCTCTTGACAGGGAATATGTTGACCTCACGAAGGGTTGGCAGGGTATCAGCATACCGTTCACTGCTGAACTGGTAACAACAGATACGAAGGGTGAGATAACTCACTTCTACAAAGGTAGTACTAAGGGCCACGAATACTGGTTACGTCAGTTGGGCGATGAGATAACAGCGACCGATGATGCGAAAGTCTTGAAGGCTAAATTCGATTATCCGGATGCTACAGGTCCTGGTAAGACAGCGACGAACACCTTCCTCTGGGATTACTACTATAAGAATGAGAGTGTTCACAACCAGTTGGATAAGAATGCTGATACCTACCTGCAGTACAGACAGTACTACAAAGAGTCACGTCCTTATACCGGTTACTCACTGCTTCAGGCTGCAACACCGTATATCATAGGCTTCCCGGGAAAGACCTACTATGAGTTCGACCTAAGTGGTAACTTCGAAGCAAAGAATACTGCTGTAAGCATTCCTAAGCTCAGTAAGCAGGTTATCACCTTCGCTTCTGACAAGGCAGCAGTCATCGGTGTGAGTGATGATGAGATGACCGGTACGACGGTGACATACACTGCCGGTAGCACCAACTACACCTTCAAGCCAAGCTACATGAACAGGACGCTGACTCCTAGTGAATACGTGATGAATAGCGAAGGCAATGCTTATGTACAACTGAATAGTGATGCGGTGACCTATAACACCACTGGTTCAACCTATGAAACGGAGGATGATTTTAATGCCGCTGTTACAGAAGCAGGTCATCTTTATAGCGATGCTGACGGAACTGTAGAGGCATCTTGGGTAAATGCAGAAACCACTTACTACAAGCGCGTAAGTGTGAAGACTACAAAGAATGATGAGAACCACGTGACAGCATCTCACAGTGCCTTCCGTCCGTACTTCACAACATCTGCAGTATCATCGGCAAGAGGTATGCAGAGAGCTTATGCTAAGAAGATTATCTTCACTGGCACTGACAATGAGTTGCGTGAAGGTCCTGAGACTGTTCTCGACGGCTCACTCGAGATATTCACCCGTGGCTATAACATCGTCACACGCTCACACATGAAGGAGGCTGTTGCCATCCGCATCGTAACTGCTGCTGGTGCGACATTCTCAGACTTCGTGCTTCAGCCAGGTGAGACAATCGAAACCACTGTTCCAAACACAGGCGTTTACGTAGTTAACAAGAAGAAAGTGTTCATTGAATAAAAAACAGAAACGCAGATGAAGACATAGAGACGAAAACCGGAAAAACCCTTTGTAGGGATTGCTGCTCTTGTCAGAGCCATTGTGCTGTTATACCAAGTCTGCTTGTGTGCAAGCACCCAGCCAGCCTTTTTCTAACATCGCTTTCCTTTCAGGAATATCAATCCCGACAAAGCAAAAACATCGCTTCGCTAAAAAACAATTTCAGTTTACCGTTTACTGCTTGTGGTGCAACGATTTTTAAGGTTTTTGTTATAAAAGAGAAAAGAAAGAAAAAAGATATGGATGTTGCATTTCTTATAGATAAGTACTTTAAGGACGCTAAGAATGTCTCAATAGATGTGTTCGATGCTCATACATTGAATAACGTCTATAAGGATGTCATAATAGCTATGACATCTCACCTTGAGATTGAAGTCAGCGTACTTCAAGCCTTAAGCTACTGTCTATACGAGATGATGGACAACGTACATATTCATTCCGGAAAACCTCTCGGTACAGCGATGACACATTATGATAAAGCCCAAAAGACCCTAAGTATTCTGATTGCAGATGATGGTATGGGGGTACAGGCATCGCTTTCTGAGAATGAGAAGTACAAGGATATTTCTGAGGCAGAGGCCCTGAAGATGTGTCTTGAAGACAAGATAACAGACGGTAAGGGCCTGGGCTTTGGACTATATACGACATCAAGGCTCGTTGACAGTATAGGTAAGGAGTTTATCCTGCACTCCGGAAGCCATAAACTCATCAGAAAAGATGGGGCAGAGTCAGTCTTAGAGAATGGATTTTGGCAAGGCACACTCATCTATATGGTTATCGGCACAGGGGAGGAGATTGACCCAAATCAGATTGTCGACCATCGGACGGATGCTGCAGAAGAATTCAATGAAACATTTGTTGAAACAAGTGAATTGGAATCATTATGGTAGAGTTTAAGTTTATAGAATACGGAACAGACTTTGGAACACGTGACATGGGACAGAAGTTGCGCCAGAAGTTGTCGGCACTTATAAGTGCTGGCGATAAGGTGGTTCTGGATTTTACAGGTGTCAATGTGGTGTCAAACTCATTCGCAGATGAATGTATAGCAAAACTACTGCTTGAGATGCCACTTGACGAACTGAAACGCCATACAACCTTCCGAGGTTTGAATCCATTGGCAGAACGCAGTGTACTCGTTGCGCTGCAACGCCGTTACAAAGTAATGAATGATACGCAGATGAAGACATAGAGACAAAAACCGGAAAAACCCTTTGTAGGGATTGCTGCTCTTGTCAGAGCCATTGTGCTGTTATACCAAGTCTGCTTGTGTGCAAGCACCCAGCCAGCCTTTTTCTAACATCACATTCCCTTTCAGGAATATCAATCCCGACAAAGCAAAAACACCGCTTCGCTAAAAAACAGTTTACGGTTTACAGTTTACGGTTTATAGTTTATTGCTTGTGGTGCAACGATTTTTTAGGTTCAAAGAACCGAGGTTTTTTCCGACGAGGACAGTAAACTGCTGAAAGCAGGAGTAGCGATTTAAGAGGTTAAGACTTAGAAGCTTGCTTATAAAGGATTAAGATATTAAATTGATACATAAAAGTCTGAAAGACTTAACGGACCTCGGAGGGGTTTTTATGGTTTTTGTTAAAAGAGAAAAGGAGAGGGCATAAAGGTTTTGTTACGAGATAAAGAAAAAAAATATATACACAAGATATGACACAAGATATGAAAGTTTACGGTAAGTTTACAGACATGTTTTCATACATAAAATTATACGTCAAAAAAGGAACATATGTTCATGAGCCCATGAACATATGTTCTCCAGCCCATGAACATATGTTCGTGAGCCCACGAACATATGTTCTTCAAAAGCTTCTATTACTGGTGGTCCTGATGACCCTCGGAATCACCAGCGTGTGGGGACAGACGCCCAAAGTTGCCGATGGTATTTATTACATTCGGAACAATGCCACAAATCAGGGCTATCTTTGGCCATCATTGACTACGAATGGCACTACAGGTTACCGCTATCTTACAACTTCTTTAGATGTAACAGCAAACGCAGTTGTAAACAATAATGGTGTCAGTTATCTTGCACATGACAAATCATACAGCCATTGGGTAGTGAAAAATGTAACTGGGGGATATATTCAGTTGATCAACCCCAGACTCAATAAATATGTTGTCATACGAGCATTTCCAAAAGCCAACAATACTACGCAAAATGACTATGGAGACCGAGATGTGTGGCTTACAGATGAACCGGAAGCCGAGAATATAGAGTATACATATTTAGTATTAAACAACGATAACAGTCCCTATAAAATATCCCCCAAACCGGGATTAAACAACAAAAGCACAACTTCTGGATATTCGTTAAACAGTGCTTCAGGAAATGATAGGACGTGGTTAACTTGGTCTAAGTCAGACAACAAACCGCAAAAAGGAGAAGGTCGTGAGGGCCTTATTCAATTTTTTAGTGGAGGAACGCCTGCCTGGGCATTTACATCAGACCTACTTGACGCTCCTACCATTACCTGTACAGATGGCATTGTTACGGTAAGTGATAACAATGGATTGCCAGATGGATATAATGTACACTATACAGTAGATGGTACAGCCCCGACAGCGAGCAGTGCAACCTTGCCAGTAGGCGGTTACGAAGTGATGGAGACAAAAACGTTCAAGGCGGTGATTGAACGTTACGGCATTGTGCTGACTACGGTTGCATCACAAGAGGTGGAACCTATTTTGTCGCGACCGACCTTCACATACAACAGCGATGGTTCTGTGACGATTTCGGCAGAAACGGGAGATATCATTTATTACACGTTAAATGGTGATGCACCGACGACATCGACACCAACCTATGCTACTACGACGGTTACCATTTCTAAAAGTGATATCGCCACAGCTACATCCATAAAGGCCATCGCACGCAATACATCAGAGGGAAAAACCTCTGGAATCGCAACCTTACAGTTGGCAGATTACACCTATAAGATTGTGAATACGTCGTATAAGGTGGCGGCTGTCAAGTCTATCAGGCAGCCTGTGGGCACATCGTTGACTGATTATACTCGTATTCCTGAAGATATCAGAAGTGAGTATTTGAATGGAGAGGAGGTAAAATACTATACCTTCAGTGGCACATACAATGTGGGTGATGATGTTGATGAAGCTCTTTTTAGTGATGAGAACAAGAAGGACGTCACCCCAGCAGAGAGTGCTACCCTATATGTGAAATATAAAACAGACCGTCTAGGTGGCAGGTTCCTGACATTGACCAATTCCTCTCCTTATAACATCAAGGATGATGCAGGTAAGTGTCGATATGTAGAAGGGAGCACATTAAAAACAGATGACGCTGCTGAGGAATATAAGAGCGACAGGAAATATCTGTGGTATTTCTTGGGTGCAGACCCTTATAAGGTTACTGTTCAAAATGTCGAAACGAGTAAGTGGCTTACATACTCTGATCCCACACTGTCTGTTGGCGAATCATCCCAGACCTACATATTGAAAAGTACAGCCAATCACACTGCCCAGACGAAGACAACCTATGAGGATGTTACGTTTATGGATGCCAGTGGGAATACGTTTACGATTAGAGTAAACACTGTTGTGCTGCCCATCAGATACACACTGATTGATAGACAAAATAAGGAGATACAGTCAGGAATTGATTACGATGGAACATTTGCTTTGCCTGAAGCTTGGCAGAGTCCTGTGGTAGAAAAATATCATTACTGGAACGCTAATGCATTTGTGGACGCAAACAATGACAAAAAGCCCGATGTGCCTTATGTCTTTGTGGACGAAAACGGAGACGGAACGCCTGATGCAGCAGAAATCACAGATGTCTCGCAGGTAGCAAGTGATAATGTTATCTATGTCACCTACGACGTCAACGACGTGATAGACCTCGACGGACGCAACTTGCTTAACAATGCGGAGAAGACAGAAGGCATCACCTATATGCTACAGTTCTCGGGTGGTGAGAGCTTCAATCAGGAGGACGGTAACGACGGCGTGATGGGTGAACCGCGCAAGGCGGTATATCCCTACAGCAATGGCGACGCCACGCTCTATGTCTATGGTAATGAGCGCTGGAATGCACAGCTTGCCAACGGTGCTACCACCCGTACCCGCTGGCTGTGGTACTTGGAGCCCGCCGCGAAGAAAGCCGACGCCTATATCCTCGACCCCTACCACGTGAGGGTATCGTCGTACCAGACACAGACGAGCTACAAAGACCCTGACACCGGCGAGACGACCAGCTTCCACTCTTATCTGCGAACCTATAAGCCGGAGGGTCACAGTTCCATTGTGACCGGCGTCACCAACAACAACCCCCTGGCACACGGCGGCAATGAGGGAGACCCTGAGGTGAGGGATTCCCTGCCCGCCGGCACCGAGTACATGCTCTTAGGTACATCGACAAGCAACCTGCGGCTGGTGACATTCGCATCCATCAATGACGGCTCAACGACAGCGCGCCGCACCGTCAACAGCTTCGAGCAGTACTGGAAGAACAACCCCACAGTGCAGAACAAGCTGACCACCAAAGTGACCGATGTGGGACGCAATGTGACGCTGAATGCCACTCAGAAGGATGAGGTAACCGCCCTCGGCTGGAACACCTACAGTGCCTGGGCCAACTCAGCCCCGTGGATACACAACCATGACGAGGCAACCACGGGCGGTGCGCCTACCACGGGTAAGAAGTTCCTGGAGGAGGAACACGTCTTCCAGACCATCACGATGGGCGAGTCGTTCCAGTTGGTACCTACCGAGATAAAGCCCATGCTCATCCTGCTCGACCAGCACGGCTGGGAGATAGTGCGTCTGCCGTTGCCAAGCGGTCCCACAGATCCGAAGCGTGCGGAAATCTATGCCAACATCCACAAGTACAGCAGTCCGATGGTGGAGCGCTACCACTTCTGGAAGACGGGCTCGAAGGTGCCGGGCTACCATAAGTTCAAGGTCTCCGACTATGCCACGGTAAGCGACGTAGACCTCAATGAGTACACCGCCGACGAGCTGGGACGTGCCGACATCAGCGTGAAAGCCCCCAACCTGCCCAACTACGAGACGCAGGCACTGGTCAGTGGCAGGGAGCGTGACTGGTATGTCACCTACGACGTGAAGCCGGAATATGCCAACCTCTACACCGGTGCAGCCACGGAAGTCGCCACGTCGGCAGCGCCCTTCCTGATCAAACAGGGTGACAAATATGCTCAGAACAGTGGTAATACACTCTCTTCAACCTCGTTGGATTTAGCTGCGGAAATCCCAGCCTCTGCGCAGTGGTATCTACGCCCCAACTTCAACATCGACCGTGAGATGGGCTATCTTTATGTCGGTGAGACAGGTGCCCAGGACGATGCGAAAGACAAGAACGAAACCGAGGCAGACTATTGTGACAACACGAGGGAGGGTTGGGTTCCCACCTGGTCTAACGGCTTCGACCCCTATAACGTACAGATTCAGAGTGTGTCGAATACCAACCGTTACTTCACTGCCAACACTACCGGTTCTGAAGTCAGCAGTTTCTGGACGGGCACCTCAAGTGCCATCAGCCTGCAAAATATGGGAACGCCACAGGACAATGTGGCAGGTCTCGACCAGACGCACCTGCACATCACCAACGCCACCTTCATGGTCGTTGACGACGGGCATGGCAACATGCGCCTGATGCCGCGCTTTGACAATACGATGGTGATGCAGTCGTTCAAGACGCTCGCCACTCCTGCCGGTCAGAACGACGCAGTCAATGCCGACCAGGTGTTTACGCTGAAGACAGTACCTATGCTCGTCCACCGCTCGTCCCAGATTGCCACAATGGGCGGTACCTATATGCTGGCAAATGACTTTACGCAAGACGGTGGCTCCATCGGTACGTCGGCAGCACCTTTCAAAGGCACCATCGAGGGACAGTTGGACAGGAGTTTCAAAGTGTCGGTACCTTTCATCGGCTATGCCGAGGATGCCGTCATCAAGAACGTCATCATCGACAATGCTTCTGTCAGCAGCGGCAACGACGATGGTGATGCCGGTGCCATTGTGGCAACGGCCAAGGGCAATACCCGTGTCTATAACTGCGGCGTCAACGGCGGCAGCGTCAGCGGCAGCCGCCATGTGGGCGGTATCGTGGGCAGTATCGTGGGTAATATAGATGAAGAAGACTATGCGTGCGTCATCAACTGCTACAGCTACGCTAATGTCAGCAGCACGGGCGAGTGGGCTGCCGGCATCGTAGGTTATAACTACTATAGCTCTACGACATCACAGCTCCGCACGATGGTGATGAACTGTATGTTCTATGGCAACGTGACCGGCGGCACCAATATCGCACCAGTCTATGGCGGTGAAATCATACGCAGCAATTACCAAAGTAATAATGACGCAGGTATCAACAACTACAATTACTACCGTTTCAGCGCTGACATCTCTGGCGGAACACTGAAGTACAACTGTGCCCTCGCTGCCGAGGACCGTTTCCTGGAGCGTTTCGAGTTCTATCGTCAGATACTGAACTCCAACCGCGAACTGGCAGCATGGTATGCCACCGGCACGACCGCCAATGCCCGCAATGTCATGGCAAAGTGGGTGCTTGAAACTGCCGACAGGACGAATGACAATCCTAAGCCGTACCCTGTGCTTAAACAGCAGGCAAAGTATCCGTCAATAATCAACTATGATGCTGAGCATGCAGAAAATATCGATGCCGCGAATGAACATCGCAATGAGGGTCGCATCTTGACCGACATGGGTAGCAGCGGAACGCTGACCGTCAATATCAGTATGGGCAGTGGTGGTGCGCAATTCGGTGCTCCTTCAGGAGCCACCATCACGACATCATCGGTTTCCCCCAAGATTACTGATAAGGACTACGGGCACTTCAACTATAACTATGGCAAGGTACAGTTACCTTATTATAATGATGTGGGTACGGGTAACTATACTGAGGGTCGTGTGGTGACGGGCTGGAAGATAACCGCTGTCTCTGGTGGCACGCCAGGCACCTTCAAGGAGGAGGACTCTGCCGAGGGCTACAACTTCGCCGACCGCGACTGCACTAACAAAGACCTCTACAGCGAAACCGGCCGTATCTTCAACCAGGGTGCCTACTTCGACGTGCCCGATGGTGTAACGGCAATCACTATTGAACCTTATTGGGCTAAGGCGGTTTATCTGTCAGACCCCAACTACGACAAGACATACAACAGCACGTATGGCAATGCAACAGACTTTGCCCCTGCCGGTGTGCGTTACGGCAACAATACCGACTATCCGAGTGCAGGCAGCGATCAGAAGGTATATACCTCTTTGGGGAGTGCTATCGATGCCTTAAGCAGAGGTAGCCACACCGTTTATGACTATGCCGTGGTGCTGGTGGGTAATTACCATGCCTATTATGGCAATAGTGCTATCAAGAACGACAACCTGCCCTTCACGCTGATGTCTATCGACAACGATGGCGACAATGAGCCAGACTATTGTTTCATCTACCAGCATCAGCAGCGTCAGTTGGTTTGTCCTATCCGCTTCGATTTCTTATGCTGGCCAGGTATAGGTATGGCACAGAAAGCCAACGGCAGTACCCGTATGCCTGGCATCGGTATCTTCAGACCACGAGGATGGTTTGAGGTCACCAATACCTGTATAGCGCAGTTCTATCAGATAGAATATGACAACGACGGCAACAAGAAAGCTGCACCTTTTATATTACAGGGAGGTGTAGTAGAACAGATAGTCTCGTCAAATCAGGCTGCCAATGCCAATCATACATCATATATCCATCTTGGTGACAATGTCTGGTTCAAAATGTTCAACAATGGTATCCATGCAGACAAGACAAATTCCACCGTCCATGTTCCTATCTCTGTCACTGGTGGCGACTACGACAAGTTCTACCTTACAGGTATGTTCAGACCCGACGCAAATGTTAATGCCGACAATGCCGAGTGCTACATCAGTGGCGGCCGTTTCGGGGAAGTCGCAGGTGCCGGTATGGAGAGTATCTCGGGTAATGTGACGTGGAAGATAGACCGGGCAGACATAGACAACTTCTATGGCGGTGGCATCAATGCCGCCAAGCCTATCACAGGCAACATCGACGTGACCATCAATAACAGTTATGTCGATATGTTCTGCGGCGGTCCTAAGTTTGGTGATATGGCAGCAGGCAAGACCGTTACCACGAATGCCACCGGTTGTACAATTGGCACCTATTTCGGTGCCGGATATGGCGGTACGGCCTTCAACCGCATCAGAAAGCAGAACCTGACTAACTCGCCAAACTATAATTTCAGCGGCTGGGCAACAAGCGACAACGACGGTTCCGGCTACAAGCGTGGCACTTACGCCAACAATGGAATAGCCTCTAACTTTGAGTATGAGCTTTTTGCATACTCCGGTTTCGCTGATAACAACAACGTAGGTCGTTTCTATGTGAACTATGCCTCTTTGTCACTGGCACGAACACAGGATGTCACATCCACGCTGAAGGGCTGTATCATTACCGGCAATTTCTACGGCGGTGGCAACTTAGGTAAGGTGGAAGGTAATGTCATCTCTACGCTGACCGACTGCTCCGTGAAGGGCAATGCCTTTGGTGCAGGCTTCTCAGCATCGGTGCCTACGGTTGATGTGATGCCGCAGAGCGCCTACGTCGTGGAGCCTTATTACAACGGCGAGAATGGTGCCTACACCATTGGCGTGCCGCCAACGGCTGTGACCTATACTTGGTCAAACAAGGGTGATAACGCTAATCCATTTACAGAAGACAGTGAAGGTAATTGGATACATACCGACGAAGACCTTACCTCCCTCGGTACTGTTGGCGGCAAGGCAACGCTGACCATCGACGGCACCACCTTGGTAGAGGGCTACACCTTCGACGGCGACGGCAATCCTACCACCCAGGCGGGTGGCGTGTTCGGCGGCGGTGATGCCTCGGCAGCCCTTGGCGATACGGAGGTAAACATCAGTGCTACTGGACAGAAGGCAGGCAGTACGTATAATACCTACAACGTCTTCGGTGGCGGCAACGTGGCGAGCGTGGGCGGTTCCACGGCAGTGAACATCACTGGCGGTGTCGTATCCAATGGAGTCTATGGCGGCTGTAACGCACAGGGTGCCATCGGCGGCAATACCACGGTGACCGTCACCGGCGGCACCGTCGGCACGGCATGGGACGCTGCTCCTGCTACCTTGCCCGACCGCGTCTTTGGCGGCGGTTTGGGTGAACCCACACTGGTCAATGGCGACGTGAAGGTGAACGTAGGTACTTCAGAACATACCGGCACCGCCACCGTCTGGGGTAATGTCTATGGCGGCTCGGCTTTGGGTAATACCAATGCCACGAAGCCTGCCGATGTGCTCGTCTTTGATGCGGACAAGACAACAACCGTCAACCTCTATGCCGGCACCATCCACGGCAATGCCTTCGGCGGCGGCTTAGGACGAAAGGCAGTTGCCGAATCGGGCACAGAAGGTGAACCGGGCTATGTCGCTCCTGTGGAAGGTATTGCAGCATACGTCGGCGGTGACGTCATCGTGACCCTCGACGGCGCGAAGGTGCAGCAAGTCTTCGGTGCCAACAACCTGAACGGCACACCGAAGGGACGCGTCAAGGTGCATGTGAAGCAGACCAGCAACTTTACGAGCAACGAGTATAAGAATAACAGCGCAACAGCGCTTGCCGACCGTACGACCTACGATGTAGAGGCTGTTTATGGCGGTGGTAACGAGGCAGACTATGTTCCAACGAAGGCTACTGGTACTGCTGCTGAACAGGAAGAAGCCTTTGCCGAGGTGCTGATTGAGGGCTGTCAGGCAACAAGTATAGAATATGTCTATGGCGGTGGTAATGCTGCTGCCGTACCTGCTACAGATGTGACAGTGAAGGGTACATACATTATCAACACTTTGTATGGTGGCGGTAATGGCGCAGATCCAGCCAAACCAGGAGCAGATGTAGGTATCTACAAAGTAGGTGATACACCTACAAACTATGGTACAGGTAAAGCAGTAACAAAACTTCTTGGTGGTTATATCAATACAGTCTATGGTGGTAGTAATACCAAGGGTGATGTCCGTGGCGGCACAGATGTACGTACGAAGAAGGTAGATGAAGTCGTTACAGGCGATTGCTGTACAGAACTGAAAGTTGGAGATATTTATGGTGCCGGTAGTCATGCTGACGTTAAGGGTGACGTAAATATCACATTGGGATGTATGCCAGAAGACTTCGTAACTGCAGTATATGGTGGCGCAGAAGAAGCAACTATTGATGGAGATGTTACTCTGACAGTGACCAGTGGTAAGTTCGGTCGTGTGTTTGGAGGTAACAACAAGGGTGGTAATATTCGAGGCTCTATTAATGTCATCGTTAACGAACATGGATGTAAACCGCTTATAATTGGTGAACTCTATGGAGGTGGTAATGCTGCGCCATACTCTATATATGGATGTACAAAAAATGGTGAGACTTGGTCTGCAAATACTGAAGGTGAAGACTATACTGAAGGAAAAGATCATGCCATAGAGGTGGAGGCGTTGGCCTTCACATCCATTGGTAAGGTCTTTGGTGGTGGCATGGGTTCTACTGCCAAAGTAATAGGTAATACTCGTGTCTATGTCAACGTGATGAAGGGATATGTTGATACAGACGGAGATGGAGAAGAAGAGGAACAACCAAATATAGGCAAGATTGGTCAGGTGTTTGGTGGTGGTAATGCTGCTCCTGTGGAAGGTAATACCCTGATTGATATCGGTACTGCAGATGGTTGCTCGGAAGATGCCGGAGTAAATATCGTCAGTGGAGACGATTATCTCAAGCCAACAGTAGATGCGGATACAACAATTACTGCCGGTATATATGGTGGTGGTAATGCTGCTGACGTTGAAGGTAGTACAACAATAAATATTGGTACGCATAACCTGACGATTGATGATGTTTCTTCTATTATAATCGCTGGCGATATCTATGGCGGTGGCTTGGGTGAGAATACTACTGTGACAGGTGATGTTACGGTGAACATTGGTGCTAACGCTGGAACAAATGAATCACCGAATTACGTAGGTTATGCTCAAATCACTGGTGATGTCTATGGTGGTAGTGCTAAGGGTAAGGTAAATGCGACCAGAGATGGAACACCAGAAAATCCTACCTATTCTGCAACGTCAGATAAGACAACGCATGTAAACTTCTATGGCGGTACACTTACCGGCAACCTCTACGGTGGCGGTAAGGGCGTTACAGGAAGTTTCGCTGCAGACGTCTATGGTCCTGTTACCGTGACAGTGGAGAAGGGTAGCACTACCAACACTGTTGTCAACAAGGTGTTTGGATGTAACAATTATAATGGTTCTCCGAAGGATTCCGTAGCTGTCATCATCAATGGCGGTGTTATCAATAACAGCGTCTACGGCGGTGGTAATCTGGCAGCCTATACTCCAAGTGGTGAGCAGAATTATCCTGCAGTATATATCAACAAAGGCCTTGTTAAGGAAAATGTCTTTGGCGGTGGCTTCGGTCTGTCAGCAGTTGTTACAGGTAATCCACACGTAACGGTTGGTGATAATGTAGTGGGTGATACGGTTCATATTTTGAAGTCTGTCTATGGCGGTGGCGAGCTGGCAGGTGTGAATGGTAGCACATATATCGTTGTTAACAGTGATACGATAGGAACTAAAAACATGGGTGGCGCTACTTATGGTAATGTCTATGGCGGTGGTTTCGGTACAAAGGATACCAGTGCAGAGATGCCCGAAGCTCAAGCTGTTAAGGAGGCCGGTATCGTCAAGGGTAATACTAACATTACTATTAAGGGAGGTCATGTTCTCCATAATATATATGGTGGTGGTGCCTATGGTTCGGTAGGAACCTTTACATATAATGATGAAACTAATGTCATTACCGGATATACCTCTGGCGGTGTAGCTACGATTAATATTCTGGGTGGTACCATCGGTACTAACGGAAAAGAGAACGGTATGATATTCGGTGCATCACGCGGTGATGTCGGCGCACCTGGATCTATCCACGATAAATTGGCATGGGTATATGATGCCAATGTAATCATAGGTGATAATGATTCTGAAACTCCTGATCCTCAGGTCAATGGTTCACTCTATGGTAGTGGTGAGAACGGACATACCTACCATAATGCCTCAGTAACCATCCATAGCGGTATGATTGGTATTGCAGACGGTTCTCCAATTACCGATAATAATGGTACTCCAGATGACCCTTCGGATGATATTACATATACTGGTGCTGATTATCCATATCGCGGCAATGTCTATGGCGGTGGCTGTGGTACGGATAAATACTATTCTGATCCAACAGGAGTCCCAAATCCGCATGATGGTAATGGTGATACCTACAATCCAAAGGCTGGTATTGTTGGTGGAAATGCTACGGTAACTATCGACGGCGGTCATGTGGTTCGCAATGTCTATGGTGCCGGAGCTATGGGTTCAGTAACAGGTAAGACCTCTGTTAACATCAGCGGCAACTCAATTATCGGTGCTGATGGCAGCGGTGGCGGTTATGTCTATGCTGCTGCCCGAGGCAGTGAGGGCATGGAAGATGGCTATGCTACAGTAGGTAGTACAGAACTGAAGATTAGCGGTGGTACTATCTGGGGTAGTGCCTTTGGCGGTGGCCAGTTAGGCGCTGTGAAGGGTAGCGTCGCTGTGGTTGTAAGCGGTGGCGTCATCAAGAATGACGTCTATGGCGGTGGTGCATTGGCGAATACAAATACAAATAACTGGGATTCCACTAAGGAAGTTTATACGTATGATGAGGTTTCTTACCTCAAAGTAGGAACATCAGTAGTAACCGGATTATATACCAGATCTGGTGAAGGTACAAACGAAAGTCCATATGTATATACTAAAGTCGAGGCAGCAGATACGAAAGCTGCAAGTGGCGTTAAGTATTACAGACAGATAAAAGGTGACTGGGCTGATGCTGAAAAAACTTCTTCCAGTGATACTACTATGGTAACGCTAACGGGCGGTGTTATGGGTAATGCATATGGCGGTGGTTTGGGAGATGTTAATACTCCTGTCTATGTATTTGGTGACGTCATTGTCAATGTCAACAATACCGATAGTATTACCAAGTATGGTGGTACAGGAGCAGCCTTTACACGACATCTTACGACAGATGAAGTTACTGTGGGAGGCAAGAAATATACCGCGATTCCTATAACAGGTAGTGTCTTCGGATGTAATAATATCAATGGTACACCAAGAGGAAATGTTACGGTAGAAATCTATTCAACCAGACAGTTAAATGAAGACGAAAAAATCATCTCAGGTCATAGTCCGAATGCTACCAATCAGTATTATGAGATACAGGCAGTCTATGGCGGTGGTAATCAGGCTGACTACCAGCCTGCTGCGGGAAAAGGAACACATGTCGTTATTTACGGATGTGATGTAACGAGTATAGAGAAAGTGTATGGTGGAGGAAACTCTGCCGCTGTGCCTGCAACAGACGTTGTTATCTGGGGCTCTTATGATATCAGTGATGCCTTCGGTGGTGGTAACGGTAATATGCCAATTAAACGTGGTGGCGAATGGATAGAAAATGTGGGATCAACAATACTTACCAGCACGAGCATTGTTGCTAAAGGCGGTAAGATCGGTAATGTCTTTGGTGGTAATGATGGAAAAGGAAGTTATGTTACTGCTCACATCGATATTAGTCATCCTGAAGGTGGCTGTGATTTGAAAATCACCAAGATATATGGCGCAAGCAATGAGGCGGACATAGATGGTGATGTGAATGTCGTTATTTCAGGTTGTACATCAAAGAATGCAGATATAGAATACGTTTGCGGTGGTTCCTATAACGCGAATATCCGAGGAGACCTCACTTTGACAATTACCAGTGGAATATTTAAGAATGTCTATGGCGGTAATGATGCACGAGGTAGTATCGGTGGCAATATTACAGTCAATATCCAGGAAGAAGATCCTTGTAAGCCTATTATCATCCAGAACCTGGTAGGTGGCGGCTTCGCAGCTGACTATCCTGGTCAGGATACAAAATTGGACAAGGTCGCTCAGCGCGTCCAGAGAGATGAAACAGGAAAATATAAAAAGGATCCTGGTGATGCGACAAAATATCTCTATAATAATTTCACGAAAGGTAAAGTTACTATTAATGTCAAGTCTGCTACGCGTATAGACAATATCTATGGTGGTGGATTCAGATCAGACGTGACTGGTGATACCGAGGTGAACATCAATATGAAAAAGGGTCTTTGGGCGGGTGCCAAAGCACCGACAGGATACACGAGTCTGCCAAACGTTCATCAGGCGGACTATTATAAAGATATTGAACTTGCAGTAGGAACAACCATTCCCGCATCTACATATTATGAAAAAGATGGCAGTGGCGATTATACAGAGACCTCTGATGAAACAGCTCAAAGCGGTAAGTCATACTATAAGAAAGAATTGGGCGTTTATGTTATTGCTGATTCCATAGGTACTGTTGGTAATGTATTCGGTGGCGGTAATGAAGGCAATGTAATTGGTAATACAACCGTTAACATTGGCAATGCAACCACAATTCCTGTCATGCAGCGTTACGATAATGGGGAATTTGTTGACTCAGCAAAAGTTGATGTTAATGGTGTCCTTGTCTTAAAATATGCAGATGAAACTGTCTTAGGCGCACATATCACTGGCGATGTCTATGGCGGCGGTAGTCTGGGTGATGTGGGTAAATATCATCTGAATGAAGACGGTGATATAGTTATTGATAGTGTTGGCGTCGCATCTGTGAACATTGGTGCAGTGGAGACTGCTACCCCAGGAACTTATAAGGCTGTTGCAGAAGGTACAGAAAAGGTTACTATCGCAGGCAATGTCTTCGGCGGCGGTAGAGGTGTCTTGGATAACACATTCAAGTGCGACAAGGCCATGGTGCTCGGAAATGCTACTACTCAAGAAGGAACATATGTCCGCATAGGTAATGGTAAGATAGGCGGTAACGTCTATGGCGGTGGTAAGGTAGGCCGCGTAGAGTGGAGTACTGACGTTACGATAGGCTATGGTGATGGTGTTGCATCACCTGGTATTCCTACCAGCGCCCCTGTTGTCGGGCACCATGTATTCGGTGCAGGTCAAGGTGCATATACTCATGGATACTCAGCTCTGGTACGTGGTAACAGCACCGTTACAGTTCAGGGTAATGCCAAGGTCGGCAACGAAGCTGGTGGCGGTAGCGTCTATGGCGGTGGCGAATATGCTTCGGTAGGTAAATATAAAGTTCCGACAACTCAGGCGGAAGTAGATGCCGCCATAGCCGCCGGATATCCTAATGCTAGATTAGGTATGCCATATTCATTGGTATCCGATAATAAAGGTATATGTACTGTCACCATTCAAGGTAATGCTGAGATTGGTCCTGACAATATGAAGATGAATAACACAGTGACAGGAAAGCCTGATTTCACGGGACACGTCTTTGGTGCCGGTAAGGGCTCTCTGCCATACGAAGGCTTCTCATCTACAGAGGGAGACTGGCATATTACAGAAACTCCGTGGCGTATAACTGTCGGTGATGTCAAGCAATATTATAATGAGATGACCTTCGGTGAGAATTATAAAGATGAATACCTTAAGTATATTGAGACTCTGGGCTTGGCTACGCGGACTGAAGTAACCGTTGGTGGAAATGCCTTTGTCAAGGGTTCTGTCTATGGTGGTAGTGAGAACGGTCACGTGCAGCACAATACTAAGGTAACCATTCAGGGAACCTGTCAGATTGGTGCGGGAGATAATAACGGTACGTCTCAAGCAAAGTATTCAGATGATGCTTTCATTGATCCGACAACAACTGCTGTAACTGCAGGAAATGCATTGTACGAATGTAATCATTGGGATTATAATAAGAATGACGGTTCACCTTACGACCCGTACGCAAAGTATAAGAATCCGGCAGACAATAAGTATTACTATGATTCCGGATATACCAAGACCGCATGGGGTGGTGCTCCTGAAGCAAAGGACGGACATACATTCTATGGTAACGTCTTTGGTGGCGGTTCAGGTAAAGATCCGTATGCACCTGGCGAATGGCACAAAGAGGCCGGTTCTGTAGGTGGTAATATCATAGTGGATATCACAGGTGGTCATATTCTGACCAGTGTATATGGCGGTAACGAGACAACCGATGTGAAGGGGCATTGTAAGATAACCATGTCGGGCGGTACCCTTGGTGTACCTCGTACTCTGGAACAGATTGCTGCACACCCAGTAATCTGTTACCTCTTCGGTGCTGGTAAGGGTGATCAGCGTGTTCACTTCAATACCTGGAACAATGTGGCCAGCACCAAAGTGACGATTAGTGGCGGTATTATCTACGGCTCTGTCTTCGGTGGCGGTGAGGATGGTCACATCCTTGGCAATGACACGGTGAACATCTCTGGCACTGCCAAGATCGGTACTTGGGGAACCTCATACGTGGATGGTAACGTCTTCGGTGGAGGTCGTGGATTCAGTGGTGATGCACAGACTGCCGGTACTGTAGGTGGTAACGTGGATGTGAACATCTCAGGTGGCACAATGCTGGGCTCTATCTATGGCGGTGGACGTCTGGCATCTGTAGGTATCCGTTTTACAGATGTGGATGCTCCTGATTATGGCCAACTTGTGGAAGATGAAACGACAGGTGAGAATCCTAAGACTTATGGTCATATAAGAGTCAACATCAGTGGAGGTACTATCGGTAATACCAGTGAGACTCCTCCGGCAGACAGCGAATACTCTAATATTAAGTATAGCGGTAACGTTTATGGCGGTAGCATGGGGCGTCTTACGCTTCTTGATGGAACAACAATTAACCCTATCTGGCCAGAGTTGGCTCAGACGAAATTCTCGACAGTCAATATCAGTGGTAGTACCCACATTACTCGTAATGTCTATGGAGGTGCTGAGTTAGGTATTGTACGCGAAAATGCATTTGTAACCATAGGCGGCATAAGGAATGAATCTACCGGTGCTATAACCCCATCGGGTTCACCTACCATCGATGGCTATGTCTATGGTGGTGGTAAAGGCAGTGATGACTATCAGCATCCGACCACTATCGATGTGCATTGGGGCCTTACCACTCAATATTATACTTATACTCCAATGCAATGGGCTGGCTGTGTAGGTGGCAATACTACGGTCACTCTTGCAAATGGTACCGTAAAGAGAATATATGGCGGTGGCGAATTGGCAAGTGTGGGTGTGATAGACTATAGTGTTGAAGAGAAGGAAGATGGAGATTTTGAATATAAAGGTAAGAAGTATTCTTATACCAACATCAAGAAGCACGACAGTCAAGATAACGATAAAAAGACGTTCTATGACTTTGGTCTCAGTTGGCCGTACGAGTTCACATATGTAGCATACAATCCTGCCGCTCCTACGGTAGTAGGTGGTCTCGCTACTGTGAACGTGAATAAAGGCACCGTTACCGATTATGTCTATGGCGGTGGTCAGGGTAAGGTGTCTTTCGGTGAAAAGGATGGCGTTCAAGATGATATCACTCAACAACGTTATACGGAGGCCTTCTGCGCGAACGTTCGTGAAACCAGAGTAACGATAGGAAGAAGTGATTCTGAAGATGTTCCTGTAATAGGTCCTGGTACGCTAACCTCGGCAGCTTCTGTATATGGTGGTGGTGAAGACGGGCACGTTCTTGAAGATGCAAGCGTCACCATCAACAAAGGTTCGATAGCTCACAATGTCTTTGGTGGCGGTAAGGGACTTGGACAATTCACCACAACATTGTTGAATACCTCAGGTTCAGGCAGTACAGAAACTCTATCTTATAGCTGGACAGCCGGTAAGGTTTATGGCAATACCTCTGTTACCATGAATGACGGTACTGTAGGCTGGTTTATCTATGGTGGCGGTAACTTAGGTTCCGTAGGTAAGGGTAACTATACCGGTGGAACTGATGACTATTCTACTGGAGGCTATGGCGAATTACCTTCTGCAAATGGTAAGATTTGGACTACAGACTATACGGAGCTGAATCCGATAAAAGATATGGCATATCACTTCCTGAACAGCGGTAATGCTACAGTAAATATATATGGTGGTACTATAGGTACTAGCACAATAGGCTTTGATCCTACTAATGGTATCCCTTATGGTTCTGTCTTCGGTGGTAGCCGTGGTAAGGCAGCGAAGTCCACTGCATATTCTCCTCGCTATAAGTATGTGCCTGACTTCTTCCTGGGCTATGTGAACAATGCGATTGTTAAAATAGGAAAGACAAGTGATGACTTTACTGGAGAAACCGCTGCAGCAGACTATGCAGCTTATGTTGCTGCAGGTCCTATTCCTACTATCTATGGCTCTGTATATGGCGGTGGCGAAGACGGACATGTGCGCAGAGGTACTGAAGTGAAGATTAGCAGAGGATCCCTTCCAGGACAGACGACCGATGACCAAGGTCGAGCTGGTCATGTGTTCGGTGCCGGTTCGGGTGTCGGACAATATGAGGATGGTCCGAATAAGTATTGCAACAGTGCTTCCGGTTCTGTCACCTGTACGACGCAAGTTGAGATCTACGGTGAGAATAGCGACAATGAGGCAACAGCAACCACAAAGATTGTCGGTAATGTCTATGGCGGTGGCGCATTGGCTTCTGTAGGTCCTCGTAAGACGGAATCATTTAATGAATTCAATAACACCACAGATCCTTATCCAAGGGCTGAACATAAGACACATGGCTCTCAGTCTTATAATAAGGTAACGATAGACGGTGGTCGTATCGGTGGCAGTGTATATGGTGCCGGCCGTGGTCCTGATTATACTACGTTAACTGGAGATAATCCTCTGTTTACTGGTGTTGATACTGCATACAATGCTCCTGCCGACAAATATAATCCGACAAAGTATGCAACCAGTATATGGACTGATGTGAAAGTGAAAAGTGGCACCATCCGTGGTAGTGTCTATGGCGGTGGCGAGATGGGTCAGGTAAAGGAGAGTACTGCGGTAGATCTTACTGGTGGCTCTATTGCTTACAATGCATACGGTGGCGGTAAGGGTACAGTAGGTACTAATGCCATTGCAGCTGACGTTGCCGGTAATGTAACTCTGGACCTGAACAAGGGCGTGGCAGACGATGTCAAGGGTTGTGACGTACAACGCATCTTCGGTTGTAACGACATTAACGGTACACCGAAGGGACATGTTACGGTGCATGTATATGCTACGCAGCATCCGAACACGACAGCTAACCCGCATATTGAAAATAAGTATGAGAAGTTCAGAAATATAGAAACTGGTTATACAATGTCGAACTATAATGCTGACGCCAGTGATGATGACCTCAAGAGACTCGCGACAGCTGTCGGCATGGCTTCAGATAAGATTACTGCACATGAGACGGCAATCTCCACTGCAGTAGGTGATGCTGCGCAAAAGGCTGCTATTCTTACTTATATAGATTCCATAGCTGACAAGAAGTATGATGTTCAGGCAGTATATGGTGGCGGTGACTTGGCAATCTATGAACCGACAGATAACACCGAGGAGACGGATGTCATCATTGAAGGTTGTGCTGTGACAAGCATTAAGCAGGTATATGGTGGTGGTAATGCTGCCTCAACTCCGGCAAACCATGTCAGAATATATTCTGCTTACGAAATCCATGAGGCATTCGGTGGTGGTAATGGTAAGGATGTTTATGAGCTGAATGGTAAGTGGTATGAAAACCCAGGTGCCAACATTGGATACTATGCGACATACCATCACAGTGGTGGCGATGGATCGTTAGAAACCCCTTATCACGCTGTGGAAAATGATGGTACGGGTGTCTATAAGGATGCAAGAACTCCAGAAAAACGTCGTGAAAACTATCCTTACGGAACGGGTACTGCCCATTTGGATATCACCGGTGGACGCATCCATATGACCTATGGTGGTAGTAACACAAGAGGTAATGTAAGAGCAGAGGTGGTTACGACAACAGAAGATGCGGGAGTTTGTACAATGTCAATTGATGCATCAACTGCTGGAGGAAAGAATGCTGATACTGATGCTCAATCAAATGTTGTCTCGAAGTGCGTAGATTATCAGGCTGCTATCTATGGAGGTTCTGAGGCCGCTAATATCTATAACGATGTTGTTATTGATATCACCAATGGTACTTATGGTAAAGTGTTTGGTGGCAATAATGTTAGTGGAAAGATATATGGTTCTATCACGATTAACGTACATGAGGAAGGTTGTAAGCCTATCGTCATAGGCGAACTGTATGGTGGTGGTTATGGTGAAAACGCTACTTACTCTATCTATGGCTTTAACAATGATGGAACTGCACGTACAAAGGCTCAATATGATGGTTTGACTACTGCACAGAAAGCAGAAATTACTGTTCAACGTGACCCGCAGATTAATATCATTTCAGCAACGAAGATTGGTAAAATCTATGGTGGCGGCTGTCAGGCTAAGGTGATAGGTAGTCCATCTATCAATGTGAACATGGAGCAAGGAAAGGTGCTTAAAAAGTATGTGACAGAAAAACCAGACTCTTTCCAGGTGCGTAGTTATTCTGTAGTACGTGGTGGTATAGATAGCTCGTATAAGGTTGAGAAACTGGAAGACGGTAATGCCATCCTTGCACTCGGTACCATCGGTACCATCTATGGTGGTGGTTACAAGGGCGATGTGCAAGGCAATACTTCTGTGGCAATTGGTACTGGTGAATGGTTGAGCTTTACTGGTAAGAGAGAAACCACAGATGCAGACGGTAAAGTCTATACCTATAATTCGACTACCCAGAAATGGGATTGGACTCAAACTGTAGATGAAACCACGACATCAGGTACTGTGGATGAAAAACCTATTCCTGCCCGTAATGCTGCTAATATTACAGGTAATGTATTCGGTGGCGGTGAGGGTGAAGCCCTTGAGAGTGGCGCCAGCGCTTTCTATTGTGAGTCTGCCATGGTAGGTGTTAACGGTGATGGTGTTACCAACCCAGAAGGTGGAACAACTGTCATCATCGCTAACGGTACAGTGGGAACTCTTGAGGCTGGAAAACTCAAAGCAGGAACTGGTAATGTCTATGGCGGTGGTGAGATAGGCCGTGTAGAAAAGAATACGGTGGTTACCATCGGTGTTGAAGGTGCTACTGGAGTAGGAACCAAGTTCAGACCTACTGTCTTGGGTAGCGTATTCGGCGCCGGTAAGGGTGTGGAAACTCATGGCTACTCTGCTTTGGTACGTGGCAACAGTACTGTCACCATTCAGGGTGTTGCAAAGGTTGGACAAAGTGTCTATGGCGGTGGCGAGATTGCTTCTATCGGACGATATCATGTTGCGGAAACTGATGAAGAAGCAGCAGCACATGGAGTAGAAAAGGGTATGCCTTATTCTCTGTTGTCAGATAATAGTGGTAGCTGTACGGTTATCGTTAGGGATAGTGCCGAAGTAGGTCCTAATGACATGATTATGACAAGGGCTGGCGGTCCTGATAACTCGGGTCATGTCTTTGGTGCTGGACAGGGCGTTAATCCTTATGAAGGCTACTCAAGTGAAAATAAGCCATGGCGTATTACGATAGATGGTAACAAGGAAATATATACTGATACACTTACATATCTAAAATATGTTGAATCTCTTGGCTTGGCTACCCAGACAGATGTCACGATTGGTGGAAATTCCTTCGTGAAGGGTGATGTCTTTGGCGGTGCAGAGCAAGGATTCGTGCAGCACGATACAAAGGTAACCATACAAGATAACTGTCAGATTGGTAGTGGTTATGTACAGATGAATGATGCTGGTGAGTATTTGGTATCACCATACAGTCTTAACCGCCGTTATACTCCAACAGAGTGGGCTGATGGACGTCTTTACAAAGATGGTGAGAGCAATTATCAGCATTCTCTGCCTGAGTGTGCAAGTTGGAGGTATGAATCTCCATATGCTGCGCATGATAAATATGCTGGCACTGCTGGTTACGACGACTCTAAGGGTGGTGCTACTACTGCAACCAACGGCAGTACCTTCTATGGTAATGTCTTCGGTGGTGGATCGGGATATCTCCCCTATGCCCCAGGTAAGTGGCACTGGAAGGCTGGTAATGTTGGTGGCAATACCGTGGTTAATATCACTGGCGGTCATATTCTGACCAATGTCTATGGCGGTAACGAGTTGACAAACGTGGAAGGTTCATGTTATGTTACGATGTCAGGTGGTACTATCGGTGTGCCTCGTACCCTGGGTCAGATTACGAATCACCCTGTTACCTGTTATCTGTTCGGTGCAGGTAAGGGAGATCCACGTGTGTTGTTTAACAAGCAGACTAATGTTAAGAATGTTAAGGTTAATGTTACTGGTGGAAGGATTTACGGTTCCGTCATCGGCGGCGGTGAGGATGGTAACGTGCTTCGCAATGACACGGTGATTATTGGTAATGATGACCACACAGGTCCTACTATCGGTACTTGGGGAACATCATACGTGGATGGTAACGTCTTCGGTGGCGGTCGTGGTTTCGCAGGCGATACATACACTGCCGGTAATGTCGCTGGTAGTGTAACGATGAATATCAAGGGCGGCACGATGCTGGGCTCTATCTATGGCGGTGGTCGTCTGGGTTCCGTGGGCTACGGACTGTATGCGGAGAATGAGACAGGTTATGGTGAGATGCGCGACGATGACAAGATGGATGATGGTACAACTGCTCCTGAAGGAATGTTCCCGAATGGACGTGGTCACGTGGAAATCACTATCAGCGGTGGTACAATCGGTAATGATCTGGAGTATATCATACCTGATGCCACGAACATTAAGGCTGTAAATGATTCCTTAGAGACGTCTTTAAGTACAGACTTCACAGGATGGGGCTCTTCAGACTGGACAACCTGGCAGAAGTATTATAATGTGCCAAGTACCACTTATGATACCTCTGACGGCAAACTGCACCACACAAGAGGCGGTAACGTTTATGCCGGAGGCATGGGACGTCGTGAGAATCTGTATGGTCAGGTAATATCGATGACAAGGGAGGGCATTAACTGGCTTAAGCTGGGTAATGTCAAGAGTACCAAGCTGACTATCACTGGCGGTACCATCAAGAGTAATGTCTATGGTGGTGGCGAATTTGGTGCCGTAAAGGGCAGCCACACTACGAAAGATAGTGAGAACCATGATGTCAATGTCGGCACAGAGGTAATAATCACTGGTGGTACTATCGGTACAGAGATTCTTGGCGCAAGTGCTTCAGACGTAGTATACACCTATGGTAACGTCTATGGCGGCGGTACTGGTATAACAGATGATGTAGCGCCTACTACTTCAGTTGCCAAGGCTGATACGTTGGGAGCTTATGTTGCTGACAGTACGAGAGTGACATTGACAAACGCTATCGTAAAAGCCAGTGTCTATGGCGGTGGTGAGTTTGCTGCCGTGGGTGGTAGCACTTATATCGATATCAGCGGAAATACCGAGATAGGACGCAACGAGGTACGTCCAAAGAGTGACCCAAATCCTGGTTACGTAATGTATGGTGGCTGGCGTATGGGTAACGTCTATGGCGGTGGCCGTGGTAGTGAAGCTGCTGCTGTTGCCGGAGTGGTAAAGGGTAATACTAATATAAACATCCGTGACGGTAAAATCTACCACATGGTCTATGGCGGCGGTGCCCTGGCTTCGGTAGGTACGTTCGACCTCTCTGATGGAGAAGGTAATCCAGCCTATATGCCTATTGCAGGTATTCCATACCGATGGCACTATACCAATGGAGATGTTATGAATCCTGCGGTATCCGATGGTGCGAGAACACCTACTGGTACGGCAACCGTCAATATCAAGGGTGGAACTATCGGTATCAGCGGACGTGACAACGGTCTTGTATTCGGTGGATCACGTGGTGATATCTCAGATCCGAATGTTTACTATACGGCAGAAGAAGCTGCTGCATATAATGCTGCACACTCATTAAATACTGGAGATGCAGGTTACAAGACCACTAATGACATCAAGAACTCCGGCTTCGATCAATATCTGAGGGTGGCTTGGGTCAACAAGTCTGTTGTCAATATAGGAACTCCTAAGGCCGCCCCATCTGACCCGAACGTCCTGACGTCTCCGCTAATCAAGGGTTCTGTCTATGGTGGTGCTGAAAATGGTCACAACTATGCAAGTACTGTGGTGAATGTCAATAGCGGAACCATCGGTATTACAGAAACGATTCCGGGTACCAGTGATGATGACCCATGGTGGGACTTCGGATCTTCCGCACTCAATGAGGAATACTATACTAACCGAGGCAATGTCTATGGCGCCGGTAGTGGTGCAGATACCTATACGGATCGTAAGGGTAACAAGCACTACAACCCGAAGACCGGCATGGTAGGTGGTACTTCTGTCGTCAACATCAGGGGCGGTCATGTGGTGCACAATGTCTATGGCGCCGGTTCTATGGCTTCGTTGGGTAACATTACGAATGCTAATGATACCGTTGATGGAGGCTCGGCAAAGCACAAGTCCGAGACAAGCAGCTTCGCTCTGAGCTGGCCGTATAACTTCGAGTTTGCACCAAATACTGGTAAGGCTATTGTCAATATCATGGGCGGTCACATCGGTATCGGTGGTGAGCGTATCGTAGGTAAAGATAATGGTAATATCTATGGTGGTTCCCGTGGTATGGCCGGTGAACGCTACACGATGGCACACCTCGCTATCGTGAACGAGTCACAAGTGACGATTAACTTCCCATATAATGACGAAGACCCGTCAACGCTGATTGGTAGTGAAAACTATGCAAAGAACTGCATCGAAGGCTCTGTCTTCGGTGGCGGTGAGAACGGTCACGTCATGGGCGATACATACTTAACGTTGAAGGACGGCTTCGTTAGCCACTCAATGTTCGGTGGTGGCCGTGGTGAAGGTAAGTATAAGGGCAGACTGATGAAGGTTGAAACAGGGCCTGGGCGTACCGGAGCTCCTGTTGCTGCTGAATATACTGACGAAAAGGATATATATGACTGGACGGCTGGTAAGGTATATGGCAACACGCACCTCACCATTGTTGATGGTCGTATTCTGAACAATGTCTTAGGCGGTGGCTATATGGCTTCAGTAGGTAAGGGTAACTTTGCCAGTGGCTCTGACGACTTCTATTCAACAGGCTATGGCGAGACACTTAATGGAGCTGCAGAAGAAGCTGACCGTACGCTATGGGATAAGGGTAATGCCAATAGCCTTGCTTTCTGGAACAGTGGTAATACCTATGTGAACGTATTCGGTGGTGAGATTGGCTCTATGGCATTGTGGGACGACCTGCCTGCAGGTAACATCTTTGGTGGCTGCCGTGGTATGGCTGCACCTAACCTCAGAGAGTCGTACCGTTATCTGTATAACCCTGAATGGCTCAACGGTTACACTAATGAGACACACGTCAATATCGGTGGTTACAGATGTATAGAGGCACACAGCACCTACAGTGTGGGTGACTGCATGACAGCCGAAGATTACAAGACTACATTCCCATCTGGTGACAGCCACTGGGAACTCGTCGGTCCAAAGATTTACGGCTCTGTCTATGGCGGCGCTCAGGATGGTCGTGTACGTCGTGATGCCCATGTGACTGTTGCTGCTGGTGAGATAGGTGTTCCATATACCAGCGCTAACAAGACGACATTTGGTACCAGCGACCTCGACAACGCTCAGTGGCTGCATCGTGGTAATGTCTATGGCGCAGGTTCGGGTATCAGCATGTATAAGTTCGATGCCAACGATGATGGTGATACGAATGACCTGGTTGACTACTACGAAGGTAAACTCAGCGAAACGGGCTACAGCCAGTATTCCGGAACGGTACTTCGCTTCACGAATGTGGATATTCTTGGCGGTACTATTCACCGTAATGTCTATGGTGGCGGCTCTATGGGTAGTGTAGGCCCTCCTACTATTCCACCGACGAGAACAGAAACGGCTTATAAGCCAGGTACTACGACTCGCGATGCTGCCTATGGCGGTAGTACTATCGGACAGGGTTGGTGGTCACAGAATACCATTAACATCGGTGGTGGTACGAGTGTTGTCACTATCGGAACGCCATACGATGCAGTGAAAGGCTGGACCTACGACAAGACCTATGGTGGAGAAGTATATGGCTCATGCCGTGGTATGTCAACGTTGAATCCTGATCAGTATGCTAATTCTGTCTGGACTAAGGTGAATATCTTCGACAAGGCTACCATTATGGGTAACGTCTATGGCGGTGGTGATAACGGTATCGTGAAGAAAGATTCCGAGGTCAAGATTGGAGGAGAGAGACCTTAGATAATTGAGAATTGATAATTGAAAATTGATAATTAATGGGCCTGCAAGTCACATGAACTTGCAGGCCTATTTTTTCTGCAAGATTTTAACAAAAACCAGAAAAACCCTCTTGTTGAGATAGACGCTCTTATCAGAGCATATTAATGTTATTAGTTCTAATCTTACTTGTGTGCAAGCACCCAGATAAGTTTATTCATAATACCATTATCCCTTTCAGGGACTCTATCTCATCAAGAGCAAAAACATCGATTGTTGTCACAATCTAAAAAACAGGATTCACCATATCTTCTATATAAAACAATAAAAACATCCTTTATCTAGATAAAAAGACAGGTAAGATGTACGTTTTTTAGGTTATCTTCAGTGTTAAGGACTGCCAAGCCCGACACATACTGAAGTGAGGGTTTTTCCGGTTTTTGTTTAAATTAAAATCTGCAGGCATATTTTAATGAGATTACGGCTCACCTTTGACGAGCCGTAATCTCGTGAGCAGTGAGCCGTAATCTCGTTAAAAGCGATACGGCGTATCGTCAATATCGAAACGCCGTATCGAGACCATTGAAACGCCGTTTCGACCTCAACGAAACGGCGTCTCATGAAAAGACCTAATAGGGAACTCTATATGAAGTTAAATAGGAAGTTATGAGCTTCGCTCAGGAAGTTATACGCTTCGCGCAGGGAGTTATATTGGGAGTTATGCGCTCTGCGCAGGGAGTTAAATAGGGAGTTATGAGCTTCGCTCAGGAAGTTATACGCTCTGCGTAGGGAGTTATATTGGGAGTTATGCGCTTCGCTCAGGAAGTTATACGCTCTGCGTAGGAAAGATTTTCTTTTAACTCCTTCTATAACTCCAATGAGCGAAGCGAATTAACTCCAGCCCGAAGGGCATAACTTCCTTCTATAACTCCCGAAATTTTAACCGCTAACCACTAACCACTAACCTATAACCTTTAACCTTTAACCGTTAACCGTTATTAAAGTCCCACTCCTTCTTTCTTCAAATTATGGATAAACTCATCGATGCGTTGGAGTTCTTGTGGGATATGGATGCGTTGTGGGCAATGAGGCTCACACTGTCCGCATCCGATGCAGTGTTGTGGCTGGCGCTTCTCTTCAACGGCTCTGTCAAGACTGATGAGATATTCCCTGCGCTGTCGCCTGTATTCTTCAGAACCGATATCAACAGGAAGGGTACCTTCGTTCTTACACTTATTATAATGCACAAAGATTCCTGGGATATCAACACCATACGGACAAGGCATGCAATACTTACAGTCGTTACACGGAATGGTCTCCATCTTCACTATCTGTTCAGCAATGCCTTCGAGCATGGCATTCTCTTCTTTCGTAGTAGGTTCCAGCGGACAGTAGGTGAGGAGGTTATCCTTTAGGTGTTCCATATATGTCATGCCAGAGAGTACCGTCAGGACACCCTCTGGAGAACCGGCATAGCGGAAAGCCCATGAGGCAGTACTTGCCTCGGGGTCGCGCTGCTTGAGCTGCTTTACCATATACTGTGGGATGTTCACAAGGCGACCACCCAACAATGGCTCCATGATGACACTGGGGATATGACGCTTCTGCAACTCCGCATAGAGGTAGTCGGCATTGGTGTTGCGGGGATTTATCTCCTTGGCATGCTTCCAGTCGAGATAGTTGAGCTCTATCTGCACGAAGTCCCACTTATACTTATCGTGCTGGGAGAGGAGATAGTCGAACACCTCGATATCACCGTGATAGGAGAAACCGAGGTTGCGTATGCGACCTGCCGCACGCTCCTCCACAAGGAAGTCGAGGATGCCATTATCGATATAACGTCCGTTGAGATTGTCCATACCTCCCATACCGATGCCATGAAGCAGGTAATAGTCGATATAGTCAACACGCAGTTCCTTCATGGAATTGCGGTACATCTCCTTAGAGGCTGCTGCAGACCATGTGTCTTCGTTGAAGTTGGATAGCTTCGTGGCTATGAAATATTCGCTCCTCTTATGGCGCGACAGGGCAATGCCGGTGCTCTCCTCAGACTTACCCCTACAGTATGCAGGGGAGGTATCGAAATAGTTGACACCATGTTCTATGGCGTAGTCAACGAGGCGGTTGACCTGTTCCTGATCGATTACTTCCTCGGCACCTTCTTCCTTGGCTTCCTTAACGGGAAGACGCATCATGCCATATCCCAGCAGAGATACTTTCTCTCCAGTTTTGGGGTTAGTACGCATGGTCATCTTGCCGACAGGTGGCTCGACCTGATCGATATACTCGTCCTTAAGGGCATCTTCCATTCTGTTTCTGCATCCTGTCAGCATGGTAGCGGTAGCTGTGGTACCGACACCAAGCAGACCCAAGAACTTCCTACGTGATATCTTTTTCATTCTTAGTTGGGAGTTAAATTGGGAGTAAAATGGGAGTTATGCGCTTCGCGCAGGGAGTTATAAGCTACGCTTAGGAATATTACTTCCTCTTTTACTCCCTTTTTTACTTCCTGTCAGTTACTGACATTACTTCTTTTTTACTTCCTGCCAGTTTGCTGGCATTAATTCCTTTTATATAATTTGTTGTTGTTCTATTCCTTCTACGATGATGGCCGACAGCGGGCGTGCCGGACAGAGATTCTCACATGCACCGCATCCAATGCAGCGGGCTTCGTTGACCATAGGGATGTATGCCCCTTCTTCATCATTCTCATCAAGAGGTATCATCTCTATTGCCCCCGTAGGACAGTGACGTGCGCAGTTGCCGCAGTCAACACCGTCGGTGACGGGGATGCAGTTCTTCTTTATCCAATGGGCCTGTCCCACCTTGGTGGATACCTTCTGTGCGGCATCAACGAGTTTGATGGCTCCCGTAGGACACACATCGCTGCACTTGTGACACTCTTCACGGCAGTATCCGTACTCATAACCCATCACTGGCTGCATGAAATGGAGCAGGTCGGTAGAAGCACGCAGGACGTCGTTAGGACACTCCGAAACGCACAGCTGGCATGCCGTACAGTGCTTCGCAAAGTACTCAGCACTCTGTGCTCCAGGAGGCAGTATAGGGGTCTGACGCACGGGGATTACCTTGTCTTTGACGACAGCAAGACCACCATCCATCTTCTTTCCTGTCTGCGCAAGGGCGGCACCCGCTCCTGCCGACAATGCCGTAAGGAGGAAAGTACGACGGGGTGGGTGACCCCCTCCCGACCTCCCCAAAGGGGAGGAGCCTTTGGACTTAGACTGGAATTCCGTCTCCCTCCCCTTGGGAGGGTTAGGGGTGGGGTCGCTTTTGCCCTGAAACTTTAATGCTCCATGTTTGCAGGCTTCGAGGCAATCGAAGCAATCGACACAACGGGTGTAGTCGATGGCGGTTTCTTCGCGGGTTATCTTTATGGCCTGGGCTTTACAACCGCGTTCGCAGAGACCACAATGGACGCATTTGTCATTGGCAATGACGGGCTTGAACCACGAAAAGCGTGCTAATAAACCTAACACAGAACCTACAGGACAGATGCTGTTGCAATACAGACGTCCCCAACGGGCTGCCATAAAGGATATGATAAGCCATGTGGTGAGGGTCGTGATAAGGACAATGGTGGGTTGAAACCATACCTCAACATCGTAGAAGGCATAGCTGTCCATCTGTTCTGCTATGTATGCCAACGCATTATTTCCTATCAGGTAGAGGGGCTTCAATATCGTCAATGTCATGCGGACATAGCTGGAGTAGGGGGCTATGAGCGATGCCACGCCTACTATACCGCACACCATCAGAATGATGAACAATGCAAGGAACGAGCCTCGAATGACATTATGAACGAGAGGATGCTCAACGTGGTGGTACTTTGTACGGCCTTTTTGAAAGAGTTTTCGCCATAGCCATGCGACACAGTCCATATATGTGCCCATAGGACATACTACGGAGCAATAGATACGCCCCATCAGCAGAGTGACAATAGCGAGTACTACCACAACGATAAAATTGGCTGCCAAGATAGCCGGCACCAGTTGTATCTTGGCTATCCAAGAGAATAGCATATTGAAAGAACTGGTGAAGTCCAGCACCAGTAGCGTTATTGCTACAAACAGCAACAGGGCCAGAGTAATACGAATTTTTCGGAGCATGTATTTAATTGAGAATTATATTGGGAGTTATGCGCTTCGCGCAGGGAGTTAAATAGGGAGTTATGAGCTTCGCTCAGGAAGTTATATGCTTTGCGTAGGGAGTTATATTGGGAGTTATGCGCTTCGCGCAGGAATAGTTTTCTATTCTACTTCTTCTTTATTCTTTATTTTGATTAATAGTCTTGGCATAGCCATTGAGTTTCCAACTTGCACTGTTAATAAGATTGTTCAAATGATCATAAGTTTCTTGATTTATATATTCAATATCTTTTGATAGTATTATGTAGTAACGGCACTCTTCGAGTGATCCTTGGGCAATATTAAGAAAACGTAATTTATCAGCACGACTTAACTTACGATATCCTTCACAAATATTTGCTGCTATTGAAACAGCTGCCCGACGAAATTGAGATGTAAGACCATAACGTTCATCTTCTGGAAATAATCTAGTCACATTGTAAACTGTCTTGACAAATTCGTGAGCTTGCAACCAACAATCTAAATCCTTGAAGCTTTTACTATATTTGTTTTCATTCATATTTCTTTATTTAGTTAAGAATTGGGAGTCTATATTGGGAGTTATGCGCTTCGCGCAGGGAGTTAAATAGGGAGTTATGCGCTTTGCGCAGGGAGTTATATTGGGAGTTATGCGCTTCGCACAGGGAGTTATATTGGGAGTTATGCGCTTCGCACAGGGAGTTAGAAGCTATGCTTAGGAATATTACTTCCTCTTTTACTCCCTTTTCTACTTCCTGTCAGCTTTCTGACATTACTTCCCTTTTAACTTCCTTTTTACTTCCTGCCAGTTATTCTGGCATTACT
>ERZ842401.551-NODE-551-length-54997-cov-6.423720_pt1 | contig 54997 bp, 50 predicted proteins | sample MGYA00521270_ERZ842401 | MGnify/ENA primary metagenome ERZ842401 (study PRJEB31892, sample SAMEA3878208) | bioreactor metagenome | biome: Moose rumen | place: Sweden | collected 2011-10 | study: EMG produced TPA metagenomics assembly of the PRJEB12797 data set... | reverse complement strand
GGCTTTCATAATATGGATCGTTCCAGTCGCAAACCGTCAAGAATGACTCTTTTACTCCTAAACCCCCTGGTACGGAGAATAAAGGGAAATCATGCAACTGTTATCAAATTGTTATCAAAGGAACCTTTGTGAAGCCGGAAAGCCTTGATTTTACTGAGTTTTTCGGCTTTCGTATCTCACTCCCACTCATAGAAATCCGCTTAATTCTTACAGTACATTCTTTAAGTATAAAGTTTTTACTGTAGTTTTTTGCACCTATTTTACACGCTTTATCTCTTTTTCAAACTTTTTAGCGTCAAAACAGCGTCACGGATTTGAAAGTTAGTTTGTGTTCTCTGTTGAACAATAATATTATATCATTTATCAACTGTAATAGCAACTGCAAAAATTTATCTATCCATTGAATCAACGCAGCTTAATACTGCCTTTTTAAGCTCTAAAACATCCTTGTATCGTTTGTCAGTTTGTGGATTTGTTCCGTTATTAATAAGTTCGATGATAGCTGTATTTTTTATGGAACTATAATTGGTTTTTCCTGTCAGAACAAAAACAATTAAAAGTGTTAATGCATATATTTCGTGTTCTATTGAATAGTTTTTAAAACCAGTAATCCTTAAAGAAGGATCATTAAGATATCCTTTGATTTCCGTATTTGTAGATGTTAAATCGCTATCTGGAATTTTAACTAATCCAAAATCCGAAATTTTGAAAACGGACCCATCAGCATATTCTTTAATTAATACATTTTTGGGGCTAATATCCCTATGAAAAATACCTTTTTTATGTAGTGCTTCAAATGCGTTTAATATTTTAACACAAATAAATCTTCTTTGGGGTAACGTCAGTTTAGCGTTGTTCTCATTTATATATTTTTCAAGAGTTTTATCCATGAACTCCATAATATATTCGTTTTTTTCGTCATCATAAGAATACACTTCTAATACATATTGAGAATCAATTTTTTGCATTTCTTCAAATTCCAACTTGAATCTCGATAGTTCTTTTTCGTTTAAATCATCTCTTGCCCTTTTTAGTGCAAAAAACTTATTATAAAACTCATCTTTGAATTTATATACATTCGCGTAGGAGCCTTCCCCGATTAGTTTTAGATTGGCATTGTAATGTATGTCGTCTCTTTTGATTTCAACGTGATCTATTTCCCTATAATCAAACACTTCACGCCCGGAGATTTTCCTGTGCGAATAAAGCTCATAACCATCGGGTTTGAGAAGATTATTAAACACATCTAAATACTTTCTCCAATTTCCGTTTTCTACTCTTACAACCGGATTGAGCATTTCACACATAAACCTTAAGAGTGGCTCATCTCCAAACAATCTTGTTAGTTGAAATCTTGGGTCAGAAAACACAAAACTAGAATCTATGTCTCCCCAACCCAAATGATTATAAATATCATATCTTGCGGTTGAATATCTTGAATCGTTAGATTCCAATTCATCTAAATTATATATTCTATCAAGGAATTCAACTATTTCTAATCTACCATAATATGGTATATATACTGTTTGACCCATTTCCATTTGACCAGTTTCCCAATTCTGGTACGGCTCATCAAATTCCTCATAGAATCCATTCTTGATAATATCTACAATATCCTGTCGAGTGACATCTGTTATCTTGTTCAACGCTTTCCCTTCCGATATAAATAATTCTTTACTGTTCAGTTTGATATAAAGCTATTATTTCGATTTGATAAACTGGCTTATCAGTGATAGTTAAAACTGCTGTTGAATCGAAGTCAAATGTATCTTCATCACCAATACCTTTAATTCCTTCAGTTAATTGAGTTTTTAATTTTTGATCCTTAAATTTAGTAAACACGGTATTCCTCATTAATTCAGTTCCGTTGGGAAAGACCCGTTTAACCTGTGCTAAACACATTAAATCAGCGCCAATTATGTCATCATATGTTGCTTGATATAAGTTTTCGGATGAGATATTGCCAAATACCGCAAAATCATCTTTTTCAAAAAGTATTTCTTCCCCATTAAATAGAGTTTTTATTGATTTTGAAAGGTTTAAATACTGTTTTGCATCAGATTTAGAAAAGCTTGTGTTGACACCAACTTTTCCTAAACTATCAACAAGAGATATTATCTCAGAAAGTTCATCAAACATTGCCTTAACAGAATTAATCTTAACATTGACAGGAAGCAATACAAAACTACCTGCTTTTGATTCCAGTAAGTCTTTAATATACTTTTTCTTTAATGATTCCACTACCAGACTTAAAATTGAAGTAACGGTTTGAACTTTCTTTACAGTAGTGCCCTCGTTTGTGCTATTTGTTTTGTTTGCGCCCACTTCAGCATCGGCAGATATTTTAAATATTTTAAATCCTGTCGACGCCGAGGCTTTTCCTTTTCCTGTCTTGGATTTTTCTTCAGTTTCCGATACAGATACTTCTTCGTATTCAGAGTAGCCACCATTTAAGATGGCATATATATCTAATAACCTGCTTTGATTAACATAATACGGAAAGAATAACTCTTTTTCTTTATCAGCCATTATTTCACTCCTCAACCCTGCATTTAAGTCTTAATTCATTTCGTTTTCTTAAATACAAATATATATTCGTGTTTAAAAATGTAAAAGTCGCTTGCTAATGCTCTATACCGCCAAATAGCTTTTTGATTTGCTTTGCCTTTTGTTTCATCAAAGTTTTTGACTAATATGGCTTTTAATTTAAACCCGCGCATCATAAACAGATTCATACAGTAAAAACCGAGAGGCACAATCTCACTATTAGCATATTTGTCGCCAATAACAACCGCACAATACCGATTCTTTTCAAGATGTTGCGCTGTGTTATCAATTACTTGACCGAAAGAGTCCAAAAAATCGTTCAAACTGCTACAATTAGATAGGTCGTTCTCGTTTTCGCTAAATTTTATAATGTCCCAATAAGGCGGATGATAAATAATAAACTGAACTTTATCTATGCCAAGTGATTGCATTTTTTCGGACAAGTCAACATTCCTGCTGTCGCCAATGATTATTTTACCTTTTGTTTTCGGGTTCTTTTCCTCAATTAATAATTCCTGCGAAGCTTTTGCAACATCTTCTTGCAACTCAATACCAATGGAGTTTCTCCCTAACCTTTGAGCTTCTATTAAAGATGTACCACCGCCTGAAAACGGATCTAATATCCAATCGCCTTTTTTAGTATATCTACGGAACAATTGATTTGGAATTTGAGGAACGAAATTTCCGTGATAACCGGCGTTATGAACGCCGCTTTTATCCCGTTTATCAAAAAACCACAAGGAATCAGTAAGAATATCCTCATATTCTTTCCAATTCTTCATATCCAAATCATTATATCTCGCCATAATTAGTCCTTACTGTTTGTTATATTTTAAGTGCTTTCTAAACTCAATCGGATCATACCAAAAGCAACCTATACAACCCGTTTCTGTGCCATCGTGGCTTTCGTTTCCAGCATAAAACGACATTGGATATCCCAATTTTTTAGCATCGTATCTTTTGCCGCTTCGTCTGCACTCCTTGCAGAACTGCCTTTTGGCATCATTAGCAGCCTTACTGAGCGGCTGAAAATCTTCCATTTTTTGAGTACCAACATTCATTGCGTTGCTATCATTTTTCCAACCGTTTTTATGGTCAACTTCGGGGTTTGATGTGCCAAGCACCACACAACGCTTTTGCCTATAGTGATTTTTAATATCACTTCGAATAGATTGTCCTCCTATCCAGTCGTCCTCGTCTCTAAAACCATCCAACTTAATCCTGTCAACGCTGTTTCCGGGAGTAACGCTTTTATCAAACTTAATGATATACTTCCTTGCGATAGAAGATTCTTTCCTGCACCAAGATGCGCCGTTTTGGAACATCAATTCTGCATATTCTCCAACAAATTCCGTTTTGGATACCCACCGGCTTACACCATTTTCATCTGGCTGTGCGAGTTTTTCAAAAAGGTACGGCTTGCTGCCTTTTATAAATGATTTCATAGTCTTACCACCTTTGTCGTTTATAGTCTAATTATAGCAGAAAAAAAGTAACTTCACAACAGCGAAGTTACTTTTTAATCAAGCAATGTAAGTATTCGGTAGTTTTGTCGGATTTATAGTTTCTGTTTTCATCAACATCAGCTTTAAATCTTCTATAATCTGTACTAAACTGCTGATATTCTCCGTATTTTTCCATTGTTTTGCGGATAACTTCAAATGGCATTAAACCTTCATTGTTATAGCTTAAGAAAATATAGTTAAATTCAGCATTTCTTAAAACCTCATCAAAAGCATCAACAACTGTTCTTGAAGAACAAAATGCACTTTTTTGCATTGTATAATCACGCAAACCGGTTTTTCCTCTTAACTCCGGATTATCATATCTCGCAATAGTTTCAAGAACATGATAATTAGTGCAATACTGTCGTGCATTATACGGTGGATCAAGATAGAGAATATCTCCTCCAATGCGTTTAATTACACTATTAATATCATCATTATGTACTTCGCTTTCTCTATCGCCGTCAATTATCGGAAGCAGTTCTAATTCAAATTCTTTTGCGGCAGATTTCTTAACTTTCTTCAAAAACGCGCCATAAACTGAAGCTGTATTTGCATATTTATCTATTGAGTTAATAAGGCTTGCAAGGAGATAAAAATATTGTGCCTCGTCTATCTCTCCGCAGTTTTTAAGCCTTTCCAATTCTATACGAATAGAATCACACTTTTTCCCGTTATAATCTGTAAAATATTGTCTGCCGCTACCAGAACCCGCACAGTAATTTTTATAAATAAAACCTTCTATTCCCGTTAATGCGTTTAAATCATCTACAATATTTACATCAAGCGGGGGGACATTACCAATAAGGTGCTTGTTGAGAACATAACTATAGTATTGAATATCGTTTGCTATTACACGGTAACCTCTTTCTTTAAAGGTTTTGCCTACAACTCCAGTACCCGCAAACAAATCAGCAAACACCTTCCCGTTAGCATCGCTTCCCGTAACTTGGGTTATTGTTTCGGTTAAGAAATCCATTAACGAATATTTAGAACCGATATAATTCATGTCCTCACCTCACTTCTCATTATACTATAACACATTTCGTGAATAAAATCCAGCAATTATTACAAATAAAAAAGTCAGCATTTTAGGGCTCTGAAACCCGCATGAATACTGCGTTTCAAAACGTCAAAATGAGGGTGGCAATGGTATATCATTACTACCCTCAAAAAACGCCTTCTAAATGCTTATTTGTTTATTCTGTTTTACAAAGACTGTAGTATATATAATTCTTGTAAAAGGATTATGGTATTAAGCTATTTTTATTGAATCTGCTTTTCTTTATTTCAATAAATGGTATCACTGATAACAAGGAACTAAATGCAACTGGAATTGTAAACAAAAAAAACAACATTGTCATAAGTGAACTATATTTATCATCAAGCCTTGGTATTCCGCCGTTAGCAATATAAGTATTCAGTGCTTCTGTTTCTGCCGATGAAAAATGAATGACTGCATAACCTATGCTTGCAGCAAGTGATGAAATTCCTGCTCCGATTTTGATAATGAAAGTCTGAACCGAAAAGAATAATGCAGTTGGTCTATTGCCCGAAAGTCTTTCCTCTAAATCTACTGCTTCTGATATTATTAAGGTTTGCACGCTCGTTCCGATACTCACACAACAACCGACAATTAAAGTTAAGATAAACATCATTACCATTTGCGGTATGTCTGTCATATTTTTAGGATATTTTAAGTAAAGTAAAAAGAGTATTATGTTAGGAAACACATTGATTAGATTTACAGCAACATATAATTTCCTTGTGCCTATTTTAGTAGTGAGCTTTGGCACAATTATCATTGATACAATCATTCCTACAAAACTTCCCGCACCTAATAAAATGGTATATAAAAGTGTTGAGGACGGATTTTTGCTTGCAAAATAATAAGCAACAAGCGGTGTTAAGATTACACCCGTCATTGATTTTAGGCTGCCGAGTATGCCTGATATGCTGATTTTTCTAAGTAACGGATTTGTGATGAAATACTTAAATTGATTCTTCTGCTGTTCAGTTTTGACGGCAACTCTCTGTGCAGAACCTATTGCTGTTAATTGAAACAAAATACCTCCTACTGCTGAAAACGCAGTAACCGTTAATAGAAACGCATTTCTTTCATCTATTGCACTTCCTCCAAAAGCAGCAGAAAGTGCAAAAGCGATAGGCTGAACAGCAAGAGTGCTAATACTACACGCCATTGTACCGATAGGTCGTAATGATAAGAGCTTTGTTCTGTCGCTTTCTTTGTCTGTCAGCACAGTCGGATAACTTATAATTGGTATATCGCCAACCGTAAAAACAATTTCCCAAATGATATAGAAAACAAATGCCGATACAACAATCATGATGTTCTTTAGCGCGCTATTGCTCTGAGAATATACGCCATTCGCAAAGCATAGAATTGTTAGTAATGCCGTGGGTATTGGTACTGCAAGTAAATAGTCCTTCAGACTGCGGTTATTTCTGTTAATAACCGCACCGATAAACGGATCCTTAACAGCATCAAAAATTCTTGTCGTGCTGAGTATAATTCCAACCCACATTGCAGGAATTAGAATAGTAAATTGCAAATAGTAGGCAAGTGAAGATGTTATTATTCCATAAAGAATGTTTTGTCCTGACAAGCCTAACAAATATCTGTTTCGCTCTTTCTTTGTATAAGTGTTTTCCATAACAATCTCCTTTACATACTTTTGGTATGTTTAATCATATAATATATACCGCAAGCCACAGCCTGCGGCATTTTTTAATGATTGAGTTCCTTATTCATATCGTCAAGAGCAGGGAAAATATTCGATATATCTACTCCGACAGTTTTAATAAGGTCATTTGCAAATTCAAACTTTTCTTTCATTTCCTCATTGCTGACAGGAAACACAAGAGGGCTAATCCACACATTTGCGATTAATGCAATCATTTCTGATAACTGTTTTGGGTAATTTGTATGGATTGAGCCATCTGCAACGCCCTCTTCAATAACGGGTAAAAAGGCATTGATGGCGATATCGTTTACATTTCTTAAAAGCAAATCGCTTAACATCTGCGGCATATTCTGAAAATGAATTCCCATTTTTCTGAACTCCTGCTCCTGTTTATCATTGATGGCTTCAATAAACATTCGCTTGAGTTTTTCAGCACCGTTTAAATTACTGTCCTTTTGTATGTTTTTCCACTTTGCTGAAAGCGAATTATTGGCAAACAGGCGATTACATACAGCATTCAATATCTCTTCCTTTGATTTAAAGTGATGATAGATAGCACCCTTTGTCAATCCGCCGAGATTATCAATAATATCTTGAACGGTTGTATGCTCATAGCCCTTTTCAATGAAGAGTTTCTGCGCTACATCAAGAATGAGCGTAACGGTTTCTTCCGGATATTTATTTCTACTCATATTGTCTCCTTACATACCGTTGGTATGTTTATGATAACATAATTCTTTTAGACTGTCAATATGACAATTCTTATTAATTTATTCAAAATATCTTTTCGGGATTTATAAGGCGATTTTTAGCAAAAAAGTATTGCTCAAGACCTGTAAAATTCGTGGTTTATCCGTTCAGTTTTTTAGTGACACATCCTACATCGTTTTAAGCAACGCTATCGGCTATAAATCAAAATGGCTTAATTTTAGGGCGAGATTTCACTCTCGCCCTCGTTGTTATACTGTATAAATGACTTCGTTATAAACAATCTCTCTTGCCTGATTTGTGATGTTGTTCATTGCTTGAACCCAAGCCATCATATCGTCTGCTTTGAGTTGTTCGTTGATTCCTTGCTGCTGTTTGAGCTGGTTCACAAGGCGGTCATACATCTCGGTTGCTCTGACGTCAACATCGTGCAGATATGAATTCAGTTTGCAGTTTGTTTTGAGATTGAGATAAAAGGATTTACGTTTTTTCTTGATATAATCAAGATGTCTTTGTCCCCAGTGACCGATTTCATAATTCGTTTCGGTGGAGATGAGGTTAGGGAGGTAAACCTCCCCAACCAGCGTGTAATCAAGTCCGTTATTCTTATCTGTAATTGTTTTTTTCATAATGATTTCTCCTTTTCATTTTTGTTTTTACCTTTTGCTTCTTCAAGTAATCTGTCGACATTTTTGCTGCCGAGCACCTTGCGAAGCAGTCGATAATCTGTTAACTGCTTGTGCAGTTTTCTGTTTGTCTTTTGATAGTTTCTGTTTGTATCCCTGAGTTCGGAATTCTCAAAGGCAAGATTTTGATTTGTGGCTCGTAGGGCTTTATTCTCACTCCTCGCCTGCATTAGCTCAACGAAAACTCTCTTAACAAATGCTTTCAGTTTCTCAAACTTTTCCTCAACACGCTCTTTGTAACTCTTTGCAGACTCCAACCTCTGAGGCTCAGGAAGTTTGTACTCCTCCTCAAACGCCTCATCGGTTGACAATACCGTTACCGTTTCAATCATTTTTTCAAGGTTGTCAGCCGTCTCTTTTAGATCTTCAACCTTGCCTTCAAGCTCGGCTAATTCCTTGCTGCGCTGTTCCTTTTTGAATTCCAACACGGAAAGGTGCTCGCGGTCATTACCCTGATTCTCCCACTCAACGCCCTGCCATTGCATAGCATAACTAAGGGCTTCTTTTTCGGATTGTAACCACGCCATTGTTTCCGTATCGCTCCTGCCGGAACCGACAAAGCCTTGCTCCTCCAGCGCCTTTTTCATAGATACACGGGTATCTAAACCACGGGTGCTTCGGGTAGTGTAAGGGATAAAATCAATGTGCAAATGGGGTGTTGCTTCGTCCATATGAAGTACCGCATTAAAGACGAACAGGTTTGGATTTCGCTCCTCAAACCGTCGTAAATAGTCCTCCAAAATCCGCTTTGCGAGTCTTTCGTTTGGGGAGCCTACACCCATATCATCACGGTTACCAACCTGCACGATTATCTCGTAAAAGGGCTTTTCCTGTTTACCTTTTTGAATGTGTTCAAGGTAATTATTAATCTTCCTATCAGCTCTTTTTTGCTTATTATTGTATCTCTCTAATGCTTCATCAAAGAGGATATGATAGGCTTCTTCGAGAGGAATATTTTTGTATTCCACATTGTTTTTTGTTCGTTCTCTGTCAACATTTTCGGCAATAAATTTTCGGTTGTTATGCTTCAAAACGCCCTTTCCGAGTTCAATGCTTATGCTTGATAAATACATATTTTTCACCTGTCTTTCATAGTTTTAATTTGTCTTCGTAAAATTCGAAATTTCTCGGTTCTGTTACTCTTGCCAAGAGTAACGCAATGGCACTTTTGACACTTACGTATCAAAAGTGCATTGCGCTCTGCGAGGCAAAGGCAACTCGAACATACAAAGACAACCATATTATTGATTTGACATCGGCGAAAAGATTGTTTATACTATGATTGCTATACATAGCATGGCTGTCCGTATCTGCGCCAACAGATACATCAAGGACAGTCATTTTCTTTTTCGCCTTTCATTCCGTAAAGGGTTCGGTTAATTAAACAGAGAGTGTCAATCAATTCCTCAGAGGGAGTTTCTCCCTGCAATGCTTTCAATTCTTGCAGCACTTCTTCAAGCTGTCGCTTCAGGGCGATATATACCTTTGGATTTCCTTGCACAACAACCTCTCTGTTCATCAACCTGTTCAGGATATAATCCTGTTTAGTAAGTCCCGATAACGCAACCGCTATGTCAAGCTGCTTTGCTTCTTCGGGTGATACTCTAAAGCCTACTGTAATACTCCGCCATCGGTTGTGTCTGTCTAAACGTTTAGCTGACATCCTGTTCTCTCCTTTCTGCATTCAGACGCTTCACGATGTCCTTTTGTGTTGAAGGAAACATGTGAGCGTAACGGAAGGTAATGTCGATACTTTCGTGACCGACTCTGTTGCCAATTGTTACCGCATCAAAACCCATATTGATGAGCAAGGACACATGAGAGTGACGCAGGTCATGGATGCGAATTCTTTTCACTCCGGTTTCAGCGCAGCCTCTGTCCATCTCGTGATGCAAATAACTTTTGGTTACAGGGAAGATTCTCTGATTGTTTTCAACGCCATAGATTGAATGGATATAATCCTGTATTTCTTCACAGAGGAAGTCGGGCATATCCACCTGCCGAACACTCTTATCCGTTTTCGGTGCAGTAATCACATCTTCACGCTTCAATCTTTGATAAGACTTATTTATCCTTATTGTCTTTCTTTCAAAATCAAAGTCAGCGGGTGTTAAGGCGAGCAGTTCTCCTACTCGAAGTCCGCACCAATACAGAATTTCAAACGCATAAAATGATAACGGTTTTTCCATCATAGCTTCTGAAAATTTCAGGTACTCTTCCTTTGTCCAAAACAGCATTTCCTTTTCGCTTTCCTTCTTACCGATTACGCCAGCCTTCCGAGCAGGGTTGCTCTTTAAGTCATACATATTAACTGCGTGATTAAAAATAGCGCTGAGCTGATTGTGAATCGTTTTCAGATACGTCAGCGAATAGGTCTTGCCGTTACTGTCCGTATGCTTTAGCAGTTCATTTTGCCATTGCAAAACATCTGACGGTTTTATTTCGTTCATCTTAAGATTTGCAAAGTACGGAAGAATCTTTTTGTCGATGATATTGTTCTTTGCCATCCAAGTATGTTCCCTTACCTTGTTTCTCAAATCAGAACGGTAGATTTCTACAAAGTCACCGAACAACATACTCATGTCGCCCGCCTTGTTGAGCAGAAACTCCTTCTCCCAGTCAAGTGCTTCATGCTTGGTCTTAAAGCCTCGTTTGGTTTTCTTGCACTGCTTTCCTGTCCAGTCCTTGTAATAGGTGGACACTCGCCAAGTACCACGCTCTTTATCTTTTACTACAGCCATTAAATCTCACCTCCATCGCTGTAATAATATTTCTTTTCAAAATACTTTCTGCTAACCTTGCCTCTGATTATGCTGTACCCTTGTTCCTTTAACTCTGCGTTCAGGGTTCTTACTACCTTGTACGCATAAGCCATTGACATTCCCAACTCATCGGCAATTTCTTTTGCTGTAATAAATGCACTACCGGTCATATAATCCCTCCTTTCTGTTTGGATTTTTGTTTTCGCCGTTCTCTCTGAATTAACTCCACTCCTCAAGGAACGGTGTTGTCTCGCTCGCTGCGGTAAACAGGTCGTGGCGTAATTATCAATTCAGACGATCATTAAGTTTTTATGTAATATACTGCGTAGCGCATTACAGCGACTTAAAGTATTTACTGTAATGTATTATAAACCAATAATTTCTGTTTGTCAAGTGCTTTTATAAAGTTTATTTAATTTCACTAAAGTATTTTATGTAATTTTTCTTGATTTCCGTTTTTCCCTGTGCTATAATGATAAAAAAGTAATATGGAGTGACTTTTATATGTTGATAGGAAGACGAATTCGTTTCCTGCGCCTGCACAGAGGCATGACGCAAAAGGAATTAGGAAAGGCTATCGGCTATTCCGATAAAACTGCCGATGTCAGAGTGGCGCAATACGAAACGAATACTTATGGACCAAAGGACAAGGTTGTTACCCTGCTTTCCTTAGCGTTAAATGTTGATGAATCTGACCTCAAAGTGCCCGATATCCTTCACTATGATATCTTAATGCATACCTTGTTCCGACTTGAAGATGAATTCGGGATTACAATTAATCCGGATTCCGATGATATTTCTTTTAAGTTCGTTGATAACACAATCAATAATCCTCTTTACAACGATTTACAGGAATGGAAGAAAAAAGCAATTCAACTCAAAAATGGTGATATTACCTTTGATGAGTATATGGAGTGGAAGTTACGCTTCCCCATATCCGCAGCAGTGGAAACACACGAAGAACTCAAAAAGCTTCGTGTGAAAAGAAAAGACGAAAATGAAAACTAGGAGAAAACCTGTTCATGTATAAAGAAGTTTTTAGGATGCCTACAACTATCACAATTAAGCAAAGAACATCCAGTGTTACAAACGCCTTTGTTAGCGGTATTATTCCTACAATTGAACCAACAGAAGAAGAAATAAAAAGTGTTTTGGAAGCTCTTGAAATAGATGTAAATCATGTTGTATGTGCTTATTGCGGAGATGCTTGCACTGAATGGGATCACTTTAGACCGTTGGTGCTCAACAAAAAGCCTACTGGATATATTTCCGAAATCAATAATCTTGTGCCTGCTTGTGGAAAGTGTAATGAAAGTAAAGGCAATAAACATTGGAAAAAATGGATGCTGAGTTCAGCTAAAAAATCTCCTTATTCTAGAAACATCCCCGATTTAGATAAGAAAATTGAATTACTTGAAAAATTTGAAAAAGAGTTCCAACCAAGAAAAATCGATTTTGAAAAAACAGTTGGAAGTGAATTGTGGAGTAAACATTGGAATAATTGCCAAAAAATTCACGACATGATGGGCGATAGCCAAGAATTATCAAATCAAATCAAAAACATAATTAAACAATCCATAGAATAAAAAATCCCCAATCATCTAACTTTCGTTAAATGATTGGGGATTGTCCTTTTTAGAAAAATAGCGTCATTTTAGCGTCACGGAATTGATTTTATCCTCGCAAACCGCCTATTTAAGCCGTTTTTTGAATTTTGGATATTATTCCCACTCAATAGTTGCTGACGGTTTCGGGGTGAGGTCAAAGAGGACTCTGTTAACGTTTTCAACCTCCGAAGTTATGCGCTGTGTTATATGTTCTAAAAGCTCAAAGGGGACGTTTTCAACAGTAGCTGTCATTGCGTCAACTGTATTGACCGCACGGATGATTACGGGGTAAGCAAAGGTGCGCGCATTGTTCTTTATGCCGACGGATTTGAAATCGGGAACAACCGTGAAATACTGCCATACCTTGCCCTCAAGCCCGTTCTTTGCAAATTCCTCGCGAAGAATGGCGTCGCTTTCACGGACAGCTTCAAGTCTGTCACGGGTAATTGCGCCAAGGCATCTAACGCCGAGACCGGGACCCGGGAACGGCTGACGGTAAACCATATTATCGGGAAGACCGAGAGCCTTGCCGACTACTCTTACCTCATCCTTAAAGAGAAATTTCAGCGGCTCAACAAGCTCAAACTGAAGATCATCGGGAAGTCCGCCGACGTTGTGATGAGCCTTTACGGGGCCGCTTTCAAGGATGTCGGGATAAATCGTACCCTGCGCAAGGAATTCAATGCCGTCAAGCTTTCTGGCTTCTTCTTCAAAAACTCTTATAAATTCTGCGCCGATAATCTTTCTCTTGTTTTCGGGCTCCGCAATGCCTGCGAGCTTATCAAGAAAACGGTCAACCGCGTCAACATAGACAAGGTTTGCGTCCATCTGATTTCTGAAAACCTCGATTACCTGCTCGGGTTCGCCTTTTCTCAAAAGGCCGTGATTAACATGAACGCAGGTCAGCTGCTTGCCGACAGCCTTGATTAAAAGAGCAGCGACTACGGATGAATCTACGCCGCCCGAAAGAGCGAGAAGAACCTTTTTATCTCCGACCTGTGCTTTGATTTCGGAAATCTGTTCTGCAATAAAGGCGTCTGCCAGTTCCTTTGTGTTTATACGAGCCATTGACTCGGGTCTTACGTTTGACATATTGTCCCCTCCGTTATTTTTATTGATAATATTATAAATCCTGCGACGTTTTTTTACAAGATAAAATGACAATAACTCACAGAAAATTTTTCGCTTTTGTAGACAGAATTTTTGTGCAGGTATATAATAATGAAAACAGGGGGTGAAACCATGCCGCAGATACTTGAAACGGTAATGCTCGTTTGCTTCGGGTTTTCGTGGCCGATGAGCTTAATAAAGAACATAAAGGCGAAAACCGCAAAATCGATGAGCTTAAAATTCATAATTCTCATAATACTCGGCTATATTGCAGGCATAGCGGCGAAGATTATTTCGGGACAGATAAACTATGTTCTGGCAGTTTACGTTATAAACCTGATAATTGTATCAATGAATTTGGCAGTGTACTTTATTAACAGAAAATACGATAAAATTTCGTGTGAATAGTTAATTGAACCGATATTCTTAAAGTTGTATAATACTATATTATATTCAGGGCAAAATATTTTTAAAGGACGGATAATATGGAAAACGTAGCTTCCGTGGCAAGACAGAACACTCAGGACGAAAAACACGTCAGAAAAAGTGAATTCATACTTTATCTTGTGGCGGTATTTTTCTATACTATGATGACGGGTATGATAGGCTCGTACAGAAACGCCTATCTTGTAAATGTAATTAAGGTTCCTGCAACCATGATGGCAAAATACAATTTGCTTATCAGTATTATCCCGTTTGCACTCAATTTTGTTATTACAATGTTCATTGACTCAAGAAAGGTCGGCAAGGGCGGAAAATTCAGACCCCTTGCGCTTGCCGTTGCAATTCCTGCCGGCGTGTTCCTTATGATGTCATTTGTAACGCCTAAAGGACTTGCAGGCACTTGGCTTATGGTTTACCTTGTAACCGTTGCCGTCTTTTGGTCGGTTTCGACTATGTTCGGCGACAGCGTAAATAAGGTTGCCTTGGTAATGACGCCGAACCTCTCGGAGCGTGACAGCGTTATTTCATTCAGAAGCATCGTTTCGGCTGTCGGTAATTCCGCGCCGCTGGTTGTAGTCCTTGTTATAGGTCTTATCTGGAAGGATGAGGGAACGCAGTACATTATCGGCGCAGGTCTTTGTTCGGTTATGGGCGTTATTACAATGCTTATCGGTATGAGAGCCGTTAAGGAAAGAATTACTTATACAAATGAGAAAAAGAATCCGCTTGTCGGCTTTGTTGACGTATTGAGGAATAAATACGCTTGGACAATAATCGTTTCGGATTTCTTAAAGAGCTTCCGTAATATCGCTACATTTATGGGCGTATTTATGGCTGCGGCTCTTCTCGGCTCGACCTCAAAATTCCTTCTGTTCGGTCTTCCCACAGGCATAGGCACCGCGGTCGGTATGCTTATAATCAATTTCCTTTTAAAGAAATTTAATTCAAGGGTGCTTTATATCGCAAGCGGCATTTATTCCGTTATTATCAATGTTGTTGCGTTTGTAATAGGCTATATTTATTTCAATAATCCAAGCTCGGCGCTGCAGATAGTGTTTATTGTTTCACTGTTCCTTATCGGTCTTCAGTTCGGCGCGTCCAACCTGCTTCCGTCTATGTTCCAGGCTGACGTTCTTGAGGATATTGAGCTTAAAACAGGCAAACGTCTTGACGCCTCGCTTCCGTTTGTCATCGGCATTTTCACAATGATAAGCGGAACTATTGCGAACACTCTTGCTCCGCTGGTTCTCTACGATGACCCGGAAAAGGGCTGGAGCTCGATTATTCACTACATTCAGCCTGCGTTTGACGGCGACGTACCCGTACAGAGCATGTGGACAAAGGTTTCAATGCTTTTCTTCTACACCGTTTTCCACGGCATTATGATGTTCCTTGCAGGTGTTCCGTTCTTCTTCTATAAGCTCACGGGCGAAAGAAAGGAAAAAATGCACGAAGCAGTACTCGAAATGCGCGCGAGAAATGAAGAGTCAAAGTAAATAAAAGCTTTTAAGGGCGGAGTTTATTCCGCCCTTTTTATATTTTTATACCATAACTTGTTGCAAAAGGTCGTATTATGTGTTAAAATGTACAAGTTGTTGAAATTATTTACGATTTGTCCAAACGGGGGAGTGGGAATGTTCAAACAGGGTTTTGACAATGAAAAATATCTGAAAATGCAGTCCGAACACATTAAGGAGAGAATTCAGAAATTCGGCGGAAAACTGTATCTTGAATTCGGCGGAAAGCTTTTTGACGACTACCACGCGTCAAGAGTTCTTCCCGGCTTCAAGCCCGACAGTAAAATAAAAATGCTTCTTCAGCTTAAGGATCAGGCAGAAATTGTTATTGTAATAAATGCTGCCGATATTGAGAAAAATAAAGTCAGGGGCGACCTTGGGATAACCTATGATCTGGACGTGCTTCGTCTTATAGACGCGTTTACGGATTTCGGACTTTTTGTCGGCAGCGTTGTTCTCACAAGGTTTGAAAACCAGACCGCAGCTGTTGAATTTCAGAAAAAGCTTGAAAATCTCGGCATAAAGGTTTACAGGCATTATCCTATTGACGGCTACCCGTCAAATATTCCCCATATCGTCAGCGATGAGGGTTACGGAAAAAACGATTACATTGAAACCCAACGCTCGCTTGTTGTCATTACGGCTCCGGGACCCGGCAGCGGAAAAATGGCAACTGCGCTTTCCCAGCTTTATCATGAAAACAAGAGGGGAGTCAAGGCAGGCTATGCAAAGTTTGAAACCTTCCCGATATGGAATATTCCGTTAAAGCACCCGGTAAATCTCGCTTATGAAGCGGCAACCGCGGACCTTAACGACGTAAATATGATAGACCCGTTCCACCTTGAGGCTTACGGAGAGACAACCGTAAATTACAACAGAGATGTTGAAATTTTCCCCGTGCTCAACGCAATGTTTGAAAAAATTTACGGCTCCTCGCCCTATAAATCGCCTACGGATATGGGCGTAAATATGGCAGGCAACTGCATTTTTGACGACGAGGCGGTAAAAAACGCCGCAAAGCAGGAAATTATCAGAAGATATTACACCGCGCTTTGCTCTGTAAGCAAGGGTGAACCGCACGCAGACGAGGAGGCTCATAAAATTGAAATGCTTATGCAGCAGGCAGGCATTTCAATTGACGACAGACCCGTTGTCAAAGCGGCTCTTGACAAGGAAAAGGAGACCGGAGCGCCGGCGAGCGCAATAGAGCTTCCCGACGGGACAATACTTACGGGAAAAACCTCAAATCTTCTCGGCTCGGCTTCGGCAATGCTTATAAACGCGCTCAAGCACCTTGCAGGAATTAGCGACGATATAATGCTTATTTCCCCGGTTGTTATTGAGCCTATCCAGAGTCTTAAGGTTGATCATTTGAGAAATAAAAATCCGCTTTTGCATACGGACGAGGTGCTTATAGCACTTTCAATTTGCGCGGCGACCAACCCGACGGTTCAACTGGCTTTGAGCGAGCTTCGCAAATTAAAGGGCAGCGAGGTTCATTCCTCGGTTCTTCTTTCGGAGGTAGATATAAATACCTTCAAGTGCCTCGGAATAAATATCACCTGCGAACCCAAGCACGAAAACAACCGTCTTTATCACAAATAATAAAAAAATTCAAAAATCGCTTTTATTCGGCGTATATTTGTGATATAATATTAAAGTTAGGCGTTCAGTTCGCCTGCACTTTGGGATTAAAATAAAGGAAGGGAGCATCGCGGTGGAAAAGTTTGTTATCGAGGGCGGCCACAGGCTTAACGGCGAAGTGACCATCAGCGGCGCAAAAAATGCAGTTGTTGCAATACTGCCGGCAGTTTTGCTGTCAGACGGTATTTGCCGCATTGAAAATATACCTAACATTTCCGATGTTACCACAATGATAAAAATTCTTCACGGTATGGGCGCAAAAATCCGTATGATTAACCCCACTACCGTTGAAATAGACCCGAGACCCGTCAATTCCCATATCGTCGAGCATGACCTGACAAGAAAAATGCGCGCTTCGTACTACCTCATCGGCGCTCTTTTAGGCAGGTACTCGAAGGCTTGCGTGGCAATGCCCGGCGGTTGCGATTTCGGCGTGCGTCCCATTGACCAGCATATAAGGGGCTTTGAGGCGCTTGGCGCTCAGGTAACGATGGAAAAGAACGCAATGGTAAACGTAAAGGCGGATATGCTTATCGGCACGTCGATTTATATGGACGTTGTAACCGTCGGCGCTACGATTAACGTAATGCTTGCCGCTGTTAAGGCAAGGGGACTTACAATAATCGAAAATGCCGCGAAGGAGCCGCATATAGTTGACCTTGCAAACTTTTTGAATACTATGGGAGCGGACGTGCGCGGCGCAGGTACGGATGTTATTAAAATCCGCGGCGTTGAAAGCCTTCACGGCTGTACCTATTCGATTATTCCCGACCAGATAGAGGCGGGTACGTTTATGGTTGCAACCGCTGCTACAGGCGGCAGAGTCCATATCAAAAATATTATCCCCAAGCACCTTGAATCCATTACGGCAAAGCTTGAGGAATGCGGAGTTTCAATTATTGAGGACGAGGACGGCGAGGGACTTGTCGTTTCCTCAAACGCAAATCTTGTCCGCTGTAATGTCAAGACAATGCCCCATCCGGGCTTCCCGACCGATATGCAGCCGCAGATGACCGTTCTTCTTTCCGTTGCGGAGGGAACAAGCGTTGTTTCCGAAAGCGTATGGGACAACAGGTTCAAGTATGTTGACCAGTTGACAAGAATGGGCGCGCTTATTCACGTTGACGGCAAGGTTGCTGTCGTTGAGGGCGTTAAGAAGCTTCAGGGCGCACCCGTAAGGGCGGATGACCTGAGAGCCGGCGCGGCGATGATTATTGCCGGACTTATTGCTTCGGGCACTACGGAAATTGAAAATATTGAGTATATCGACAGAGGATATGACAATATTGTCGGAAAACTCACTACTCTCGGAGCAAAAATTGACAGGGTTAATTTCCCCGACGGCGAAGCGCTCGTCAAAAATGTAGGTTAAATAAAAATAAAAGGCCGCCTTGAGCGGCTTTTTTGATAGGATAAAGAGGTAATAAAATGGCAAGGATTTGTCCGCTTTTTTCTTCATCGGGCGGAAATTCGTTTTACATATCGGCGTCGGGTAATTCACTGCTCATAGACGCCGGAATGAACGCAAAGCAAATTGAAAAAGCGCTTGAAAATATCGGTGAAAACGTCGATAAAATACGGGCAATTCTTATTACGCACGAGCACGGCGACCACATTAACGCCTTAAAGGTTTTTGCGTCAAGATATTCACTGCCCGTCTATGCGTCAAGGGGCACAATTGAGGGCATAACAGACGCAATTGACGCTTCAAAGCTTGATTTAAGGGAAATTGATTTTGACGGCTTTGAGCTTTCGGGCTTTGAAATCAAGCCCTTTCACACTTCACATGACAGCCGCGAAAGTAACGGCTACAGGCTTGAAACACCTGATGGCAGAAGCGTTGCGGTGGCTACGGATATGGGTTATGTGACGGATGAGGTCAGGCGAACTCTTTTGGGTTGTAACACCGTCCTGCTTGAAAGCAACCACGACTTGGGAATGCTTCGCTGTTCATCCTATCCCTACCACGTCAAGCGCAGAATTATGTCGGGTGTCGGACATCTCTCGAATGACAGCTGCGCCGAATTTGCAAAACAGCTTGTCGAAAGCGGAACAACAAGGCTTATTCTCGGACACCTGAGCAAGGAAAATAACGAGCCTCTTCTCGCCTACCAGACCACAAAGGCGGAGCTTGAGCTGATGGGCGCGGTTGAGGGCAGGGACTATTTGCTTAAGGTTGCAAAGCCCGTAAATGACGAGGGGGTAATAAATATATGATAAATGTTACTCTCATCGCTCTGGGCAGGATGAAGGAAGGCTATATGAGGGAGTTTGTCGCAGAGTACGAAAAACGCCTTAAAACCCTTTGCAAGCTTAATATTATCGAGCTTTCTCCCGTTTCACTGCCTGAAAATCCGTCGGAAAAGCAAATTGAAGCTGCGCTTGAAGCCGAGGCTGAAAAAATAAAAGCAAAAATTCCCCGTGACTCATATGTTTTGTCAATGTGCATTGAGGGCAGCCAGAAATCCAGTGAACAGCTTGCAGAGCTATTCAGGACGAAGGCGATTGACGGAGTGAGCAGCTTCTGTTTTATCATCGGAAGCTCCTTCGGGTTAAGCGAAAAAATCAAGGCACTTTCAAACGAGCGGTTTTCAATGTCAAAAATGACCTTTCCCCACCAGATGGCAAGGGTAATGCTTCTTGAACAGATTTATCGGGCGTTTTCGATTATTAGCGGAAGCAAGTATCATAAATAAAGGGCAGGGCACGGTCCTGACCTTTTTTTATACAGTTTTTATACAAAATGTAAAGTAATTTACTTGACAAATTGACATATTATTAGTAAAATAAATAGGATATTGTGGTTTAGTATATCTATAACAACAATATCAATGATATTTGATTATAACTTTCAGATATTGACAAACGAAAACTAAAGAAGGAGGAACGCTTTTTGGACAGACCATTTCCGTGGATTACCGTTATCGCGGTCGCTGTCGTTTTCGGCGTAATCGGCTTCATTCTCGGCCAGATTATCCGTAAAAGATTTGCCGAGGCTGCAATAGGCTCTGCAAAGGACGAGGCGGCGCGTATACTTAACCAGGCAATGACCGAAGCGGAAAGCCGCCGCAAGGAAATAATTCTTGAAGCCAAAGAAAAAATCCAGGCCGAAAGAACCGAAGCGGATAAAGAGCTGCGCGAAAGACGTAATGAGGTCAAAAGCCAGGAAAGAAGAATTTTTCAAAAAGAAGAAAGCCTTGACAAAAAGGTTGAGGCTATGGAAAAAAAGGAAGAAAATCTCAACAGAAAGCTGCGTGAGGCAGACGAAAAGCTCGTTGAGGTTGAAAGCCTGAAAAAGAGTCAGTTTGAAATGCTTGAAAAGATTTCAGGCTACACAAAGGAACAGGCAAAGACAATTTTGCTTGAAAATCTTGAACAGGAGCTTGTTCATGACAAGGCGGTCAAGATTTATGACTATGAGCAGAAGACGAAGGACGAGGCTGAAACAATGGCCCGTGAAATAATCGCCACTGCTATCCAGCGTTGCGCCGCAGACCACGCGGCAGAAGCAACGGTTTCGGTAGTCGCTCTTCCGAGTGACGATATGAAGGGAAGGATTATCGGCAGAGAGGGCAGAAATATCCGTACTCTTGAAACGATTACGGGCGTTGACCTTATTATTGACGACACGCCGGAAACTATCACGGTTTCCTGCTTTGACCCCGTAAGACGTGAAATCGCAAGACTTGCGCTTGAAAAGCTTGTTCAGGACGGACGTATCCATCCGACAAGAATTGAGGAAACCTATGAAAAGGCAAAGCGCGAGGTTGAGCAGACCATTAAGCAGACGGGCGAAAGGGCGGTAATTGACGCAGGAGTCAACAATATCCACCCTGAGCTTGTAAAGCTTTTAGGTAAGCTTAAATACCGTACAAGCTACGGTCAGAACGTACTTAACCATTCGCTTGAGGTGTCCTATATCGCCGGTCTTATGGCTGCGGAGCTCGGCGCCGACGTTAAGGCGGCAAAGCGCGCCGGACTTCTTCACGATATCGGCAAGGCGCTTGACCACGAGATGGAAGGAAGCCACGTCGAACTGGGCGTTGAGTACGCAAAGAAGTATAAGGAAAACGAAAATATTGTTCACGCAATTGCGGCTCACCACGGCGACGTTGAGGCAAGGACGGTTGTTGCCTGTCTTGTCCAGGCGGCTGACGCAATTTCGGCTGCAAGACCGGGAGCAAGGCGTGAGAATGTTCAGAACTATATCAAGCGTCTTGAAAAGCTTGAGGAAATCGCAACCTCGTTTGAGGGCGTTGAAAAATCGTACGCCATTCAGGCAGGCAGGGAAGTAAGAATTATGGTCAAGCCCGATGTTGTTTCGGATGACAAGATGATTCTTGTGGCCCGTGATGTTGTTAAAAAGATCGAGGATGAGCTTGAATATCCGGGTCAGATTAAGGTCAATATCATAAGGGAAAACCGTGCGGTTGACTACGCAAAATAAATTTTGATATTTTAAAAAAAGCAGAGGTTAGTTTGTTTCTTTCCTCTGCTTTAAAATTAGAGGGTAGTGCCTCGTAGAACGGAAAAAAAATGAATTCGAATGTAAGAATTCTTTGTGTCGGTGACGTCGTCGGCAGCGTCGGAACCGATTATCTTATGAAAAAGCTGCCGATAATTAAAAGAGAAAACAACATCGACGTTTGCGTTGTAAACGGTGAAAATTCGGCAAAGGGCAACGGAATAACCCCGTTTTCCGCCGAGCGGATTTTTTCAGCAGGAGCCGATTTTATCACAACGGGAAATCACGCCTTCAAACGAGCGGAAATGTACCGTTATTATGACGAGACGTTGAGCGTTATACGTCCTGCAAACTACAAGGACTCCGTTTACGGCAGGGGATACGCGGTTATTGACAAGGGCTTTGTGAGAATAGGCGTTGCAAATATTCTCGGCACTGCGTTTATGGAGCCGCTTGAAAATCCGTTTGACTGCGCCGACAGGGTGCTTGAGGAGCTGAAAAAAGAGGTAAATATAATCCTTGTTGACTTTCACGCGGAGGCTACAAGTGAAAAAAGAGCTTTCGGATTTTACCTTGACGGCAGAGCTTCCGCCGTTTTCGGAACCCATACGCATGTCCAGACCGCGGACGAGCAGATTTTACCGCTCGGCACGGGGTACATTACGGACCTCGGAATGAGCGGACCTATTGATTCGGTGCTCGGCGTGACAAAGGAAATTATTATTGAAAAATTCAGAACGGGAGTTCCCAAAAGATTTGAAAATCCCGAAACAGAGTGTGAAATACAGGGCTGTATTTTTACCGTTGACAAATCGAGCGGAAAAACCGTTGAGGTTGAGAGAATTAGCTATGACAAAATTTAAGGCTGTATTATCCCTGATTTTAATACTGAGTCTGTTTCTTGCCGCCTGCTCAAAGCAGCCGCAGGAGGTTACGACTGCGCCGTCGGGAATTTCGGCGCTTGACACGGACGTTGAGCAAAATGCTCTTAAGCTCCCGTTTTCCGTAAATGACAGCCTTAATCCGTTTTTTGCGTTAAGCGAGGTGAACAGCCAGCTTGACGCGGTACTGTTCCAGCCGCTTTATAAAATTGATTCGAATTACAATGAGGTCCCTGTCCTCGCTTCAAACGGAGTTGTGAAGGGAAATCTTATTACCGTAACGCTTAATGAAGCCTTCTTTTCGGATAAAAGCAGAATTACATCCGAGGATGTGGTTTATTCTTTTACGAAGGCGAGTGAGTCTCCGGCGTACGGAACGCTGCTTTCTTCAATTAAGTCCGCGCTTGTCCGCGATATGTCAACCGTGGTTTTTGAAATGGTGAGCAATAATGAATTTGCTCTCTCGCTTCTTACGTTCCCAATTGTTAAGAATATGACAGCCGAGGACGAAGACACGGTTCCCGTAGGCAGTGGACCGTTTGTAATGGCTGACTCGAACACGCTGAAAAAAAGCAGTGTGAATAAAAACGCAAAGCTTGAAAGAATTGAGCTTGTTGACGTTTCAAAGGCGATAAATGAGGCGTATGTGCTCCAGACGGGCGACATCAGCTTCTGCTTTGACTCGCTTCACGGCGGAGCCTATAACAAAATAAACGCCGTTACAAGAAGCGTGCTTATGAATAATCTTGTGTATCTGGGCTTTAACAGCTCGAACAGGGCGCTTGCAGACCCGAATGTCAGAGCGGCAATTGCCTGCGCGGTTGATATCGAAAAAATTGCGCAGAACGCTTATGGCGGAAATGCTGTTGCTTCAAGGCTTCCGTTTAATCCCAACTGGAGTAAATCCAAGGACGTGAACGCCGTTCTTAATGCGGCTTCCACTCTTTCGTATCTGGACAAGTCCGGGTACAATAAGCTCGGCTTTGACTCGATTCTCTCCAACGGCGAAACGCTTCTTGAATTCAAGCTTCTTGTAAATAAGGATAACAAGTTCAGGCTTGAAGCGGCGCAGATGATTTCCCAAGCGCTCAATGACCTCGGAATGAAGGTCACGGTTAATGCGGTAAGCTTTGAAAGCTATTCTTCGGCTGTTGAAAAGGGCAGCTTCGATATGTATATAGGTGAGGTCAAGCTCGGCGCGGATATGAACCTTGACACATTTTTCTTTGAGGACGGACTGTGCTCAATCGGAATTGACACCGAGGGTGAAAGCGCGCTTGCCTATTCCGAGGTTTTAAGCTCAAATATGACGGTTGAAGCTTTTTCGGGCGTTTTTATGCGCGATATTCCGTTCGCGCCGCTGTGCTTTAGGACGGGCGTTGCCGCTTATCTTCGCGGTGTGAACCTCAACATTGAAACGGACAAATGGTACTCAAATATTGAGCAGTGGAGTTATTGACTTAAAATGGACAGTAATACCGATATCAGATATTTAAAGGGTGTTGGCAGTGCCAGAGCCGCCGAGTTTAACAAGCTCGGCATTGACACTGTGGATGCTCTTTTGCATTTTTACCCGAGAGCCTATGAGGACTGGAGCAAGGTTGTGAAGATAGCCGACGCGCCCGTTGACGAATACTGCTGTATTAAGGCTACGGTTTCCCACGTCCCCACAAAGCATCTTATCAAGGGCGGAAGAACCCTTTACAAGGTTTCGGTAACAGACGGCAGGGGAATGTTAAACCTTACCTTTTTTAATAACAAATACATTCCGCAAATGCTTAAGGAAAACGAGGATTACCTCTTTTACGGAAAGGTTCAGTATTCGAGAATCGGCGTCAAGGAAATGCTTTCGCCTTTGTTTATGAAAGCGGAGGAAAACGATAAAATCAGACCCATTTACCACGCCACGTCAAAGCTTACGTCAAGAACAACCGAAAAGTGCGTAAATGAGGCTTTAAAGCATATTGACGAAATTATAGTTGACCCGTTGCCGAAGGAAATGCTTGAAAAGTACAACCTCTGTCCTTTAAAGGAGGCAATAGCTTCGGTACATTTTCCGTCAGATAACGCGTCCCTTGAAAGGGCAAGGCGAAGACTCATATTTGACGAGCTGTTCTGCCTTCAAATGGGACTTATCAGGTTAAGGGATAAGAACAGGGAAACCGAAAACAGGCACGTCTTAACACGAGACTGCTCCGAAGAATTTATAAAGGGACTTCCCTTTGAGCTTACCAATGCGCAAAAGCGCAGTATTTCCGAAGCCGTTTCGGATATGTCGGGTGAAAAGGCAATGAACCGACTTTTACAGGGCGACGTCGGTTCGGGAAAGACCGCGGTTGCCGCCGCGCTTATCTACACCGCCGCAAAAAACGGTATGCAGTCGGCTCTTATGGCGCCTACGGAGGTGCTTGCCGAACAGCATTTGAGAACCTTCGAAAAGCTTTTTAAGAACACGTCCGTTAGAATCGCGCTTCTGACAGGAAGCACAAAAGCAAAACAAAAGCGTGAAATAAAGCAGGCGATTTCGGACGGTGAAGCAGACCTTGTTATCGGTACTCACGCCATTATTCAGCAGGATGTCGAGTTTAAAAATCTCGGCTTGGTCGTTACTGACGAACAGCACCGCTTCGGCGTAAACCAGCGCACGGTTCTGCGTGACAAGGGTGAAAGTCCCCATGTTCTTGTTATGTCCGCTACGCCGATTCCGAGAACGCTTGCCTTGATTATTTACGGCGACCTTGATGTATCCGTGCTTGACGAAATGCCGCTTAACAGAAAAAAGACCGAAACGTATTATGTTACGGGCGAATATCACGACAGGATTTACAACTTTATTAAAAAGCACCTTGACAGCGGCTTGCAGGCGTTTATCGTCTGTCCGCTTGTAAGTGAAGGCGAAAGTGACCTGACGCCTGCAAAGGAGTATTACGAAAGGCTTTCTTCAACCGTTTTTTTAAATTACAGGGTCGGACTTCTGCACGGTCAGATGAAGGGCAGTCAGAAGGACGAAATAATGCAAAGCTTTGCAAAAAACGAAATTCAGCTGCTCATTTCCACCGTTGTTATTGAGGTTGGCATCGACGTTCCGAACGCGGCGCTAATCGTAATTGAAAATGCGGAGCGTTTCGGACTTTCCCAGCTTCATCAGTTAAGGGGAAGAGTCGGCAGGGGAAGCGTGAAATCAACCTGCATTCTCGTTTCCGATTCCTCGGGCGAGCAGGCAAAACAGCGCTTTGATATAATGTGTAAAACCACCGACGGGTTTAAAATCGCGGATGAAGACCTGAAAATGCGCGGTCCCGGTGATTTCTTCGGCTCAAAGCAGCACGGACTGCCGGAGTTGAAAATCGCTTCTCTGCTTACGGATAACGAGCTTCTTTTGCTTTCAAGAACAGCCGCAGGCGAGCTTCTGGCGGATGACCCGGAAATGAAAAAGGAAAACCATAAGCTTATCCGTCAACAGGTAAATAAGCTCTTTTCACAGCCGAGCATTTAGGCGCACTTGAAAAAAGACGGGCTTTGTGGTAAAATACAAAGTACGCGAAAAATAACTTTAATGTATAAGAGGAAGAATTATGTCCCTTTCATTATACAATTACACATATTTACTGGGTATTCAGTTTGTAAGATACGCAAAAAAACTGCTCAAACGTGCCGGCAGACTGGCTGTTAAGCCTTTTCTTGCCATAGGCGCGGCTTTTGTCATTGCCTTTAAGGCGGTTGACAGCTTTTTGCTTAAGACCTTTCACTCCGTTGCTTCGGAGGCAAAGGACTTTTTTGGGGAGATTATCAACACTGTCGGTATTCTTCGCCAGATAAAAAAAGAGGATAAGGCAAACTACAAGTCCTCTCTTAAGTACTACGTCAGAAAAGCGCTCGGTAAGCACAGGCGCGTATTTGTCTATACGGTAAATACGGTTCTTCCGATTCTCGCCTTTATTCTTATGATGGTTACCATTCGTTCGGTTGCCAATAAAACCTATGCTCTTGAGGTAAGGTATAACGGCGAAACGGTCGGATTTGTTGCAAACGAGGAGGTCTACCTTTCCGCCCAGAATGAGGCGCAGGAAAGGCTTGACGTTGACGAATTTACCCAGACGCAGACTCTTTCCCAGGCGAGCTATACCGTAAAACCCGTTGCGCTCAATTCTCTTAATGACGCTTCGACAATTTGCGACAGATTACTTGAAAATTCCGAGAACAATATTACAAACGCCTGCGGAATTTATATTGACGGCGAATTTCTTTGCGCGGTTAAGAATGAAACCGACGCAATAAGCGTTTTTGATAAACTGCTTGAGCCGTACGAAACGAATGAAAAAAACACTACCGTAGGCTTTGTTGAGGACGTTGAATACGTTCAGGGGCTTTATCCCGATAACGAAAGCATTATCTGGAACGCGGACGTTCTTCAGAACAGACTTAATACCACCAAGGTTGAGGCTGAATATTACACCGTCAAGGCAGGGGACTCGACCTCGGGAATTGCGGATATGTTTGACCTCAAAACCAGCGAGCTTTACGAAATGAATCCGGGCCTTGGCGAGGATGACGATATTTACGAGGGTCAGAAGCTTCTTGTTTCAAATCAGGTGAATTATCTTCGCGTCAAGGTTACAAAGACCGAAAAGAGAACGGTTACCGTTCCGTACAATACCGTTGAGGTTCAGAATTCCTCGCTTTACACGGGCACCTCGAGAACGATTACCGAAGGCGTTGACGGCGAACAGGTTGTAACCGAGCTTATTACCTATGTTGACGGCGTAAGAACCTCCGTTAAGGAGATTTCACGCGTCACCACCAGAGAAAAGGTTGATAAAAAGGTTGAGGTCGGTACAAAATCCCGTTACGGCTATTCTTACGGCTCAACGGATATCGGCTCGACTACAAGGTACGGAAGGTTTATCTGGCCGTGTGTCGGCGCAAGTATTATTTCTTCGCCTTACGGCTGGAGGTCAAGGGGCTTCCACACCGGCGTTGACCTCTGCAGACCCGGCGGCACTTACGGCGCGACAATTGTTGCGGCTGATTCGGGTACGGTTACGTCCTCGGGCTGGAACGGAAGCTACGGCAACTGCGTTATTATTGACCACGGCGGCGGAGTTTCCACTCTTTACGCCCACTGTTCCGAGCTTAAGGTTTCGGCAGGACAGTATGTTTCTGCAGGCCAGGTTATAGCGGCGGCAGGTTCAACCGGTAACTCAACCGGACCTCACTGTCACTTTGAGGTAAGAATAAACGGCTCCTCGGTAAATCCGATGCCGTATATTTCATAGCAAAGACTTAAGGAGAAAAGAAGAATGATGTGGTTTTGGCTTGCTTTAATTGCAATGCTTTGTTGGAGCGGAAGCGATTTGTTTTCAAAAATCGGTTGCGCAGACGCAAGGGATAAATACAGCCATTATAAAATGGTTACGGCTGTAGGCGTTGTTATGGGACTGCACGCCGCGTATGAAATTTTCATCGGCGGCGTTGAAATAAACGCAAATGTATTTATCAAATACCTTCCCGTTTCGGCGTTGTATATTGTTTCAATGGCGATAGGTTACATAGGACTTCGGTATATTGAGCTTTCGGTTTCCTCTCCTATATGTAATTCCTCGGGCGCGTTGGTTGCAATTATGGCTGTAATTATGGCGCTTATTAAAAAGCAGGAAATCGGCATGGTCCCCATGCAGTATGTTGCGGTGGCAATGGTTGTTGCAGGCGTTGTTGGACTCGGCTTTGTTGAATCGCGTGAGGACGACGAGCTTCGCAAGAAAAGACAGGAAAAGGCGAATTACAAATATGCAAAGTCACCCTTGGCTATTATTTTGCCGCTTATTTACTGCCTGCTTGACGCGCTTGGAACCTTTGCGGATAACAGGGTGCTTGAAACCCTTGACGAGGATTCGGCAAATGTTGCTTATGAACTGACGTTCCTTATTTGCGGAATTGCCGCGTTTATCTATGTTAAGCTTATTAAAAAGCAGAAATTCCTTCCCAAAAAGGAAGCGCCAAAATACCTCGGCGCTGTCTTTGAAACAGCCGGACAGTTTGCGTATATTTATGCTATAGCGGACACCCAACATCTTACAATGACCGCTCCGATGATTTCGTCCTACTGTCTTGTTTCGGTTATCTGGGGCAGGATTTTCTTAAAGGAAAAGCTTTCGTGGAAGCATTATCTTGCAATAGGTGTTGCTATTGCAGGCATTGCGATAATAGGCTTCTTTGACGAGGCGTAACGAAAAACATCAAACAAAAAGCGCTCAACCAAACGGTTGAGCGTTTCTTTTATTATTCCATTATGAAATTGTCGTGTTGCCTGCCGGGACAAAGCCTATCCAGAATTTACCGGTATTGAATTCAATTTCGTTACCGTTTGCATCGGTAAACTTGAACATATCGTGAGTTGAGCCTTTTTCCCACTTGATTTCCTCGTATGTTCCGTTTGAAATGTAATATCCGCTGCCGCTTGAAAGGTTCCACTCGGCGTACTTGCTGTCATAGTACGAAACGTTACAGGAAATGATAAGTACGTTTGAAACAGCCATCTGGTTTCCGTCTGAGTCAGTCATACGGTTGGAGTTCATATAGTTATAGTAAAGTCCGTCCGTTTCGTCATACTTGAAGGTGTGGTTATAGCTGTATGAGAAGGAAGCCGTAACCTCTTTGCATTCGCCGCCCGAAAGGGTCTTTTTGCTCTTGGCAAAGGTGAAGGGCTTTGCATAGTCCTCGTTAAGCTCTGTTCTTAAGCCTTTGTTTTCAATGCCCTTTAAAATCCATTCGCCCGTAGTATACGCGGTGTGCTCAAGCGCAACGCCTCTTGAACGGTCGCGCTCGTATGTTGCGTCACCGTTCTTATAGTCAAGATGGTCAATTGAAGAATCGCTGTTCATAAGATTATACGCATGCTTACTTCCGCCGAAATGTCCGTAAATTGCGTCAAAGGCTTCTGCAACCTCAATGTAATTGTTCCTTGCGCTTCTGCACGGACCGATTTTTTCAACTGCGGAAACATCGGAATAAATCCAAAGCATTCTCGTAATGCCGCCCTCAACAAGTCCCTCAACAACAATGTCGGGTGTGCAAAGTCCCCACTGCGGACGCGCGTCGGGATGGTTTTCAACCATAATTGCAAAGGGCCTTTTGCCTATTGCTTCTTCGTTTTCAAGCGGCAGACCCGTAAGAATATTGATGTTCTTCGGTACCGCTTCAGTCGTTGTTTCGGTAGTCGGCTGCGTGGTAGTTTCCGGCTCCTCTTCCTTCTTGCACGCCGTAAAGGGAATAACCATGCACAGCGCAAGCAGTATTACAACAAATCCTTTAATCCTTCTCATTTTTCTTTTCCTCCGTTTTGGGTTTGCTTTCTTCCTGGGCTTTAATGTAGTTCTGGAAAATCTTTTTCGTTTCCTTTTCATCAAAGCCTTCGGTGCTCTCCTTCTGGAAAGCTATTTTTAATGTCATCAAAAGCAGCTTGATGTCAAGCCGTAATGAATAATTCTGAATATATATAAGGTCAAGCTTAAGCTTGTCCAGCGGCGTGGTGTTATATTTGCCGTAAACCTGCGCGTAGCCGGTAAGACCGCCCTTGACCTTGAGCCTGAAGGGAAACTCGGGAATTTCCGAGGTGTAAGCCTTCATATGCTCAACTCTTTCGGGTCTCGGACCGACAACGCTCATATCGCCCTTAAGTATATTGAAAAGCTGCGGAAGCTCGTCAAGCCTGAACGGACGGATGAGCTTGCCGACCTTGGTGATTCTCTTATCGTTTGAGGTTGCGCCCTTGAAGCCGTCCTTATCGGCGTCAACTACCATACTTCTGAACTTAAGTATTTTAAATGAGGTGTTGTCAAGAGTCGCTCTCTTCTGCTTGAAGAAAACGGGACCTCCGTCCTCAATTTTAATTGCAACCGCAATTAAAAGCATAATCGGTGAAGCGACGATAATTCCGAAAAGCGAGAGGGCAATATCCATTGCTCTTTTCACCAGTCTCTGACCAAACGTCAGTCCGAAATTACGGCACAGTACAAGCGGAGTGTCAAATAAATCAACAACCGAGCCGCCGCGCATAATTACATCGGAAATTTTAGGCGTAACGTAAACCCTTACGGAATTTTCAAAGCAGAATTTAAGAAGAATGTTTCTGTTCTTCGCTTCAATATCGTAAAGGATGACCGAGCCGTACTGAAGAGCCTTTTGCTTTATCGTTTCAAGGTCGGAGTCTGCAATTGAAATATCCTCCGCTATCTGGAACTTCTCATATCTTGATTCAAAGTTGCTTCGCAGCTTGTAGTAGTGCTCATTGCCGACGATAAGGAGAATTTCTCTCGGCGGGAAAAGTCGGTAGAAAAGCAGGTCCGCAAACATTCCCCAAAGCACAAGCACCGCAATATCGGCGAAGAACAGGAAAATAAGCGGAGTCGGCTGAACCACTGCTCCGGCGATAAGGCAAATCTGCGCGTAGGCGAACGCCGTATTTATAAGGTTTGCAAGAAGCCCTGCAAAAAGCACGTCGGACAGCTTAAGGTGACCTATCTTAAAGCCGCCGTAGACGTTCTGAAGAATGATATAAAGAGCCGCGTAAACAGCGATTACAAGAAGATTACCCGGACCTCTGAAAATATTGTTGCCCATAATGCGTCTGTAAAAAGTGTACCAGACGTAGGCGTACATTCCCGTAATAACGGCTATATTCAAAAGCATTGTAAACGTGGTGTAAATGCCCTTGTACTCATTTTTTCTTTTCATTTATAACTCCCTTTGCCGTCCTTTAACGGCTGCCGCTCCAGAAGATATGACCCTTGATAAGCGCCGCGCGGCACATTGCCGCTTCGGCTCCTTCAACAAGAATAGGTTGAGCCGTCAAAAAGTATTCGCCCTCATTGACATTTGAAAGGTTAAGCCCTTCAAGCAACGCGACATTTTCGCCTAAAAGAAAGCGGTGAGCGCTGCCGTCGGAGTCGGTGGGTTCAATTGAAAGCGAATCGATGCCCAAAAGCTTACAGCCGCGAAAGGCGATTTCACTCGCCGCGCTCGGGTGAATAAAGGTTCTGCCCTTGCCCTTTAAAAGAACTCGGTCGCAAACCCTCGGGAAAAGCTTTTCAACGTCAGCGCCGGTCAGAAGACCTGCAGGCGTTTCAATTACCGTACACGGACCGATGAAGGTTTCAAGCCCGATTTCGTCAATCGAGCTTCCGTCACTGAAAAAGTGTAACGGGGCGTCAACGTGGGTGCCGTTATGAAGGCCCGTTGTCAGCTTTGAGAGGTTATAAGCCGAACCCTTACCTATTTCTCTGTATTTTTCGATTCTTGCCTCGGGGTCTCCCGGGTAGAGTTCACTCGATAAAATACCGCGTGAAATATCGATTATCTCAATAGATGGCATAAAACACACCTCCGATACAGAACATTATACTATATATTGACATAAAAATCAATTTTACTTTTATGTTAAATGACGCCCCTTTCGGGCAGAATGATTTTCCTGTCCGCAATAACAAGCTCGGGATTCTCGTTAAGCAGTTTTTCAAGAGTTTCGTTGTCAATGAAATCGGGGAAGTATTCGGTCTTGTTGAGAAGATCGTTGGGTCTGTATTTCGGCGAATGCGCGTCACTTCCGATGAAATCGACAAGGTTCAGCCGAAGCATTTCGCACGCGAGCGCAAAGCATTTTTTTCCGTTGCCGCCTGTAAGGGAATCGGCGTTTACCTGGAAAAGAATGTTCCTTTGAGCAAATTCATTGATGAATTCAGGCACTCTCAAAAAGGTTTCGTATCTTTCGGGATGGGCAAGGATGGGAACATAGTCACGTCTTATAAGCTCGTCTATCCAGCTTAAAGCCTCATCACAGTCAAAGCCCGAAAGCGAGAACTCGCAAAGCATATAACGGCTGTTGTTGAGAGTCACGGCATCAAGGTCGGGAGCGGAAAAAATTATTTCGTCAAGATAAAGCTCGCACCCCGCGAAGAGCCGAAGCTCGGACTCCTCTGCTTCAAGCTCGATTTTAAGCTCCTCAAGCTTATTGTCACGGTATCTTACAAAGCTTTCGACCTTTTCGTAATCCGCAAAATGCGGCGTTACGATAATATCCGTAATGCCCTGACGCTGCGCAATATGACAAAGGGAAAGAGCGTCGTCAATTGTTCTTGCGCCGTCATCTATTCCGTGAAGAATATGGCAGTGCATATCAACCATTATCTTCACCGCCCTTTTCCTGAACCGAATCCGCTTCTTTAACAACCGCTTCCTTTTTCTTCAGCGGCTTGTAAAGGTGAATAATTCCCTCGTCGTTAAGAGCCTTTATAGTGATAATTGAAAGCGGAAGCAGGAAGATGCCGAGTACGCCGAAAATCTGGGAGCCGATATACATTGCCATAAGCGTAAGGAACGGCGGAAGACCGAGCTGACCTGCAACAAGCTTCGGTTCAATAACCTGACGGATAACCGTAATAATTGCGTATACAATGAGTAAGCCTACACCAAGAGCATAGTTTCCCGTAATGAACGAAATAACTGCCCAGGGAATAAGAACGGAGCCTGTGCCGAGAACGGGGATAATATCGATTATCGCCGTGAGCAGGGCGATAATAACAATGTATCCGCCCGTGTAGATATTGAGAACCGAAAGCAACGAAAGACCTATAACCAGCTCAACAAAGGTAATTGTAAGAATGAGCGCGTAAGCCTTGCCCATTTTACCCAGGAACGAGAACACAAGCCTTTTTGCTTTTATAATCTTGCTGCTTTTTTCTTCGGAAAACTGGTTGAGAATAAAATCCCTGATATTCGGGTAATCCGAGGTCATAAAGCAACAGGTGATAATTGAAACAAGAATTCCTACAAGGACAAAGGGAATCTGCTTTGCCGAGCTTAATATTGACATAATCGGCGAAAGGAGGCTTCCGACGCTGAAGGATGAGGAGGATGCGCTCTTTTCAACCTGTTCGGCAGAAACAAAGGTGTTGTGAAGGAAATTGGTAATCGAATCGGAAAGCGTGGTTTTTACGCTGTCGGGAAGGAAATTGAGGTTATTGGCAAACCACTTTTTAATCTGGACAATAAATTCGGGGACGTTTTCGAATTTTGACATCAAAAACTGGAAAAAGCCCTTGAATTCCGAAACAACCCTTGCGCCGATAAGACTTACAACGGCAATGGCAATAAAAACAAGAAGCAGTACAAGAATTGTTGAAATCGCACCGCGTTTGAGCGGAGTTTTTCTGACAAGGAAATTGACGGGTCTCTGAAGGCAAATTGCCACAAAGAATGCAAATACAAACGGCATAAAAAGACCGAAGCCGTAGTGCATAAAAATATAGAAAAGCACAATAAGAATTGCAATATACACTACGTCAATTATAAACTTTCTTTTTCTTTCAACTTCGTTCATAGTGTCCTCCACGCCAAAAGGCAATGTAAAAAATAATATTATAATTATAAATGTTATTATATATTCTATACTATTTTTTGTAATTAGACAATGAATTATGGCAAAAAAATAATAAATTAGAAGAAATTTAATAAAAAATCTTTTAATAATCGAATTTTTGTGTTATTATATATTCCATAATTTTTTGCCATATATTAAAAAATGGCTTCAAACGGGAATTTTCAAAGGATAGGAAGTGAGTTTATGAAGGTTGCGGTAATCGGTTACGGTACCGTCGGAAGCGGCGTTGTGGAAGTGCTTATGAAAAATCATGACACTATTGTCTGCCGTAACAGCCTTGAAGAATTAGAGCTTAAGACAATACTTGATATCAGGGATTTCCCGTCTGACCCGAATGCGGATAAGTTTACAAAGGACTTTAACGATATACTTAACGACAGCGAAATAGGCGTCGTAGTTGAAACCATGGGCGGAGTTCACCCTGCCTACGAATTCACCTCGCAGCTTCTTTCAAAGGGAAAAAGCGTAGTTACCTCAAATAAAGAGCTTGTCGCCCAAAAGGGATATGAGCTTCTTTTACTTGCAAAGGAAAATAACGCAAATTATATGTTTGAGGCGTCGGTCGGCGGCGGAATACCGATTATAAGACCCATAAACAACTGCCTTTCGGCAAACGAAATTATTGAAATTGCCGGTATTCTCAACGGCACGACCAACTATATTCTCACAAGGATGATAGAAAGCGGCGCTTCTCTTGACGAGGCGCTTAACGAGGCGCAGAAAAAAGGGTACGCCGAAAAGGACCCGACTGCGGATATTGAGGGCATTGACGCCGGAAGAAAGATTTGTATTCTTGCCGACCTCGCCTTCGGTAAACATATTTATCCCGACCAGGTTTATACCTGCGGCATAAGGGATATAACGCTTGAGGATGTTGAATTTGTTAAAAGCTTCGGCGGCGTTATAAAGCTTATCGGCTCTGCCAAAAAGCTCAACGACGGAAGAATTTGCGTTCAGGTCCGTCCGTCCGTTATTCTTGATAAAAGTCAGCTTGCAACTACATCGGGCGTGTTCAACGCAATTCTTGTAAGGGGCAACGCTCTGGGCGACGCGGTCTTCTACGGCAGGGGCGCAGGAAAGCTTCCCACTGCGAGCGCGGTTGTTGCCGACGTAATTGACTGCGTCAGGAATTACGGCAGAACAAAAATGATTCCCTGGGCCAAAAACGAAAGGGATTTTGTCGCCGACAATTTCCTTTTGCCCTCACGCTTTTATGTAAGAGCATATAATGTTAATGACGGCTCACTTGCCGAGCTTGAAAGGGCTATAGGCGGAATTAAGGTGCTTGAAAGAAATAATCAGCGTTCCGACGAGTTTGCCTTTGTGACAGGGGAGATATGTGAAAGAGACCTTCGTCAAAAGCTCGGAAATATTGAGTCGGTTGAAATAAAATCACTTATTCCTGTTACGGATTATTGATATACGGGGGAAAGAATATGGCTTTGATAGTTCAGAAATTCGGCGGCTCGTCAGTCGCGGACGTCGAAAGAGTAATGAATGTCGCTGCAATTGTTACGGACACCTACCGCAAGGGTAATGACGTTGTGGTTGTTGTTTCCGCGCAGGGCGATACGACGGACGACCTTATTGAAAAAGCGGCTGAGATAAACCCGAAGGCTTCAAAGCGCGAAATGGATATGCTCCTTTCCGCAGGCGAGCAGATGTCAATTGCGCTTCTCGCCATGGCTATTGAAAAGCTCGGCTGTCCTGTTGTTTCGCTTCTCGGCTGGCAGGCAGGTATGACTACGGATTCCGCTTATTCAAAGGCGAGAATCAAGAAAATTGACACTTCAAGAATTATCGCGGAGCTTGACAGACACAACATAGTTGTAGTCGCAGGCTTCCAGGGACTTAATAAATACGACGATATAACCACTCTCGGCAGGGGCGGAAGCGACACGTCGGCGGTGGCAATTGCAGCCGCAATGCACGCGGACCGCTGCCAGATTTTTACGGACGTTGAGGGCGTTTTCACAGCCGACCCGAGAAAAATTCCCGACGCCATTAAGCTTAAGGAAATTACTTATGACGAAATGCTTGAGCTCGCAACGCTCGGCGCGCAGGTTTTAAATAACCGCTCGGTTGAAATGGCGAAAAAGTATAACGTTGAGTTAGAGGTGCTTTCAAGTCTTACAAAGGTTCCCGGAACAGTTGTCAAGGAGGTTACAAAAATGGAAAAAATGCTTATAAGAGGCGTTACAAAGGATACGGACGTCGCAAGAATTGCAGTTACAAATATACCAAATACACCCGGTATTGCATTTAAGCTTTTCGCAAAGCTGGCTCAAAAGAAAATCAATGTCGGCATTATCTTACAGTCGGTAGGACGTGACGGTACAAAGGATATTACCTTTACCGTTTCGAAGGACAACGCCGAGGCGGCTATGGAAGCGGTCGGCAACATATTCAGCATTGAGGAAAGCAATATTGCGTGCGACACAAACGTTGCAAAGGTTTCTGTTGTCGGCGCAGGTATGGAGTCGCACCCCGGCACAGCTTCAAGAATGTTTGAGGCTCTTTATGAGCAGAACATCAATATTGAAATGATAGCCACAAGTGAAATTAAGATTTCCGTTCTTATTGACGCGGCAGACGCCGACAAGGCAGTTGAGGCAGTTCATAAGGCATTTTTTGAGGAAAGAAAATAAGTGAATAATTGTTTGTCATTCTGAGCGAAGCGAAGAATCTCAACCAAAAAAAGAAGCCCTTTAGGTAAGGACTTCTTTTTATTTAAGACTGAAGATTTAAGAATGAATAATGTTAAAATTTCGGGGAAGCTACGCTTCCGACCCCTACAGGGTATGAGAATGATTATTACACTGTATAGGAGCGAGTCTCTGCGCCCACCCGTAATAATAAAAGGGAGCAGGCGTTTGAACCCTGCTCCCTTTTTAGGAGGATTACTTATTCATCAGTTTGAATAAGCGTATTTTGCGAGCTTTGCATTTACTCGTACCATTGTTTCTGTGTATAATGCGTCTTCTTCGGGTGACATTTCCATATCATCCATTTTGTCAAGACCGTCCATTGCTTCGGAATATTTTTGCATATACTCGGCGTAATCAACTAACATCGCGGCTGTGTTATCGGAGTTTTCATATTTTTCCATAAATGCAATATACTCATCAAAGAATGCCTCATAGTCCTCAAGGGCTTCTTTTATTTCGGGTCGAATTCCTGTCAGTTCACCGGCGCTCTCTTCGGTTTCTTCGTTTGATTCGTCTTCAGCGGAGGATTCTTCCTCGGTTGTATTTTCGGTTGTATCTTTGGCGTCTGTAGTTGTTTCAATTTGAGAGGGGTTTGTTGTTGGATTTGTGTCAACGGGTTTATCTGTTCCGTTGCCGCTGAAAGCCAATATTAAATACAGAATCCACGCTACCGCTATAATTCCGTATTTCAGCCACGGCTTCATATCTTTCTTTTTTAGGAGTATCAGTGTGAGGGGAAGTGGGAAAATGAAAATCCAACCTAAAACCCATAGCCAAGTTTTTCTTTTCTTCTTTTCTTCGTCTGTGAACCAAGTCGCGCCGCAGTCATTGCATACGCCGACGGTTCTGGTTACAATTTGTTTGGACTTTTTGTCGTTGAATTCGCCTTGATTTTCTCTTCTGAATGAAATATTGGAACTCCCGCATTTAGGACAACCTATCTTGTTAAGTTGCTCTTGCTCTTTTTGCATTTCAGCGGTTATTTTAGAACCGCAATACTCACAGGTTTTGCTGTTGCCGATTTCGGCGCCGCAGTTTTGACATTTCATTTTCTTATCTCCTTTAATAAAAAATGCGTACAGCTAAGCTGTACGCCAAAAACGCAAGCCCAACTGTCGCCAAACAATTACACAGATATGCAGTAATACCATATGCAAATTAGAGCATGCATTTTTATCAAAAGAGATAAAAATAGCATACGGCAATTACTGCTAAAATATTCACTTGTGTAATTATTTGGCAAATTTATTCTATCATTAAATAAGAGAATAGTCAAGAAATTAAAAACAGCTCCCCTGTGTAAGGGGAGCTGTCGAACAAAGTGAGACGGAGGGGTTGTAACAATCCCTCCACCGCTAAAGCGGTCCCCCTCCCTTTACACAAGGGAGGCTTAATAATTATATTCCAAACAATTCTTTCGCATTTTGATTTGTGATGTTCAGTATTTCCTGCGCCGTGGTGTTTCTGACCTCGGCGATTTTTTCTGCCGTATAGGGAATAAGCGTTGAATCGTTTCGTTTTCCCCTGAACGGGACGGGAGTCATATAAGGCGCGTCGGTTTCGATTAAAAGCCTTTCGGACGGTACTTCTTTTGCCACCTCGACGGGCTTTTTTGCATTTTTGAAGGTCACCGCTCCGCCGAGACCTATATACATTCCGAGTTTTACAACCTCTCTCATCATCTCGACCGAGCCCGAAAAGCAGTGAACAACGCCCTTCGGCTTATGCTTTTTGAGAATATTCAGTATATCCTCGTGACTTTCTCTGTCGTGAATTATGACGGGCAAATCAAGCTCTTTTGCAAGAATAATCTGTTCCTCAAGCACTTTTATCTGCGTTTCTCTCGGCGCCGAGTCGTAGTGATAATCGAGTCCGATTTCACCTATGGCGACAACCTTTTCGTGATTTGAAAGAGAACGGAAAATGTCGATATAGTTTTCTTTTTTTTCGTCCTCAATATCGAGCGGATGAAGACCGACTGCCGCATATATAAAAGGGTATTTTTCGGCAAGCTCAATTGCCGCATACGAGTTTTTTGTATTAGTGCCGCAGGTGATACAACCGCAAATGCCCCCCTCCGCAAAGGAGGAGAGCAGAGTGTCTTTATCATCTTTAAATTGCTCATCGTCGTAATGAGCGTGCGAATCGAAAATGTTAAAGTAATCCATTATCTTATCTTTGCGCCGTTCGGCATATTTTCAACAAATACAACCTTGACGTCATCCTCGCTGCAGTCGGCGGCAAGAATCATTCCCTGACTTTCAACACCGCAAAGAACGGCAGGCTTGAGGTTTGCAACTACAACTACCTTTTTGCCGATTAAATCCTCGGGAGAGTACCATTTTGCAATTCCCGAAGCAACAGTTCTCGGCTTTCCCGTGCCGTCGTCAAGAGTTAATTTAAGTAGCTTTTTTGCTCTTTTAATCGGCTCGCAGTCCTTGACTTCAGCCACTCTTAAATCAACCTTTGCGAAGTCGTCAATGCCTATCATAACGCCTTCGGGCTCCTCGGATTTTTCTTCTTTTTCAGCCTTTAACGCGATTTCCTCTTCAATTTCCTTGAGCATTTTTTCAGCGTCAATTCTGTTAAAGAGGGGAGTCGGGTCATTTACAACCGTGCCGACTTTCAGCGCGCCGAAGGATTTAAGACTTTCGTATGAGCTTTCCTCGCAGTTAATCTGTCTTAAAATCTCCTTTGCAGTGTCGGGCATATAGGGCTGAAGCTCAACCGCAATAAAGCGTATGCTCTCAAGAAGATTATAAAGAACCGTGCCGAGTCTTGCCTTTTTGCCCTCGTCCTTTGCAAGAGCCCAGGGTGCGGTTTCGTCAATATATTTATTAGAGCGTTTCGCAAGATTTACAACTGCTTCAACTGCGTCTGCTATACAGAAAGCGTCCATTGAAGAAGCAACCTTGCCGACAGACTCAAGAGCAGTTTTCTTTAATTCACCGTCAACCTCTTCTGTCGCTTCGCCGCTCTGAACAACGCCGTCGAAATATTTTTTCTGCATTGCCACGGTGCGGTTTACAAGGTTTCCAATTGTATTTGCAAGGTCGGAATTGTACCTTTCAATGAGAGTTTCGTAAGTCAGCGAGCCGTCGGAGGCGTGCGGAATTTCGGAGAGAAGATAATATCTCACCGCGTCAACGCCGAAGCGCTTTGTAAGGTCGTCTGCATAAATGACGTTGCCTCTTGACTTACTCATTTTATCGTTGCCGACAAGAAGCCACGGGTGACCGTAAACCTTTTTGGGCAGCGGCTCGCCGAGAGCCATGAGCATAATCGGCCAGTAAATCGTATGGAAACGGACAATATCTTTTCCGATAATATGAGCGTCCGCAGGCCAGTACTTTCTGTACTGCTCCGAGTTTTCTTGAGTATCGTAACCGAGCGCCGTGATATAGTTTGAAAGCGCGTCTATCCAGACGTAGATAACGTGCTTATCGTCAAAGGTTACGGGAATACCCCATTTGAAGGAGGTGCGCGAAACGCACAAATCCTGAAGGCCGGGACGGATAAAGTTGTTGAGCATTTCCTTCTTTCTGCTTTCGGGATAGATGAAATCGGGATTCTCTTCAATATATTTTTCGAGCTGCTTCTGGTATTTGGAAAGACGAAGGAAATACGCTTCCTCGCTTGCCTTTTTGACCTCTCTGCCGCAGTCGGGGCATTTGCCGTCAACAAGCTGGCTTTCGGTCCAGAAGCTCTCGCACGGAACGCAGTAAAGTCCCTCATAAGAGCCTTTGTAAATATCCCCCTGGTCATAGAGCTTTTTAAATATTTTCTGAACCGCCTTTTCGTGATAGTCGTCGGTGGTTCTGATAAATTTGTCATAGGTTGTGTTGAGTAAATCGCAGATTCCCTTTATTTCGCCTGCAACCTTATCAACATATTCCTTCGGCGAAACGCCTGCCGCCTTCGCGTAATCCTCAATTTTCTGACCGTGCTCGTCAGTGCCTGTCAGGAAGAAAACATCATAGCCCTGCATTCGCTTAAACCTCGCAATTGCGTCGGTTAAAACGATTTCGTAGCTGTTGCCTATATGCGGTTTTCTTGAGGTGTAGGCAATAGCGGTTGTGATGTAGTACTTTTCTTTGTTGCATTCACACATAGAAAATACCTTCCTTTCTTTAAAAATTACATTTAACTATTTTACCACAAATATATTATTTTACAAGTGGCATTATTTTTTGATTAAACCGAGTATTTCTTCGGGGGTGAAGATGTATTTTTTATTGCAGAAGTGACAGGTGACCTCTGTTTTTTCATCTTCTGCCATTTCTCTTAAAGCCTGTTCGCCCGTGCTGATTAAAGCGGCTTCCACTCTTTGTCTTGAACAGTTGCAGCGGTAGACGGGCGAGGCTGTGTCAAGCACGTCAAGCTCAAAATCCGAAAGAACCGTTCTGCAAATTTCCTCGGGAGTCAGTCCCTTTGCCAGCATTGTTGTAACGGGTTCGATTTTTTCAATGCACTTTTCAACTCTTTCAATTGTATTCTCGCCTGCGGTGGGCAGAAGCTGAATAATAAAGCCGCCCGAACAGATTATTTCTTCGGTTTTCGGGTTTACGAGAACGCCGAGTCCGCAGACTGTGGGTATTTGCTCGCTTATTGCAAAATACGAGGTTATATCCTCCGCAATTTCACCCGTGACAATGGGAACCTGACCGATATACGGCTCTTTTAAGCCTAAATCCTTTATTACTGTTAAAAATCCGTCCGTGCCGATAGCGGCGGCTACGTCAAGCTTCCCCTTATTATTCAGCGGCAAATCCACTCTCGCTTCGCCAATGCAACCCCTGACGTTTCCGCCGGAATCCGAAACGGCGATAACGCTTCCCGCCTTGCCGTTGCCGTTAAAGCGGACCGTTACGGTGTCGTCCCTGCCCTTTAAGGCGCTGCCCATAAGTGAAGCAGCGGTAAGAGTTCTTCCGAGCGCCGCCGAGCAGACCTTTGAGGTGTTGTGGATTTTTTGCATTTCTTTTACTATATCGGTCGAATCGACAGCCATCGCCGTAAGCGAGCCGTCAACCGAAATCATTCTTACAAGAAAACTCATTTTTACTCCTTTATACAAACAAAAACCGCGCGTTCGGTTTTTTTGTTTACGGGCTTGTCTGTGTAGCCGTCAAATATATTCTTAACATAAAATCCGCTTTCTTCAAGCAAATTCTTTAATTCGGTAAGCCCGTACGCAGTCTCGGTGAAATATTCCCCGGTCCTTAAATATGAGCCGTTTTCGTCCTCGGTGAAAAAGTCAAGACTGATATGCACGCTGTCGCCGTCTGGTTCATTCTGCCAGACACAATATACCTTTTCCGTGTCATAGACAAAAATATTGTCTTTAAGAACCTCTTTGTGCTTATACAGCGTGTTGACGTCAAAAATGAAAACGCCGCCCTTTTCAAGAAAAAGGGAAACCGTTTCAAACGCCTTTTTTACCTGCTCAAAATTATCGAGGTGGTTGACGCTGTCAAGAGTACAGACACAGGCGTTTATTGTGCCGTACAGGTCAAGCTCGGTCATGCTCTGATTGAGGAAAAGAATATTAACTGTGTTTTCGTTCGCTTTACCCATAGCTACGCTTAACATTTCCGCGCTCGAGTCGGCTGAGATTACGTCATAGCCCTCCTTTGCCAGCAGAACGCTTAATGTTCCCGTGCCGCAGGCATTATCAAGCAAAAGCCCCTTGCCTACGCCGTTTTCACGAAGCAAGGAGCAGATTTTTGCGCAAATTGAAGTGTAGTCAACATTTTCGGTCAGCAGGTCGTAAACGCTGCCGAAGGACGAATAACTCATTTTAACCTCTCAAAAATAGTGTCATATCCGTTTTCGCCGAACATAAGCGAGCGGTTGACGCGGCTGATGGTTGCGGTTGAAGCGCCGGTCTGCTCAACGATGTCCTTGTAGACCTTGCCCTCCGAGAGCATTTTTGCAACAACAATACGCTGGGCAATGGCGCTCAATTCCTTCATCGTACAAAGGTCGGTGAAGAAATCCGCGCATTCCTCCATTGACTGAAGCTGAAGAATACATTCATATAAAAAATCAACATTTGGATCTTTTTTTCTTTTTGCGGGCATTTTCTTTCCCCCCGGTAATTATATATTTAAGTGCCTGCGCATTCATATATTAGCACACTGAAGCGTAAAAGTAAAGTATTATTTATTTTAAGAAATCGAATCAGGGATTACAGAGAAGAACAACCGCGTGAACAATTCCGTCTTCGTCAAGCGAAACGGCAGTCGCCGCGTAAACATACTCACCCGAAAAAAGAACCTCGCTCTGACCCGGGTCATTCAAAAAGCCGTTTAAAAGAAGCCTTACGCCTTCGTCATTTTCATTCGTGCCTTTTGCAATACATTCGCCGAAAAGCGTAAAGGAAAGCTTCCTGTCGGAAAGGACGGTTGACGGCTTTTTGCCGTTAGGTCTTGTGTGACTGAAGGAATCGAGCGTTTCGTCGGCTCTAATTTTGGCGTTTGTGTGCAGACAGTCGTTCCAGTTAAGAGCGGACAGTCCGTTCTCTTTCCTTTTCTCGTTAATTGCGTTAAAAAGCTTTGCTTCAAATGCGGTCGGCTCGTATGAACCCTTGATTTCGGGGCAGTTGAGAATATTTAATACGGTTGTTTCGTTTTCCTCCGCCTGTAAAGAAACGCTTTCGGTTTCTGTTTCCGTTCCCTTTCGGGAGGTTGTTTCGTCCTTTACCGTAACGGTTTGCGACTGTATTTCGGGATTTGTCTGGATAACCGATACGGTTTCGCTTTTATTACTCTTTTCGGTCGGCTTTGAAAGGTCGCTTGACCTGTATTTATTTAAAACCGCGGTTAAAACAGCCGTAAGGATAAAGCAAATGGCAAGAATAACGATTTTTTTACTGTAACTTTTTTTCATAAAATCTACCTCGGTAACATTATATATTTTTCTCTTTCTCTTTTCAATGAAAAAAAGCACATTTTTTGTAAATATATTTATAAAACATATTGTCAAAATAGCACTAAATATGGTATAATAAATTGATTTTTATCAAAAATATTGCGTTACGGGTAAAATTATGCGTGAAAACAGTGAAACTAACAGACAGGACCTTTTAATCGGAAGAAATGCAGTTGCCGAGGCTATAAGAGCCGGCAGACAGATAGACACTCTTTTTGTTTTAAGGGGTGAAAAAAACGGCGCGGTCGGAAACGTAGTCGCCCTTTGCCGTGAGAGGGGAGTTACGGTTAAAGAGGTTGACCGTAAAAAGCTCGATTATATGTGCGGAAAGGAAAATCATCAGGGCGTTGCCGCTTACGTTGCCGCGCATGAGTACGCCGAGCTTGAAGATATATTTGCCCTCGCTCAACAGAGAAACGAAAAGCCGTTTATTATTGTCTGCGATGAAATTGAGGATCCGCATAATCTCGGCGCAATTATAAGAACGGCGGAGCTTTCGGGAGCGCACGGAATAATTATTCCGAAAAGGCGTTCCGCTTCACTTTCGTATGCGGTCGGGAAAACAAGCGCAGGCGCTATTGAGTATGTTCCCGTTTGCAGGGTTGCTTCACTGCCGGCTACGCTTGACCTTTTAAAGGAAAAGGGCTGCTGGATTTACGGCGCCGATATGAGCGGAAAAGACTGCAGGACGGTTGATTTTACGGGCGCGGTTGCGCTGGTTATCGGAAATGAAGGTAAGGGACTCGGCAGACTTGTAAAGGAAAAATGCGATTTTTTGGTATCGCTTAAGCAAAAGGGGAAAATAAATTCTCTTAACGCCTCCGTGGCGGCAGGGATTCTTATGTATGAAATAATGTATCAGAGAGAAAGCGAATTGGGGTGCTGATATGGCTGAAGAAAAAAAGAAAGGTTTTTTAAGCGACCTTGAGCAGTACGATGACGGCAGAATATGGTCTCTTGATGAAATTGACGCTCTTTTAGGCGGCGAAATTGTCCACGAGGAGCCGCTTGAAATCGAAAAGAGAAAAGCCGAAGAAAGTCGGGCAAAAGAAAAGGAAGAGAGAGAAGAGAGCCGCTCGGTCATTTCCGAAAAGGATGAGGACGGTCAGATAGGCTTTACTGAAATTGAGGTTTCTTCGGTAAATGAGCCTGAAAAAGAGGAACCCGAGGAAGAAACGCTGCCGTCGGAAAGTCAGATTTCGTTTGAAAAAACAAGAGTTTTCAATGAGGTTGACACGTCCGCAGGCTATAACGCAAATATTGAACATAATATAACCGACCAGCGCGTTGTTCACACCACAACCGCAAAGGACGATAACATTGTTTCGCGTTTCAACAGGATGGAGTCGGATAAAATCAGGGAGAGATTTATAAATCCCCCCGTAAAGGATATTGAAAAAACCGCGGACCACAGAGCTATTATTGATAAGCTTCCGCCAAAGACAATTGAAAGGGCGGGCTTCTTTGTCGAGGAGGGACAGAAGAACCCGACATCCGACCTTGACCCGATACCGACCATTGTCTCAGCCGATTCCGTTAAAGAAAAGGAAAAGGAAAAAAGCCCGGCGGATGAGGTTTACGAAAACCAGATAGTTTTTGAAGGCTACAACGACGGCGAAGAGGAAATCGAAAAGGTTGACGAATACGAAGCGGAGACCGAGCTTATACGCCGCCGTAAGGAAAAGGCAAAGAACTTTAAGCTTTTCCCGAACCTTCCCGAAAATGCGGACGAAGCCGAAGAAGATATTTCCGAAACGGAAAACGAGGAAACGTCGGCAGCCGAAACGGAAAATTACGCGTCCGAAGAAAATGAGGGCGAGCAGGCTCCCGTAAAGGTTGAAAGAAAGAAAAAGCCTTCCCCACAGAACGAAATTATTGAGAGGGAATATTACGGAGAAAAGGACAAAAAGAGCGTTAAGGATTTGCTTATAAAAAAGCGCAAGGGAGCTTTTACCCAGGTGATTATAAGCGCGGTTGCGTTCCTTATTCTTACGGTTATGAGCACTCTCGCCGGGGGCGGCGATTTCTCGCTTTTCAACGGCAGAGCGGAGATTTTCCTTGTGCTCAATATAGCTGTTGTTATTATCGCAGGCTGTTCTGCGCTTGACGTAATCGGAAAGGGCGCAAAAGGACTGTTCAGCCGTACTCCGAATACAGATTCGGCTGTGTTCGCTGCATTTGCCGCGGCGATTATTCAGGCAGGAGTTTCGTTTGCCTTTACCGATTCGGTTGAGTCCTCGGTTCATATCTATTCCGCAGCCGCGGTATTCACGCTTGTGCTTAATACAGCTGCAAGATATTTAAAGGCTTCAACAATTGAAAAGAATTTTGCCTACGTTTCAAGGGACAAAGATTTTTATACCGTTAAAAGCATTGAGGACGAGGACGCCGCGTTTGAAATCGGCAGGGGACTTTTCTTGGGTGACCCGGATATAAGATACAACGCAATGACGAGATTTGAGTCAAAGTACGTTGAAAATTCCTCAAAGAACGAGCCTGCCGCGCAGACGGTTATAAGGGCAATGCCCGTCACAATTATTCTTTCAATAGTTATCGGCGCTATTACCGGTGTTGTGACAAGGGATATTCCGTCGGCAATTGCGGCGTTTACGGGTACGGTTTGCTTTGCTTCCCCCGTCGGAGCCTTCTTTGCAAGCGCCGAGGTTTTCTCCTCAATGTCAAAGAAGCTTTCCGAAGAGGACGCGCTTATTGTAGGCTTCGACTGCGCGGACGAGCTTACAAAGGCAAACGCTGTTGTATTTGACGCGGCGGAGCTGTTTGACACCGAGCACTGCCAGAGCTATGGCTTTAAGACGTTTAATTCAATGCGTCCGGATGAAGCAATGCTCTATACGAGCGCGGTTATGATAGCCGCAGGCGGACCGCTTGCAAATCTTTTCCGTCTTTCGGTAATCGGTAACAGGGATATTTTCCCGACGGTTGAAAACCTCAACTATGAGGATAAGCTCGGCTGCTCGGCTTGGGTTGAGCACAACAAGAGGGTGCTTGTCGGCAACAGAGAGTTGCTGATAAACCACAACGTCGAGGTGCTCGATAAGGAATATGAGCAGAAGCTCAAGAAAAACGGAAGACAGGTTATTTACCTTGCGGTTGAACACGTTTTGTCCGCGATTTACGTTGTAGGATATGCTCCGGATGAAGAGGCGGCGCAGCTTTTAAGAAAGCTTGAAAAGAATTCGCTTCCGATACTTGTCAGAACCACTGACCAGAATATTACCGAGGAATTTATTGAGGAAAGCCTTGCCCTTCCGAGAAATTCCGTTAAGGTTATAAGCTCCGTTGCAGGCGAAATGTTCAGTAATATCTATGAACAAATCAGCGAAAAGGACGCCTCGGGTGTTCTTCACAACGGCACTCCTAAAGCATTTCTCAGGGTGTTCAACGCCGCTTATACTCTTATGGCAAGAGCGCAGATAGTTTCGATTCTCCAGTTTATCGGAGTCGGGCTCGGCGTGCTTATAATGGCGCTTATGGCATTTTTCTCGGCGCTTATGCAGGGCGGAGTATTACAGCTTATCATTTATGAAATAATCTGGACGGCTGCTACCGTTCTTATAACGAAGATTAAAAAATAAAAATACTCAAAAGAAGCATCTTCGGATGCTTCTTTTTATTTACACATAAAGAAAAATATGGTAAAATAAATATTTAGTTATATAAAAGGAGGGCAGTTATGGACGTAAGAGTAAACGATGTTCTTGAAATGAAAAAACCGCATCCGTGCGGCTGTAACAGATTTATTGTGGAAAGAATAGGAATGGATTTCAAAATCCGCTGTGAAAACTGCGCTCACGAAATAATGCTGCCAAGAGGCAGGGTTGAAAAAAATATCAGAAAGATTTTCAGAGACGGTGAAAGGGTATGACGGAAAAATTACAAAGCGTTGAAGACAGATTTGAAAAGGTGAACGAGCTTTTGTGCCAACCCGAAACCGTTTCGGACAATGAGCTTTATACGAAGCTTATGCGCGAGCTTAAGTCGCTTACTCCCGTAGTCGAAAAGTTCAGGGAGTATAAAAAAATCGAAGCCGATTTTGAGGAGGCGAAGCAGATAATTGCCGATTCCTCACTCGATAAGGATTTTCGCGATATGGCGCAGGAGGAATACGATTCTTCAAAGGAGAAGCTCGCCGTTTGCAGAGAAGAGCTCAAGGTTTTGCTTTTGCCGAAGGACCCGAATGACGAAAAGAACGTAATAGTTGAAATTCGCGCAGGCGCAGGCGGCGAAGAGGCGGCTCTGTTTGCAAATTCACTTTTCAGGATGTATTCAATGTATGCCGAGAGCAAGGGCTGGAAAATAGAAATAATGAACGAAAGCCCGACAGAGCTCGGAGGCTATAAGGAAATAAGCTTTCTTGTTGACGGCGACGGCGCTTATTCACGCCTGAAATTCGAAAGCGGCGTTCACCGCGTTCAGCGTGTGCCCGAAACCGAAAGTCAGGGCAGAATACAGACCTCGACTGTCACGGTTGCGGTTCTTCCCGAAGCCGAGGAGGTCGATTTCGAATTAAATCCTGCAGATCTTCAGATTGACGTTTTCCGCTCCTCGGGCGCAGGCGGTCAGAAGGTAAACAAGACCTCGTCCGCAATTCGCGTTACCGACCTGCCGACGGGTATGGTTGTTGAATGTCAAGACGAGAGAAGCCAGTATAAAAATAAGGACAAGGCGCTTGCGGTGCTTCGTTCAAGGCTTCTTGAAATCGAGCGCGAAAAGCAGCACGAGGAAATTGCGGGAGAAAGAAAAAGTCAGGTCGGCACGGGCGATCGAAGCGAGAGAATAAGGACTTATAATTTTCCGCAGGGCAGAGTATCCGACCACAGGATAGGGTTGACCCTTTATAAAATTGAAGCAATAATGAACGGCGATATTGATGAAATAATTGACGCTCTTATAACTGCCGATACGGCAGAAAAAATGAAGGCAGAGGAAAGTTAATTGTATACGGAATATATTGACATAAGAACAGATAGAAAAAACGCTCTTGAGAAGGCAAAACGGCTTATACTTTCGGGTGAGGTAGTTGCCGTACCCACTGAAACCGTTTACGGGCTTGCGGCAAACGCTTTTGACGAAAAGGCGGTTGCAAAAATTTTTGTTGCCAAGGGCAGACCGCAGGACAATCCGCTGATAGTTCATATAAGCGAGCTTTCACAGCTTGACGGGCTTGTTGAGGAGATACCCGAAAAGGTAAAAATTATGGCTGAAAAATTCTGGCCCGGACCTCTTACGATGATTATGAAAAAAAGCGGAAAAATCCCGTCTGCCGTTTCGGGCGGACTCGATACGGTTGCAATAAGAATGCCGAAAAGCGAGTACGCAAGGGATATTATTTCCTTCTGTTCGGTTCCGCTTGCCGCACCGAGCGCAAATCTTTCCGGCTCTCCGAGCCCGACAAGGGCGAAATACGTTATGGAGGATATGAACGGAAGAATTCCTCTTATAATTGACGGCGGCGAATGCGAAATCGGCGTCGAATCAACCGTTATCAGCTTTGTCGGTGAAAAACCGAGATTATTAAGACCGGGCGGAGTTACGCTTGAACAAATTGAGTCTGTAATAGGCAAAATTGATGTTGACAATGCGGTCCTCAATAAGCTTGAACAGGGGCAAAAAGCCGCTTCTCCCGGGATGAAATACAAGCACTACGCTCCGAAGGCGGATATAACAGTTGTAAAGGGAAGCCTTGAAGGCTTTTGCGATTTCGTTAAGGATAAAAACTGCTTCGTGCTTTGCTTTGACGGGGAGGAAAAGAATTTTAAAAACGCCCTTTCATACGGAAAAATCGACGACGGACAGTCCCAGGCAAAACGCATTTTTGATTCGCTTCGGGAGCTTGACGAAATGGGAGCGAAAACGGTTTATGCGCGCTGCCCCGATTTAAAAGGGATGGGACTTGCGGTTTATAACCGACTTATCCGCTCCGCCGGATTTAATATTATTGAGGTAGGAAAATGATTATTATCGGATTAACCGGGCAGACGGGCGCAGGGAAAAGCACCGTTGCGCAGCTTCTTAAGGAATACGGTTGCTATCACATTGACGCTGATGCGCTTGCAAAGACCGTTATTCAGTCAAGCGAAACAGTGCTCGAAAACCTGAAAAATGAGTTCGGAAACGGAATTTTCAAGGACGGCGCTCTTGACAGAAAGGCGCTTGCAAAAAAAGCGTTTTCGTCCTTTAAAAATACGGAAAAGTTAAATTCCATTACTCACCCTGCCGTAACAAAAGCGATTAAAAGCATATTGAAAGCGCAGGAGAAGCAGGGCGCAAAGGCGGTAATAATTGACGCTATCGCCTTAATTGAAAGCGGTGAAAACGAGCTTTGCGATTTTACCGTTGCGGTTGTGGCTCCCCGTGAGGAGAGGTTTAAAAGAATTATAAAACGCGACAAGCTTACCGCGCGTCAGGCGAATGAGCGCATTGACGCCCAGAAGGACGAGTCCTTTTATACCGAAAACTGTACCTATACGGTCAGAAATTACGGGGATTATTCCCTGAAAAAGGAACTTGAGCAGATTATTTCAAGATTATCTTGATAATGATTATAAAGATGTGATATACTAACAAATTGGGAAATTATTTCGGAGGTAATATATATGTTTGAACAGAAAAATGCAATTGACTCTCTTAAAGAGGGACTTTTCTATTCTTCCAAGCACGTCTGTGATGTTGTCAGCGAAAACGTAATCAATGCGGCTGACGATTTCTCGGAGGGCTATAAGGAGTTTATGAACGAGGCGAAGACCGAGCGTGAAGCCGTTATCTATTTTGAAGAGAAGGCAAAGAACGCAGGCTACGTTGAGTTTGACGCAAATGCAAAATACGTTGCAGGCGACAAGGTCTATTACAACAACCGCGGTAAGTCGATTATTCTTGCGGTTATCGGCAGAAGAAGCATTGCTTCCGGCGCCAAAATTGCCGCTGCGCACATTGATTCTCCGCGCCTCGACTTGAAGCCGAATCCGCTTTATGAGGACAGTGAAATGGCTCTTTTCAAGACCCATTACTACGGCGGTATAAGAAAGTATCAGTGGACTGCAATTCCGCTTTCAATTCACGGCGTGGTCGTTAAAGCCGACGGCGAAAAGGTATCCGTCAGAATAGGTGAGGACGAGGGCGATCCACAGTTTGTAATCACTGACCTTCTTCCCCACCTTGCAAGTGAACAGAACAAGCGCACTCTTGCAGACGGTATAAAGGGCGAGGAGCTTAATATTCTTATCGGTTCGCGTCCGTTCTCAAAGGACGAGGGCAGTGAAAAGGTTAAGCTTAATATTCTTAAAATTCTCAACAGAAAATACGGAATTACGGAAACGGATTTCCTTTCCGCGGAGCTTGAAATAGTACCTGCGTTCAAGGCAACGGATATCGGCTTTGACAGAAGCCTTATCGGCGCTTACGGTCACGATGACAAGAGCTGCGCATATCCTGCGGCGGAGGCCATTCTCGGCATAGAAAATCCCGAGTACACCGCTATTTCAATTCTTACCGATAAGGAAGAAATCGGCTCTGTCGGAAATACGGGACTTCACTCGGCTTATCTTAAGTATTTTATTGCAGATCTTGCTACAATGCAGGGCGTTGAGCCGTGGGTTGCTTTACGAAACAGCGAATGCCTTTCCGCTGACGTAAACTCCGCTTTTGACACAACCTTTGCGGATGTTTTTGAAAAGAGAAACGCTTCGCAGCTGAATCACGGCGTAGTCATCACCAAGTACACAGGCGCAAGGGGCAAGTCAGGCTCCTCCGACGCCTCGGCTGAATTTATGGGCAGAGTCCGTAAAATGCTTGACGAAAACGGCGTTGTATGGCAGATAGGCGAGCTTGGAAAGGTTGATATCGGCGGCGGCGGAACGGTTGCGCAGTATATTGCGGACCTTGACATCGACGTTGTGGACCTCGGCGTTCCGGTGCTTTCAATGCACTCTCCGTTTGAAATTATCGCAAAGACGGATTTGTATATGGCTTACAGAGCCTTCTGCGTATTCTTCAAGTAACTGAATCATTTCTTTGTTCGAAAAAAATCAATTAAGAAATGAGAGGTAATTATGTTACAGTATGAAGAATTAAGATTAAGACTTCTGGAAAATAAAAAGCCGCTTGAGGATTTGTCCGACGCGCTCGGCCTTGAAAAAATGAAGGAAGAAATTAAAAGGCTTGAGGATATGGCGGCAGAGGAGAGCTTTTGGTCTGACCTTGAAAATTCGCAAAAGGTGCTCCAGAGAACAAGCTCGCTTAAAAATAAGGTTGCTTCCTACGAAAAGCTCAAGGGCGATTTTGACGACGCACTTGTTATGATAGAGCTTGCCGATGAGGAGGGCGACGAAAGCCTGCTTGAGGAGTGCACAAAGGGCGTTGAGGATATTGAGAAAAAGCTTGACGAAATGACTCTTACAACGCTTCTTACGGGCGAATATGACAATAAAAACGCGATTCTCACCTTCCATGCAGGCGCAGGCGGAACCGAGGCGCAGGACTGGGCGCAGATGCTTTTCCGTATGTACTGCCGCTGGGGAGAAAGACACGATTTTAAGGTCAGCACGCTTGACTACCTCGACGGCGATGAGGCGGGAATTAAATCCGCAAGTATACTTGTTGAGGGTGAAAATGCCTACGGCTTTTTAAAGAGTGAAACGGGAATTCATCGCCTTGTGCGCGTGTCACCCTTTGACGCGGCAGGAAGACGCCACACATCCTTTGCGTCTCTTGAGGTTATGCCCGAAATTGACGACAGCATTGAGGTTGAGGTAAATCCCGAGGATATTAAAATGGACGTTTACCGTTCCTCGGGCGCAGGCGGACAGAAGGTCAACAAGACCTCTTCTGCGGTAAGGCTTACGCATATTCCGACGGGAATTGTTGTTTCGTGTCAGGTTGAAAGAAGCCAGCACCAGAACCGTGAGGTCGCTATGAGAATGCTTAAGTCAAAGCTGCTTGAAATCAAAGAGAGAGAGCACCTTGACAAGATTTCCGATATCAAGGGCGACCAGAAGGAAATCGGCTGGGGCAACCAGATAAGGTCATACGTCTTTATGCCCTATACACTTGCCAAGGATAACCGCACGGGCTTCGAAATGGGCAATATCAACGCCGTTATGGACGGCGATATTGACGGGTTTATTAACGCGTACCTTAAAATGGAATCCCAGAAAAAGCTCGGCACAATGTAATTTAAATAAGAAGCGTGTTCCTTTTTTGGAATACGCTTTTTGTTTACAGAAATCGATTATTATGATAAAATATAATTCAGATATACCAAAAGGAGCAATAACTATGACAAAAAAACTTCTATCTGTTTTTCTTGTGCTTATTTTGTCCGTTGCGTTGGTAACGCCTGCGTTTGCGGCGAGCTTTGACACGCTTATTAAATTAGAGGATACAAGCGCTTCGAATAGCCTGTATTCAAGCTATGCGACGGTTTATGACGCGTCAACGGGTAAAAGCTCATCCTTCAGTTACACAGTTCCCGACGGCGGAGCAACCGTTATTGTTTTTTACGGTGTGAGCGGCGAAACCTATCCTTCGGCAAGGCTTTTCAAAAGTCTTTCGGCTGCCTCTTGGGCAAAAAACGACAAACTGAATTTCATTTCAATTGAGTTTAGCAAGTCAAATCAGGCAGATGTCAAAAGCTTTGCTTCGAGATATGATACTTCGGGCGTTTTTAAAAAGTCTTATTATAACGCCGACGCGAGCTATCTTGCTACATGGTACAGCCACTATATAAAAAACAACGGCAATATGACAAATGTTACCGGTGAAAGCATTTCACACTGCTTTGTTATTCTCATAAGCAGTGAAAACGGCAAGAAATACATCCGATACGCTAACGACGGAGTGGATTCCGCTTCACAGATTTCCACTGCTTTAAGCAAATTTATGGATACCTCCTCGCTTGTGCCCGGAGGATATGAGGGTTACCTCAACTCGGGAAGCACTGCTTTGAGTAAGCTTTCAAAGGCGGAAATTGCAAAGCTTCTTATTGCAAATCCCCAAAGCAAGCCTTCAACGGATGCAGATTATTTTGACGTTCAACCCGTAACAAGCGGTTCTTATAAGACGGGCACAGTTAAAGCCGAATATCTTCAGGCAGCCGCAAACAGACTTTCAGCTTTAAGAAGAATTGCGGGACTGCCCTCCGTTACAATGGATTCGACTTTAAATGCACAGGCGCAGTACGGCGCGGTTTTGCTTTCAAATTCAAATTTCGATCATTATCCGGTTCAACCGTCCGATATGAGTGCGGATTTCTTTGAAAAGGGCACTTCCGCGACATCGACAAGCAACATCTCCGCAGGCAGACACCTGACGGCAACTCCCGACGGCTTTATGAAGGACGAGGGTGATAACAACCTTCCCGTCATGGGACACCGCCGCTGGCAGCTGAATCCCACTATGGCAAAGGTCGGTTTCGGTTTTGCTGTCAATAGCAGCAACGCCTATTACGACAGCAGCTATCAGTATAAATACTACACTGATGAGAAATGTCAGGATACAAGCGGAGCCGCCGTTGATTACAAGTATATTTCGTGGCCGGCTTCCGGTAATTTCCCGACACAGCTTTTCACATACGACACTGCGTGGAGCGTTACGCTTAACCCTGCGTATTATCAGACTCCCGATATTTCGAACGTTAAGGTAAAGATTACAAGGGCTTCCGATTCAAAGAGCTGGAATTTCTCGAACAGTGAAACCTATTCAATTACCGCTGACGGCAAGTATTTCACGGTTGAAACCAATAACTATGCGGTTGCAAACTGTATTATTTTCCGCCCCGACTCAACGGGCGATTATCAGGGAGTATATACCGTTGTGATTTCAGGTCTTAAGGACTGTTTCGGAAATGAGGTTTCTTTAAGCTATAAGGTTGATTTCTTCAACGCCGATGACTACGAAAATGTCAAGTCCGGTTTTGTAAAGGAAAACGGCAAGTATTATTACTATGTTGACGGCGTGAAGCAGACAGGCTGGCAGAATATCACGCGAGGCGACGGTAAAACCTATAAGCATTATCTCGGTACGGACGGCGCAATGCGCACGGGCTGGCAGAATATTAAAAATTCAAAGGGTGTTTCGTACAGATATTACTTCGGCACAAACGGCTGTATGGTAACAGGTTGGCAGAAAATAGCGAATTCCAAGGGAGTTAAGTATACCTACTACTTCCACACCAACGGCGTAATGCTTACGGGTTGGCAGAAGATAAAGAACAGTAAGGGCATTGCCTATCAGTACTATTTCAATCCCTCCAACGGAGTCATGCTCACCGGTTGGCAGAAGATAAAGAACGCAAAGGGCGTTGCCTATCAGTACTATTTCAACCCCT
>ERZ842401.550-NODE-550-length-55007-cov-23.571371_pt1 | contig 55007 bp, 46 predicted proteins | sample MGYA00521270_ERZ842401 | MGnify/ENA primary metagenome ERZ842401 (study PRJEB31892, sample SAMEA3878208) | bioreactor metagenome | biome: Moose rumen | place: Sweden | collected 2011-10 | study: EMG produced TPA metagenomics assembly of the PRJEB12797 data set... | reverse complement strand
CAAGTTAGTGTAGTGTTAGTGCAGTGATGCAAGCAACACTACACTAAAATATCTCTCTGAGTATTAGCATGTTAGTAGATATTTTTAGGGTTTAGTGTAGTGTGAAGTCATTTTTCAACATTTTTCTTGAGAAATTGTAATTCATGTATTCTTTGCAGACAAAAACAAAATGCGCCGCCCACCCCTCACGGGCAGGCGGCGCACAAAACTAATTATTTACTTTCTAACTAATGGTCCACAAGAGCGTGGCCATTATGTAATAAAAACATATCTGCCTCACGGTGTCTTCTTATGTCTGGTTATATAGGGAGTTCAGAAAAAGCCTATGGAAGAGGTTATCCTTCTTCCACGGCCTTTATGATATTAGCACTCATCGTGTCCAGACGGTCATTGTCAAGTGACTTTAGGTAAATCTGGGTTGTCCGTTCAGAGGTATGGCCCATGCTGGCGCTGATCAGGTTCAAGGGCATGTTCATAGAGCGGGCAATGCTTGCCCACGAATGGCGGGCAACGTAAAAGGTTAGTTTTGTGCCAAGTTCCAATTTCCGCTCAAGCTGATGGAGCATGCTGTTGACTACACGCTGGCACTCACGGTACTGACTACGCTCATGGCCGTTCTTCCGTTTGATAATTGGTAGCAGGAAGTGAGAGTCAACGGTTGGGTTACACTCCACAATTTCCTGCATCTGCGGTTCCCAGCGCATAGAAATCTGCTGGCCTGTTTTATGACGTCTGTAGGTTAGTATGCCGTTCTGAATGTTCTCCGGACTTAGATAAGCTATATCAATAAAGGACATTCCTCTGGTATAAAAAGAGAAGAGAAAGATATCACGGGCAAAAGCCTCATGTATAGAAAGATGTGTAAGATTGCGCAATTGCTGGATGATGTCAATGGGCATGGCCCGTTTTTCGGTTCGGCCGATGCCGGTATAGACTTTAGCAAATGGGTGCTTGTCGGTAATAAGGCCGTCACTGACGGCGTGGTTATAAATAGTGCGCAATACCCTCATGTAAAAGGAACTGCTATTGCTTTGCAGACCTCGGTTTTGCAGATAGCGTTCGTAATCATGCATCAGCGGAGCATCAATACGGCTGAGCTCGATGTCACTGACAGGCAGGAAACGCAGCAGGCTGTTCAAAGCACAGCGATAGGTCTCGGCCGTACGGTTCCGGCCATTCTGCCTGAGTTGGTTCACTAACTGGTAAACGTAAGCATTCAGCATCAAACTGTTTGCTTCTGCAGCGGCAAGTACTTCTGAGGAGTGAGTGGCCTCCTGTTCTACGACAGCCACCAATCGGTACTTTCTTCCGTTTACTTTGATCAAGATGTCAGTTGCAGTGACTGTGTCAAGCTGCAAGTTGATAGCAATCGGTTCTTCTTTCATAAAAAACAGAAAAAGGGCGCGTCTTTTCGGACACGCCCCTTTGTATTTAGGATTAATATTAATTAATCAACATTGGCGATACAAATACTTACACGGTTCAGGTCGTTCTCAGCAAATGGCTGGACGGTGTCACCCTTAGAGTCGTAAGTAATGCGATCAGCAGAGATTCCGTACTCGTCGATAAGAGCCTTCACAACTACGTCAGCACGCTGCTGTGCGAGACGAGCGTTGATTTTGGCGTTACCGGTCTGAACGTCAGCATAACCAACGATGTTAACCTTTGCCTGAGGATACTTGTTCATGTAGTCAGCGATGTCCTTAATCTTAGAAACCTCGGTGTCCTCAATGTTGGTCTTTGCACGCTGGAAGAATACGTCGCGGCGGATGGGCTCAATGCGGATGTCGTTGCCATCACCGTCATCAATGATAACGTCCTTCCAAATGGTGTCATAAACTACAACATCACGATAGATGTCGTGGGTCTCAGTCTTGTAAGTCTTACTCAGGTTGATGCGGAAACCAGCCAGACCGTTGAAATACCAGTCAGCGTTACCTGCCTTCTTTGAGTTATACTTATCAGAGAGGATGTTGGCGTTAGCCTCAAGCAGGAACTGAACGGCGTCGCTCAGACGGAAGCCGAGCTGCAGGCCACCACGTCCGAACGGGCGAACCTTGGTGCCATCCCATACATACTCCAGCTCATAGTTACCCAGCTGACTCTTAACGTCGTTAGCAATGGTGTTAACCTCACCGTTGTCCCAAGCAATGTTTGCACCACCACCGAGGAATGCGGTTACGTTAAATACACGGTCGGGGTTCCAGCCGCAGAGCAGGTTAGACAGGTTGAACATGAAGTCAAGACCGGGAGCAACATACTTAAACTTGTAGTCTCTGGGAAGGACATCAGCTGCCCAACCACCTCTTGACTGCCAGCCATTAGCCTGCAGACGCATACCGAATACCGGAGAGAACTGATAACCGATGGCTGCCTGAACATTCGGTGAAATCAGTTTCTTAAACTTTGCCTCACCCAATGTGTACTGAGCACCGCCCTGAAGATTCAGGAACCAGTGAGAATTGAACTTCTTTGTCACCTCCTGGTGATCAAGCTCCTGAACAGTACGCTGATCAACACGGTCGATAACACGTTCTGTTCTCTGAGCAGTAGCACTCAAGCTAAACACAGCAAGAGCTGCTACAATAAACATTTTCATTTTCATAACGTTATTAATAATGTAATTATAAGTGATATTTGGGTGCAAATATACGAAAAAATATTAAAACAAATCAAAAAACATCGAAAAAATCAACTAAAACCAGCGAAAAAGTGCACTTTTTACGCTTTTTCTACGCTTTTGACCTGCTTTTTCCGCAAATTTGCGTAATTATAATCATCACTCAGCGTGGTCGAAAACTCCCTTTACTTTGAGTTCTACAGGAGCACTGATATTGCCAAACACCGTACAGGTCTGATGGAAATAGCCAGGAACGAAACCATTACCTGAATAAACGACTTGAATAGTGTCAACATCACCAGGCTGGACAGGTGATTTCTTATACTTAGTCTGAGTGCAGCCACAAGCCGTAACGACAGAATCAATGACAAACGGTACTTTCCCTACATTACGGAAGACAAAGCCGAAGTCCTTGGGTTCGCGTTCTACATAAACACCAAAGTCATGCTGAGTACCAGTTAGCCATTCCAGCTGCGTGGTTACCCGAGGCTGGGGCTGTGGCTTGGAAGACTGCTCTTGTTTACGCATCTGCGGGCCACAACTGAAAATAATTAGCGACAAAAGAGAGAAAAGTAAGAGTTTCTTCATACACTTAAATTTAAAAAGGATGTGCTGGATCATTCCAACACACCCTCCCAACATTGTTTCATCAAAATTATTCTGCTTTTTCTTCAGAATCTTCTTCAAAAGGATTATCTACATTAAGTTTCTCATTACGCAACTCACTGTGCGTATCAGAGATGTTGTCCTTCGTAGTCAGATACCACTTACCCTCAAACTTCACGGGACGGAAGTAGAAGGAAGTCTTATTAGGACGAGGGTCACCAGCAGGCTTATCAAACAAGATGATATCGAGCTTCGCCTCGTTATTGATATCAGACTTAAAGAGGATGCGGTCCAACTTATAGTCATGGCAGCCCATTACATAAAGTAAGGCGCGCGCCTGACGGCTCTGCTTACGCTGGTCGAGCTCCTTAATGGAGTCCTTATCAAGATAATAAATCATCTCCGTAGCGCTCTTCAGGTCCTTCGCCTTCAGGTACTCCGTGAACTGATTAACCAAAGCGATAACAGCAGTTGTATCTTCCTTCGTAAACTGTTCTGAATACTCCGCAAACGGATCAGGGACATTTGTCTTCTTGCCCTCACATCCGCTACAGCCTACGAGAAGCAGGGAAATCAGACAGAAAGCCGAGAAATACAAAAATAGTTTCTTCATTGTCAAATTGTTTGTTAAAGAAAGGGGAGCATCCCTTTGCGGGAAGCTCCCCTTTGGGTTATTTAGCTTCTAATTGAATGAGCATCTAATGATTACTCACCAAGGTAAGAAGGATCAACGGTGATAACAGCCCATACCTTCTGAGTGTAGTTGTTATCGAGCTTGCCGTTGTCAAGATCCTTATCCCACTTAATGTTACCCCAGTTGTACTTAACTGCGATAGGAACATAGATGTGGAACAGCTGAGTGATACCTGAGTTGTTGGTGTACTCAATCTTACCAATACCGAGGCTGTAGCTCTTGTCGTTGGTCATGTCAACCAGCTGAGCAGCAGGCCATGCAGTGTTGTACTCGAGTGAGTGGTTAGCGTCATTGCTCCAGAGGCTCAGCACACGAGGAGTAGCTGCATCGTGGTAATCCTTGCCTTCCAGACCACCGCGGAGTGAAGGAATATCCTTAACCGGACGGAGGTTGACGTTCAGCTCAGCGAGAATGTCAGCAGATGTGCGGAGAGCACCCTTCTCACGGAATGCGTAAGGAGCCTGGTGGTCAGAGAGGATCTCACTGTAGATAACTGCGAGGTCACGAACACCGTAGAACTCATAAGGTACACCAGCGTTCTGCTCCTTCACGTAACCAGCATCAGCGAATGTGCCGTTAGCAACCTTACTCCAAGCAGGAGCGGCGAAGCCGAATGCATTCTTGTCAGCAGCCTGATCAGCAGCGTAACGTCCAACTACAGGAATATCACGGTAGTCGATGATGTCAACGAGGTCACGGATAGAGATTCTCTGCATGATGTTAGGAATATCCTTAATCTTCTTCTCCTTACCAGCAACGTTGATCGGACGGATAACGCGTACATTGAAGTACTGCTTAGCAATCAGAGGATCGTAGCAATCGTGAGAAACATTAATCTTAATGTAAGCGGTGAAGGTCTCATCGACATTCTTCTCGAAGTACTTAGCATCCTGCTGCTCACCCATTGCGGTACCAGCACCATAACGCTTAGCACCTGTCTCATCGTAACGACCAGACTTGTTCAGCAGGTCAGTTGCTGCGGGATAGAGCTTCGGATCAGCTTCCTCAAGACCGTGGTAGTAGAGCTCAGAAGAGTTGCCATCGGCAGCAGCCTGGATAACACATACTTCCTCAGGTCCGTAAGTAGCACCATTCTTCTTCACTGCGTTGATCTTCTTAGCGTCTGCAGAGAGCTGGAGGGTCCACTTCGTGCCAGAAGCACCAGTTACAACCCACTGACCAGAACCGTTAGCGGTTACACCGTCACTGTTCAGACCATCCTTCGGAGTGGTGAAGATGAAGTCGATAGCAACATTGGGCTTGCCAGCAGTGTAGAACTTCGTGAACTTGCTCTTGTCACCAAGGAGAGTAATCATCTCTTCGGGGCTGTGCCAGTAGTCGCGGAGATCCTGCTTGAAGTCAGAAACAGTCAGCCAACGATAAGCAACGTATGCAGGAACCGGAGTATTCATGTGAGTGTCAAACTCATCCCAGTAAGGAGCCTTGTCAGACTCAACACCGTAGAGCTGAGTGTTGAACTTCCACCAGTGTGACCAGTCCTTATTCTCAACCTTACCATACTCGAAGTGAATCTTAGTCTTCGGGATAACGAGAGTTACATAGATTGAAGTACCATTCAGCTTGTGCTTGAAACGAACAACTGTAGAAACAGCGTTCTGGCTGTCGGGATGATCGTAGTCGATACCAGCAACCTCACGGAGCTTGTGATACTTAGCCTTTGTCATGTTACCAGCCTGTTCCTTATCGGTAACCTTAGCTGTACCATCGCGCTCAACTGTTCCAGGATAGAGGTTCCAAATCAGAACGTTAGTAGCCTCGTCCCATGCGTGAGCGTCAGTAGAGTTATCATGCGGAGTGTACCAAACCTCACCGAAGTGGTTGTTAGTAGCAGTGAAGCTGTTGTAAGAAGCAGCGTCGGTCTCGTCGGTGTCAGAACCAGCAGCGAGAGCGTATGTGCCGTCAGCCTTCTTATAGTAACGCTTAGCCATCCACTTACCAGTGTAAAGCTCACCAGCGGGATCAGAAACACCTGCAGCAGCCGGGTTCAGGTAAGGCATGTTCAGGTAGTCACCATATACATCGAGATAGTACTGGTTCTCGAACTCCTTCTTCAGCATACCCTCGGTACCTAGCTTAGCCAGAATGAGGTTCTCAACCTGTGACCAAGTGATAGCGTGCTCATCACCGCAATTCATCCAGTAGTCAGGAAGTTCAATCTCAACAGAGAGATCCTTCGGCAGAGTGTCAACGATACGGAGCTTGATGTAACCATAGCGAACGATTTCACCATCCTTGTCAACGAGGTCAACACGTACCAGCGGCTCACGGTCAACAGCCTCACGAGTAGCAGGCTGATCCTTAATAGTAGTACCGTCAGCGTTTACAGAACGAGCAACGAATACACCAGAGTACTTGTCACCCTTCTGCTGAACGTGAGCAGACTCACCAGTCTTGTTACCACCAATCTTATAGTCGATAGCCTTGAACTCATAGTGCAGACCCAGAGCCTCGAGCATAGCGTCGGTCATAATCTGGTCAGCGAAGCTTGTACCATACTTAGCAAAGGTAAGATAAGAGAAGTGGGTCTCAATGAACGGCTTCAGGTCGATACCGTTAGGATCGTTGTAAAGCAGAGAGTGAGTAGCGGGCATAGGAATAGCACCTGCGCAATCCTGGTCGTCGCAGCTTGTGTAACCAGTGCTCTCATAGAGGTGGTTAGCGCGGATAAGACCAACATGACCATCATCACCTACGAATGTACCCTTGTCGAGAACCTCCTCAGGAGCCTTGTCGGCCAGAGCAACGATGTCGATGATAGCGGGAACTACAACAGCGTAGTCAGAAGTGATAGTAGTGTCGTTCAGCTCCATCTGAGCAGCGAGGAACGGCAGCGGAGCACCCTCGGGATAGTAGTTGCCATCATCGTCAATGATACCACCACCATGAGCAGAGTCATAAGCTGCAGCATAAGAATCCCACCAAGGCTCATAGCCAGCGAGGTTGATAGTCAGAGGCAGGGTGTTAGCCCAGTCGATGAACATAGCGGTAACCATTTCCTCATCAACAGTGAACGGAACAGTCAGGATACCACCCTGGAACTTGTTCTCCTTACCACTCTTAGAGAAGATTTCCTCCTTCGGAGTAGCATTGATAGCACCATTGTTACCACGAGTGTAGTGAGTAGCATCGTTCTCCCAGAAGCTGATCTTCATACCTTCGAGGTCAGCAGTTGTCGGGTTGATGTGATACTTCAGAACACTACCGTTGCTGATAATCTTAGTCTTAGCAGCAGCAGGAGCAGCAGTATAATCGAGAGAGTAGAACTCACGGTGGGTCGGACCCCAAACGAGCTCGTCCTCACAGTTGCCAGCACCCTTCCAAGTCATGTGCTTGTCAACCTCAACCTTAATCTTAGTTGTACCAGCGGTACTACCAGTTGCTACAGTGTATTCGAAAGAGTACTTACCAGCCTCAACGAAGATATAGGGCTCAGCATAGGGAACCTCAACACCCTCAAGACCTTCCCAGTAGAACTCCGGCTGGAGAACCATAGAAGTGAGGTGCTTGTTAACGAATACGTTCAGCACGTTAATCCAGTTCCAGATATTGTCAATGCGCTTGCTGAGAGCCTCGTTCATTGAGTTCATGTCAGCACGGAGCTGCTCGAGATCAGACTTCAGAGCGAACTTGTCCAGTTCAGCGCGAATCTCGGCGATAGCCTTCGTGTTAGCCTCAACCTTCAGTCCCAGCTCATCGAGTTCCTTGTCTAAAGCCTCCAGAGCTTGCTTCTGAAGTTCCAGGTTAGCCTCGACAGCCTTGCGAGCGGCAGTCTCCTCGCCTAACAGTTTCTCTAAGTCTTCAACTCTACCCGTCAGCACAGCAACCGTAGTAGCCAGAGTCTCGAGGTCAGACTTCTTAGCGCAGTTGTCAATCTCCTTGATTTGAGTCTCAAGGGCAGAAACGCGCGAAGCAAGAGCGGTCAAGTCGGCCACGTCTGCCTTGCTCTGAAGAGCAGTGTTCAGAGAAGCCTTCGTTGCCTCCAGTTCACTTGTAAGACTTGTCTTCAGACTAGCAAGTTCACTCTGAAGAGCATTAATGCTCTCAGTGTTCTTCTTGATGTCGTCATCGTAGTCCTTACAAGACACAAACATGCTTGCGGAAGCAATAAAGAATGCTCCGGTAAGCAATGCAGCTAAAAATCTTTTGTTCATACGATTTTAATTTAAAAATTAATTAATAAAAAATGTTATTTGTTCTCTATTCTCTCATGTCAATATACACGTATCTCTTATGCGGAGTTACGTTTTTGGGTGCAAATATAGGCATAAATCCGATAACTTGCAAGGATTTCGCAACATTTTTTTCGAAAAATACGTAAAAAATTGCTTTTCCGCGGCCATTTCGTCGAGTTTTTGCCATTTTTCTTTGCACATTTGGTGTTTTTAGAACTCTGCAGACTTCGGTGTTCTTGGGAACGGAATGACGTCTCGGATGTTCTGCATTCCCGTCACGAAGAGTATGAGTCGTTCGAATCCTAAGCCGAAACCAGCATGGGGGCAAGTACCCCATCTGCGGGTATCAAGATACCACCAAAGATGGGTTTTGTCCATCTGGCGTCGCTCTACTTCGCTCATGAGCTTGTCAAAACTCTCCTCGCGAACCGAGCCTCCGATAATTTCTCCTATCTGGGGGAAGAGGACATCGGTTCCCTGCATGGTGGGACCCGGTGCGATGGTGCCGTCATAGCAGACGGAGGGTTCACCAGCAGGTGCAGAGGCGGTGCCTTCGTTTACAGGACTGGGGGCGTTCTGCTTCATATAGAAAGATTTGAACGCGCGCGGGTAGTCGGTCATGATGACCGGCTTCTTGAAATGTTCCTCGACGAGATAGCGCTCGTGCTCACTGGCGAGGTCGTCGCCCCAGTTGCAGGGGAACTCGAACTTACGCCCATCCTTCATGGCCTGCTGAAGGATATTGATGCCTTCGGTGTAGGTCAGACGGACGAAATCTGCCTGAACTGTGGTCTGAAGGCGGTCAATAAGGGTCTTGTCGATCATCTTGTTGAGGAACTCGAGGTCGTCCTTACATTTGTCGAGTGCCCAACGCACACAATATTTAATAAAGTCCTCCTCGAGGTCCATGAGCTCTTCCTGATTGAGGAAAGCCACTTCGGGCTCCACCATCCAGAACTCAGCGAGGTGTCGCGGTGTGTTACTGTTCTCGGCACGGAAGGTGGGGCCAAAGGTATAGATGGCTCCCAATGCCGTAGCACCGAGCTCTCCTTCCAGCTGTCCGCTGACCGTGAGCGACGTCTGTTCTCCGAAGAAGTCATCGTCGTAGATAATCTTCCCGTTTTCGTCCTTCTTGAGGTCGTAGAGGTTCTTGGTCGTTACCTGGAACATGTTTCCTGCTCCTTCACAGTCGCTGGCAGTTATGAGCGGTGTGTGGAAATAGAAGAATCCATGCTCATGGAAATAGGTATGGATAGCCATAGCCATGTTGTGACGAATGCGCATAACGGCCCCAAAGGTGTTAGTGCGTAAGCGCATGTGGGCGTTCTTGCGCATCACCTCGAAGGACTGTCCTTTCTTCTGCATAGGATAGGTGTTGTCGCAGAGTCCATAGATTTCGATTTCCTTGGCCTGGATTTCAGAGGGCTGTCCGGCTGCGGGGGATTCCACGAGGGTACCGATAACGCAGATGCAGGAGCCGGTGGTGATGTCCTTGAGGGAGGAATCAGCGGACGCTGTCGATGCGGGAGCGGCCACCGGGCAGTCAGGGGCGACGACAATCTGCACGTTCTTGATGGTGGAGCCATCGTTGAGCGCGATGAAGTCAACGGCCTTACTGGAACGGTGGGTACGTACCCATCCTTTGACGCAGACGTCTTTTCCGTAGTCGGTTGATTTGAGGATGTCAATAATTTTAGTTCGTTTCATATTCTTATTTATATTATAGGGCTGCGGCGGTGCCGCAACACACTGGACTGTTATTCGTAGGCACCCATGCGGAGGCGGTCAACTTCTTCCTCAGTAAGGTAGCGCCAGTCGCCACGACGGAGGTTCTTCTTGGTAAGGCCGGCAAACTGGACACGGTCAAGCTTTGTCACCCTATAGCCGAGGCTCTCGAAAATACGGCGCACGATGCGGTTCTTACCGGAATGAATCTCGATGCCTACCTGCTTCTTGTCAACGGGATCAGCATACTGCACGTCATCGGCCTTGATCTCACCATCGTCCAACTGAATGCCTTCAGCAATTTGCTGCATGTCGTGGGCAGTAACGTTCTTGTCAAGATAAACATGATAAATCTTCTTCTTGAGGAACTTCGGATGAGTCAGTTTCGAAGCGAGGTCACCGTCGTTGGTAAGCAGGAGTACACCCGTCGTGTTACGGTCAAGACGGCCAACAGGGTAGATGCGCTCGGGACACGCATTCTTTACGAGGTCCATTACGGTCTTGCGCTGCTGGGGGTCGTCGCTCGTGGTCACATAGTCCTTCGGCTTGTTGAGCAGGACATAGACCTTCTTCTCCATGGTTACCGGCTCATCGTGGAACTTGATTTCGTCAGTACGCAGAACTTTTGTTCCGAGTTCGGTCACGACCTCGCCATTCACCGTAACGACACCAGCCTGGATGAACTCATCAGCCTCACGACGGCTGCACACACCAGCATTAGCGAGGAACTTGTTAAGACGGATGGGCTCGTTGGGATCGTAGTTCTCCTCCTTGTACTCGATACGCTTCTTCATGCTATACTTAGCATTGGGATCGTAGTCGGCCGTACGCTGACGATAGCCGCCAGGACGACGGTTATTGTTATAGCCGCCACGCTGCTGGTAGCCACCACGCTGCTGATAGCCTCCACGGGGCTGATAGCCACCCTGGTTATCCTGGCCATAGCGGGGCTGATAGCCTCCACGCTGCTGATAGCCACCGCGGGGCTGATAGCCACCCTCATCGTTATTGTAGCGCGGGCGGTATCCGCCACGTGGCTGATAGTCATTATTATTCTGCTGATAATTATTATTACGAGGCTGGTAGCCACCACGCTGCTGGTAGCCGCCGCGAGGCTGATAACCGCCACGTGGCTGATAACCCTCCTCATTATTGGCCTCATTATTATTGTAACGAGGACGATAGCTACGCTGAGGTGCCCCACCCTGCAAAGCGGCCCCAAAGCCCTCAGGGCGGAATCCTCCTTCATCGTTCTGATGTCTGTTATAACCACCACGTTCCTGATTATACGGACGAGGTTTCTGAATACGTGGACGCGGCGTGCGTCCTACCGGACGGTAGCTCTGGTAACCACTTTGGTTTGTCGGTTGATAGCCTTCACGGTTTCCGGTGTTTTGCTCTGTTGACAATTCTTCTTGTCTCTTTTCATTTTCAAAATCCATAGTTGTTTCTCCTTTTCTTTTTTTAGCCTCACGGCTGAGGTTTATATTATAATAATGTTCGCGCGTACCTATTTTATATAGTATGACTGGGAATTATGGGGCCCCATAGTCTATAGGCCGGTATAGTTCCAAGGTGTGATGGCCAGCAGTTCCTGCTTTACGTCCTGACTGACGTCAAGTCCCTGTATGAAGTCATGAATGGTTTTCTCCGTCATCCGCTCATTGGTACGGGTGAGGGCCTTCAGCGCCTCATAGGGGTTAGGATAGGCCTCGCGGCGCAGAACGGTCTGAATAGCCTCAGCCACCACAGCCCATGTATTCTCCAAGTCCTCATGCAGCTTCTCTTCATTGAGGATGAGCTTACGAAGCCCCTTCAAAGTGCTCTGGAAAGCAATGAGGGAATGTCCCATGGGGACGCCTACGTTTCTGAGCACCGTGGAATCAGTGAGGTCACGCTGCAATCTGCTTACAGGCAATTTCTGTGCCAGGAACTGCAGGATGGCATTCGACATGCCCAGGTTCCCCTCCGAGTTCTCAAAGTCGATGGGGTTCACCTTATGCGGCATCGCACTTGACCCGACTTCGCCCGCCTTGATTTTCTGCTTGAAGTACTCCATAGAGATATACATCCAGAAATCCCTGTCGAGGTCAATCAGGATGGTATTGACACGGCGCATGCCATCGAAGATGGCTCCCAACCAATCATAATTGGAAATCTGCGTGGTCCACTGCTCACGTTCCAGCCCCAGCTTCTCGCTCACAAAGCCGTCGGCAATGAGCCGCCAGTCGTACTGTGGATAAGCGACATGGTGAGCATTGAAGTTGCCCGTGGCACCGCCAAACTTAGCCGTAACGGGAATATCCTTCAGCGCGCGCAACTGCTCTTCCAGACGATAGACATAGACCATGATTTCCTTCCCCAAGCGTGTTGGTGAAGCCGGCTGTCCATGTGTCTTAGCCAGCATGGGTACGTTCTTCCACTGCTCGGCATAGTCGTTCAGTTGCTCGATGAGTTCTTCGAGGGCAGGGTAATAGACCTGCTCTAATGCCTCCTTGAGTGAAAGGGGTACACTGGTGTTGTTAATATCCTGAGAGGTAAGTCCAAAGTGGATGAACTCCTTTGCGTTGGCGGGGAAACCGTCAACCACCGTATTGAGGCGTTCCTTGATGAAGTATTCGACGGCCTTGACATCGTGGTTAGTGGTTTTCTCTATCTCCTTGACGCGGGCGGCATCCTGTTCCGTGAAATTGCGATAGATACTACGCAGCGGCTCAAAGAGCGAATGGTCAAAGTCTGCCAGCTGCGGGAGCGGCAGTTCACAAAGCGTAATAAAGTATTCAATTTCGACTCGTACACGATAACGTATAAGGGCATACTCAGAAAAGTATCCTGCCAACCGTTCTGTCTTGTTACGATAGCGTCCATCAATAGGCGAAATGGCCGTTAACACATCTAATTCCATGATTTTTCTCTATTATCTCTTATTCTCTTATCCTTAGTCTTTATGATAGTGCAAAGGTAACAATAATTTGTGACTTATAACTTGCTATTTGCGATTATTTTATTTGCTCATGCGGTTTTTTATGATTATTAACTAAAGCACGCCGCAAGAGCTTTCTCTTGCGGCGTTGTGTTGTTGTGGGCGCTGACGGATTCGAACCGCCGACCCTCTGCTTGTAAGGCAGATGCTCTAAACCAGCTGAGCTAAGCGCCCTTACTTTTTGTAAGCGGGTGCAAAGGTACAGTTTTTTTGTGAGACTGCCAAATTTTAGGGCAACTTTTTTCCGGGAGCAGGCTCAATAAAGGGGCAGGCAGAGAAAGGGAGGCCCGAGGCAGAGCCTCGGCGTACGGGTGTTGGGGGCCTCCAAGACGGTCAGAGCCGGTAGAGGTCGCTGGCAGCGAGGAGATCGACTTCTTTTTCAGCCAGGATGCGGTCGCAGCTCTCGAGGTCGGTAGGACGAATGATGACATGAGCCACGTCGCCATTGGCAAAGGAATACATGTACTCAATGAAAACGCCCTTATCGGAGAGATGCTTCAGCACTTTGGCCAGTGAGCCACTTGTGTTAGGACAGGTGAAGCCGATGACGTCAGTAATCTTCACTGCGAAATGAGCCTCCTTCAGCACCTGATAAGCCTTGTCAGGGTCACTGACGATACAACGCAGGATGCCAAAGTCGGAGTTGTCAGCAATACTCATTGCCGAGAGATTGATGCCAGCAGCACCCAGCACCTCGGTTACCTCAGTAAGACGACCCGATTTGTTCTCAAGGAACACAGACAATTGTTTTGCTTTCATTGTTTCTTTTGTTTTTATAGTTATTATAGTTGCTATAGATGATATAGACGTTATAGAGATTATTTGAATTTGCGGTTGTCAATGACGCGGCGGGCCTTGCCCGTACTGCGCTCAATGGCCTTCGGCTCCACCAGACGTACCTTGAAGCCCAAGCCGATGACACTGCGCAGCTCGGCCTCCAGCTTCTTCTGCAAGCCGACCATCGTGGCCATGTCGTCGGTGAAGTACTCATCCTTCACCTCCACCTTCAGCTCGCTGGTGTCGGTGTTATTGACGCGGTCAACGGTCAGCAGGAAGTGCGGCTCATACTCAGGCAGCGAGAGGATGACGGCCTCGATTTGCGACGGGAAGACATTGACGCCACGAATAATAAGCATATCGTCGCAGCGGCCCAGGATGCGGTCCATGCGTACCAACGTGCGGCCGCAGGCACACTTCTCGTAATGAAGGGCCGTGAGGTCGTGGGTACGATAGCGCAACAGGGGCATACCCTCCTTGGTGAGATGTGTGAACGTCAGTTCGCCCAACGTTCCCTCGGGCATCGGCTCGCCCGTCTCCGGGTTCAGAATCTCCGGATAGAAATAGTCTTCGTTCAAGTGGGTGCCACACTGATGTTCGCACTCAAAGCCGACACCAGGTCCGGCAATCTCGGAAAGTCCGTATATGTCGTAGGCCTTAATGCCCATGACGTTCTCCAGCTTCTGGCGCATCTCCTCGGTCCACGGCTCAGCGCCAAAGGCTCCGACACGCAGTTTGAATTCTTCGCGCGGCCATTCACATTCACGCATGGCCTCACCCAAGAACATAGCATAGGAAGGCGTACAGCAGAGGACCGTCGCTCCGAAGTCATGCATGAGCGTAATCTGCTTCTGGGTGTTTCCGCTCGACATGGGAATCACACTGGCCCCGATGTTCGTTGCACCATCGTGAGCCCCCAGTCCTCCGGTGAAGAGTCCGTAGCCATAGCTAATCTGGAATATATCCTCCTTGGTTGCGCCATAGGCCGTGAAGGCACGCGAAATGGCCTCGCCCCACATGGCCAGGTCCTTACGGGTATGCAGCACCACTACGGGCTTGCCCGTCGTTCCGCTGGAAGCGTGAATACGCACAATCTGGCTCATGGGCACGGCAGCCAGCCCAAAGGGATAGTTGTCACGCAAGTCTAACTTATTGGTAAAGGGGAGTTTAACGATGTCATCAATACTCTTCACATCGCCGGGTTCCAGTCCCATTTCCTGAAATTTCCTACGGTAAAACGGTGTGCTATGATAGACATACTCCACCATCTTAACCAGTCGTTTGCTCTGGATCTCGCGCAACTGTTCGCGGTCCATGCATTCCATTGTTTCGTTCCAAATCATTGTTTTTACTGTAAGTGTTGGTTTGTATTGATGGGTACAAAGGTAGGAAATAATCGGGGAAACGCCAAAGAAATTGCCACTTTTTTGCACTTTGTGCCCTTGATGGATGACGAGAGAAGCCGTAAGATCAAGAGAAGGTGGAGTTAAAACCTGGAGAAACCGGCGGACAAACAGAGAGCAAGTGGCATTCGAACAAGTAAGCGGTGGCCGCCGCAAATATGAGCAGCGGGCGCTGCCACCCTCCCTTAAACAGCGAATCCGCAGGCGAAGACCTGCGGACTCTGTGTTGTTGTGGGCGCTGACGGATTCGAACCGCCGACCCTCTGCTTGTAAGGCAGATGCTCTAAACCAGCTGAGCTAAGCGCCCTTACTTTCTGTAAGCGTGTGCAAAGGTACAGCTTTTTTATGAGACTTCCAAATTTTTGGGCATTTTTTTTGAAAGACTATTCGAAATAGACCAGAACCCGACGGTTACACTCAGGCGGAGTAAGCTCGCTGACACCGCCGTTACCCTTCACGTGCAGCTTTTCGCGCGGAATTCCCAAGCGTTCAAGTTCAGCGGCAACCGCCTCAGCACGCCTGCGACTCAAGTCACTGTTCAACTCGGCATTGCCCGTATTGCTGTCAGCATAGCCGTCAACCACCAGCACAGCGTCAAGCAGCTTGGCCTGCTTTGCCAATGCCTCCAAGTTAACCATCTGGCGCGTATCGGTAATAGCGGCGCTGCCACGCTCAAAGAAGAACGAAACCGGCACTGGCGGTAATGGCACTTCCTTCACCATGCCAGGCCCGTCGAGCATGATTGGCTGGTTCTGCAGCTGGTTCTGCAACTCCTCGTTCTCAGCCATCATGTCGGCCACTTGGGCGTTGAGGGCATCGATTTCCGACTGGTAAAGGGCATGAATAGACTCAAGGTCCGGCGTTTTCTGCCAGACGCCCTTGCCTATTTTGCAAGTCAGACCTACCTCCACATTCAGCACGCGGTCCTTAGACGACAGCGACGTGCGCTTGTTATACTTTCCGGCAGTCGTAATTCCGTCGAAGTCAGGCTCATAGACACCATAGGACACATCGAGGTTCAGGTACAGCTTACGACTGATGCGCCACTGGTTAAGCACACCGGCCATTAAGCCCATAGCATAAGTGTTATAGGTCATGTTACGGCCAACGCCTCCGCCAGCATAGGGAATGAAGTTCCACACACGCTTTTCGTTGTACCCATACAACATATTACTCAAGTTAAACAGCACGTGCTCGTTGAGCGTCCAGTAGTCAGAAGCATTGCGCTTTTTGTCCTCAGAGATAACCGAGCGGCCCCAGATGCCATTGAACTTCGTACGAAGTCCGATGCCAGGAGTGAACCACTTACCCAAAGCCACCGAGAAGCCAAGGTTATTACGGAACCCCTTGAACGGGCTCTTGGAATAGCCGCGTCCTGCCTCCGTATTACTATAGAAAGCACCGCCCGACAGGTTAGCCTGCACGAACCAGTTGGTCCAAAAAGAGTTGGTTGAAACGCTGTGGCGCTCAACGGGTGTTTCGTCCTGCGCAAAGGCTGAGCCCGACAAGCCTGTCATAAGCAAAAGAATAAATAGTTTTTTCATAAGCTGTCCAAATATATATGTTTAACCTAATAACTGTTCAATATCACGCTGTGGCAATATGCAGAGAATGGCCTTGCCATCAGGGGTATAGTTGACGTTAGAGCAGGCAAAGAGCTGGTTGATGACCGACTCCATCTCCTCGTTCGAGAGGACCTGCCCATGAGGAATAGCAGCAGAGCGTGCCATGCTCAAAGCCACAAAATGCCCGATTTCATCGAAGGCACCGCCTATGCTTTCAGTAGCATCGCTGACAATATTATGCAAGAGCGCCACGAAGTCAATGCCTTCGATGCCTGCCGGAATGCCATTGACGGCATAGGCATACTGCCCGAAGTCAGAAAGGTTGAAGCCTATGGCCTCCAGCTCAGGAAGAAGCTTTTCAAGAACCACAGCATCAGACGGGGCAAACCGCACTATCTCTGGGAACAGCACCTGCTGAGACTTCCCCGTGTGAGTGTGCAGCTGTTCCAGATAACGGTCATAGAGAATACGGACGTCGGCCCTGTACTGGTCAATAATCATCAGCCCCGACTTCACCGCCGTCATGATGTAAGTAGCCTTATACTGATAATGCACAGGAGACTTGTCCTCGATGAGAGGCACCTCACCCCCTACCCCCTCCAAAGAAGCGGGAGCCAGAGACCCGTCAAACAGGTTTTGTTCCTCTGCGCTTGGGCGCAGGCCCTCGTAGAGCTGCTGCCAGTCGTCAGGCACAATGGTCTTGCGTTCACTATGTTCCTTGAAAGGATTGTACGAAGGATTATATTGCGGCATGGGCGACTCCACTTTACGTGTAGGGTCAAACACGGGAATGTCCGGCCGGCCCTCCGTGTCAAAGTCAATGGAGGGCACCCCGCAGAACTTCCCGATGGCATCCTTCACCGCCGCCGACAGGATCTGCCATATAGCCTGCTCGTTCTCGAATTTTATTTCGGTCTTTGTAGGATGAATATTCACATCGATGTCGGCAGGGTTAACTTCGAAATAGAGGAAATAGGGCACCTGCATGCCTACAGGCACCATGCGGTCATAGGCATTCTGCACGGCTTTATGGAAATAAGCATGCTTCATAAACCGCCCGTTGACGAAGAAATAGTCGTGCACACCCTTCTTCCGGGCTGATTCCGGCTTCCCTACAAACCCCGAAACATGACACATCGACGTATTCACGTCAACAGGCAACAAGTCCTGACTGTAACGCTTGCCGAACACATCGCTGATGCGTTGACGCAGACTGCCCGCCTTCAGATTCAGCAGTTCCGAACCATTGCTGTGAAGCGTGAAGCAGACCTGCGGATAAACCAGCACGATGCGCTCAAAAGCTGTCATGATATTGTTCAGTTCCGTAGCATTCGTCTTCAGGAACTTACGACGGGCCGGGACATTGAAGAACAGGTTTTCCACCTTGAAGTTACTGCCCACGGGACAGGATACAGGCTCCTGGCCCACCACTTTTGAGCCCGACAGCGTCAGCAGCGTCCCCACTTCATTGTCGGCCATGCGGGTACGCAGCTCCACCTGAGCCACAGCGGCCACCGAGGCCAATGCTTCACCGCGAAAGCCCATCGTATGCAGGGCGAACAAGTCGTCAGCCTTACGAATCTTTGAGGTAGCATGCCGTTCAAAAGCCAGACGGGCATCAGTTTCCGACATGCCCCGACCATTGTCAATCACCTGAATGGAAGTACGGCCGGCGTCGGTCACCAGCACATTAATAGCCGTTGCCTCGGCGTCAATAGCATTCTCGACCAGCTCCTTTATCACAGAGGCCGGTCGCTGGATGACTTCACCAGCTGCTATCTGGTTAGCCACCGAGTCTGGAAGCAACTGTATAACATCACTCATTGGGCAGGGGCGTTGGGTCGGAAGGTTCTACAGATTCCGTAGATGCAGCAGGTTCGGCAGGTTCAGTTGGAACAGCAGGAGCGACAGGCGGAGGACTCTTCTTCAGCGTCTGTACAGGAGCTTCACGCCGTTTCTCGGGCTTTAATTCCTGTTCCTGTCGCTTCCCCCTCCAGTTGAAGATGTCGTTTTTATCCAACGGACGTATATAGTCAAACCATGCAAAGTTTGGCAAGAACTTCTTATCGGCAGGAATCTGCGTCATCGGGTACATCACCCCCGACGGTTTTTCCATCCAGATGCTCTTCATCTTCCGTTTGTCAAAGAACATCTTCATCAGCGGCGACTCCGTGTAGTCCTGAGCAAGGAAGGTGCTGTCAGCATCGTCAATCATATGGTAAATAGCAACGGCATTCGTCTTGGCATGCGCCTCGCGTATCTCACCATTCGTAAAATAGGCCATCATCTCCTTCGACGTCAGCTGATTGTAATGAATGGTGTCGAACATCTGCTCAATGGAGAGCGCCTGTCCGATAACATGGGCATAATCAATGGTGGAGTCCTTCATGTAGGTGCGTATTTCCTCCCCCAGCAACTGTTGGTTACCATTCCACACTATCGGGTCACGGTACATTATCATGACCGAATCTTTCTGGTCATAGACCAGCGAGTCGCACACCGCCTGTACGTCAACCCTATACGCGCGTACCTTATTATAAGCATGCATCACCCTATAGACAGAGTCAGTATTAATGTTGTAGGTGAAAATCTTGAAGGTGTCAGCATGCATGAAGAGCGAGTCCTTCTGCGAGAAATCTACCGCCACGGCCTTTTTCGTTGCCATAGCATAGCCCGTAGCCTCATTGTATTCGCAATAGTCGCCTAAAAGAATGTTCTTATTGATGGAGTCCTTAAACTCCACATTGCCGAAAGCATAGCTAGTGCCGCCATTACTGTTGTAATAAACGCTGTCGCCAACCATCGTACGGCCATTGTCACGCAAGACGGAGCGGCCATAGAGTTCAGAGTGGTCAGTCTTGGTATTGAAATAACCGTCCTCAGAATAAATCTGGCTATTGCCGGAGATGATGTCTGACGGGCCGACGATGTGGGCCACTGAGGTTTGCGTATTATAATACAAAGAGTCGGTGGTAAGGAAGAAGTCTTTGTCCTTCAGCTCCACATCGTAGGCAAAGAAGGCCATTTTAGTGTCCGTATGGTATTCGCCCCAGTCCGATGTCAGCACGCTCCCGTTGTCAACCAGTTTACCGCCTTCAAAGAAATAACCCAGGTCGTACATGCGGTCATAGTCAAGGCTGTCGGTATAGAGCGTGGTCTTACGGTGCTTCAACACCACGTTATAGCGGGCACGGGCCAGTTCGTCGTTTCCGTCATAATAGGCATAGTCACTGAACAAAGAGAGCGTGTCACCCTGATACATCTTAACATGGCCGAAAGCTTCGAACGAATTACTGGCTTCAAAGAAATTGGCACTGTCACAATAGAGGCGTGCGCCCATGTGGTCAAAATGAACATTTCCCCTCAGCACCTGCGCATCACGGTTTTGGTATTGGTCATAACGCAGCTCGTCAGCATGTACCAGATAAATTCGCTTATCGGTTACCTTGGGCTTGCGTGGCTTCTTCTTCCTCGCTGGCGGCATTGACTCTACGACACAAAGGCCACACAGGCATAGAACTACAAACAGTAAAGCTCTATGCCCGCCAAACAGCCGATGTGCTAACTTCCTCAATGTCATTTAACCCATCCTTGATGTTCAAACTGACAGTCGCGATAGCGATCGTTCAGACGTACATATACCGTTTTTATCTTCTTTTCTATCCACTGACTGATGCATTCCTCCTTACGCTTGTTAAGCACCACGTCCTTCATGACCTGGAAGTCTTCCGTAATAGTGGCTTTATGACCGTCAATGCGGCTTTTCAGCTTCACGATGGCACATACCGTCTTTCCACGGGCATTGATCATCTGGAACGGTTGCGAAATATTCCCCACCTGCATGGTATCAACGATGCGTGCTATCTCAGGCGGAAGGTCTTGCATACGGAATTTCGAAGTCCGGCGCATATCCTCAGTAGAGTTCGCCATCAAACCATGATTATTACGGGTATCCTTATCGTCAGAGATGACCGAAGCACCCTCGTCAAACGTGAACTTACCGTCACGGATATCGTTTCCTATAGAATCCAAGCGGGCCAAAGCCTTGTCAATGGACTCCTGGGAAATCTGAGGCTTGCGAAGTATATGGCGCACGTTCACCTTCTCACCGCGCTTGTCAACCAGCTGAATGATGTGATAACCGTATTCTGACTCAACAATCTTTGATATCTTACGCGGATCAGTCAGGTTAAAGGCGACAGCAGCAAAGGCGGGGTCCAGCGTTCCACGCCCCACGAAGCCCAGCTCACCACCATAGCGTGCAGAACCGGGGTCTTCCGAATACATACGGGCCAATGTCTGGAAGGTCGTCTCACCCTTATTCACACGGTCAGTATATTCGCGCAACTCGTCTTTTATGCGGTTGATTTCCTCTTGTTCCACTCTTGGTGTCTGGGTAAGAATCTGCACTTCAACGACTGTAGGCACGAAAGGTATGCTGTCAGGAGACAAGGTGCTGAAATAGCGACGCACCTCAGCTGGTGACACAGCGATGTTCTCAACCAGTTTCTCTCGCATGCGCTGAATCAGCATCTGCTTTCTCAGCTCTTCGCGCATCTGACTGCGTATCTGACTCAGGCTTTGTCCCCTGTATTCCTCCAGTTTCTCACGCGAACCTGCCTGAGCGATAAAATACTCCAAGCGCTGCTCCACATTGGAAGCCACCTCCGACTCTGTCACCTCGACACTGTCGATGGCTGCCTGATGCAAGAACAGTTTCTCAATCGCTATTCGCTCAGGGATAGCACAGTCAGGGTCACCTTTCCAACGCACTCCTTCCATTTCAGCCTGCAGGCGCAAGCCTTCGACCTCCGACTTCAGTATTGGCTCATCACCAACCACCCATATCACTTCGTCAATGACATTGCGACTTGTCGGGTCATCATCGTCAATACCAGGCACATGAGCCGTCAATGCAACAAACGGCAACAAGGCGAGCAGGCCTATTACTATTTTCTGCGGATTCCTCATTCTATCGTCCTTAATATAGATTTATTTACTTTTACTTTATATCGGTGGCGAAGATCAACAACCCATTTATGTTCCTGAAACTGCCGATAATCAGCCAACACCAAGTCGCGCACCAAGGGGAAGTCACGCTTCTTCAGTTTCTTACCGTAACGTTTCTTGTTCTTCTTGAAATAGCGCTTCAAATCCTTCTCAGCTGGCTCCGGCTGGTCGTAAATGGTTTGCTGCGTCATCTGACTAATCAGCATACCCTCGTTATACTCACGGGCCAGGTTCTGGTCATCAGCCGACGGCAGGACTCCCCCACTCTTTACCATACGAGGAGCCAGATACCACTGGTGGACTGTCTCACTTCTTGCTGGCTGGCGGTCGATTAATTTGACAATATGCCAACCCGCAGGGGACTGAAACGGCAGGCTAAACTCACCTTTCCGCAAGGAATAGGCCGTACGCTCTATCTCCTCCAGCAGATGGTTGGGAGCTACCCAGCCCATCTCTCCGCCACACGTTGCCGTCACATCATCTGACAACTCTCGGGCCAGCTCTGCAAAGTCTGCCCCTCGCTGCAATGCGTTATATACGGAATCTATACGTACCTTGACTTTCTCCGCCTTTGCTGACGAAGCTCTCGTATCAACGCTTAACAGGATTTGTGCCGGATAGACCAAATCCTGATTACCATAGGCCTGACAGACCTGTCGATAGCACTTCTCTGCTTCAGCCTTATTATACACTTGCCGCTCGGCAGTTGCATGGCTGTCGCTCACGGAATTCGGCAATACATAACCAGCATCCAACGCAGCTGCCAGCTTCAGCTTATAATCAACAAATCTTTCAAGATAGTCACTGGCCGTCACTCGCTCACCGTCATTCTGGCTTTTGTTTCGCTGATAGCTGTAAACAAACTCAGAACGATTTACGGGCATACCATTCACAGTCAGCAGAACGGGGTCATCGCCACCTTGAGCCCACAGGCCCAATGAAGACAAGCTACAGATGAACAGCAGCAACCACCTTATCATGTTTACCATATTAATCGTTAGGACGTGAGTAATTAGGTGCCTCGCTGGTAATGGAAATATCATGCGGATGACTCTCCTGCACGCCAGCATTAGTGATACGCGTGAACTTCGCATCGTGGAGACGCTCTATGTTTGCAGCACCGCAGTAGCCCATTCCTGAGCGCAGACCACCTGACAGCTGGTAGATGACCTCCTGGACAGTGCCTTTATAAGGTACGCGGCCGGCTATTCCTTCGGGTACGAGCTTCTTCACGTCTTTGGTGTCTGACTGGAAGTAGCGGTCTTTTGAACCGTTTTCCATTGCCTCCAAAGAACCCATACCACGGTAGCTCTTGAACTTACGGCCATTGAAGATAATCGTTTCACCCGGACTTTCTTCTGTTCCAGCCACCAACGAACCAATCATTACGCTAGAGCCACCGGCTGCCAATGCCTTCACAACATCACCAGAATAGCGCAAGCCACCATCAGCAATAAGGGGTATGTCGGTACCCTTCAACGCTGTATAGACATCATAGACTGCACTTAACTGAGGAACGCCGACACCGGCCACCACACGAGTAGTACAGATGGAGCCCGGACCAATACCGACTTTTATGGCATCAGCACCATTCTCAGCCAGCATCTTGGCTGCAGCACCCGTCGCTATATTACCCACAACAATATCTACATTGGGGAAAGAGGCTTTTGCCTCACGCAGCTTGTCGATAACTCCTTTTGAATGACCATGAGCAGTATCAATGATAATAGCATCAGCACCAGCATTGACCAATGCCTGCATCCTGTCCAGCGTGTCTGCAGTCACACCGACACCGGCAGCAACGCGCAAACGGCCTTTGTCATCTTTGCATGCCATTGGCTTATCTTTGGCCTTGGTAATATCCTTATAGGTAATCAGGCCTACCAACCGGTTATCCTTGTCAACCACTGGCAACTTCTCAATCTTGTTATGCTGAAGTATCTCGGCAGCAGCAGTCAGGTCGGTCTGCTGATGGGTCGTGACAAGGTTCTCTTTCGACATGATTTCATCGACGGGACGGTCCAGACGGCGCTCAAAGCGAAGGTCACGATTGGTCACAATGCCTACCAGACGCTTCTCGTCGTCAACCACGGGAATACCACCAATATGGTATTCTGCCATGATGTCAAGAGCCTGTGCCACAGTGGAGCCACGCGGAATGGTAATAGGGTCGTAAATCATACCATTCTCAGCACGTTTAACAATAGCCACTTCACGAGCCTGATTCTCAATAGACATGTTTTTGTGAATAACGCCAATACCGCCTTCCCGGGCAATGGCAATAGCCATCTGGCTCTCGGTAACGGTGTCCATTGCGGCCGTCACAAAGGGAATGTTTAACTCGATATGACGAGAAAAACGCGTTTTCAACTCTACCGTCTTAGGTAAGACTTCTGAATAAGCGGGAATCAAGAGGACGTCGTCAAAGGTCAGGCCGTCCATAACAATCTTGTCTGCAATAAATGATGACATAAAATATCTCCTTAATTTAATATTGCGTGCAAAGATACGAATTATTTTTGAGGTTTGAGGTTTGAGATTTGAGATTTATGCATTGCCTTGGTAATTTTTAACACAAAGCACATCATTTTAAACCTCAGACCTCAAATCTCAAACCTCAAATCCCAAAATTAATTGGCCATCTCAGAAATGAACTTGATACGGATTAGGCGAATCTCGTCCTCACTATAGTCATCGCCTAATTCCTCAATGGCAGCCTCCAAGCTGTCTGTGTCACTCTCGGCAAAATAGTCATAGATGTCGTCAATGTGGTCTTCGTCCATCACCTCTTCCAGGAAATAGTCAATGTTCAGCTTGGTACCGCTATACACTATGGCCTCTATCTCGTCGAGGAGTGTTTCAAACTCAATACCCTGTGCAGCCGCTATATCGTCAAGGGCAACCTGGCGGTCAATAGACTGAATAATCTTAACTTTCAGCATCGACTTCTTGGCCACGGTACGGACACGATAATCTGACTGACGTACTATGTCATTCTCATCACAGTAGTGCTTAATCAGGTCCACAAACTCCTTGGCATAAGGCTGCTTTACCTTACCCTCACCAACTCCCTGGATATTCTTCAGCTCATCCAGTGTGACAGGATAGTCGGTAGCCATCTGCTCTAATGAGACATCCTGGAAGATGACATACGGCGGACGCTCCAGCTTTCGGCTCCACTTCTTACGCAAGTCACGCAGCACGGCACAAAGTACGGGATCCAGCGCGCTTGTTCCACCTTCGTGTTCAGAAGCCGATTCGTCATCATCCTTGAACTCCACATCCTCCACAATCATAAACGACTGTGGATTCTTCAGGAACCGTTTACCGGAAGCGGTAATCTTCAGCAGACCGTAGTTCTCTACCTCTTTTCTAATAAACCCTGCAATCAATGCCTGACGAATGACTGGGTTCCAGATTTTCTCTTCCTCGTCTTCACCCATGCCGAACAGTTCGTGGTCTTGATGCTTATGGGCAATGATTTCTTCCGTTTCATGGCCCATGATGAAGTCAATGAGATAGTCGGAACGGAAGTTCTCCTTCAGCGCAATAATGGCTTTCAAGACGATGACCAGCTGATTCATGCCTTCTATCTTGGTCTTCGGATGTAGGCAGTTATCGCAGTTCCCACAATTATCTTTGTCGTATTGTTCACCGAAATAGTGAAGCAGCATCTTACGCCGGCAGACCGAGGTCTCTGCATAAGCAGCTGTTTCTTGTAAAAGCTGCCGCCCGATGTCTTGCTCTGCCACTGGCTTCCCCTCCATAAACTTGTCAAGTTTCTGAAGGTCTTTGTAAGAGTAGAACGTAATGCACATGCCTTCACCACCATCGCGTCCGGCACGTCCTGTTTCCTGATAATAGCCTTCAAGCGACTTGGGAATATCGTAGTGAATAACGAAACGTACGTCGGGCTTGTCTATACCCATACCAAATGCTATCGTTGCCACGATAACATCGATTTTCTCCATCAGGAAATCATCCTGCGTCTGCGAGCGTGTTGCTGAGTCAAGTCCGGCATGATACGCTTGTGCCTTGATGTCATTTGCTCTCAAAATGGCAGCCAGTTCCTCCACTTTCTTTCGAGACAGGCAGTAAATGATACCGCTCTTTCCCGGGTGCAGCTTAATAAACCTAATGATGTCCTTATCAACATCCTTCGTCTTTGGACGTACCTCATAATACAGGTTTGGACGGTTGAAAGAGCTCTTGAACTCAGCAGCATCCAATATACCCAAGCTTTTCTTGATGTCTGTACGCACCTTGTCGGTTGCTGTTGCTGTCAACGCGATGATAGGCGCCAGACCTATCTCATTGATAATAGGACGTATTCGGCGATATTCGGGTCGGAAATCGTGTCCCCATTCTGAGATACAATGTGCCTCATCAATGGCATAGAACGATATCTTAACCGATTTCAAGAAATCAACATTGTCCTCTTTTGTCAATGACTCCGGCGCCACATACAGCAATTTGGTAACACCAGCCAAGATGTCTGACTTCACCTGATCAATGGCTGCCTTGTTCAGGGACGAGTTAAGGTAGTGTGCCGTACCAGGAACCTCACTCAGATGGGAGATAACATCCACTTGATTCTTCATGAGGGCAATCAGGGGTGAAATCACAATGGCCGTGCCCTCCATGAGCAAGGAGGGCAACTGGTAGCAAAGTGATTTTCCGCCACCTGTAGGCATCAGTACAAACGTATTATTACCATCCAACACATTTTGGATAATGGCTTCCTGATCGCCTTTGAACTTACCAAAGCCGAAATACTTCTTCAATGCTTTTGTGAGGTCCTGTTGTTTCGTCATATAAGGGTTTTTAGTTGTCTATTTTTTGTAAATGTGACTTGTCGAGCTGTTGCTTGGCATAGTCGAGCGTCACGTTAAACTTCTTTATTCTCTTAGAGGGAATCTCGAACATGGCATCCATCATGATGCTCTCAACAATGGAGCGCAGCCCACGAGCACCAAGCTTATACTCCACTGCCTTATCGACTATCAGCCCCAAGGCATCCTTGTCGAATGTCAGCTCTATGCCATCCATCTCAAACAGTTTCTTGTACTGTTTCACAATGCTGTTCTTGGGCTCGGTCAGAATCCTCTCCAATGCAGGGCGGTCCAACGGATTCAGATAGGTAAGCACAGGCAGACGTCCAATAATTTCCGGAATCAGGCCAAACGACTTCAAGTCTTGTGGCACAACGTATTTCATCAGGTCGTCCTTGTCTATCTTCGCCACGTTCTGAACAGAGTTATAGCCCACCACATGCGTGTTCATTCGCTGGGCAATCTTCCGTTCAATGCCATCAAAAGCTCCGCCACATATAAATAATATATTATGTGTATCCACATGTATATAATCCTGGTCAGGATGCTTACGTCCACCCTTGGGCGGCACATTGACGACGGTTCCTTCCAGCAGCTTCAGCAATCCCTGCTGAACACCTTCACCACTGACATCACGGGTAATCGAGGGGTTGTCACTCTTACGGGCTATCTTGTCTATCTCGTCTATAAAGACGATACCCCGCTGGGTTGCTTCCAAATTATAGTCAGCCACCTGGAGCAGTCGCGAGAGTATGCTCTCTACGTCCTCACCCACATAACCGGCCTCTGTAAACACCGTAGCATCAACAATAGTAAACGGCACGTCGAGCAGTTTGGCAATGGTACGGGCCAGCAGCGTTTTACCGGTTCCCGTAGAGCCCACCAAAATGATGTTACTCTTCTCTATCTCCACGCCGTCGTCATCCACGGGCTGCTGCAAGCGCTTATAATGATTATAGACGGCTACCGAAAGGAAACGTTTAGCCTCATCCTGGCCAATGACATACTGGTCCAGATATTCCTTGATTTCCTTCGGCTTAGGTATGTTCTTAAGCTTTGACTTTCCGTTCTGCTGCGAGCCGGTATTAAGCTGTTGCTGCTGAACTATCTGGTATGCCTGTGACGCACACTCATCACAGATGAAGCCATTAAGTCCTGAGATAAGCAGTTTTATTTCCCGCTCGTTCCGACCACAAAAGTTACATTGTTTCTTCATCGGATGTCCTTACTTTCTTACTAATACCTGATCTATCATGCCATACTCCTTGGCCTCCTCTGCATTCATCCAGTAGTTACGGTCTGAGTCTGCATACACCTTTTCATAGGGCGTGTGCGAGTGGTTGGCAATGATGGTATAAAGTTCTTTCTTGAATTTCAGAATTTCCTTGGCCTCAATCTCAATATCGCTGGCCTGTCCCTGAACGCCACCAAGCGGCTGGTGAATCATGACACGGCTGTGGGTCAGAGCGGAGCGCTTGCCTTCCTGGCCTGCCACCAACAGCACAGCGGCCATCGAAGCGGCCATTCCTGTGCAGATAGTTGCCACGTCACTCGTTATAAACTGCATTGTGTCATAGATGCCGAGACCTGCCGTAACGCTGCCGCCCGGTGAATTAATATAGATGGATATGTCCTTACCACTGTCAACAGAGTCAAGGTACAGCAACTGGGCCTGCAGGGTGTTGGCTGTATAGTCGTCAATTTCAGTACCGAGGAAGATGATGCGGTCCATCATCAGACGTGAGAACACGTCCATCTGTGTTACATTCAACTGGCGCTCCTCCAGAATGTAGGGGTTCAAATACTGTGCCTGAGACTTAATAACGTCGTCAAGCACCATGCTGTTCATTCCTAAATGCTTTGTCGCATATTTCCTAAAATCGTTCATAATTCTTAATTAAAAATGTAGGTTATCGACCTTTCATTAAATTTGTAGCAACAAAATTAATAAAAAAAGTCGATAACCTACAATATTTGTAGATATTTTTTGGAAAATTTATTTATTTTCCTTCCATCATCTTGTTAAACTCGTCAAGAGTAACCTTCTTTTCATTCAATTTAACAACTTTTTTCAACTGCTCGGTGAGCTTAATGTCAATGGCACGGTCAACCAGGCCGTCAACATTTTCGCGCTTCTTGAGTGTCTCCTCTGCATAGTTGTCAAGATACTCCTCAGGAACATCTGTCATGCCATACTGGGCAAATTGGGCCCGCGCTGCTTCCTTGGCTACGCTCTTCACGTCAGCATCCTCAATCTTAATCTCGTTGGCTGCAACAAGCTGCTCCTTGATGAGGTGCCACTCCAGCTCACGAATGCTACCCTCGAAGTTCTTCTCCACGTAGTCTGCGCCCTTGTCCTTGTTATTATTAAGCATCATGCGCTTCAGCAGAGCCTCTGGGAACTCCAGCTTACCGACCTTCTTCTCCACATAGGCACGAACATCCTGCAAGAACTTGTAGTCGCTGTCAATTATCAACTGGGGCTTAAGGGAGTCTGCTATCTTCTGGCGGAACTCCTTCTCGTCCTTCACGGCTCCCTCGCCAAACACCTGGTCAAACAGTTTCTGATCGACAGCAGCAGGAACGAAACGCGAGATCTCCGTTACCTGATAGCTGAAATCGGCCGTCAGTTCTGCCACATCTTCTTTTTTCAGCTTCAGAAGAGCAGCCACTTCGCTGTCGTTATCCGGATAGGCCTTCTTGGGGTTGAAGGTGATTATGTCACCAAGCTTACAGCCATCAAACAGTTTCTTCTGGTCATCTACCTTAATATATTCGGGCATCATGATTGCTTCACTCACGGTAATACCGTCTTCCTTGGTGTTACCTTCTGCGTCTAATTCGCGAAGGTCACCCTTCAGCATGTCACGACTCTGATAAGTCTCAACCTTCTCATACTGACCACCACGCGACTGGTACATCTGAACCTGCCGGTCGATGAGCTTGTCATCTACCTCGATATGATAATAATCAACCTTGTCCTTATTGGTCAATTCAGCCTTGAACTCAGGAGCCACGGCAATATCGAACACGAACTCCAGAGGACCGTCGCCCTCAAAATCGAGCGGCTTCTGTTTCTCTTCGTTTGGCAGAGGCTCACCCAGCATCTGAATCTTATTCTCACGAATATACTCATAAAGTTTCTCACCCAGCAGACGATTAACCTCATCCACCTTAACCGACATGCCATACTGGCGCTTAATCATCGACATGGGGGCCATGCCTGGACGGAAACCAGGAATCTGAGCGCGCTTACGATAGTTCTTCAGCGCCTTCTCTACCTTTTCTTCATAGTCTGCCTTCTCAATGGTCAGTGTCATCAGACCATTCACCTTGTCAGGATTTTCAAACTGAATATTCATCTTTATTATTAACTTTTTGACTATTTACAATTTACTATTCAACAATATATAATCTCCAATTTTCTAAAAGGAGGTGCAAAGGTACGCAATAATTATGAATTATGAATGATGAATTATGAATTATTAACGTCTTCTTCTGCTTCCTTCTGCTGACGTTCCTCTTCCAGTTTCTGGAAGTCTTTCTGACGAAGCACGAATGAGTTGGTAAGATATTTCTCTCTTACAATAGGATTTGCAGCCAGTTCCTCCGGTGAACCATGGAACAGAATACGGCCTTCAAACAACAGATAGGCACGGTCGGTAATACAAAGCGTATCTTCCACGTTATGGTCGGTAATCAGGATACCGATGTTACGATACTTCAGACGCCACACAATCTGCTGGATGTCTTCAACGGCTATGGGGTCAACGCCGGCAAAAGGCTCATCAAGCATGATGAACTTTGGCTCTATGGCCAGACAACGGGCAATCTCTGTCCTTCGGCGCTCACCACCTGAGAGCTGGTCACCCTTGTTCTTACGCACCTTTCCAAGACGGAACTCCTTAATCAGACTCTCTAGCTTTTCCAGTTGGTAGTCGAGCGGTTTACCTGTCATCTCAAGTACACTCAGTATGTTATCCTCTACTGACATTTTGCGGAACACGGATGCCTCCTGCGCCAGATAGCCGATGCCGGCCCTGGCACGCTTATACACAGGATAGTCTGTCACCTCAAGGTCGTCCAGGTAGATGTGCCCCGCATTGGGCACAATGAGCCCCGTCGTCATATAGAACGATGTTGTCTTACCAGCTCCGTTCGGTCCTAACAGACCGACTATTTCGCCCTGTCGGACGTTGATGCTGACGTCGTTCACCACCGTACGCTTGCCGTAGCGCTTCACCAGGCCTTCAGCCCTGAGTGTCATCTGCTGCTGCTCGGGGGCAGCTGCTATTGTCTGTTGTTCGTCCATTTTTCTCTGTTTTGGATTTGCAAAGGTACGAATTTTCTGCCGTTTTTGAAGCCTTATAAGAAAAAAAGAACGGATTTCCTTCAGTTTAACGTTTTTTAAGAGGCTTTTTTGCCCTGTCCCTCACGACTATCTACACAGCTTTTTGTACCTTTGCACCGTCAATGAGGCAAACAAAATACGATTGATTATGCTTTTAAAGAAATGGCTAACCTCTTTCGGAAACTATCTGGTGCTCATGGGGCGTACGTTCTCAAGACCAGAACGGCTGAGAATGTTTCTGAAGGAATATATCAAGGAGATGGCACAGCTGGGTGTCAACTCTATTGGCATTGTGCTGCTAATCTCGTTCTTCATCGGAGCCGTTATCTGCATTCAGATGAAGCTCAACATCCAGAGCCCTTGGATGCCACGCTGGGTGACCGGTTATACTACCCGCGAAATCATGCTCCTTGAGTTCTCCAGCAGTATCATGTGTCTTATCCTGGCAGGCAAGGTGGGTTCAAACATCGCTTCTGAGCTGGGCACCATGCGTGTCACACAGCAGATTGATGCCCTCGACATTATGGGTATCAACTCTGCCTGCTACCTTATATTGCCCAAGATTTTCGGCATGATGACCATTATGCCATTCCTCGTCATCTTCTCATCTGCTACGGGCATACTCGGTGCCTATGCCACGTCATACATAGGAGGCATCCTCCCGCCTGAAGACCTGACGTTGGGACTACAACACTCGTTCATCCCATGGTTTGTATGGATGAGTATTATTAAGAGTACTTTCTTCGCCTTCATCATCTCAAGTGTGCCAAGCTATTTCGGCTACACGGTAGAAGGTGGCTCTGTCAACGTGGGCAAGGCTTCTACCGATGCTGTTGTCACCTCAAGCGTGCTCATTCTTTTCTCTGACGTATTCCTAACTAAACTGCTGTCATGATTGAAGTCAAAAACCTATATAAGAGTTTTGAGGACCTCGAAGTGCTGAAGGACATCAGTACCACTTTCGAGAATGGAAAGACCAACCTCATCATCGGAAGGAGCGGTAGTGGCAAGACCGTGCTGATGAAGAACCTCGTAGGACTGCTTACCCCAACCAGCGGACAAGTGCTGTACGACGGTCGTGACTTTGTGTCCATGACAAAGAAGGAGAAAATCATGATGCGACGCGAGATGGGCATGATTTTCCAGTCGGCGGCTCTGTTCGACTCCATGACGGTATTAGAGAATGTCATGTTCCCCCTTGACATGTTTGCCCCTATGACACTCCGCAACCGCATCAAGCGTGCCAAGGAATGTCTGGACCGAGTCAACCTGCTGGATGCAGAAGACAAATATCCTGGAGAGATAAGCGGTGGCATGCAGAAGCGCGTTGCCATAGCCCGCGCCATTTCTATGAATCCGCAGTACCTGTTCTGCGATGAGCCCAACTCCGGACTTGACCCCAAGACTTCGTTGGTCATCGACCAACTGCTTCATTCCATCACACAGGAATATAACATGACCACTATTATCAACACCCACGACATGAACTCTGTGATGGGCATTGGCGAGAACATTATCTTTATTTATGAGGGACGCAAAGAGTGGCAGGGTGTGTCAGCCGACATCATGCACTCTACCAACGAGCGGCTCACAGATTTCATCTTCGCCAGCGACCTGCTGAAAAACATGCGCAGCGTGGTGCTGGAGCATGAGAAAAAAGACAAATGAAAAGAACAAACATCATACGAGGACTCTTGCTGTGCGCAACTGCTGTTGTGCTGCAGTTGTCGCTCTTCACTTCCTGTAGCAACGAACTGACTCCAGAAGAGCAGGCATCGTTGGCAGCTAAAGGCTACTACGAGCATCTGGCTACCGGCGAATACGACAAATACTTGGAAGGCGTCAGTGGCACAAAGAATGCACCAGCCGACTACACTGAACAGCTGCGTGCTTCGGCCAAACAATACACTGAGCGACTGAAGCAATTGCACCAAGGCATTAAGGCCATAGAAGTGCGTAGTGCCAGAAACGACACTACGCTACATTGTATGGAAGTTTTTCTCTTACTCCGCTTTGCCGATGCGACTTCCGAAGAAATCTGCGTGCCAATGGTACAGCAAGACGGAAGATGGCTGCTAAAGTGAATATAGCCAATATACTTCCATGCCCATCATCTGATTATCACTTTGATGCTTACTTCTGACGCACGAACACGTTGATCGGCGTTCCCGTCAGCGTCCAGTTCTCACGCAGTTTGTTCTCGAGGAATCGCTTGTAGGGCTCTTTCACGTATTGTGGCAGGTTGGCATAGAACACGAACGTAGGAATCTGCGTGTCAGGCACCTGACTGACGTACTTGATCTTTATATACTTGCCCTTGATGCTGGGCGGCGGCGTCATTTCAATGATGGGCAGCATCACCTCGTTCAGCTTCGATGTGCCAATCTTCACCTTGCGGTTCAGATAGACCTGCTTGGCCGTCTCAAGCACTCTGAAGATGCGCTGTTTGGTCAGCGCCGAAGCAAAGATGATGGGGAAATCCACAAATGGCGCCATGCGGTTGCGAATGGCTGATTCAAAGGTCTTGATGGCTTCCTGCGACTTATCTTCCACCAAGTCCCATTTGTTGACGACCACCACAAGCGACTTATTGTTCTTCTGTATAAGCTGGAAGATGTTCATATCCTGCGCCTCAATGCCACGGGTGGCATCCAGCATCAGTATGCAGACGTCAGAGTTCTCAATGGCACGAATGCTACGCATGACGCTATAGAACTCCAAGTCTTCTGTGACCTTGTTCTTACGGCGAATACCCGCAGTATCGACCAAATAGAAGTCAAAGCCGAACTTGTCGTACTTGGTATAGATAGAGTCACGAGTGGTACCCGCTATCTCGGTCACTATATTACGGTCTTCACCGATAAAGGCATTGATAATGCTCGACTTGCCAGCATTCGGACGACCCACCACAGCAAAGCGAGGCGTTCCGTCCTCCACATCGTCAGCCTGGGCAACGGGGAGTTTCTGCAGTACGTAGTCCAGCAGGTCGCCTGTGCCGGAACCGGTAGCTGCACTGACACAGAACGGGTCACCCAGCCCCAGCTTGTAGAACTCATACTGACCATACAGGTCTTTGCCGTCGTCAGCCTTGTTTGCCACCAGTACTACGGGCAGCTTTGAGCGGCGCAGTATCTGTGCCACGTCAATATCCAGATCGGTAACACCGTTCTTGATATCTACCAGGAACAGCACGAGGTCTGCCTCTTCTGTGGCCACTATCACCTGTTTACGGATTTCTTCCTCGAAGATGTCATCTGAGTTAACCACCCAGCCGCCAGTATCGACGACCGAAAACTCGCGGCCATTCCACTCACACTTGCCGTACTGACGGTCACGCGTGGTGCCGGCCTCATCGCTCACTATGGCCTGACGACTGTTCGTCAAACGGTTAAACAAGGTCGATTTACCCACGTTCGGGCGTCCTACTATCGCTACTAAGTTTGCCATCTTTATTTCTCCATCAATTCAAATTGGTACTTCTTGCCCTTCGATGTAGTGAAGGTTCCTTCATATCCACCACCACGACACTCATACTGACCGTCAAACGTACCGGTATGATTTCCGTTGGCAGTATATTCTTTGAGCACAATGTGCATAGAGCCGCTGGCATTGACAGCCTCATTGGTCACTAACACCAGTGTAAACACGGAGTTGGGGCGCTCATTATAATAATAACTTCCTACTTCTGCACCCTCCTCAAAAACAGTGGGGTCCATGAAGAGTGTGACAGGGAACGGACCAATGTTACCCTCAAACTGCGGTTGAGGTTTTTCTTCGGCGGCTTCTTCTGCAGCCATCTCCCGTCCTTCATTGCGCGATTCCAACTGCTGCCATACACTGGCCGCTGCCGTTCCGTCAGCACCGTCAACCTGCGTAATCATCAGCCGGCCGCCCTTGCTCTTTACGGTAAAGTATATGGTCTGTGTGTCACGAAGCCATGTATCACCCCAGTAAAAAACTGATTGTACCTTTGCTACCCGGCCGTCGGCAGCCATTACCGGACTCTCCGAATGGATTGACGGTTTAATCATCTCCATGTCGTCAGTAGCTGACAATAGCCACGAGGCATATTTCGACTCATTGTCAGCAGCCGCTTCTTGAAGCATCTTGAGTACCGAAGGGGCCAGATACTGCTCCAGCACTGCGTCATCCCAACGGCCATTATCCATTGACATGCAGGAATAGAAGTTCTCTACAAAAGCCACAGCCTGCTCGTCACTCACGGGCTGCCAGTCATCATGAACGGCAGCAATGCCCATCTGCTGGAATCCTACCAGCACTAACAGGAAAAGAACAATCTTTCTCATCTTTTTATATTATTCTGGGTTATAGCCAAACGAATCCAATTCACGCTGACTGGAGCGCCAGTCCTTATCCACCTTGACGAAGGTCTCCAGATAAACGGTCTTGCCAAAGAACTTCTCAAGTGCCTTGCGGGCTTCGGTGCTGACCTTCTTCAGCGCCACGCCCTGATGGCCGATGACGATGCCCTTCTGACTCTCACGCTCCACGTAGATGACGGCATTGATGTGGATGCTCTTCTGGGTCTCCTTGAACTGCTCCACCCTCACCTCTACTGCGTAGGGTATCTCCTTGTCGTAGTACAACAAGATCTTCTCGCGGATAATCTCGCTGACGAAGAAGCGGGCGGGCTTGTCGGTCAGTTGGTCCTTGTCGAAGTAGGCTGGACTCTCGGGCAGCAGTTCCTGAATACGCTTCAATAGCATGTCGGTGCCAAACTTGTTCTTAGCCGAAATAGGCAGAATCTCTGCCTTAGGCAGCAGCCCATGCCACTTCTCAACAATCTGGGCCAACGACTCATTGGCCCCATTAGTCTTATTAGCCCTATTAGGCACATTAGCCCTATCCCCCAGCTCATCTATCTTATTAATCAGCAGAATCACAGGAATCTCCATCTTCTGCACCTTCTCTAAGAAGTCCATGTTCTTCTCGGGGTTCTCCACCACGTCAGTCACGTAGAGCAGCACGTCGGCATCCTGAAGGGCTGACTCCGAAAATGCCAGCATCGACTCCTGCAGTTTGTAGTTCGGCTTCAGCACGCCTGGCGTGTCAGAGAACACAATCTGCATCTCGGGGGTGTTCACTATGCCCATGATGCGGTGACGCGTCGTCTGGGCCTTAAACGTCGCAATTGAAATACGCTCACCAACCAACTGGTTCATGAGCGTACTTTTTCCTACGTTGGGGTTTCCAACTATGTTTACAAATCCGGCTTTATGAGTCATTTCTCATTTCTAATTACTCATTTCTCATTTAACCGTTGAGCCGTCATACGCCCAAATGTAATAGCTTGCACCATGCACGAAACCAGCGCCAAACGCAGTGAACAGCATGTTGTCGCCCTTCTTCAGCAGATGCTCGTTATCCCAGAGCGCCAGGGGGATGGTGGCCGCACTGGTGTTACCATAGTGTTCAATGTTCACCATTACCTGTTCTATCGGCAGCTCAAGACGCTTGGCCACTGCCTCAATGATGCGCATATTGGCCTGATGGGGAACCACCCACTGGATGTTATCCTTGTTCAGTCCGTTACGCCCTGCTATCAAAGCACAGTCGTCACTCATGTTGGTCACTGCATAGCGGAACACCGTGCGGCCCTCCTGATAGAGGTAGTGCAGACGGTGGTCAACCGTGAAGTGACTGGCAGGACTTACTGAGCCGCCAGCCTTCAGGTGCAGGAACGGGAGTCCCTTACCGTCGCAGCGGAAGTAAGTGTCACGGCAACCGATGTTTTCTTCCTCAGTGCCTTCAACGAGGACAGCTGCTGCGCCGTCGCCAAAGAGCGGACAAGTAGCGCGGTCCTTATAGTCAACCACCGATGACATCTTGTCGGCACCAATCACAATAACTTTTTTGTAGCGCCCACACTCGACCATGCTTGCAGCAATGTCCAGTGTATAGAGAAAGCCACAGCAGGCACCCCACAGGTCGAAGGCAAAGGCATTTTTCAGCCCCAGCTTGCCTACTACGATGCTTGCTGTAGAAGGAAACTTATAATCAGCCGTAGAAGTGGTTACGATGAGTGCATCAATGGTGTCTGGATCGACGCCGGTCTTCTGTATCAGCTGTTTGGCTGCCTTACGCGCCATGTAACTGGTGCCCAGACCTTCCTCGGTGAGGATGCGGCGTTCCTTGATACCTACACGCGTCATAATCCACTCGTCGTTGGTATCGACCATGCGCGACAGTTCCTCATTATTAAGGACATAGTCAGGCACATAGCCGCCAACGCCGGTGATTATCGCATTGATTTTATTTTCCAATTGTCAATTATCAATTTTCAATTATCAATTTTCTATTACTCTGCTACCTCGTCCTTGACGATAGCCACCTTACCACGATAGTATCCGCAGGTAGGACATACGGTGTGATATACATAGTAAGCGCCACAGTTAGGGCATACGGCCAGCGTAGGAGCTACGGCCTTGTCGTGAGTACGACGTTTTGCAGTACGGGTATTCGACTGTCTTCTTTTAGGATGTGCCATAATTTTTAAATGTTTTTTATTTTGTTAATTCTTTTATTTTTAAATCTTTAAATCTTTCAACGCGCTCCACCGTGGATCTATTTCGCCGGCTTCATCACTGCTTCGGGCAGCTGACAGCTCTTCGAGCTTTTCTGTCATCGCATGGTTGCATTTTCCAGGTGCATGCACATGCTTAATGGGGATAGCCAACGCTATAAATTCGTAGATGAACCACGACAGGTCGAGAACACCGTCGTTCTCCGGCACTGTAACGAGTTCGTCATCGACTGTACCCTCAGGGGCTGCACTCACTGGCCGCTGACCATAGTCTTTCTCAAGCTTCACCGTCAACTGGTTATCAGTATTAACAGGCTGCTGCATGTCGTCAAGACAAAGGTCACAGGTCACCGTCACGTCGCCCTCAGTATGGAAATGGAGTTCAAATAAGCCGGCCATCTTGCGTATAGACACCGACACGTGCAACGCCCCATGCTCCAACTGGGCACCGTCGAGAGCCGCAAAATAGCTGTCGTCCAAATCGTATTCAAGGTGCGTTTCCACCTCTTTCAGATTCTTCAAGTCAATATTAAACGTCTCCAACTTGCTCATTTGGGGTGCAAAGTTACAAAATTATTGACAATTGACAATTGATAATTGACAATTTTTTTGTTTTTTGTTGATTTTCAGCTCATTCTTTGCACACTCAGCGTTTTGATGTGCAGAAATCCAACGCTCAACACTCAACACTCAACCCTCAACGCTCAACACTCAACACTCAACACTCAACCCTCAACCATTTCCTCATTTCAATCCTGAACGTAGTCCCCTTGCCCACTTCCGACTGCTTGACGAAGATACGTCCCTTATGATATTCCTCCACAATTCTCCGGGCCAGCGACAAACCAAGGCCCCAGCCGCGCTTCTTGGTGGTGAAACCGGGCGTAAACACGCTCTTCACGTCTTTCTTCTTGATGCCCTTGCCCGTATCCTGTACTTCTATGACGGCCAGCTTGCCCTCGTCCATCAGCGTCAGCGTAATAGTGCCGCTGCCTTCCATAGCGTCAACGGCATTCTTGCAGAGGTTCTCTATCACCCATTCAAAGAGCGACGCATTCATACGGACAATGACTTCGTGGTCTGGGAAATGGCGCAATATCTGCACCTTGTTCGACGTTCGGCGCTCCATGTAGCTGATGACATGCTCCAGCACCTCGTTCATGCTCGACTCCACGGGTTCCGGCAGTGAGCCTATCTTTGAGAAGCGTTCGGCTATGCGCTCCAAGCGTTTCACGTCCTGCGACATCTCGGGTATCATCTCGTCGTCAGGATAAGTCTCTTTCAACATCTCCGTCCAGGCCATCAGGCTGGAGATGGGTGTGCCCAACTGGTGCGCCGTTTCCTTCGACAGCCCTACCCACACCTTGTTCTGCTCGGCCCGCTTCGACGACAGCAGGGCAAAGATGGCTACCACCACGAAGATGAGCACAATGCCTAACTGCACGTAAGGCCATGCCGACAGACGTTTCAGCATGATGCTCTCGTCGTAGCACACCAGCTCGTAGTCGGTGGAATCGCCGTATGCTATGCGGACAAAGTTGTCGGCACGCTGCATACGTCGGCCGAAGTCGGCAAGGAAAGCGAGCGTGTCTTCTTGGGAAATGTCAATGTTGCTATAGTCGTTCACCTCACCGCTGCTGCTCATCACCACTACGGGAATGGTACTGTTACTGCTGATGACGCTTAAGGCAAGCGACATGTCCTCGTCGGGGCCAGCCTCGTTGATGGCGTGCATGGCGTCTGCCCACACCTGCATCTTTGCACGTTCCTCATCCAGGAGGTCCTGCACCAGCAGATGGGAGATAAAGAGCGAGGCGAAGGCTATCACTACCGCCATCACCACCAGCAGAATCTTTACCTGTCGTATCCTATCCGTCCATTGCATACCCTATATTAACGCAAAAAAGCAAAGATTATTGCTTAAAGGTGCGCCTGCCGCGGTTCCCGTGAGCACCTTTCGCTCCGTGAGTGTGCCCGCCGTTTTTCCTGCTGCCATTGCTCCGTGAGTGTGCCCGCCGGTTTTGCCGGCGGTTCTCCGCCCTTCAACCCCGCCCAGCGGTTTTCCGCCGGGATAAAAAACATCACCCAAAGAAGAAGTAACTGAAGAACACCGCCGCCACCATACCGGCACAGTCAGCCATCAGTCCGCAGGCCACCGAGTAGCGGTACTTCTTAATACCCACACTGCCAAAGTATATGGCAAGTATATAGAACGTGGTGTCGGTACTGCCCTGCAGCACGCTGGCCAGATGACCCACGAAGGAGTCAGGACCGAACGACTCAAAGCACTCCAGCATCATGCCACGCGCACCCGCACCGTTCAGCGGCTTCATCAGCGCCACAGGAACAGCACCCACAAAGTCGCTGTTCAGTCCGCACAGCTCCACACACCAGGTCACCCCGTCCTGCACCATCTGCAACGCTCCCGATGCACGGAACACACCCACCGCCGCCAGAATGGCTACACAGTAAGGTATCAGGCTCACGGCAACATGGAAACCGCCTTTGGCTCCCTCGATGAACGAGTTATACACGTTCAGCTTCTTATACACGCCGCTGTAGATAAACAGCAGGATGGTGCCCAGAATGAGGCAGGCCGTCAGCAGACGACAGAAGTGCTGCATCTGTTCCGTCTCCATGCCCGATATGGCAGTAAACAGCGCTGCCACCAAGCCGGCTATTACGCCCAGCATGATGAGAATGTTCTTCTGGAACAGGTTGATGCGCTGGTAGATGCTCACCGCCAGCAGGCCCACCAGCGTGGAGCACATCGTGGTGAGCAGCAGCGGGATGAACACATCGGCAGGGTCGGCCGCTCCAAACTTCGAGCGGTAGGCCATGATGCTTACGGGAATAATGGTCAGTCCGCTGGTGTTCAGCACTAAGAACATAATCATCGAGTTGCTCGCCGTGTCCTTCTTGTCGTTGATGCTCTGCAACTCCTGCATGGCCTTCAGACCGACGGGCGTCGCCGCATTGTCCAGCCCAAGCATGTTGGCAGAGATGTTCATGAAGATGGAGCCTAACGCAGGGTGGTTAGCCGGAATCTCCGGGAACAGCTTTGTCAGCACCGGACTCAGCAGGCGCGCCAGCCGGTTTACCAGTCCGCTGTCCTCACCAATCTTCAGAATACCCATCCACAGCGTCAGCGTACCCGTCAGTCCCAGCGTCATCTCGAATGCCGTGTTCGACATCTTGAACGTTGAGTCCATCATCTCAGGCAGGGCATCGTAGTCCTGCAAAAACACCAGTTTAACCACGCCCACTATGACGCCTATCGTAAACAGTGCTATCCAAATATAGTTAAGTGCCATCTATCTAATTTACAATTTGACAATTTACAATCTACAATTAGAAGTGCCTCTTCCTCTGTATCTGCTGCCGTTCAAAAGCCCGGCGCTCAAACGGCAGGTCATCCTGGTCCTCGGCCTTAATCACCACCTTCATGCCCACAAAGGCAAAGTTCTTATACAGGTCGATGATGTCCTCGTCCAACAACCGGATGCAGCCCTCGCTGGCACGCCCGGGCACACTCTCGCGGTTGTTCGTGCTGCCGTGAATGCCTATGCCCTTGCTGCCGGGTGTCTGCAGCCGCATAAACCAGTGGCCGTAGCTCAGTATCTGGCCGCGCCCGTCGCCGAAGTCGTGCTTCCACTTCGACGCATCGACTATCTGCGTGATCTTAAACGGGTTCTTAAACGTGCAGTGCGGTGTCTTCATGTCACCCTTGCGCACCTTCTGCCCCTTCTTCAGCGAGAAGCACGCATCGTAGCGGGCCACCAGCACCGTGTCACGGCCCTGGGCCTCATACACATAAAGGTAAAAATCCTTCTTCGACATCAAGATAAAGCAGTTGCGCTTCTTCTTCACCAGGTCCGGACGCGAAATCCTGACATCCTGCTCTGCACGGATGGCCTTCTTGCCGTGGTCGTTCACCTCGTACGGACGCACCTGTCCCCCTGCCCCGAGGGGCAGCAGCAACAGGAACAATATATAATAAAACACTTTCATACGCATTCCTTTTCTATAAAACGCTGCAAAAATACAAAAAAAGGCAAAAAGGATAAAAGGGAAATAGGTAAAAAAGGTTAAGCGGCAGCAAATTCTTCGTTCTTCATTCTTCACTCTTCATTTTTTCCAGTACTTTTGCGCCCGATTAAACAAAATTAGACGTATGAAAAAAGTTATGACACTCATAGCAGGCGTTGCCCTGCTGACAATGACGGGCCTCATCACGGCCTGCAACTCTTCCACCCTACAGACCATCTTCAGCGGAGGCACCATTGCCAACGCCTTCACCAGCGTCATCGGACTCGACAAGGTGACAGCACGCGGACTTGTCGGCACATGGAACTACAACGGACCCGGCATCGCCTTCACCAGCGAAAACCTACTGGCAAAGGCTGGCGGCGAAGTGGCTGCCACGAAGATTGAGAAGGAAGTGGAGCCCTATTATAATAAGGTGGGGCTCACCGCCCAGAACACCTACGCCATCTTCGATGCTGACAAGAACTACTGTATCTGTCTGGACGGCCATAAGTTTACGGGCAAATACACCTTCGACGAGGAGAATGCCAAGATTACCCTCAAGACCATGCTCATCGACATTAACTGCTATGCCAAGCGCGAGTATGGCGGCATTGCACTGCTCTTCGAGTCAAAGGTGCTGCTCACCGTGCTGCGCACCATCACCTCCTTCAGCAGCGACGAGACCACCCGTAAGTTCAGCGACCTGAGCAAGAACTACGACGGCATCCGCATCGGCTTCGACATGAAGAAACAATAACAGTCACAAAAAGTGCCCGCCAGTTTCTGCTGCGGGCACTTTTTCTTAGCTGTACTCAGCACATCTTCCTGTACCATGATAGCATCCAGGTGGCGCTCGTAAGCTATGCGGTCCTTCTTATCCATTGACAGATATTGCAACTTCTCCTTCGCTTCACTAAGGCCTGGCGCAGTAGTGTCGTCCTTGATATTCAAACTGCCAAACAATATACAATTATTTTACCCGAAGAAGAAGGAGAGCCGCAGACAACAGCCTGCAGCTCTCCTCTACTATAGTTATTATAACTCGTAATCAATTAATACACCTTGCGGCGACCGCCGACGGCGTCTTCCTCGTCGCCCCATTCCTCATCGTCGTCCTCATCGTCAAGTCCAGGAGCACGACTATTTGCTGGATCCACAGCATTGTTTGACGTTATACTAACCATCATGCTGCCTACTGTATCGAATGCAAATTCGATTATTTCGGGGCTTATATATTCTTTCTTCATAATCTTATTCTATTTTATTATTATTGTTGTTACTTTAGCTTACTGCCGCCCAACGTCTGCCGGGCGGCAGCAAATTCTTCATTATTCACTCTTCATTTTACAAGAACCTTCTTACCATTAATGATGTACAGGCCCTTCGTGGGCTGCTCCACGCGACGGCCGTCCAGCGTATAGCATCCCTCAACGCTCAACGCTCCGCGCTCAACGCTATTGATGCCCGTGGTATCTCCGCCACCGAAACCAAAGAAGGGGGCAGGAGTCTCGATGGTTACAGGAATTGCCAAGAATGCCTTATGGGCAGCCAAAGTCTTGTTTCCTTCAGACTGCATGATATAGAAGCCTACACCATCTACACCATTAGCAAGAATATAGGCTGTATAATTATAGGTACCAGTAGTGCCTGTGATGTCGTAGGTATAATCACCGCTGCCAATCAGCATATTCGTTGATACATCAGCCAAGTTTGTTTCATCACTGAAAGCACTATAGATAACATACTCTTTAGCACCCTTCAGGAGAATACCAGTACTTGCCGGCAAGACTTTATTAGCATCAATCTGTTTCAAAGTAGCCTGACCATCTGCCACACCTTCGATAATATAAGAAGGAGCTTCGCCAACATTGATCTTTGCACCGTTAGAGTAAGTGATGTAATCATCATCAGGAGCAGTAATCGTTAACGCATTGGTTATCTCAAACTTATTGTCTGCAGGAGTGAAGTTAATGGTTACATCAGCAGTATTGCTTTCATCAATCTTCCAAACTTTTCCTCCTGTAGTTGTATTGTCAGTATAGTTCGCGAAATAAACTACAAAGTCATTGGACGACATAGGAGTGATAACTCTTGACCATGTAATATTATCAGATGCATCAAATGCCGTATGTGGTGCAATTGCGAAGTATTTACCAGCCCAGTCACTAACGGTAGCCGTATAAACACCATTTTCTTCTGTCATCTTGTCGCCCTTAGTAAATGTCCCGTCGCTCTTGATTACATAATATTCTAACTGGCGAGCATCCTTGCCCTCTATCTTCAGCGTCCAGCCAGTAGCTACTGAAGAACTGATTGTCCAGGTCGCGGTTACTGTGTATGTCTGGAAACCTGATGTCTCATTCAACAGCGTAAAATTATCACCCTCTGATCCATCTTCAACGAGTTCAGAAGACTCTTTGGCTATTGTCACTTGATTTGAGCCTAACCACTCACTCTCGTTGATTAACAATTTGAAACCTTCATTATCATAAATATTAGTAAGATCAATCGTTCCTGTCCAAGTATAAGAGTCGGCATCTTTGGTAAATGTTCCCTCATCTGACCAATCATTCCAGTCACCAGGCAATTCAACAGAAGAGATAGCGGGTATGAGAACTACTACAGACTCTAAAGAGCAGTCGTTATAGACATTGAATGTTACACCACCCTGAGAATGTTGGTTGCCAGCTACGTATTCATCTGTTCCATTTTTTGCAGCTTTCTTCAAATCGCCTATTGTTGCATAAAGATCAAACTCTGCACCATCTCCACCTTTCAGCGCAAAGCTATATTCGGTTGCATCATAGTTATCAATGTTAGATATCTGACCGATTCCCCATCCATTACGGGACTCATAAGGATCAGTGTTGTTTTTAAACGTCATCTTTATCTGTAAGTCGTCAGGATAACCGTCAAACTCTGTAGATAAAATGTGACGACTATCTGATATAGTCAAAGCCTGCTCGTCAAAAGTCTTACGCTCATCTTTTCCTTCTATTTTGAAGGTCCAATGGGCAGCAGCGAAAGGATTCTCCTCCCAAGTACCAGTAATTGTATATGTTTCATATCCAGTTGTTGAATTCTTCAAGACGACATTATGATTATCACCACCCTCGTCTTCAATCCATCCTTCTGGTGCGTACCATGTTATTGTAGCGGTATAACCAATCCAATGATCATTTGCCATGACCTTGAAAGTAACATCACCACTGTTATGAGGTAAAGCTATTTCGCCAGTCCATGTATTCTCACCTGATGAAGTCATCACATTAGCCGTACCTGACCAATTATTAAAACTACCCCGAATTGAAACATCAGTTACAGTAGCTGCTGATAAGATTTCATAATTGCCATTATTGACATCAAAATCAATATAACAAACATCATCTGTTATATTTTCTATATTAGAAGTTTTTTGTGAGCTATAATTTATTATAACATTAATGCTCTCATTGTCTGTGTTTAAAGTGTATTTCCACAGGTTTTTTGTATCCTGCCAGCGTTCCCAATTCATTTTGTCACCAGGCCATTTACTGGTAACTTCAACGGCTGGATCACCATACCAAGCATAAATGTTTGGCTGTTCGGAGGCATGCACATAAAATGTGAAGTCCTTTGCAAACCCATTCACCGTAAAGGCCATGAGTAATGCCAAAATAGTAAATAATTTTTTCATTTTTGTTTTGTTTTAAGTTAATGTATTGTTGTTATTATGTCTTTTGTTTCAATAGTAAAGCATTATCTGTAGTATCATCCACATACCACGGTGCAAATTTATAAAATTTATTATTCCCAGCAAAACAATTATGCCAAAATTTTTCCTTTTCGGCCTTATTTTGTTCAAAAAAGAAGGGAAACAGTCAAAAACTGGCAAATCTTCACTGTTATAAATTATTTATTTCTTCAGGAGTCAAGCCAGTAGCTTGAACAATCTTTTCTATTGGCAGCCCCATTTTCTTAAGGTTACAAGCCACATCCGCACGACCTTCGGCATGGCCTTCTATCTTGGCTGTACTCAGCGGTATGTCAAAGTGTTTGTGGCGGTGTGGAAAAGTTCTTAATCTGTTTTTTGTGTAAGTGTCACCTTGGTATTTAATTGTCTAAACGCCAGTTTGTTACATACGGTGACACTTTTCCGGAAAGTATCACCAGGTGTCACCCACCAAAACAAGTTGTTTTGGTCTGGAAAAACGCCGTTTTCAGGTGCGTAAAACGCTCACTTCAGATAGCAAAACAAGTTGTTTTGGTGTGTCAAGCCGCCTGTTTCTGTCTTTTAAATCCATTCAACCTCACACGCATTTGGCCGTTTTTTTCGTTTGCAAAGTTAAACATTAATATTCAAACTGCCAAACAATATAACATTCAGCTGCGCGAAACCCTCACCTTTACTTCTAATAGTTCACAATCAAATCCAAGCCTTGCTTACGATTCATCTATATTATCAATGACGACAGAAGGGTCGTGCAATAATAACAGCACGAACATCATTAGTCAGAGAATCGACATCACTGACCATGTAAACATAGATATTAGTGTCCAGAAGAAGTCTCATCAATCCAACACTCTCGGGTCAACAAAAGTAATGTATTCTGACGAAACCACCAAATAATTTCCCGACTTTTTGCAGTTAAGGCGTTGTAAACATGCCATTATCGCATCGTAACCGCGTCACTTACATATAGTAAACACGTCACTTGCAAGTCATAAGTGGCAGCCTCTCTCCGTGATTTCCGTGATTTCCGTGTGACAGATATCACCATTTTCCACCCCCAACCCCAATCATAACAGCCATTATGATAAAGAAAACAATTTTGATGCTCCTCGTGCTAGTCGGGGGAGTGATGCAGGCGAATGCGAAGGTTATTTATATTCAAAACACAAACGGATATAGTAAGCTTTGTGTACATATGTGGGGAAGTTCTAATTCCAGTGAAGAGACGACATGGCCAGGTGCTGTTTTAAAAGATGGTTCAACCGTAAATGTGGAAGTTATAACAATTAATGGTCAAGAAAATGATAATCAAAAGTATTATAAAGTCGATTTAGGCTCAAATAATTACTTCATTGTAAATGATGGTACTGACTATAATAAAACTGGAGATTTGGAAGTTTCCAATTATACTGGAGACTATTATTACATGGGTGGATCTGGTCAAGGGGTTACTATTACCAATCTAACAGTTTATGATTACACCATTAACGTTGATACCTCAATAGATTCTGATATGTATGTGTATTATTGGAATGATAATGGAAATAATGGATTTCCAGGGAAAAAAGCAGAAAATGGTACTTATACATTTAAAGCATATACTGATAAAGTAGGTATCTTATTTACGGAAGGTAATTCAACACCTAAAACTTGTGACATGAGTGCAGCTAAAGGTGTAAACAACTTCTATATTTGTGGAATGGATAATAGTGATGGTACGTGGGGTGAGGCTGTCAAAACAAATGGCTCTGGCTATGCCACCTATGTTAGCACGAAGAATCTAACAATACCTGCAAATACCGCATATTGTGCAGAAGACAATAATAATGGTACAGCTACCGCCCATAGTGTGACAAAACCTGCAGGTACAACAGCGATGCTGATAAAAGGAAATCCAAATACAACATATCATTTTGGAACAAGATCTGCTAGTGATAATGAAACTTTAGCATTTACTAACGCATTCAAAGCAGGTGATGATTCAAATGTGGAATCTTATGAATCTGAAACAGGTCCTTATAACTATATCTTAAATGGTAACACCTTTTATGCAGCAGCAGGTAAAAAAGTTGCTAAGGGTAAGGCCTATCTTCAACTGACAGTTCGGGCTTCTTCTAGTAGTAGTCCAGCATTAATTTTTGCCGATGGTGAGACAACAGGTATTCATCTTATTAGTACCGTTGATGAGACAGATAACTATTATTATAATCTTCAAGGCGATAGGATAGCTAATCCAACTAAAGGAATCTATATCAAAAACGGTAAAAAAGTTATTATTAAATAAACATTGGAGGATATTTTTATGAAAAAGATCTATATTGAACCACAAATTAATGTTGTAGCGCTAATGTCTAAACAAAATGTGTTATTGGGACTTAGCGGAGATGGTGTTTCGCTTGAAGTTACCAATGCAGAAGCTGAGTATGAGGCCGAATAAAGATAATTATTGATTCTTTGGTTTACTGATCATATCTGGCGGTTCCATCTGGAGCCGCCAGTTTTTTGTTGCCTCTTTCACTTGGAATTCATTTTTCCTCTAATTCCTTTGGCGTTTCAGAAATAATGATTAACTTTGCAATCGAAAGAATGTGAAGCTGCTCACGCTCGGCAATAAACGATTTCAATTATGGAAAGAGCTCAAGTCATAGAAAGTATTAGAGAGGTTGCAAAGAAAACCTTACCTCCACGTAGCACCCTTTTGCTATATGGTTCTCGAGCTCGTGGAGAAGAACACCAAGGCAGCGACTGGGATCTGCTAATCCTTCTTGACAAAGCAGAATTATCTGATAACGATTATGACAACGTTTCGTTTCCCTTTACGATGCTTGGATGGAATATTGGTGAGCTCATCAGCCCGCAATTATACACAAAGAATGAATGGGCATCCATTTCTTTTCTTCCTTTCTATAAAAATGTAGAACACGATAAAATAGAATTGTATGAGTCTTAACGATGAAGAACGTAGAACTGTGGTACGCCTTCAGATGGAGAAGGCTCACAATAATTTCAACCAGATTCCCCTTCTTCAGGAAGCAGGTTATTGGGACAATGTAGCAAACCGTCTTTATTATGCTTTATTTCATGCAGTTTCTGCCTTATTAATTAACGACGGCCACAGTGTAAGTTCTCATCGTGGAGCAGTTGGTTCTTTTGGCCAGTATTATGTTACTACAGGGATTTTTACAATAGAGGAAGGAAGGCATTATTCCCGACTTCAGGGCTTACGTGAAAAAGCAGATTACAATTGTACTTATAATGCTACTGAAAAAGACATAGCTCCTAAGATAGAACCAACACGCCAGCTCATCGAGAAAATAGAAAAATATATTGGAGTCAAATAGACCACAGGTATCCTGACGTTGACGAAGCCACTGCCAAACAGATACTTACCAACGTGCAGTTGATTCCTCTGAAGAAATGAAACGAATACTTACCCGTAAGCAAAGATATCTGCTGACGCCCGTCAGCAGATTAACCGACGGCTGTCAGCAGATTAGCTGACGCTCGTCAGCAGATGTAATACAGGTAAGGAAAGTATCAGGTTGCTACAAGGAAAGTAACAGACAGCTTCGGGCAAAAGTTTATCCTCTGCTGAGCAAAGCCCTCGTCTGCTACTGAATTATTAGCTTAAAGATACAGGCTATCCCATTTCGTTTGCTGATGTAAAGGTAATAAATTCAAATGTCTTTAACTCAATAACTCTCGAAAGTTGAGCTGGTTATTCTTGTATTTCCTCTCTAAGCATTCGTTAAGATAGCCAAACATTTGGTGCCGCCAAAGGTCGGCCCATAACGGCGTTCCTTAGGCGGCACCAAATGTATAGCTATCTCAAGGCGACTTCAAACCCGTCCCTCCGCTCCTCTTAACACGATTTAAGATACTCTTCAGGAGAGAGCACCGTCACGCCAGAGTCTGCATCACTCGGATAATCAGAAACATTGAATGTAAGCAGCAGTTCACAGGAAGCCTTCTTGGCCTGTTCTAATTGACAGCTATCTTCAATATCCTTGAACTGCATGTTCTTCACGCCTCGAAGCAGCGATTTCTTGTCATGCTCAGCAATAGCAATTGTATTAAGTATCCGTTCCAGGATATCACGTAAGGCATTAACCCTACTTACGCCTTGCAATCCCATCTGCTTTCGAAGCATTTTGTCCACAAGGAAAATCATTGTATAAAAGCTGCCAACCGACATAAACAAAGCATCTCCTTCGCCACGAAGACGATCAAAAAGACGCTTTGCTATGTCATATCTCTCGCGGACAGCAAAATACTCCAATATTACATTTGTATCCAGAAGAATATTCATACCCTGTATTTTTCAAACATGGCTTCTTCCCGAAGCTCTTCCCACGAGAAATCATCATTAACCTTTCCGAAGATTCCACCCATCTTGAAAAAACCTTCGGGGTCGTTTTTAAGTGCTTCCAGGCGTTCCAGAAACTTCTTGGATTCCACACCCTTCCTGTTTCTCGATTCTACTTCATCAGCATACTCCACCATGGCCTTATGCAACACGGTTTCGATCCACATGTTCATGGCTTTGTCGCCATCGAACAGCGGTCTCATCCGGTTTACCACCTGGTCATCCATCTTAACATTCAATGTACACATGGCACTTAAACTTTAATATATTTTGCGATGCAAAATTACAACTTTTATTCCATATAGCAGAAAAAACAGAGATAAAAAATTCTAAATCGCAAATAATCATCCCCCAAGCTACCCATTTTGACTCCAGGTTTTTTGACTATAGACTACAGACACGAAATTATTGCCGCCAAAGGTCGGCCATAACGACGTTCCTTAGGCGGCACCAAATGTATAGTTATCTCAAAGAATGCTTAGAAAGGAGGATTACTGACCTTCGTATTCATTCTCTTCTGTACCACTTACTTCATCACCTACTCCCAATGCGGATGTTATTGTCAACACATTACCAAAGTTAAGAGTTAATACCTCAATATTGGGCTCAATATATTCCTTTTTCATAATTATCATTTTTTTATTCAACGTTTTATTGATAATCCCATTATTTTACTAGCACTTTCTTGCCGTTAATGATATACATACCCTTTTGGATATTAGAAACACGCTGTCCCTGGAGATTATAAATAGCATCACTAGTATTCTCCATCTCAAGTCCTTCTATACCTGTAGTTTCCTCAACACCGATGAAATCAAAACTAGGAGCAGATGACTCACTTACTTTGGCAATATCTATGTAAGCTTTATACTGGCCAACAACCACATGATCACCAGCAGGATGTATCTTATTATCAGAACCAACAATGTATTTGCCAGCAGGTACGGACAATTTGTCTTGTGAAATGTTACCCACCATAGCCTCATCTGTAAGAGCATCAGTATAATTGCCAGAAAGAGTTGCTGTAAGTGTAGTTCCTGTTGCCTTAAATATATAGGCCCTTCCAGCAACAAGGTTATCTACAGAACTAAGATTGATTCCTTTCAAAGTATTACCTTCCATTACTTTTCCTGTTATTTCAAACACTGTAGCACCAGTTACGGTTGCTGCGTAAGGCAAGCAAATCGTTCCGAAATTACCCACTGTAAGATTTTCGCGGGTGTAGCTCGAAGCGATAGTAAATTTTGCTTTGTAGTTATTTGAGTTATTGCTATCGTACGTCTGACCACACGAGAACCACACTTCAATACTATGTTCACCACAAGATAGGCCTGAAAGATCTATCTCGGTCGATGTGAAGGTGGTACCACCCGATTGGAAGATATTGTTGTTGCTCTCAAATGTGTAATAAATCAAATTAAGAGAGTGGTCACTTCCACCATCTATCTTGTAACCCATGGTAACGACTCCACTTTCCCAGTTATTGCCACTATCGTATGCCTCTGATTTTCCTCCTATAGCAAGAGTTGTAATGGTTCCGAGATCTGCATTATCAAATGCTCCGCCAGTGCACCAGCTAAGATTTTGTCCAGCATAGTACCAAGTTTCATTCACGTTAATAGCACTATTGCCGAGAAAGCTCGGATCAGCTGCACTTGCACTTACGACTCCCCCGACAAGCACGAGGAGCATTAAAATTGTTTTCTTTATCATAATGGCTGTTATTTGTTTTTAGTGAAGCCCCCTCACCGTCTCCCCCCGGAGGGGGAGGGTTTGGAGGTCTTCGTTGTTAATAATTATTGTTTTGTTTTTATTCTCACTTAACCACGACCTTTTTGCCGTTCTGGATGACTACGCCACGATAACCCTCAGTAACCTGACGGCCAGAGAGGTCATAACGCGGAGCGTTCTGGTTAACAGTCAACTCTACAGAAGCAATGCTTGTAGCTGGTGAAGCTGTAGCTTCTACAGTCTTAGGAGCAGTATTTGGATTAAACACGAATGTAACATCATAAGTGCCATCAGCAGTTACTGAAACAAAAGCATTTGCTCCACCACCATTTAGACCATAAGATTCATCCCAAGCATGATTGGCTGCAACCTTATACTCATACTCTGTGTCACCAAGCAAAGCAACACCTGTCTTCACTAATTTATATGAACCATCACTTTGCTTCACCATGTCATTCTCTGTTGCTGCAGGATCCCAGTTAACACCCATCAAAGCTTCAACGCCTGCAACGGTCCAAATTTTTTCACCTATAACAACATCGCCTGTGCGTTCATAAGTAGCATTAACTTCTGTTGTAGCAGGATCGAAAGTGATTACAACCGTATAGGCTCCTTCTTCTGCAACTTTAATAATATAGTTTGAACTAGGATATTCCTCACCCCAAGCATGGTTTTTCACCACTTTAAACTCATAGTTTACTTCTGCCTCAAAAGCACAACCAGCCTTTTCCCATTTAAAAGTACCGTCAGTCTGTTCTACCATGTCATTACTGGCATCAGCGGGGTTCCAACTTGAACCACAAAGAGCAGATACACCTGCTACTGTCCAAGTGTCTTGTGCTTGCATGCCTAACGTAGCTGCCAGCACAGCAATTAGTGTAAAAATTTTCTTCATAATCGTTTTGTTTTATTGTTAATAATATTGTTTTCACTTAATCACGACCTTGAGCTTTCTGCTCGAGCTCGTTCACGCTCGGTAAAGCATGAGCGAGCTCTGCTTTATTCTCACTTAATCACGACCTTACGGCCATTCTGAATATACACACCCTTCACAGGCTGCACGACGCGACGGCCCTGAAGGTCGAAGACGACTGCTGGCTGTTGAACGTTTACCGTTGTCGGCATGCTAATACCTGTAGCATCAGTAGCCTTTGCCAAGAGACCGAACACATCATAGTAGCCACCGTTCACAAAGGCAAAATCAGATGTCTTGAGCGTATCAGAACCTTTATTACTGAAGAGAATGCCTGTGGGCAGACCATCGGCACCTATAGCACCAAGATCCCAGAGCCATACAGCCTTGTCACCATCATACCCTACACGTTTCATGGCATCGCCTGGCCAAGCATTCTGACAGAAATCCTTATTGTCGTTCCAAGCCCATACATACGGGGAATCATAGTCCTTATTGCCCTTGAAGTAACAATAAATGTGTCCCTCAATGGGTTTCACACACGCAGGCAATTCAACCGGTTCAGGAGTATAGAACTGGCTGGTTACGTCCGTCCAGTTACTCTCCATGTCACTGTTCGTATCGTCAAAGGTAAAGTAGCTGTCGTGACCAATACCAGTTATGTCACTTGTCTGTGTACCATCTCCATTATTAATAACGATATTAACGGGAGCAACAGAGAAGGTGTATTTCCAGAAATTCTTGGTGGCTGAGCCATCAATACTGGTAACAGATACCTGTTCTGTCAGCTTCTGACCAGGCCACTCACCAAGCGGCTGAACACCAGCTGATGTCCATGCATAGAGATAAGGAGCCTGATTAGCTTCAACAAACACGCTAACACTCTTCGTCTCAGTGTCGTCATCATCACTACCAGGAGTGAGGCCATCTACTGTCACGTTGTCAGAGACAAAATAGGCAAAGTTCGTTCCGCTGGCAATGAGCTTGAAACCTGTCGTGTCATACTGCGGGAAGCCACAGATGTAGAGCACGGTACCCTTGGTGCCTTGTGTCTTGATGACATATCCTCCGTCGAGGGCCTGCTGTTCGGTCATGGAGCTTTGGTTGGTTACGCCACATGCCTTACGGGCCAGAATCATGTTACCGATAGCAATAGGATAGCGCTGCCAGTGCTTTAGGAAGATGCACGGCGTACCGGGCATAGCGAGTATAAGGCCATTAGCTGCCAACACATTGTTGGTCAAGCGGTCCTGATTCTCGTAAGTATCATGGTTGTCAATGAATGTCACGGCATAGCGCGAATACTCTGGGCTACCAGCCAATCCCTTATTAGAAAGGGCACTCCAGCTGCCTCCGCCAAATGCATCGCGAATGACATACTTCAAAGAGAAGTCGAAAGCTGCACTGGTCTTTCCTGTTTCATTAATCCAGTTGATAAGGGTCTCGGCATTACCGTCCCAATACTCACCGACACAGAACTCTGGCTGAGCCTCCTCATTATACATCTTTGTATATTCTGCAGAATAACCTTTCACCATGTCAAGACGGAAACCCGCATACCCAAGCTCCTGACGGAGATAACGTAAGTATATCTTACAATTCTTCTGCACATTGGCACCAGTATGGTCAAGATCTCTGAATCCTGAGAAGTCATCACCTGTATCATCGGCTCCGGAAACGTCATATCCTTGCTGACGAGTATAGCCACCATCGTCATTCTGACAAATGTCTGCTAATGTCCACTCGATGGTTTCACCTGTAGCTGCCCATGTCTCTGTGGGGAAGTCGCAATAGTCATAAAGCCCCTTACGGTGGTTAAGAATAACATCACCAATCATTCCCACACCACGCTCCTTATAGGCTTTTATCATTTGTTTCAGTTCCCGCAAAGAACCAAAGCTACTATTATGGCGCAACCAATAAACAGGATCATAACCCATTGATTGTCCGTCAGTACAATAGGCAGAATTAGGAACCCACAACAAATCAAAATACTTTGACATGTTATCGGCCTGATCTGTCAGAACAGTCCACTTAGTGTCTTCATAGGAGTCCCAGTAGAATGCTTGCAGCATAACGCCACCATAGTTAGCGGGCCACTGTGCAAACGAATATTGCGCAATGAGCAAAGTGATAATAAATGTGTAGAATTTCTTCATATCTTGATCATTTTCTTTGTTAGTTATTGTTAGTTTCAGGCGTATAGTCTTACCGACTTCGCATTTTACCCTGCAAAAGTACGCATTATTTCTATACGCAGTACGAATTATTAACATAAAAAGGGTTAAAAAATGTGCGCAAACGTTTACTTTGGCAAGAATTGAGCATAGAGTATTGAGTGTAGAGTGTTGAGTGTAGAGCGTAGAGTGTTGAGCGGTTAGCGTTAAGGTTAACGTTAGGGTTGAAAACAAAAAAGCCCTGCTATCGCTGTGATAACAGGGCTTCACTCTTAAAAAGGAGGCGGCTTCCTACTCTCCCGCATTGCATTGCAGTACCATCGGCGCAGGCAGGCTTAACTTCTCTGTTCGGAATGGGAAGAGGTGGGACCCTGCTGCAATAACCACCTGATTATGGGGTTTGACATCTTACACAAGCAAGCCGCAGCATTGGAATATCTGACCAACAACTGAAAATATGACTGAGGCAAAAGCATTCGGGCAATTAGTAGTGCTCGGCTTTGACGTCGCCGTCTTTACACCTGCACCCTATCAACGTCATCGTCTTTGACGACCCTCAATGGAGTTCTCATCTTGCGGATGGCTTCGCACTTAGATGCTTTCAGCGCTTATCCAAACCAGACGCGGATACCCGGCGGTGCACCTGGCGGCACAACCGGCATACCGGAGGTCTGTCAACCACGGTCCTCTCGTACTAGTGGCCGATCCACGCAAAACTCCCGCGCCCACGATAGATAGAGACCGAACTGTCTCACGACGTTCTGAACCCAGCTCGC
>ERZ842401.549-NODE-549-length-55022-cov-13.633216_pt1 | contig 55022 bp, 37 predicted proteins | sample MGYA00521270_ERZ842401 | MGnify/ENA primary metagenome ERZ842401 (study PRJEB31892, sample SAMEA3878208) | bioreactor metagenome | biome: Moose rumen | place: Sweden | collected 2011-10 | study: EMG produced TPA metagenomics assembly of the PRJEB12797 data set... | reverse complement strand
GGTGTTTGAAAAAGCTCCGCCCGATTCTTCAACCGAACAGCTGATTAAATCTGCACTGAAAGAATTAAATCGTTTTGCTTGAAATGCCCGCAACTGCCTGCGGGTTTTTTTATTGCCAATTTGAACCTGCGCGATTATGTTTATCAAATTAAATTCGGGAAGCTTTGGAGGCATTGGGTTATACGGCGGCAGAAATTTCTTTGGTGTTTGAAAAAGCTCCGCCCGATTCTTCAACCGAACAGCTGATTAAATCTGCACTGAAAGAATTAAATCGTTTTGCTTGAAATGCCCGCAACTGCCTGCGGGTTTTTTTATTGCCATTTTTAAGCGGCGCGGCTATAATTTATAAAAAAATTTGTTCGGGCGGTGTTGAAGGTGGTAAATTCATTAAAAGCGTTGGAGGCTTTGAGGCCAAAGAAAAGATTATTTCTCGGATTATTATTGGCGGCAGAATTTTTTGTCGCATTGGCACTTTACGGCGTATGGAAAATTTCTTATCTCGGCTTGGAAAATATTTTTGAGTATCTGCCCGCAATCGTCGGAGCATTTTTAATTTTTATCTCGACATTTTCTTTCGGCGCGGTTTGCAATATGGTTTTGGCGATAAAGGGCTTGCCGACCTTGAAATTATTTCACAGATATTCCGTTGCACTTATCAAATGGCTTTTCCCTTTGGCAGTCAATATCGGAAAAATTTTCGGGATAAGACGGCGGCAGATTGAAGGTTCATTCGTAGCCGTCAGCAATTTGATTTTTATGAAGAGCGGAATAAAAGTTCCCGCGCAGAAATTGCTTGTCTTGAGTCCGCATTGTCTGCAACTTTCAAGTTGTCCGCATAAAATCACTCGCGACCCGAATAATTGTAAGCGTTGCGGCAGATGCAATATCGGCGACTTGATGAAACTTTCCGAAGAACTCGGCTTTACATTTTTTGTGGCGACGGGCGGCACATTGGCGCGGCAAGTCGTCAAAAAAAATCGTCCGCAAGCTGTTTTGGCTATCGCCTGCGAACGCGATTTGATGAGCGGCATTCAAGATGTCTATCCTCTGCCCGCCGTCGGAGTTTTAAATATTCGTCCGAACGGCCCTTGCAACAATACTCGCGTTGATATGGAAGAAGTGCGCCGCGTTTTGAAAAACATTATAAAGGACGAGGATAAATGAGTCGTGATTTGCCGCAAGCGATTGAGATGGAAAAAAAATTGCTCAGCGCGATGATGCTTAAAGAAGGGAAAATTATTCCGATAGTCGCAAATATTTTAACCGCCGAAGATTTTTATCGCGAAGAGCACAAAATAATTTTCCGCGCCCTGCTGGTTGTCGCCAATCGCGGGACGCCGCCAGATATTTTATTGGTGGAAGAAGAATTGCGGCGAACAAACGAATTGGTGCGCGTCAATCGCGCCTATCTTTTTTCGCTTCTCGATCTTGAATTTACGACATCCCGCGCAGAAGCTTATGCGCACATGATAAAAAACAAAGCAATATTGCGGCGGCTGATAGAATCTTGCGAAGAGATCATAGAAGATTCTTACGAGGAAAAAAATACGGTTGAAGAAATTTTGGAGGTTGCCGAGAAGAAAATTTTCTCCGTAACCTCCAAAACAGATCAAACGGGCTTTGAACGGCTTTTTTCCATTCTGCAAAAATCTTTTGAACGGATTCAGCGAATACACAATCATCCCGACGAAGTCGAAGGCGTAAAAACAAATTTAATCGATTTGGACAGGATACTGAACGGCTTGCACAAATCGGATTTAATTTTATTGGCGGCGCGTCCTTCAATGGGCAAAACGGCATTGGCATTGAACATAGCGCGAAATGCGGCGAAGGCGGGAAAAATTGTTGCAATGTTTTCTTTGGAAATGAGTAAAGGACAACTGGCACAAAGATTGCTCTCGACGGAAAGCGGAGTAAATTCTCAAAATCTGAACACGGGCAATTTGAGTGATAACGACATGCAAGCACTGATACAAGCGGTGGAAGATTTATCGGAAATAAGCATGTACATAGACGACACGGCAGGGATAACGCTTTTGGAAATGCGGTCGAAGATAAGGCGGCTGAAACACGAGCAAGGCTTGGATTTAATCGTAATAGATTATCTGCAGTTAATGCAAGGCTCGCGGCGATTGACGGAGCAAAATCGACAACAAGAAATATCGGAGATAAGTCGGAGCTTAAAGGCATTGGCGCGTGAAATGGACGTTCCGATATTGGCATTGAGTCAATTAAGTCGAAGTGTAGAAATGCGGGCAGAAAAAAAACCCCAGCTCTCCGACTTGCGCGAGTCGGGGAGTTTGGAGCAAGACGCAGATATAGTAATGTTTCTTTATCGAGACGAATATTACAATCGGGACGAGGCAGACAATGAAAATTTGGCTGAACTTATAATCGCAAAAAACAGAAACGGTCCGACAACGTCATTAAGACTGCAATTCAACAAGGAGATAATGCGCTTTGGAAATTTGACGCGAGCGGAGATATAATTAGGAATTAGGAATTAGGAATTAGGAACTAGAGATGAAAAGATGGCGAGATTGAAAGATTGAAAGTAGAAACGTTGAGAAATTGGAGGGGCGGCATGGACGCCGCCCCAACTCGCCGCGTTTGAACAGGATGTTCAAGCGGCGAACACCCTTTTCTTTTGCTACTTTTCTTTTGGGCGCGGGAAAAGCAATTCATAATTCGTAATTCGTAATGAAAAAAATTATAGCGGTGAGTGAAGACACGGGCGCACATGGATGTGCGCCCGCCCGCAACAGAAACAGGATGTTTCTATTGCGGGGCTACGCCCCTGCGAGGTGCCCTTTCTTTTGCAACTTTTCTTTGGGCAAGCAAAGAAAAGTTGATCCTATACATAAAAAATTAATTTCAAACTCAATCGAAGTGAGTAGCCGCCGAGATGGTTTTGCGTTCCCACTTTTGAAAAAAGGGGGAGAACGTCGGCAAGCAAAGAAAAGTTTGTTCAATAAATAAAAATTATTTTAAAAGAATCGAAGTGAGTAGCCGACGCCATGACAGTCGGTTCCGCGAATCCACGCTTTGACAAAGGGGGAGAAATACAATTTGTAATTCGTAATGAAAAAAATTATAGCGGTGAGTGAAGACACGGGCGCACATGGATGTGCGCCCGCCCGCAACAGAAACAGGATGTTTCTATTGCGGGGCTACGCCCCTGCGAGGTGCCCTTTCTTTTGCAACTTTTCTTTGGGCAAGCAAAGAAAAGTTGATCCTATACATAAAAAATTAATTTCAAACTCAATCGAAGTGAGTAGCCGCCGAGATGGTTTTGCGTTCCCACTTTTGAAAAAAGGGGGAGAACGTCGGCAAGCAAAGAAAAGTTTGTTCAATAAATAAAAATTATTTTAAAAGAATCGAAGTGAGTAGCCGACGCCATGACAGTCGGTTCCGCGTATCCACGCTTTGACAAAGGGGGGATAATGCCTCCACTTTTTTTTATCAAAACTTAAGAAAGGGGTAATAACATTTCGATAGCAAGTATAGAAAAAATTTTTCTTTGAATATCTTGCATAAATCAGGATTGACTTTTATAATAAGAATTGTTTACAGGGAAGTTGTTTTTGGTTTTTTAAGGAAAGGAGAAGATAACTCATGGCAACAGGAAAATGGGAGGTAAACGGCACAACAGCAACTTACAAATTTAGTGGTGTTACTCTTGCAACGGTAAGCGGGCTTGCATCGGGTTTACAACCTAACAGTCGCGGTTCGATCAATGGTATCGAAGTTGACGATGATGGCGGAAAAATTTATCTCGATTCAAAGGTTCTGGGCAATTCAAATGTTTCGATTAAATCGGACGGCTATGTTTTGGATTTCGGAGATGATGTAACCGCGCCCGAATATACCGTTACGGGGATAACTGCCGCGAGCGGCACTTTGAAAATCAAAGGCACGATAACAAAGGGTTATAATCTTGCGAGCGACGGCAAGAGCATTGCCTACGTTGCCGAAAAGACGAGTGCCGTAGACTTGGCAAGTGTCAGCGGGCTTAACAAAAATATCGTTGTAAACGACGATCAAATCGGTGTGTACGAAACGCCCGGCGACACTTCGTCTACTTTCACCGAGCTTATCACTGTCAGCGGCTCGGAAATCACGTTGTTGGATGACGACGCAATAGCCACAACCAATCCCGGCAAAGCAAATGAAGGCAAGTCGGATGTCAAATTGTCGTTGAGCAACGGCGGCAGTTACGAATTGGCTATCGACACGTCGAACCTTACGCCCGTCAAAGTGACTAGCGAAGAATTGGTTATATCCAACGATAAAAAAAGTGCGGAAATCAAAGTCACAAAATCGGAAGGCTATGATCTGTCAACTGACAAGAAAACTCTGAAATACACCGCTGAAAAAACGATAACCGCCGCGAAAATATCGGGGATGGTCGGAGCCGAAGAGGATACCAATATCCGTTTCGTGCAACCGACTCTTACCGACAATGATGAAACCGGTGTTGTCACTTTGACGGTAGCAGATGCGGCATTGGGCACGGGCGCGATAACCCTTGCAGTCCAAAAAGATGCAACCAGAGACTACAAAATCGAACTTGTGGGAGCGGCAGAAAACAAAGTCGGCGGCGACGTCAATGAGACGGGTAATTATTTCGTGGTAAGCGGCGGCGGCACCAAAGCTGTTTATCAAAATGACTACGCTCAAAGTTGGACGGTAGACGAAGCCGGAAAGAAAGTTACTTACACCAAAGCAGGCAAAGCTATTCTCGGCACAGTCAGCGGCTTGTTGAAGGGCTCCAATGTCGACGGCACTTATGAACTGGTAAGCGGCAAATACGTCCTTGTAAAAGACAGCAAAGGCAATGATGTCGGAGCCGGAGATCAAGTTCCGCTTATCGGCATTGGCATTGATGACACCGACAAAGTACTTACATTGGATAAGCGCACTCTCGGCGCAGGCAAAGTAACAATCGGAGCAAAAGAGGAATACACTCTCGCCATTGACACAACAAGTGATTACGCTGTCGATACCTCAGCGGGCAGTGACAAAAACGTTTGGATTGTCAGCGGCTCAAGTGCAACCCTTTACAATTCGGGCAATGCCTACTACACCCTCGGCAACGAAAAGAGTAAAGCTCTCGAAAGCGGCGAGGCTTGCAAATCCATTCTCTACACGGCAACCGACAAAAATAAGAAGACGGCTCTTGCGTCGTTGAAAGGAATTGCGCAAAATCTGTTCGTCGGCACGGGCACGGATTCAGATAAGCTTTACAGCAGAGACGAAAACGGCAATTTTGTCTTGGCGGCGGCGATAACCACGGCACAAAGCGGCGATGATTCGGGCGTAATTACCCTTTACAAAGGCGCGGAAGCCACAACCAATATCACTGTCGGAAACAATGAAAAGTACACCCTTGCACTCAGCAGAAACGGCGACACCGCAATTTCTGCTCCAACAACGACAAACGACACATGGACTTACGACAAGAAAGCCGGCAAAATTACTCTCAACGCCGAAGTTAATTCCGGATTCCTTGAGGCAGTCGGCGGCAAAACTCTTACCTATGTCAAACCCAAAAAGGTTGATAAAGACACAGGCGACCTTGTCGCTGAAGAAGTCGTAGTAATCAGCGGGCTCGCAAATCCGAGCAAAGAAGCCAGCACGTCAACACTCAGCCCAAATACAGAAAACACAGATCCTTCAGCCGGTGATATTGCTTTAAGTCAAGACGAGGCTTCGGGGATCACTACGATCACTTTGTCGCAGGATTTACTCAAAAAAGGAAATGTCACGATCAACAACGCGGCATATAAACTCGCGCTTGACTCAACTATTCCCGGCGCAAACGGCAGTGCTCCCGACCAAGCTAATCTTTGGGTAGTCAAAGGCGCAAATGCCACTTTTGAAAAGGTTGTTCCCGAATATTGGTCTTACGATTCAAACAAGAATACTATCACCTACAAGGCGGAACAAATCGTCAAAACGGACGGCAAGGATACCATCTACGCGACAATTTCGGGCTTGCAGACGAAAATCGGTAGCGACAATGTAACTTACAAACTCGACAATGAAACTGATACTTCTACAGTCGACAACAAGACGGTTCTTTATTCGACGGACAGCGGCTCAACTTGGAAAACTGCTTTCTCGATTGACGAAACCAATAAGAAAATCACTTTTGCCACAACCGCTGTCATCAACAAATCGGTTAAGCTCGACACCAAAAAATTCCCCGGTTACACCCTTGATCTCGCAGATAAAGAAAACGAGGCTCTCGAACTTTCGGGCGAGGCTTCTTGGAAAATCAGCGGCACGACAGCCACACTCACGGGCATTATGAGTGACGATAGTACAGGTTGGACTGTAAGCGACGGCGAGATTAAATCTGTATCTGTAAAAAAGAATGATAAAGTTGTTTTGGCGACGATAACAGGTTTGGCGGGCGGCTTGATTGAAGGCGAGGTTGCGGACAGTACCCAAGCAGTTGCTTCTTCCGCCAGCACGGGAGACTTTACGATTACAAACACCTTCGGACCGAAAGATTCGACGGGCAAAGCTCCTTCAGAAGAAGTTATCGACGTAAACGGCAGTGTCATTACGCTTAAGCCGAAAGCTCTTAACAAACAGGATGTAAACATTTCGGGCAACGGCGGATATACTCTGGCACTTGACGGCACTGTTGCAACTCCGAGTAGCGGTTACGGTTGGAAATCGAACTCCAAAACCTCCGCAAATTATTATTCGGGCACAACGGCAGGTTATACCGAAGCTTCCGATACCAAAATCACCTACTCGGCAGATAACCTCAGCACATATGCAGGCTATATCAGCGGCATCAAAGAAGGTTTCACGATCAACGACGCGGGCGAGCTCGGCACTTTGGACAGCGACGGCAATTTCGTCAACGGAATTACTGTCAGCGGTTCAACAGCTACGATCTCTTCGGCATTGCTCGGCGATTCCGACGTTACCAGCGGTTTCACCCTTGCAATCGACGGCGGCAACATTACACCGGAGCAAACCAAAGGTTGGCGCATTTTGGGATCGTCGGCTCTCTTCACCAAATACACTCCGAAACAATACACGGCAAGCGGTACAAAAATTACTTACACACAAGACCAATACGCCAATACTGTTGTGGAGTTGACGGGCTTAAAGAACGGCTTGACGACTCAAAACGGCGCACTCGGCACAGTCGACAAGAACGGCACTTTCACTGAGGCAGAAGGAATCACTTTCGACGACACCGCCAGAACAATTACGCTTGACGATTCTGTTCTTGATAAGAAAACAGTTCAAGTTGCAAGCGGCGACTACACGTTGAAGCTTGCCGACAACCAAGACAGCGAACGCTCCACAGATACAGGGGAATGGAAAAAGAAAAGCGACACCGCGGCTTCTTATACAATCACGACAAGCGCGGGTTACAAAGTCGCTGAAACCTCTGACGCTTCCACCAACGGAAAATCCATAAGCTACAAGACGAAGAGCACCTCCACAATCGACATTACGGGCTTGAAAGGTGTTACCGATGCCTCTGAAATTACAGAAACGACATTTGCGGGCGTAACTGATACAAATAAAATTTCAGGTATCGCAATCGATCATGAAGAAGGCACAATCACTATCAGCAACAGTGTATTGAACGGAAGTACTGCGGATGTCAAGATGTCGGGCAACGGTTCTTCAAATTATGAACTCGCACTCAATGGTAATGTTACAACGCCCAAACCGGAAAATGCAAAATTAAGCTACACAGCCAAAGACGGTTCGGTAGTCATGACCGGCAATATCGGCGAAGGTTGGACTGTTTCTTCGGATAAAAAATCTATTCTTCACACCTCGGCAGTCGGAACAGCAAGTGATGCAGGTACGCTTGCGACAATCAAAGGGCTTGCCAAGAATGTTACCGATCTCACGGCTTCAACTACAGACTCCACCGCCGACGTTTATTTCAACGCCTCAAATCAATTTGTACTTTCTCAAGATGCTTTGGGCACTTCAAACGTCACAATCACGACGCCTAAAGGCACGAGCTACGATCTCAAGCTTGCCGATGATGTGGTTAAAGAAACAAAATTGGATACTTCGTGGCACATAAACGGCAACACCGCCACTTACAAGACCGTCAATATCGGCTACTATGAAGACGACGACAAGAAAAACAGCATAATCTATCACAAAGAAACCGATGTAAAGAATCCCGTAATCAAGACGGCGACAATCAGCGGGCTCGACAAAGACAAACTCGCAACTTGCACGGTTAAAACCACTACGGACTCCGAAGGCAACGAACTCGGAACAATTATCGGAAAAACAGTCGACGGCACTTGGTACGATTATCTCACGATTGCGGACGGCAAAGTCACTGTTTCCAAAGAGTTGCTCGGCACCTCGAATGTCACGCTCAAGGAAAAAGATTATACTCTTGCCCTTGCATCAAATGTTCCGACAGCGACAGCCAACACAGCCGATTGGCAAAATGTTACCGAATGGGTAACCAGCGGCAACAACGCCACTTATAAGACTTACAACAAAGAGTATTACACTCTCAACGGCAACACAATCACAGTCACGAAGGCAACGAACGGCTCGACACTCGCGACAATCAGCGGCATTGCCAAGAACACAGATCTTATCGCAAAAGGTATCGATCTCAACGACACGACTTATTACAACCCCACGACCAAGACACTTACTTTAACCAACGATATGCTTGCCGATAAAAATGTTACGCTCAAGGGCGAAGGTTATTCCCTTGCCATTGACAGTGCCAGTGTTGACGCACCGACGACGAGCAACGAAACTTGGGCGCAAAGCGGCAACAAGCTTACTCTTTCGGGCAACGTTACGGCAGGTTACACTTTGTCCGACGACAAGAAGACTGTTACCTACACCAAAGCTCAGGCATATGCAACAGATGCCACAGGCAAAGTTACCTCGAAAGCGGCAACTCTTGCAAATATCAGCGGTATCAAAGCAGGTTTGTTGACGAAAGACGAAACGGCGAGTTCTATTGCCGGCATTACGATTGGCGAAAAAGACGAAACCACCGGCATTACCCCGATCACTTTGGACGCTCGCGTTGTCGACGCCAAAAATATCACAATCGGCAAAACCGAACCTTACAAACTCGTTCTCGATACCACAGATGCAACCAATCCTGTTCCGACTGTTACAGAGCTGGATAAGACATGGAATTTCGATAAGGCTAAAAACGGAACTTTGATTTACGAATCGCCGGTTTCTGCAGGTTATGCCGCTTCAACCGACGGAAAAACCGTCACTTACACCGCCGCTGTCACGACAGCTCTTGCGACAATCAGCGGGCTTAAAAAAGTCAACACGGATACAAGCAAAGGCGATTATTTTGAGCTCGTAGCCAAAGACGGCGATAATACGATTATCCAAATCAAAACGATCAAAGACTCTACTGCAACGGAGCCTGAATACGAATACACCGACGCCATCAAACTCACTCCCGCAACGGGAACATCGGCGGGCACAATCGAATTGCTCACTACGGATGTATTCGGCGGCAACAAAATTTCTATCAACAACAAGGATAACTATACCTTGTCCGTTGCAGACGCTCTCAAACCGCAATCTTTCGGCGGCGCGGCAGTCGGACAGGACAGCATCGGCAGTGCTGCAAGTGACTACAAATCCGCGAGATGGTATGTCAGCGGCTCGAATGCGGAGATCAAACAAGGTTACTCGGAAGGTTACGCCGCTACGAGCGACGGCAAAGCTGTCAATTACGTTAAAGAAAATGCTACTGCAACCGTTGCCAAGATAACCGGTTTGGGCAAAGGGCTTGTAGTCAGCACTTCCAAAGATGTAGTTGCGGTCAAAGACAACAACGGCAATGTCACAGGTTTTGAAGCGGCGGAAGCAGGTTTGCTCGGTACCACTTCAAACGCCACTACCCAAAAGAATGTAAAGGTATTCAATTCGGGTGCTTATATCGATAACACTTCAACCGTAAACTACATAAGATTGGGTACAAATGTTCTCGGTACGACGGACATCAATCTCGACAGCGACAACTATGAGTTTATTCCGCAAACCGATGCCACCAACAACGTTAAAGAGTCTCAAAAGGACGATGCCCAATGGTTCAACAAGAACGGCACTGTAACGCTTGTTCAGGAAACCACAGCGGGATTCACGCTTTCAAGCGACGGCAAGAAATACACCTACACGAAGGCAGGCAAAGCGGGCGGCGATACTCTTGTAACAGTCAGCGGGCTGAACAAAGACTTCTTCGGCTCCTCCGCAAATCTCCCCGTAAGTTCCGAAGGCGGAATTTCTCTCAACGTAAATACAAATGTTATCACGTTGAAGAATTCGGCACTCAATCAAAACAAAGTTACAGCCAAAGCAACCGACAAAAATACAACTTACACACTCGCGCTCGATTCAACAAGTTCAGATTCTGTTGCAACTTCGGCAGTGACGGCGACGGAGTGGGTAACGCCCATTAACGGCACAACCGCCACTTACAAGACTTATGAAAGAGGCTTCTACGGTTTTGCCACAGTCAGCGGCGGCGGCTACGATTATTCAACAGTCAACTACACCAAAGAAACCAACGGCACAACTTGGGCGAAGGTTGACGGTCTCGCGAAAAACGCCACAATCACGGGCAGCGAATTCGACAACAGCAAAAAAGTTGTCTCGGTAACCGAAGCAATGTTGGGGCTTACGTCGACGACAGATAATGACGGTAATGTATCATATTCAACCAACGGCAAAACCGTTAAAGTTTCCACAGGCGATGCTTACACTCTCGACATCAGCGACGTCACTACCGCGCTCAATAATGCCAATCTCATGTCTTCTTACGAAGTAAAAGATTCGACCAAAGAAGGTTGGACAGTCAGCGGCGGCAATGCAAACTACAAAGCCACGATAACCAAAGGCTACATGCTCTCCGAAGACAAGAAAACCTTAACTTGGACGGACAAGGATAAAGCCGCTCAGCAAATCATTTCCATCAGCGGTTTGGCTTCCACAGCCGCAATTTCTGATAGTGATGTTTCCGGCAATGTTATCACGTTGGATGACAACGATCTCACCAACAAAGATGTCAAGCTCAGCAAGGGCGACGGTTACACTCTCGGACTTAGCGGCGTATCCGCATCTAAAGTAACGTCAATCAGCAGTTGGAATGCAAAAGGCGGCACGGGCACGCTTACGGGTTTGATGACGGCAGGTTGGGAACTTTCTCCCGACAAAAAATCTGTCCTTTACACGGCAGAATCAAAAGACAACAAGGGCGTTGACAAACCTGTCAATATCGCGGTAATTAAAGGCATGGCTACAACTTACAGCGGCTCCGAGCCTTCCAACAGTTCTTATGATTCAACTACAAATACGTTGACATTGGGCGGTGCCGATCTTCAAAAGAAAGTTACGCTCAGCGGCGGTGCCAAAAATGTTAATATCGGATACAACTTCGCTTCAGATTTCAGCAACGACGCCTCGATAACGGGTACAGCAAACTCCGACAGCATCACGATTGCAGGTTCGGGCGTGTATGTTGACGCGGGCAACGGTGACGACTTTGTTACTTTCACGGGGCACGGAAATACTTTCTTCTATGCAAGCGGCAAGGGCAATGACGTTATCGCGAACTTCGCTTCCAACGATACGCTCAATATCAATGCGGCAGTTTCGGCAGAGAATATTAAGCTCAGTGACGACGGTGAAGATGTCATTGTTGCAATCGGTAAGAACTCAATCACTCTTGACGATTACGGCTCAAGTAAGGGTGCTTTGAGTATCATTGACAAGACTAAGGCGACAACCACTTACACTTGGGACAGCGATCTAAGTTGCTATGTTGCTCCGAAGAGCTCAAGCAGTTCCTATGTGCTTGAAGACACCTCCAGCCTCTCGCTTACTCCGACGAGTCTTACCAAGAGCGATGCCGTTTCCTACAGCAGCGGCAACGACAATAACAAGAAGTAATTGACAAGAAATAAATTAACGGCTCAATAAATTTCGGGCAGTTGAGAAGAAATTCTCGACTGCTTTTTTGTCCCCTTTTTTCCAAAAAGTGGAAGGATTTACAACTTTTCTTTTGTTGCGCCCAAAAGAAAAGTTGCCAAAAGAAAAGGGCGTAGACCGGCAAAGAAAACATCCTGTTTTCGTTGCCGGCGGGCGCACGTCCATGTGCGCCCGTGCTCCACTTCGATTTGGTTTTCTTTTCGCATTGCTTTTCGGCAACTCGTCACTTCGATTCATTCAAAATTTCTTTTTATATATGGAATCAACTTTCTTTTGTTGCGCCTATACTTTTGCGGTCGGTACTCGTTCACCGCTATAAATTCATTACAAATTCCTAATTCCTAATTCCTAATTCCTAATTAAAAAAGCGGCTCGCCCCGTTTGGAGTGAGTCGCTGATTTTTTTTGTTCAGAGATTGTTGCAGATAATTTCGGTTGCCTGCGCGGTACCGATTTTTTTAAAGCCGTCGGAGAAAATATCGGCGGTGCGCCAGCCGTCGGCAAGCGTTTTGTCAATCGCGTTTTCAATCGCTTTGGCGGCGTCTTCTTCCTTCAAACTGTAGCGCAAAAGCATTGCCGCGCTTAAAATCGTGCCCATAGGATTTGCAATGTCTTTGCCTGCAATGTCGGGCGCGGAGCCGTGAATCGGTTCGTAAAGGCTGGTGAGTTCGCCGATTGACGCGCTGGGCATCAAACCGATTGAGCCGCCGATAACCGCCGCCTCGTCACTCAAAATGTCGCCGAAAATATTATTCGTGACTATAACATCAAATTGCTTCGGGTTAAGGACAAGTTGCATTGCCGCATTGTCAACGTAAAGATGATTCAGTTCGACTTCGGGATAATTTTTCGCAACGTCAACAACAACTTTTCTCCAAAGTCTGCTCGCTGCCAAAACATTTGCCTTGTCTACCGAAGTAACTTTTCCGCGCCGAAGTTTCGCCGTCTCAAAGGCAAGTTTCGTTATGCGTTCGATTTCGGGCACGGAATAAATTTCTGTATCCCAAGCCTGCTCGACGCCGTCTTTAATTTCCGATTCGCAACGAGGTCCGAAATAAATCCCGCCGACCAATTCGCGGACAATAAGCAAATCGGAGCCTTCGACGAGTTCAGATTTAAGCGGCGAAGAATTTATCAGTTCCTTATAAACTTTTGTCGGGCGAAGGTTGGCAAAAAGTCCGAGCCCTTTACGCAAGCCGAAGATAGCTTTTTCGGGACGAAGATGAACGGGCAACGAATCCCATTTCTTGCCGCCGACTGCGCCGAATAAAACGCCGTCAGCTTTTTTGCAAGCGTCAAGGGCTTCGTCGGTTAAGGGCGTCCCGAATTTTTCATAGGAAGTGCCGCCCGCGTCGCGAGTTTCAAACTCCAAACCGATTTTAAATTTCTCATCGATTTTTTTTAGCACTTCGACGGCAGATTTTGTAATTTCCTGCCCGATGCCGTCGCCGGGTATCACGATAATTTTTTTCATGAACAAACTCCTTTTAATATAAGGGGGAATAGCAGAAGGGGCGGCATTGACGCCGCCCCCTACGCCGCGTTTGAACAGGATGTTCAAGCGGCGACGCCCCTGCGAGGCGAATTTCTTTTGCTTCTTTTCTTTCTTCGCTGAAAGAAAAGAAGTTCAATCAACAAATTGAATCGATTAGCAAAATCGAAGTGACGAGCCGCCGTTATGTCAGCCGGTTCCGCGAATCCACGCTTTGGCAAAGGGGGGATTATTTGCCCGCCAAAACTTTGTAGCCCGCAATTCTTTCTTCGGCGTCGTGTTGAGTTTTTTCAAAGAGTGCCTGCGCGGCTTCCGGGAAATTCCTTTTCAGAGACGAATAACGAACTTCGCCCATCAAAAATTCTTGGAACTTGGAAAAATCGGGTTCCTTGCTGTCAAGCGTGAAAGGATTTTTATTCGTGCCGACAAGCTGAGGATTGTATCTCCAATTTGCCCAATAACCGCATTGAACGGCGAGCTTGCCTTCGAGTTGCGAAGAACCCATGCCTTTTCTTATTCCGTGATTGATGCAGGGCGAATAAGCAATAATCAACGAAGGTCCGGGATAAGCTTCGGCTTCGGTTATCGCTTTGAGCAACTGATTTTGATCCGCGCCCATAGAAACTTGCGCGACATAAACATAACCGTAACTCATAGCCATTTTGCCGAGATCTTTTTTCTTGGTCTTTTTGCCCGTTGCGGCGAATTGCGCAATGGCAGCGGCGGGAGTCGCCTTGCTGGCTTGTCCGCCCGTGTTGGAATAAACTTCGGTATCGAAAACAAAAATGTTGATGTCTTCGCCGCTTGCCAAAACATGATCCAAACCGCCGTAGCCGATGTCGTAAGCCCAGCCGTCGCCGCCGAGAATCCATTGCGAACGCTTAACGAAGAAGTCGCGGTTGTCATAAATTTTATTGAGCAGGGGATTATCGCCTTTCTGCGCGGCAAGAAGTTCAGATAATTTATCTGCGCGGTCTCTGGTATTTTCGCTGACGTTGAGATTTTCTTTCCAATCAGTCAAAGCGGCGCGAAGTTCTTCGGAAATATTTTCGTCAAGAACTTTTTCTGCGTCGGAAGCCAAAGCCTCACGAATCGCCTTGACGCCTAAAAACATTCCGAGCCCGTATTCGGCGTTATCTTCAAAAAGCGAATTGCCCCAAGCAACGCCGTGCCCGCGATAATTTTTTGTGTAAGGCATGGCGGGAGCCGACGCGCCCCAAATCGAGGAACAGCCCGTAGCATTGGCAATCATCATTCTGTCGCCGAAAAGTTGCGTCAAAAGTTTTGCGTAAGGAGTTTCGCCGCAACCCGCGCAGGCACCGCTGAATTCAAACAGCGGCTGTTCAAATTGACTGCCGATAACCGTTGTTTTTTTGGTCGGATTATTTTTCGGCGCAACTTTAATTCCGAAGTCGAAAATTTTTTGTCGGGCTTTAGCCGCGTCGTCAAATCTAACCATAGTTAAAGCTTGCTTCGGACAAACTTGCGCACAATTTCCGCAACCGAGACAATCATAAGTCGAAACGGCGATTGTAAGATTGTACGCGCCGCGAGAAATTTTTGACGGAATTGATTCCATGTTTTCGGGAGCATTTTTAAGTTCGTCGTTGGTTGTAAGAATCGGGCGAATTGCCGCGTGCGGGCAGACGAACGAACATTGATTGCAACCGATACATTTTGATTTATCCCAAGCGGGAACTTTAATAGCCGTGCCGCGTTTTTCGTAAGCCGTGCCTCCGACAGGAAAAGTTCCGTCCGCAAGCTCAACAAATTTGCTGACGGGCAGATTATCTCCCTCTTGACGATTCATGACGTTTTGAACTTCGCTGATAAATTTCGGCGGATTGACTTGCTGAGATTTTTGATTCATGCTGGTATCTTCAACGTCCCAATCGGCGGTGTCGACTTTGTGCAGAGCCTCAATGCCCTTATCAATCGCGCCGCAGTTCATGTCAACGATATTTTGTCCCTTCGAGCCGTAAGATTTTTCGACGGCGTCTTTAAGATATTTAACGGCTTCTTCAATCGGAATGATATTCGCGAGTTTGAAGAAAGCGGCTTGCATAACCATATTGAAACGCCCGCCGAGTCCGAGTTCGCCCGCGATTTTTACGGCGTTGACGGTGTAGACGTTGATATTATTTTCCTTAATGTAGCGTTTCATGTAAGGTTTAAGTTTCTTGCCGAGTTTTTCGTCGCTCCAATCGGTGTTCAAAAGGAAAGTGCCGTTCGGTTTCAAGCCCGCAATAAGATTGTAATGATGGACATAACTTTTTTGCGAACAGGAAACAAAATCGGGCTTAGTGATAAGGTAAGGCGAAGTTATCGGCAATTTTCCGAAGCGCAAATGGCTCATTGTAATACCGCCCGATTTTTTGGAGTCATAGGCGAAATAAGCTTGCGCGTAAAGTTCCGTGTTGTCGCCGATAATTTTAATGGCAGATTTATTCGCGCCGACAGTTCCGTCCGAGCCGAGCCCCCAGAATTTGCAGGCAGTAGTTCCTTCGGGCGTCAAGTCAACGTCATGATGAGAAGTTGCGAGAGATTTATTTGAAATGTCGTCTTCAATACCGATTGTGAAACCGTTCATTGGCGAATCTTTTTTAAGTTCTTCAAAAACGGCTAAGAGTTGGTCGGGCGTTGTATCTTTTCCGCCGAGCCCGTAACGTCCGCCGACAATCACGGGTTTAATATCGGCGTCGTAGAAAGCAGATTTCACGTCAAGATAAAGCGGTTCGCCGACGGCTCCCGATTCTTTTGTGCGGTCGAGGACGGCGATTTTCTTAACGGTTTTGGGAATTGCGTTAAGGAAATGTTTGACGGAGAACGGGCGATAAAGATGGACGCTGACAACGCCGACTTTTTCTCCGCGTTCATTGAGATAAGCCGCCGCCTCCGAAGCGGCTTGGCAACCCGAACCGATGGCGATAATAATTCTTTCGGCGTCGGGAGCTCCGCTGTAATCGAAGAGATGATGAACGCGCCCCGTAATTTTCGCGACGTCTGCCATAATTTCTTCAACAATGTCGGGTAATTTATCGTAATTGTTGTTGACGGTCTCGCGAATTTGGAAATAAACATCTGGATTGGTTGCGGTACCGCGCATGACGGGATGATCGGGATTAAGCGCATTGCGGCGGAAAGAGTTCACGGCGTCGAAGTCCAAAATTTTTGCAAGGTCTGCATAATCAATGACTTCGATTTTTTGAATCTCATGCGACGTGCGGAAGCCGTCAAAGAAATTTATAAAGGGAATTCTGCCCTTAATCGCCGCGAGATGCGCCACTGCCGACAAATCCATAACTTCTTGGACACTTGACTCGGCGAACATTGCGCAACCCGTTTGACGCGCCGCCATAACGTCTTGATGATCTCCGAAGATGCTTAGCGTCGAAGTTGCCAGAGCTCGCGCCGAGACATGGAACACGCCCGGCAAAAGTTCTCCCGCGATTTTGTACAGATTTGGAATCATCAATAAAAATCCTTGCGACGCCGTGTAAGTTGTCGTCAATGCGCCTGCTTGAAGCGAGCCGTGAACCGTGCCTGCCGCGCCGCCTTCCGATTGCATTTCAATTAAACGAACTTTTTGCCCGAAAATATTTTTGACGCCTTTCGCCGCCATTACGTCCACATCTTCAGCCATAGGCGAGGACGGCGTTATCGGATAAATCGCCGCGACGTCCGTAAATGCGTAGGAAATATACGCCGCTGCTTGGTTGCCGTCCATCGTCTTCATTTTTTTTGCCATAAGCTTTCTGAGTTCTCCTTCCAACATTGGAAAATAATTTTGCGAAAGATTATAACATGCGGCTATAAAAATGTAAACCGCACCGCATATGTTGAAAATTTTGTCCCCTTTTTTCCAAAAAGTGGATTCGCAAAATCATTTTGTTTAACTACTTTTTCTTTGCTGCGCCCAAAGAAAAAGTAGCAAAAAGAAAGGGCGTTTGCCCCGCAAAAAAAACATCCTGTTTTTATTGCGGGCGGGCGCACGTCCATGTGCGCCCGTGTCTTAACCACCCGCTGTTTATCTTACAATTAATTTTTTTACGGACGAGGCTTGCCGCATTCCGCGCAGAATTTTCCTTTGTTGACTGCGCCGCATTCGCATTTCCATTCGTTGCTGACGGGCTTTGGCTTGCCGCACTCGGAACAGAATTTTCCTTTATTGACTGCGCCGCATTCGCATTTCCATTCATTGACGACGGGTTTTGGTGCTCCGCACTCCGCGCAGAAATTTCCGCGGTTTTCTTCGTGCCCGCAAGCCGAACATTTCCATGTGGGAGGTTTTTGCTGTTGTTGAGATTGTTGCGCCGCCTGCTGTTGTTGTTGAGCCATTGCAAATAAATTTCCCGCGTTGACTCCGCCCGCCTGTTGAGCCATGCCCATTCCCATAAAACCTGTCATTGCGCCTGCCGTATTTTGTGCCGCGCTTTGCATTGCATTTGCCTGCGCCGCCGTAATTGCCGCCGCCGCCATTGCAGGATTTCTCAACGCGCCGCTACGTTGCATTTCCTTAATCATGTTGGCATCTTCTTCGCTCGCGCTGACATTCGAGACGCCGAAAGAAACAACTTTCAAGCCGCGCAATTCGCCCCATTTTTGACTTAAGACTTGGTTAAGGGCGTCGGCAATTTCCGTTGTATGTGCGGGCAATGCCGAATATCTTATTCCCATTTCGGAAATTTTTGCAAAGGCGGGCTGAAGAGCCGTCATCAATTCCGTTTTCAACTGCGCGTCAATCTCGGAGCGATTATAAACGTCCTTGACGTTGCCGCAAACATTTGAATAAAACATAATCGGATTGATAATTTTGTAGCTGTAGGAGCCGAAACATTTTATCGCAATGTCGACATCAAGCCCGATATTGTAATCGACGACGCGAAAAGGAATCGGGCTGGGCGTGCCGTATTTGTTCCCGATAATTTCTTTCGTGTTGAAATAATAAATGCGTTCGTCACGCCCTGTATCGCCGCCGTAAGTAAAACGATCTCGCATTGCAAAAAAAATGTCTTGAATATTTTCGACGATTGTTTTGTTGCTGTTGAAAAGGGACGGCTCGGTTGATTTGTCGTAAATGTATTCGCCGCTGTCCGCGCAGAGATCGATAACTTTTCCGTTTTGAACAATCATCATGCATTGCCCGTCGTTGACGGAAATTTTTGATCCGTTAGTGATAATGTTGTCGTCGCCGTCATTTGAACTCCAACGGCTGGTTTTGCGTCTGTGCCCCTTCGCAACCAAAATTTCCGGCGAAAGACTGTCGCAATAAAAATATTCTTTCCATTGGTCACCGAGCACTCCGCTTGCCGCCGCCAATGCCGCTTGAATCAATCCCATTAAAAATTCTCCTTTCTGAACTGGACATTTTGGAAAAGTTTAAACCAAAAATTTTTATTTTGCAAGAGACATTGCCGCCGTCATTGACACGCCGATAAATTTAGCTTATCATAGCCGCGAAAATTGAATATGGATTGGATCGGGTGGCGCAAGCCTCAATAAGGAATTCGGTATAAGCCGAAGCGATCACGTCACCGTAACGACGAGCGATGCCGCAATTATGTCACTGGGAGAATTAGGTGATAGCTGATAGAAAATTCTATAAGCTATAAGCTACAAGCTATAACCTAACCTGGGAAGGCGCGGCGGAGCGATGACTCGGAGCCGGGAGAATTGCCCGATTAACAATCGCCGCTTGACCTGCGAGTGACGGGGACGGAGATTTTTTTTCAATTAGGAATGAGGAATTAGGAATTAGGAATGAAAAAATAATTCTCAATTCCAAGTTTTTGATTGAGTTCCTGTTCGCAATGCGGGCGGGAAATTTTTTTTGGAGGTGAACTTTTTGAATCGGTTGGCGAATCGTCTTTTGCAAATGCTGATAACGTTAATCGGCGTGAGTTTCTTGACGTTTTGTTTGGCTTACCTTGCGCCCGGCGATCCTGCCGCAATGCTCCTCGAATCGGCAGATACAATCGTTTCCGAAGAAGTTTTGCAGAAGACGCGAGAAGAACTCGGACTCGACAAGCCGTTTTTGGTGCAATACGGAAATTGGGCGGCGGGACTTCTTCACGGCGATATGGGAATGAGTTACTCGGCGAAAAAACCTGTCGTCGAAAAATTATCGGAAGGTTTTGTCGGAACAATTTTATTGGCGTTCGTGACAGTTATTTTCGTGCTGATAATTTCAATTCCGCTGGGCATTTGGTCGGCAGTAAGACAAAACGAATGGCCCGATTATCTCGTAAGATTTTTTTCGTTTATCGGAGTTTCAATGCCCAATTTTTGGCTGGGATTAATTTTGCTTTATATTTTCGGCTTGAAACTCGGACTTTTCCCAATCGCAAGCTCGACAGTCACGGCGAAGGGAATAATTTTGCCCGCGATAACTTTGGCAATTTATCAATCGACAAAATATGTTCGGCAGGTGCGCACGGTAATTTTGGATGAACTTCATCAAGATTACGTCGTGGGAGCGCGGGCGCGAGGCTTAAGCGAGTCTGCAATTTTATGGAAACATGTTTTGCCCAATGCCGTTTTGCCGCTGATAACTCTTTTGGGAATGTCAATCGGTTGGCTGCTCGGCGGCGTCGCGGTTATCGAAATAGTTTTCTCTTGGCCGGGCATGGGCAATATGGCGGTACGGGCAATAATGATGCGCGATTATCCGCTGATTGAAGGTTTCGTGTTATGGATAGCCGTCGTCTACATGATGATAAATTTTTTGGTCGACTTGTCGTATTCCTATCTCGATCCAAAATTGCGGAAGGGTGAACAACGTTGATTGAAGTTTTCAAGAAAAATCGGCTGTTCGCGATTTACAGCGCGGCAGTGATTTTGATTTTATTCGTGGCGATTTTCGCGCCTTACCTCGCGCCGCAAGATCCTTTTGACGGGAACATGCGCAACGTTTTGCAACCGCCTTCCACCGAACATTTGCTGGGCACGGACAAACTCGGACGAGATACTTTGTCGAGAATTATTGCGGGAACTCAAGTTTCATTGTTCATGACGATTTGTCTTGTGATTTTGCTCGCGATTGTCGGTTCTGTTGTCGGAATAACTTCGGGTTATTTCGGCGGCAAAGTCGAAATTGTTTTAATGCGTTTTGCCGATATGATGCTTGCATTTCCCGGCGTCGTTTTGGCGATAGCGATTGCGGGAATTTTGGGCGGCTCGGTCGTCAACACAATCATTGCGCTTTTGGCTGTCGGTTGGGCGAAATATGCGCGCCTTGTCAGAAGTCTCGTTATAAAACTTCGCAACAATGATTTTATAATCGCCGCGCAGGTCAACGGCACCAAAACGATAAATATTTTGTGGCGACATATTTTGCCGAACATTTTACCGATGGTCGTTATCACGGGCGCAATGGACATCGGGACAATGATGATGGAAATTGCGGGCTTATCTTTTTTAGGCTTCGGCGCACAACCTCCGACGCCCGAATGGGGATTGATGCTCAACGAAGGGCGGCAATATATTCAAACTGCTCCGTGGCTGATGGTTTATCCGGGCGCAGCGATTTTTATTGTCGTGGCAACTTTCAATCTCTGGGGAGACAGCTTGCGCGACGTCCTCGACCCGCGTCAACAATGAGGAGAAATTTTATGGAATTGGAAATTTTGAACTTCGATTTCACAATCTGCAAACTCGACTCGACGAAAAATATTTGTTTGAACGACGAGATTTATTTTGTCGGCAGGACGGACAAAGAAATTTCTCTGGTATGCTTGACGAAGAAAACTCCCGAAAATATTTCTGCGCGGGAAGATGACCGGAAGTGTTTCAGAATCGCGGGTGTTTTGGATTTTTCGTTGACGGGAATTTTGGCAAAAATTTCTGTTTTGTTGGCTGAAAATCAAATCGGAATTTTTGCCGTCTCGACATTCAACACCGATTATATTTTTGTCAAAAGCGAAAATTTTAATCGGACGATTGAAGTTTTGAACGCGGCAGGTTATGCGATTAAAAATAATTTTTAAGGAGTGGTTTTAATGTTCAAATGGAAAAAATTACTCACGGCGGCTCTCTGCGCGGGAGCACTGTTTTTTTCGGGTTGCGGCGGAGATGACAGCGGTTCTTCTTCGGGCGGCGATCCAAATGTTTTGAAAGTCGGCGTCACGAATTTTGCCGACACCCTCGAACCAACGCAAAATTATTTCGGTTGGGTTGTCATGCGCTATGGCTTGGGTGAATGCCTCACGAAATTTGATGAAAAAATGAATATCCAGCCGTGGCTCGCCGAAAGTTGGCAAGTCAGCGACGATCATTTGACGTGGACATTTAAAATCCGCGATAACGTGAAATTTTCCAACGGCACGCCTTTAACCGCCGAAGCCGTCAAGAATTCAATCGAACGCGCCTTTGCAAAAAATACTCGCGCCGCAACTTTCTTTGAATACGCCTCGATGACGGCGGACGGACAAAATTTAATTATTCAAACCAATAAACCTTTGCCCGGTATGCCCGGCTACCTTGCAGACCCGCTGTTTATAATCGTCGACACAACCGCCGAGCCTGCTCGCGATTTTTCCAAAGAAGGACCGATTTGCACGGGACCTTACATGGTTGAAAGTTTCGTTAAGGAACGCGCCGTCATGAAACGCAATGAAAATTATTGGGACGGCGAAGTTCCTTATCAGACGGTTGAAATTCCTTCGATTGACGATCCGAATACTCGTGCAATGGCTCTTCAGTCGGGAGATGTCGATGTTGCAGTTAATATCGCGGCGGGCGACATTGACATTTTCAAAGCCAATGACAAATTCCACATTGACGAAATTGCCAGCCTGCGCGTCGTGCTTGCCAGACTCAATCAAAAGCCCGATCACATTTTGAGTGATCCGAAAGTTCGTGCGGCATTAATCGCGGGTTGCGACAGAGAAACTTATAACGACGTTCTTTTGAAGAAAACTTTTATTCCCGGCAAAGCTCCCGTGCCGCCTTCGCTTGATTACGGTTTTGATCAATTAAAAGACCCCAATTCTTACAATCCCGAACGAGCCGCGCAACTTCTTGACGAGGCGGGTTGGAAAGACTCCGACGGCGACGGCATTCGCGATAAGGACGGAAAAAATCTTGAACTTGATTTTGTCGTTTACAATTCCCGCGCAGAACTTCCGCTTTACGCCGAAGCCGTTCAATCCGATCTCAAAAAGCTCGGCTTTGACATAAAAATTAACACCGTCGACTACAACTTGATTGACGGCATGGGCATTAAGGGCGAATACGATTTGCTTATCTCGAATATCACGACTGCCAACACCGGCGACCCCGAAATTTTCTTGACTTGGTATTGGAAATCGAATGCCGACGGCTCCAATCCCCAAAACGGCTCCGGTTACAGCAACCCCGCTTATGACGCAAAGTTGAACGAACTCAGCTCCGAATTTGACGCCGCCAAACGTCGCCAGCTGATTATCGAACTGCAACAAATTTTGCTTGACGACGGCGCGTCTCTTTTCTTCGGCTATCCGCAAACAAATATCATCAATGCGAAATATGTTGACGGCGTCATTATGTATCCTTCGGATTATTATTGGATCACGAAATTAATCAAGCCCGCGAAATAAATTTTTTCCGATTGAGACGTTAATTTTTTTGATGCGGTCAACGTCTCAATTTTTTTTTGAAATGTAAGGGAGTGATTTTATGTTGCTTGACGTAAAAAATTTGGCGGTGTCTTACGGGAAAAATTCCAAGCCGACAATCGCGGGCGTCAACTTCGATTTAAGCGACGGAGAAATTTTGGCGATAGTGGGCGAGTCGGGCAGCGGCAAAACAACCGTTATCCGAGCGATTTTAAATGTTTTGCCGGGCGGCGGACGCGTTTCAGACGGCGCGATAATTTTCGAGGGAAAAAATCTTTTGGACTTGGACGCGGGCGGCTGGAGAAATCTGCGCGGAAAAAATATTTCAATGATCTTTCAAGACAGCGGCAACATGATGAATCCCGTCCACACAATCGGCAAGCAATTTGTCGAATATATTCAAGTACACAGCGATCTTGACAAAAAATCTGCTTGGGAAATGGCGATTGAGAAATTGGAGCTTATGAATCTGCCCAATCCCGAAAATATTTTGAACTCGTACACATTTGAATTGTCGGGCGGCATGAGACAACGCGTGGGAATTGCAATGGCGATAACTTTTCAACCGAAACTTTTACTTGCGGACGAGCCGACTTCCGCTCTTGACGTGACAACGCAGGCGCAAATTGTCGGCGAATTAATGTTCATAACTCGCGGGTCGGGCGCGGCAATGATTATCGTTACTCACAATATCGGCGTTGCCTCTTATTTGGCGGATAATTTAATGGTTATGGCGCAAGGGCGCGTCGTCGAATACGGCAAAACCGAAAAAGTTATAAACAGCCCGCAAGAAGAGTACACAAAAAATTTATTGGCAAGCGTGCCGGAAATCGGAGGGCGGCGTTATGTCTGAAATAATTTTAAGCGTCGAACACATTACGAAAAAATTTCCCGTGTCGGGCGGAAGATTTTTGACGGCTTGCGACGATATAACTTTCAACGTGCGCAAGGGCGAAACCGTTGCGGTTGTCGGCGAATCGGGTTGCGGCAAAACAACTTTGCTTAAAGCGATTATGAACATGCAGAAGCCGACTTCGGGGAAAATTATTTTTCACGGCGAAGACATCACGCAACTTAAAGGAGAAGCCAAGCGGCAAAATTATCGTCATATACAAATGGTTTTTCAAGATCCAACCGCTGCCTTCAATCCCAAAATGAAAATCCGAGACATTGTCTGCGAGCCGCTTTTGAATTTCGATTTAATTTCAAAAGGCGAAGTGGATTCAAGGGCGCGAGAACTTTTAACGCAAGTAGATTTGCCCGCCGATTTTGTGGATCGTTATCCGCACAACATGAGCGGCGGACAACGTCAAAGGGTAGCGATAGCGCGGGCGTTGGCATTGGAGCCCGAAATTATCGCCTGCGACGAAGCAACGAGTGCCCTTGATGTTTCCGTTCAAGACACGATTATAAAACTTTTGGTGAAACTTCAGCGCGAAAAAGGTATCACTTACATTTTTATTTGCCACGATATGGCGTTGGTGAGTTTGTTCAGCCACAGAGTCGCGGTTATGTATCTCGGCAACATGATGGAGAAATTGGACGGAGACAAACTTTATCAAGCCCGCCACCCTTACACGCGAGCACTTTTGAAGGCGGTTTTCTCGACGGATCAGCAAAAAAATCAATACATAGGAATTTTGCCCGGCGACATTCCAAGCCCGCTAAATATTCCGAGCGGCTGTCCGTTTCAAAATCGTTGCGAACATTGTCAAGAGCTTTGCCAAAAAGAAAAGCCCGCCTTCCGCGAGCTTGAAGAAAATCATTTTGTCGCCTGCCATTATCCGCTGTAAAAATTTTTATTGTGCTAGCAATGCGCAGCGTTGCGTACAACCGCGGCTGACACGTTCAAGTTTTTGAGTGGCAAAGCGCGACAGCTGGATGCAACGTCACGTTGCCGCGACCGCTGTTTGCGCACTTTTTAAAAGTGCAAAATTTTTTCCCTTCAATGTCGGAGGGATTTTTTTTGACAATGTGCCGTGACAAATTTATAATCAAACAGAAATTTGTTAAGGAGAGATGCACTTGAACTTTAAAAAATTTTTGGCGACGACAATTTCAATATCACTTATAATTTTCGGCGCGGAAGTCGGAGCGGTGGGAATGCCCGCATCTGAATTGATGAGACTTGACGAAGCTCCGAAAGGCGAAGTCGCTCGTCCCATGCAAACTTTGACTTCGGAAAATTCGGGGCTCAATCCCGGTTATTCCGTCACGCCGATTCAAAACACGCGCCCCGTTGCCCCCAACGACGTTTTGCCGCAAGTGACGGCGACGGCGGCTATCGTTATCGAGGCTTCAACGGGACATGTTCTTTACGAAAGAAATCCCGATCAAAGAATGTTTCCTGCAAGCACAACAAAAATGATGACGCTGATAACCGCGCTTGAAGGCAACAATCTTGATGAAATTGTTACTGTCGGTCCGGGAGCTTACAACGCGGAAGGATCGACGCTTTGGCTTGATGTCGGAGAAAAAATTCCGCTCGGAGATCTTCTTTACGGCATGATGCTAATTTCGGGAAATGACGGCGCGATAGCCATTGCCGAACATTGCGGCGGAAATGTTCCCGACTTCGCCGCCCGCATGACGCAACGCGCACATGATCTCGGAGCAGTCAATACCAATTTCACAAACGCAAACGGCTTGCCCGATCCCAATCACTACACGACGGCTCGCGACTTGGCGATTATGGCTAAGCACGGATTTTCTCTCGAACATTTTGAGGAAATTTGCTCAGCGAAGGAAGTTTCTTTTGGTTGGATTCACGACGCCACAAAACTTTTGCGCAATGAAAATCAAATGCTGTGGCTTTATCGCGGTTGCAACGGAATAAAAACGGGCTACACCGACGCGGCGGGACGTTGCCTTGTCACTTCCGCAAAACAAAACGGCGTTCAATTAATCGCGGTTGTTCTCGACAGCCTTTACATTTGGAACGATTCGATTTTCCTGCTCGATTACGGCTTCGGCAGAGTTTCTTCACAAACTTTGATTCAACCGGGCGAAGTCGTTAAAACCTTGCCGATAACTTCGGGGCGGAGAAAATCAATGCAAGTCAAGACGGCGGGCGAAATAATCATGCCGGTTTTCGCGGGCGACGATAACGCTTATGAAATTGTTTACGACCTGCCCGAAAGTTTGACCGCGCCGATAACGAGCGGCGAGACAATCGGGAAAATTCGTGTGGTTTTGCCCGACGGACGCGAGGCGGCTTCGGTTGACGTTGTTACGACGGTTGACGTTGAGCAAAAATCTTTCTTCAGACTGATTTTGAACAAGATAAAAAGTTTCTTCGCGTAAAAAATTTTGGGAGGTTTTAACATGAGCGAAAGAATTATGTTGGCAGATGAATTGCACAGAAAAGGTTACAGTTGTTCGCAAGCGGTGGCGGTTGCCTGCGCGGATTTGGTTGACGTGCCGAAGGAAATTTTATTCGCGGCGACGGAAGGTTTCGGCTTCGGCATGGGAACAATGGACGGAACTTGCGGCGCGTTGACGGGCGGCTTGCTTATCGCGGGCTTGAAAAACAGTTCGGGCAATTTGGATTCGCCGAAGTCGAAGGCGGCGACGATGAAAATTTCAAAGACAATGCTGAACAATTTCCGAGAAAAAACGGGCGCGATAATTTGTCGGGAGATTAAGGGCGTCGATACGGGTAAAATGCTTTGTTCCTGCCCGAATTGCATTAAACACGGCGTCGAAGTCGTGGAGGAGCAACTGATTAAATGAAAAAATTTTTAGCCGCGCTGATTTTTTTTCTGACGTTGACAAACTCGGCGGCGGCAAATGAAGAGCTCGACGCGGCGGAGATAAGATTGGCTTGCGCAATTTGTTCAATGGGAGCTTACAGCGACGACGAAAGTTATTTGATGCGCTCAATGTTGACTTCTCGCGGCTGGCAGATTGAAAAAATTTCGCAGAAAAATAATCTTGCCGACGCCAAAGCTTATCTGGTGAGTCGGGGCGACGTAAAAATTTTGACGATAGCGGGCACCGAAAGCCTTAAGGATGTCGAAGTTGATTTTCGCGTCGGAAGAGTTTCTTTGAATAAAAATTCCGCGCCGCTTCCTGCCGACGAAAAAAATTCGGGCGATAAAATTTTTGTTCACAGAGGTTTTCGCGATTATGCCGACGTAGTTTTGAGTGACGGGCTCGCCGAACGTTTAAAAACTTCTCTTGAAAAAAATCCCCGCGAAACTCTTTACCTGACGGGACATAGTATGGGCGGCTCTGTCGCAACGATAGCGGCTCTTCGTCTGACGGAAGCAGGCATTTCAAAAAATCAGCTTAAGGTTATAACTTTCGGGGCACCGGCGGTCGGCAGTCATGCGCTTGCGAGAAATTATGCGGAGAAAATCGATTTGACTCGTGCCGTCATGAAGGGCGACGTTTTGAAAAAATCTCTGCGCGTTTTGGGCTATGTTCAATTCGGAAAAATTTTGGAGTATCGCCAGAGCGTCACGTCCGATCATTTTGAACACAAAATGGCAGTTTATCTTGATTGTGCAATTCGCGATTATTACAATGCGGGCGGCACTTTCAAGCAGGAGACGCAAGAAAAAATTTCCGCGTCGATTTACGCCGCGCCGATTTTGCTCGTCAAGGACAGTTTTCACAAGTCGGATAAGGAATTGATTTTGAACGCGCTTAACGACAGCTTGACGAATCATTTCAGCAATTTGATTTTGTCGAGCACAAAGATTGTCGAGATTAAGGAGAAAAAAATTCTTGAGGACGATTTTGATGAATATGTTGACGCCGCAAAAAATTTAGGTTGCGAATATGTTTTGATTCGCGTCCTTCAGGCAAAAAAAATTCGCGACGCGCCTTTAGGTGACAGGCAAGTCACGTTGGAAGAAATTATTTTGGACAAAAACGGTTTCCCGCTGTCAATGCAAACTTCGGGCTCTTCGACGGAGAACTTGACGATTTTTGAAGCCGCACTTGCCGCCCAAGAAAATTTGAACGAACGCCTTAAAAATTTTTTTAGGAACTAGGAACTAGGAACTAGGAATTAGGAACTAGGGAAAAACAGCGGTGAAAGAAGACACGGGCGCACATGGACGTGCGCCCGCCCGCAACAGAAACAGGATGTTTCTATTGCGGGGCTACGCCCCTGCGAGGCGAGTTTCTTTTGCAACTTTTCTTTGCTCGGTCAAAGAAAAGTTGATCCTATACACAAAAATTAATTTAAAACTCAATCAAAGTTTCAAGCCGAGATGGTTTTGCGAGCCCACTTTAGGAAAAAGGGGGACATCTAACTTCCAGCTCTTTGGAGACATCCTGCAAAGGAATTTTTTCCTGCGCGGAAGTCTCCAAATTTTTTATCGTGACGGTCGAAGTCGCAACTTCGTCTTCGCCGATAATCAAGGCAAATTTTGCGCCCGACTTAGCCGCCGCCTTCATCTGCGCCTTCATACTTTTTTTGCCGAAGTCCATAGTCACGGAGATATTTTTCCGCCGCAAATCGGTTAAAAGTTTGAAAGAATAAATTTCAGCCGCCGTTCCCGCCGCAACGATAAACGCGGCGATTTTTTTATTTTGTTCGGGCAAAATTTTTTGAAGTTCAAGCGCAAGCAAAATTCTCTCCAAACCCGCCGCAAAGCCGACAGCCGGAGTATCTTCGCCGCCAATTTCTTTTATCAAGCCGTCGTAACGTCCGCCGCCCGCAACCGCCGATTGAGCTCCGAGCGGCGCATATTGAATTTCAAAAGCGGTCTTGGTGTAATAATCAAGCCCGCGCACAAGCCGATTGTCAACTTCAAAGGCAACGCCCGCCGCCGTCAAAAATTTTTTCAGCGCAGAAAAATGTTCGCGGCAATCGTCACACAAACAAGTTTCAATCTTCGGCGCATCGTCCATGAAATCTTTCAAGCCGTCAATTTTGCAATCAAGAATTCTAAGCGGATTTTTTTCCAGCCGCCGCCGACAATCGCCGCAAAGTTCATCCGCCTCTTCCGTAAAATATTCCGTGAGTTTTCGCCTGAAAATCGGACGACATGCGGGACATCCCACCGTGTTAATTTTCAACTTCAAATCGTCAAGCCCCAAGCTTTTTAAAAACTCCCAAGCCAACAAAATTATTTCGGCGTCAACGGCAGGATTTTTTTCGCCCAAAGCCTCCACTCCGAATTGGTGAAACTCCCGCAAGCGTCCCGCCTGCGGTCTGTCGTAACGAAACATAGAGCCGATATAAAAAAGTTTCACGAGCCCCGCATTGGCATAAAGTTTATTCTGCAGATAAGCCCGTACAACCGACGCCGTGTTTTCGGGGCGCAAAGTTATCGAGCGGTCGCCTCTGTCCGTGAAAGTGTACATTTCCTTATCGACAACGTCCGTGCCCTCGCCTATTCCGCGCAGAAAAAGTTCCGTGTGTTCAAAAGTCGGCGTGCGAATTTCTTCGTAGCCGTAAACTTTGCACAGCTCCCGAATTTTATTTTCAAGCCGAAGCCAACTTTCAATTTGACTCGGCAAAATATCTTTGGTGCCTCTCGGCGCATTCGTCAGCAAAATTTCTACCTCCTTAAATTTTTAAATCGGCGACAGAAAACAAAGCCGCACTCCCCGAAATTTTAACGCGCTCGCCCAAAACTTCACAATGTAAAATTCCGCCGCGAGCAGACGCTTGCCGCGCAATAATTTTTTTCTTGCCGAGCCGAGCCGCCCAATACGGCGCGATAAGACAATGCGTCGAGCCCGTCACGGGGTCTTCGGGCACTTTGACTTTCGGCGCGAAGACTCTTGACGCGCAGTCAAAATTTTTATCGGCGGCAGTCACGGCTTGCGTCAATCCGTCCAATTTTTTCAGCGCGTCCAAGTTCGGCGAAAGTTTTTCCACAGCCTCCGCCGACTCCAAAACCATCAATAAATCTCTGCCGAGATAAGCCTCCAAAACTTTTGCGCCGATTGCCTCCGACATCTCCCGCGTTACGAGAATTTTTTTCGGCACATACGCGGGAAAATCCATCTCAAAAAGATTTTCCTTGCGCTCAACGAAAAATTTTCCGCTCAATGTTTCGAATTCAATTCGGCGCGAATTTTTTTCATAAAAATTGAAAAGCACAAATGCCGTCGCCAACGTCGCGTGTCCGCAAAAATTTATCTCGGCGGCGGGCGTGAACCATCTAAGCCGATAAAAATTTCCTTCCTTGACTGCAAACGCCGTCTCCGACAAATTATTTTCCATTGCAATATTGCGCATCAATTCTTCAGACGGAAAACTTTCCATGATGCAAACACCCGCAGGATTCCCGCCGAAAATTTTTTCCGTAAATGCATCAACGATAAATTGTTTCATTGTTTCTCCCTGCCCAAAATTCTTTTGAACGCCTCAAAGTTTTGCAACTCGTTCGAGCGACAATAAATCGCGAAGACAATTTCTTTGAAGTGCCCCGCAAATTCGGGCAAAACTTTTTTGTAAGCCTGCGCGACGACTTCGGGATTATTTTTGAACGCGCCGCAACCGAAAGCTCCCGTCACAAAAATTTCCGCGCCTTGATAAGCCGCAACCGTGAACATGTGCCGAATTCTTTTCTCCTGCAAAGCAAAAAGTTCTTCGTCGCTTATCGCGAACTTGCGTAAATTCGGCGCGGCAACAGTTATCACGTCAACCAAATCCCATTTGTCACGCGGCAACCGTGCGGGTCTGTCGACATCACTTTTGCAAATAATTATTTCGGGCGAATAAATGCAGGCGTCATCATAAAGAGGATCGTTGCGCTCGCGATTGACTTTGTAATAACTTTTCCAATTCTCTTCGGTGTTGAGCACGGGATAAAGCGTCGAACAACGACAAAGAGCTTCTTCCTGCGCCCGCGCCCCGTATAAAACTCCGCCGCCCGGATTTGTCGCCGAAGCAAAATTATGAACCGCAATTCTCAACTCCAAATGTTTTTTCTGCATTGAAATTGCCGCGTCAAAAGTTCTGCGCTTAACGACCGTCACAATGGTTTTCTTAAATTTTTTTTCGGGCAACGGAGGATAATTTTCCGCGCCGTAAAAACTCGTGCTCTTAATCGATTCCGAAATTGCACGTTTCAAATTTTCATCGGTTGTATAAAAATCTGCCGTGTCGCGAAAAATTTCAATCATCTCTTCTGTCGTCACAAATGCCATTTTTCAATCTCCTTCTTCTTCCGTCTTGACGGGTTGATAAATTTCCGACAAAATTTTTTCGCGTCGCGCAATGTATTTTTCAAAGTCGCGCAGATAAGTCGTTAAATCTTTGGCATTGAACGCCGTTTGAATTCTTTTGTTAATCGAATCGGGAACTTTTGTCGACGCCGCCCCGCCCACTCCCAAAATCGTTTGACGCTCGCCCATCATTTGAACGTTATAAATTCCTTCCGCGCCGCGTCTGCACCAACCGACATTTTCAATCTGCCCGCCCGAATATCCTTGACGATAAAGATAATACGGCAGAAATTTTTTCCCGCGCAGAATTTTTTCCGCAAAATTTTCCATCTCGCGAACTTCTTTATCACTCGGCAAATTAAAATCTTCAAGGCGATTTATCTCGTCGGAAATTCGCATCTGCAACTTCGAGCCGCGTTTTATCGCCAATGCGTGCAAAGTTATATCATCGGGCTCAAGCGCGATAACTTTTTCCAAACTGTCCTTAAAATCGTCAAGCTTTTCGCCCGGCAAGCCCAAAATCAAATCGGTATTTATTTTCCAATCGCCCGCCGCCCGCAATTCTTTAAAGGCGCGAATAAAATCTTCGACGGAATGTTTTCGCCCGATAAAATCAAGCGTGCGTTGTTGCATTGTCTGCGGATTGACGCTGACTCTTGTCACGTCGAAATTTTTCATGACGGAAATTTTTTCTGAAGTTATCGTATCGGGACGCCCGCCCTCAACCGTGAATTCTTCGACGCCCGCGCCGTAAAAATTTTTATGAACGGTTTCAAGCATTTCTGCAAAAAATTTTTCGGGCAACGCGGTAGGAGTGCCGCCGCCGATATAAATCGTCTGAACTTTCAAGCCGTAAATTTTAATCGAAGTTGCCGCCGATTCAATGTCGCGAGTCAAAACATTCATGAACTCGGCAATTTTTTCTTCGGCGGGCAAAACGTGCGCGGGAAATGAACAGTAAAGGCAACGTGTTTTGCAAAAGGGAATGCCGACATAAACGCCGCAAGTTTTTTCGTCCGAAGAATCCAGAATCGGGAGCTGGCGAATTGAAACTTCCGTTAAAAGTTCCGCCTTGTCGCGAGCGGTAAGATAATCGGAACAAATGCGGCGGGAAATTTTATCGCGGTCAATGACGCCGTGACTTGTGACGCCGTAACCTTCGCCGAGCCATCGTTGAATAATTTTCGTGGGACGCACGCCGTGAAGAATTCCATACGGCACAGGCTCCAACCCGAAATTTTCGGCAAGGAGCAGGTACAAATTTTTTTTCACAAGGCGATTTACTTCCGAGCCGAATCTTTCTTCGGGACGGGCGAACGAACTTTTTTTGAAAACCATATCAAAGCCGTTAAAAGAAATTTTTATTCGCGTGATAACTCTTTTGCCGATAACTTCATTAAAAATTTCCAAGCCGTCGAAGTCCCCCGCGTTTTCTTTGTCAATTTCAATCTTTAACGAACGGAGAACTTCGCCGACAATTTTTGAAAAATCTCCGTCGCCGAGAAGTCGGAGAGTTTTTATTTTGATACTCAAAAATTCTCAATCCTCCTTGCCGCGACAGTCACTGCAATAGCCGAAAAATTTTACTTCGTGATTGAGAATTTGAAAGCCCGATTTTTTTGCAACGTCCGCTTCCAGCTCGTCAAGCAAATCTTCTTCAAACTCGATAACTTTTTTGCACTTGAGACAAATCAAATGATGATGATGATGAATTTTCGGGTCGGAAGTATTGAGTTCGTAGCGGGCGCAACCGTCTCCGAATTCCATTTTGATGAGAATTCCGAGTTCGCTCAACAAATCCAAAGAGCGATAAACCGTTGCCAAGCCGATTTCCGATTTTTTTTCGCGAAGAATTCCGTAAACGTCCTCCGCGCTCATGTGGTGATAATCCGAGTGATCAACAAAAATTTGAAGAATCTCCTTGCGTTGCGGAGTCATTTTGTAACCGCGCTCCGTCAATTTCCCGCGCAGGTCTTCCGTGCCGAACAGCTGATGATTTTCGCTCATGTTAAAGCCTCCTTCTTTTGAAGCGATTATATCAGTTATCTGCAAAAAGCACAAAAAAATATCGCCTGATAATCCGACAAAAGAAAATTTCCTGAGATTTATTCAAAAATTCTTTCAAAAAGAGCTTGACAAATCGGCTTGGGGGGGGGGTATACTAAAAGGGAATTTTTTTAATGTAAGCAAGAAATTTTTTGGGAGGAATGTTTATGGGCAGAAAATTTACCATTCTCGGCGAGCAACATTCGGGCAAGACTTGCTATCTGATGGCACTTTTTAGAGCAATGGCAGGTAACGGTATTGAAGGCTATACCATAACAACTCAAGAAGTCTCCGACCATAACAAGCTTCTGATCGGGTGTGAAAATTTGATAAACAGGAGTCTTCCGCAAGACGAGCGTTTTCCGACTGCTTCACTCGTACCTGAGCCTTATCATTTTAATCTGTGTTTTAAACATGAAAACATCATGCCCTTTGATTGGCTGGATTATCCGGGCGGATATTTGCTGAAAAAAGCTGATATAACAGAGGAAAAATACAACGAGTTTACAAAAAATATTCAAGAATCCAGCACGCTGTTTATTTGCGTCGATGGAGAACTTTTGAGCGGTGAAAACGATACCATTGAGGATAAAATTGACAAGCTTTTTCCGCTCAGCACAAAAGTCAATGTGTACTTCAACGCATACATCAGCTCAGGCAAAAAAATGCCGCCCGTCGCTTTTATTGTCACCAAATACGACCTGTGCAGTAAAGCCAAGATAACAGATGATCAGGGCAATGAAAGAGCCATGACGAAAGATGATCTTAAGAAAATCCTTTCCGAATCTTTCACCGCATTTTTTACATCTTCCTCAAATAAGGTCGGTATAATTCCCGTAACGCTTGGAAAAAAAATTTCTGACAACAACTATCAAGGCAGATTTGCTCCGCAAGATGTTCATCTGCCGATTTTCATGGGGATTTATTTTGCACTGCGTGATCAAATCAAAGCCGACCGTGACAATGCCGACAAAATTCACGACAAAGAAAGTGATACGGATTTTCTCAGGCGCAAAATAGTAGAGGCACAACGCGAACTGCTCAACTTGCAGAACGAAATCGCAAGCATGAGAAAACGCAAATTGAAAGAGGAAGACAAATTCTTTTTGTTTAGAGACGACGCTCTTATTGCATCTTTGAGAACAAAAATAGCAGTGGCTGAACGAGAGGTCGAACGTTTGGAAGACAAAATCGATGAAATGCAAAGAAAAATTCGGGCTAATGGAGCGGAAATCGAGCAGACAAAAAAGCTTATAAGCAGTGCAAGACCGAGCGGTGTAAACTTCGCCAAGTACTTGGATGAGATAGAGTGGTTCTCTCAGGGCAAGTGGCAAGACGGCTTTGGAGGTTTAATAGAATGAAAATCGAACCGTTAATTTTCAGTCGAACAGAGGCTTGCGAATATTTTTTTGCCGTTCGTCCCGATGATTTTAAATCAAACAACGTCTTTGCTTCTCGTGCAAGGGAAGAAATTACATCTCTTGTAAATGAAGTTCAATATAAAAACGACAGAAAGTTTCTTGTCCTTTCAGAAAACGGACTTTGCATTGCAGGTATCGCCTGTATAATGAAAACTTTTATTGAAGGCGGCGGACTTACTCCCGATGAAAAAGCCGATGCAAAAACTTATAAAACCGTTGACAAAGGCAGCAGACGATACGGAGTTTTTTTGGGTTACGTTTTCAAAGACGTTGCGGGCGAGATACCGTTAATGACAGATTCGGACTTGTGGCAGATGTTCAAAGAAAATCTTGAAGAAATATGGAACGACAAATCTGCCAAAGAGCGGAAGGGCAAATACTTCGAATGTAAAAGCAAACTCGCGCCCGTCGAAGAAATTGAATCAAAGACTTACTGCGGCATTACGCTTTATGATGACTCAAAAGTTTCCGATAAGGCACTGTTCGAAAAATATCTGGCACTCGCGCAAAAAGAAAATGTCGCCTTTCGTTCCGGCGCAGACAACGTTGACTTGCTGAAAGATAAAATTTTTACGGCGGTATCAACCTCCACACAGATCATCGAAATTTTAAAAACAAGACACGATAAAGAACAAAACCTAATCCGACAGAAACAGGAACAGTCCAAACAAGAAAAAACTCAAAAGGAACTTGTTGCCGAGCAAAATAATGATATAAATTCGGCGGGAACAAGTGCCGAGCAAAAAAAAAATTTGTGCAACGGAACAAACCTCGCAGAAGAAGAACACGGGGAAGATACTTGCGGTTGTCTTTATAATAATGACGTTTTTCCTAATGGCAATGTTGATGGTTTATCTCATAATCAACCGCACGGAAAATCAGAGGAATTTACAAAGCTTCTCGACACACTCAGAAAAATCGCCGAATATATCAACGACCTTTACAACGAAAATTTATTTATCTTTAGAAACAAAATTAAACAAAAGAAACCACTTTGGAAATACTGTGGTGATATTGTCGAAACCTGCCAAAAATTGGAGGAGTATGTAATGGCTGCCAGCGCGTTTGACAAATACTATAAACAAGAACCGAATCTTCTCAATCCGACTTTGCAAATGCTTTACGATTGCGAAAAACATTACATGCAACTCGTCAGGGATTTTGAACACGAGATAAATTTTATCGCCGCTTTGCACAAGGCGCACAGACAAGAGGTTACGAATTTTTACAATAAAGATTTGCCGGCTATAACCGAAAAATTAAAAGCGACTCCAATTTCGGAAGAAGTTCAACAGGAGTGGATTAAAGGCTTGGGCGAACACATGCAGAGAAGTTTTGATGTGAGTCAAAAATTTATCGACGATCTGACGACCAAAACGACAGAAGAGTTTAACAGTGCGATTAAGGAAAAAGTTTTTGGGGGCAGTGTTTGATGGAGAATAACAGAGAAAAATTCGCGCTCAGAAATTTTATCGGCATAATGAAGAGTTGTCGCCGTCAGCTCGTTGAAGATGTCTTTTGTAACGATTACGATCTTTATAATTTTTTGTGTGAGGATAAAAAACATGTCAGAATCCTTTACAGACAACTTTATGAACTCAAATGGCTGGAGTTGCATTGGAAAAAATGTGAACTTCTTATTGACGAAAAAAATCTTCCTCTTGCAACACGGCGCGAAATTTTGAAAATTTTTCTGCGTCGGTATTCGGATTTTGTGGCGGGTTGGGATTATAAACCGACAGACGCCGTCCTTTTTAAAGCAAACATTGAATCACTCAACACCTTGATTATAACGGAAAAACAATGGACAGAACAGCTTAATCAATTAAAAACTTCATTCTTGCTTGAAACGAAAGCGTTGGATAAACTGATTGAGGAGGCGAAATAATGAATGCAGATTTTGTAAAATCTTTTGGCGAATTTATACGGTGTCCGTTCGATTTTGTCGGTAAGCAAGTGGAGCATTATCAGCAAAGAAAAAATGCGGCGCAAGCGCAACAAATTCGTCAGGAGGAAACGCGTTTTAATCAAATGTTGGAACAAGAACGACAAAAATTTAACGCCGAATTGGATGACTTCATAGCTCGAAAAGAAATTGAACGCAGTTCTTTAATCGCACAATCAATCGCCAATTATCAAAAGACAATGGCGGAGTGCACTGTATCTATCGGTAAAAGTCTTGGCGAAATGCATGTTGAACTGCTCGAAAATGCTACGAATTTGGTAAGGAAAAAACAAGACGAACTTAAAGCATTGCAGGACGAGGCGATAGATAAGGCGATTGTTCAGCTTGAAAAAATCAGTACAACGAAAAGCGATTCGGGACGAAAAATGTTGGAAAGCAAAGTTGAGAAAATTTTGGACGGTATTATTGAACGCTCCAATGAATTCATGAAAACAATCGACAAAGAATTTTCCGAGATGATGAAAAGCATTCATAAAACCACAGACACGGCGATGATTAACGCGCAACAATATATTTCACCAACGTTCGCAAAAAATTCAATTCAAATTCAAGGCGGCGAAACAAAATTGATTGAATCAAAATGAGATTCGGGGGAGCAGAAAAATCTGCTCCCTGTTTTTTATTTGACTTAGAGTTTGATTTATGATTTATTTTAGCGGCTGAGGTGAACGTTATGACAGAAAAAATTTTGCTTGAACTTCTGCGCGATTATAAATCGGAAAAAATTTCTGAGGAAAAAATTCTTGCCGAGCTAAAAAATTTTTCATTGGCGACGGAGAGTTTCGGTTTTGCGACGATTGATCACGGGCGCGAGCTCCGTCAAGGTTTTCCTGAAGTTATTTATTCGCCGGGCAAAACGAAGGAGCAACTCAAAATTATTTTTAAAAATCTTTACGAACGGAGCATGGGAAATTTGATAGCGAGTCGGGCGAGCCGCGAGCAATTTGAATTTTTGCACGAAGAAATTCCTGCGGCAGTTTTTAACGAGACGGCGCGAATGATTTACGTTGACAGAGATAAAAATTTGCAACGCGACGAGTCGAAAAAAATTTTAATCGTGACGGCGGGCACGAGTGATGTTCCCGTTGCGGAAGAAGCGCGGCTTACGGCTTATCTCTGGGGAAATTTTGTTGAAACTTGTTACGATTGCGGGGTTGCGGGGATTCACAGATTGTTTGCGCACATGGACAAAATTATTTCGGCGAACGTGATAATCGTTGTGGCGGGCATGGAAGGAGCTTTGGCGAGTGTGGTCGGCGGGCTGACGAATCGTCCCGTTATCGCGGTTCCGACAAGCGTAGGTTACGGCGCGTCGTTCAACGGGCTGGCGGCTCTTTTGGCAATGCTGAATTCCTGCGCGGCGGGTGTCAGCGTCGTCAATATCGATAACGGATTCGGCGCGGGTGTTTTGGCGGCAAAAATTAATCGCGTGAAATAAAAAAATCCCGCCGAGCTTTTCGACGGGTTTTAAAATTTTTTTCGTTGATTCTGCGCAGATTATCTCTTGACGAGATTAGAACCTTTGATTTTGTAATTTATTCCGTTGACATTGAAACGAGTTGCAGAGAAATTTTTGATTGTAATTGCATCGGCGGTATCGTCGACAGCGAAAGCCAGCGTTTTTGCCGAAGAATTGTAAGAGGCGGAAAACGCGCCTGTGATTAAAAGCATGTCGTTATTTGTGAAACCGCTGATGACATCTTTTCCGTCGCCGCTCTCGTAAATGAAAGTGTCATCACCGTCGCCGCCAAACAGCGTATCATTGCCTTTGCCGCCCCAAAGCGTATCGTCGCCGTCTTGTCCGTAAAGTTTATCCGCGCCTGCGTTGCCTACAAGATAATCATCTCCGTCTTTGCCGTAAATTGTATCCTTGCCGCTTCCGCCGAAAATAGAATTGTCTTGGGCATTACCCACAATCCTGATTGCTTTCGTGCGCACTGTGGCATCGGCTGCTTCGCGCCATGCGGCGGACAGCGTCACTTTCGCCGCCGTGGAATTGGTGATTAAAAATGCTCCGCCCAAAATCGTCCGCTCGTTGCCGTTCTTATCTACAAAGGTTATCTCTTCGCTCTTGCCGTTCTTGACGGTCAAAGTATAAGAACCGATTTTGAAAGTGGCATTGGAGCCTTTGACGGAAGAAGAAGTGATTGAGGCGTTCAAAGAAATTTTATCGTTGTCAACGTCGTAATCAGTGATGATGTCATTTCCGGAAGTGTAGATGAAAATATCTTCTCCTTCGCCGCCTGTCAAGCTGTCATTTCCTTTTCCGCCCGACAAAGTGTCATTGCCGTCGCCGCCCTTCAAAGAATCGTTGCCCGCGTTGCCGATAAGTTCATCTGCGCCTTCGCCGCCCGATAAGGTATCGGCACCTGCGCCGCCTTGAATCGAGTTATCAAGATCATTGCCGAAAATCTTAATCTTATTTTTGCGAGAAGAAGCATCAGCCGCGATAACTTCCGTGCCCAAAGTCAAGGGAGAAGAATCGGTATCTGTTATAACTTGAAGTGTCGAGCCTTTTTCTTTACCTAAAATGTTGACGGTTGAAAGATTTGCCGCACCGCTTAAAGTTATTTTGCTTGTGCCGACAGTCAAAATCCAATCGCTGTTATCAATTTCTTTGGAATAAGTGTCGGTGGCTGTACCGTTGCCGATTTGAAGTGTTGAAGTTGCATTGAGACCTTGAATCAAATCGTTGCCCGAAGTGTATTGAATCAGATCGTTCGCGGCATCTGAACCGAGAGTAATTGTATCATTACCTGCGCCCGCGTTGATTGTGACATTGTCGGAATCGTTTGTAATGCTGTCGTTTCCATTTCCACCGTCGAGTAACGAATTTTCACCTTGAGTATCATCAATGAGCTCGCCATTGTTGTAGCCCTTTTTGTAATTTCTTAGTGTATCGTTGCCGTCGCCGCCGATTAAAGTAGCGTTATCACCTCGACTGTAGATATAATCATTGTCTGCTCCGCCGTCTGCCAAAATATTTTTTGTGCCGCTGTTTACCTGCAATGTATCTTTGCCTTTGTCGCCAAGCAGTGTGGAATTATCGCCCTTGCTGAAAAGATAATCTTTGCCGTCGCCGCCGTTAACGGTTGAGTTTGAAGCGTAATTGCGAATGGAATCATTATCTGCGCCGCCGTCAATGAAAGAATCAGCCGCATAATTTTCAATCGTATCTGCGCCCGTTCCGCCGTAGATTTTGGAGAAATCAGCCCAAGCGGCATTTGTAATGTAATCATTATCTGCGCCGCCGTCGATATAGGCATAAGCTCCCGCAACAGAAAAAGCGGCACCGTCTCTGGTGTTGGTAATTGTATCATTTCCTGCTCCGCCATAAATTGTGGCATTGGAGCCTCTGTTTTCAATGGAATCGTTGCCTGCTCCGCCTTCAATCGAAACATTTTTACCTAAACCTTCTCCAACAAGCGAATTGTTACTGTAAGCTTTTGAAAGATTTATAATCGTATCATCGTCGTTGCCGCCCAAAAGTGTGGAGTTATCGGCAAAACTGAAAATGAAATCGTTATCTTCTCCGCCGTCTGCCAAAACGCTGTTTGTTCCACTATTATTCCAAAGTGTATCATTTCCCTTGCCGCCGAGCATTGTAATATTTTTTCCCCAGTTACTGACAGAATCATTTCCTTCGCCGAGATTGATGTTGACTTCGGAGCCGGAGCCGTTGTAGACGGTATCATCGCCGTTGCCGCCGTCGATTGTAGCTTTTGCGTGATTCCAGAAATAATCATTGCCTTCGCCGCCGTTAAGACTTGCCTCAACGCCCCATTCCGAATTTCCGAGCGTATCGTCTCCATCTCCACCGTCGAGTGTAACATACTTGCTGTGATTCTCGACGGAGTCCTTTCCGTCGCCCGCTTGAATAAAAGCGTATCTGCCATGAAAGGAAGATGTTACAGTCGGATTGTCCCCAAAGTTGATAATTGTATCGTAACTGCCGCGAGCTTGAATCGTGACGTAGTTTGCATGGTTTTGAATGCTGTCGGCAAATCCCGTGCCTGTGATAAGCGTAGAATTGGTGTAATTGCTGAGTGTGACGCCTTCGGTTATGCTTTCGATATTAATTGTCTCCAAAGTCGCCGCGCCTTCCAAAGTTATCACGTTGCTTCCGACGGTTACAAAAACATCGTTATCGCCGGCTTGCGTTGCGACAGTACCTTCAACGCGCAAAGTATTTGTATCCTTGAAACCTTGAATTAAATCGTTGCCGTCTCCTTCGTGATAGAGGAAAAGGACATTTGCGGCTTTGTTGTCGATTGTGTCATCTCCTTTGCCGCCTATGATTGTATTTCCGTTGCCGCCCGCGAAGTTGGTAATTTTGTCGTTATCTGCGCCGCCGTCAATCAAACTTCCGCGCCCGTAAGCGGTAATGGTATCGTTGCCGTCGCCTGCAGATGTTGTGACAGAAACGATATAACTCATGACGGAATCATTTCCTGCACCCGTGTTTATCGTGCTGTTGGAGCCGTAACTTACAACTCGTTCGTCACCCGCGCCGCCGTCAATCGAAACATTTTTTCCCATGTTGTAAATGTAATCGTCGCCGTCCCCCGCAACAATCACGGCACTTGCTCCGCTGTTTGTAACTTTGTCGTCGCCGCCGAGTGCCAAAATCGTTGCGCCCTCAAGGCTGTTATTGAAACTTTCCGCTTCGTCAGTGCCCGTGATAAGATTGACGGGAGCCGCACTTTTAACAGCTGCCATATTTTTTCATCTCCTTACGAAAAAATTTTTTCCCGAACTTCCCACAAAAATTTTCATAACGAGTTGAAGATAATCACTTCCCTCCTTCAAACACAAAAAAACAATAATCACATTATCAAGATAACGGATCACGATCAACACGTCAAGATTTTGGAAAATTTTTATCTGATTTTAATCTAATGCGAAGCTTAAATAAAAATCTTCGCTTTGAACGATGAAAAAAATTCCTAATTCCTAATTCCTAATTGTGAAAAGGCTTGCAATATTAATCGGCGTGTGTTAGCTTAAGCGTTGCAAAGGAGGACTGTTAATGGAACAAAAAACATTAATGGAACAAAAAATAAAAGACCTGCGCGGACGGGCGGGCGACGCGATAAAAAATTCGGCGTCGACATTAAAAGAGCTTGATGAAGTTCGCGTAAAATTTTTGGGCAAGAAAGGAGAACTTACCGGCATTCTGCGCGGCATGAGTCAACTTTCGGAGGAAGAACGTCCGCAAATCGGCAAAATCGTCAACGAAGCGCGGGCAGAAATTGAACAGCTTCTTTCGGAAAAAAATTCCGAGCTCAAGGCGATTGAACTTCAGAAAAAGTTGGAGTCAGAAAAAATCGACGTGACTTTACCCGGGCGAAAAGTTCACGTGGGACATCTTCACCCGTTGACTTTGACGCTAAACCGCGTTAAAGAAATTTTCGTCAGCATGGGTTACACGGTCGAGGAAGGTCCCGAAGTCGAAACCGATTATTACAATTTCGAGGCTCTCAATCTGCCGAAAGATCATCCCGCCCGCGACATGCAAGATTCTTTTTACATTACCGAAGAAATTTTGCTCCGAACTCAAACTTCGCCCGTTCAAGCGCGGACGATGGAGCGGCACAAAAATAACGAGCCGATAAGAATGATCGCGCCCGGCAGAGTTTATCGCCGCGACGATTACGACGCCTCCCATTCGCCGATGTTCACGCAAGTTGAAGGGCTTGTTATCGACAAGGGAATTTCTTTCGCCGATTTGAAAGGAACTTTGGAAGACTTCAGCAAAAAAATTTTCGGGGAGAAAACCAAAATTCGTTTGCGTCCGAGTTTCTTTCCGTTCACCGAGCCGAGCGCGGAAGTCGATGTCTCCTGCGTCATGTGTCACGGCGAAGGTTGCAAAGTTTGTCAAGGCACGGGCTGGCTTGAAATTTTGGGCGCGGGCATGGTTCATCCCGACGTTTTGAAAATGAGCGGCTACGATCCCGAAAAAGTCAGCGGCTTTGCTTTCGGCATGGGCATTGAACGAATTGCAATGCTTTCCTACGGGCTTGACGATATGCGCTTGCTTTACGATAACGACGTAAGATTTCTTAAGCAATTTTGAGGCGGTGATTTTGTGCAAGTTTCTGTCAAATGGTTGAAGGATTACATTGACATAGATTTAACGGCGGACGAGTTGGCGGAGAAATTTACGCTTGCGGGAATTCCCGTCGAAAACGTTATTAAGGCGGGCGAAGGGCTCGAAAAAGTTGTAACGGGCAGGATTGAAGAATTGAAAGTTCATCCCGACAGCGATCATCTTTTGATTTGTCAAATGAATGTCGGCGAAGAAAATCTTTTGCAGATTGTCACGGGCGCGCCGAACGTCAAGGAAGGACAAATTGTGCCCGTCGCTTTAATCGGCGCAAATTTACCTTGCGGCAAAAAAATTTCCAAAGGCAAAATGCGCGGCGTCGTTTCAAACGGAATGCTTTGCTCGGCGGACGAATTGAATCTTGAGATTGAAAATTTGCCCGAAGAACAAAAGGTTGGCATTTATATTTTGCCCGAAAATACTCCCGTAGGAGTTCCTGCCGCCGAAGTTTTGGGGCTTGACGATGATATTTTGGAGTTTGAACTCACGGCGAATCGCGGCGATTGTTTCAGTGTGATTGGTTTGGTTCGCGAGTTGGCTGTCCTTACAAAAAAATCTGCGCGGTTCCCGGAAATTATGGTTGACGAAGACGACGCAAGCGAGGCTTCGGCTCTTGTCAAAATCGGAATTGATGCGCCGGATTTATGCTCCAGATTTTCTGCGCGGGTTTTGACGGACGTAAAACTTGCTCCTTCGCCCGAATGGATGGTTAAGCGTTTGGAAGGCGCGGGAATGCGGGCGATTAACAACGTTGTTGACGTGACGAATTTTGTAATGTTGGAAATGGGGCAACCGCTCCACGCTTACGATTTCGACGAAGTTAAAGGGCATGAACTTACTGCGCGGCGTGCCGTCGAATATGAGCCGCTCCATACGCTTGACGATACAAACAGACTTGCGAAGGGCGGCGAACTTGTCATTGCGGACGCGGAAAAGGCGGCGGGGCTCGCGGGGATTATGGGCGGCTTTGAAACCGAGATAACCGAGAAAACCAAAACCGTTATCCTTGAGGCGGCAAGTTTCAATTCGGCGTCGATAAGGCGGACTTCCCGCGCAGTCGGTCTTCATTCGGAGGCTTCGGGCAGATTTGAACGCGGCACAAATGAAAAAGGTACAATCGCCGCTCTCGACCGCGTCGCGCAACTTTTGCAGGAAATGAAGGCTTGCAAAGTTTGCAAAGGCGTCGTTGATGTTTATCCTGCTCCGAAACCCGAAGTCAAAATTAAATTCACAACCGCGCAGATTAATCAAAGGCTCGGCACAAAATTTTCCGACGCAGAAATTATTGACGTGTTGGAGTCGCTCGGCTTTAAGATTGAAAATGTCAAAAAGGTTGAGGAATTTACTGATGAAGTTGTCGACAGAATTTCTTCCGCGACAAAAAATATCGGCAAGGCGGCTCGCGAAATTAAAAAATCGGACGTGGAAGGCTTCATGAAAAATATCGGCTCGACTTTCGGCGGGCTTTTCGGCAAAAAAGATGAGGCTCGCGAAAAAGTTAAAGACAAAGCCAAAGCAAGCGTCGAAGATTTTATCGGAAATATCGGCGCGAAGGTCGGCGACGCGGTTAAGAATGTCGATTTGAAAATTTCTTCGACTTACGAGGCAACCGTTCCCGATTGGCGCAACGATGTCACATTGCCCGAAGATTTATCGGAAGAAGTCGCGAGGATTTTCGGCTTTGATAAAATTCCTTCGACGCTTCCGAAAGGAGATCAGCAAGGACATCAATCCGCCGCGCAGAATTTCATTGACAGGATAAAAGAAATTTTGTCGGGGCTGGGCATGTGCGAGGAACTTTCGTTTGCGTTCACAAGCGAGGCAATGTTTGACAAAATGAAAATCCCTGCCGACAGCGAACTTCGTCGCGCAGTGCCGATTATGAATCCTTTGACGGACGAAGCACCGCTTTTGCGGACGACATTGCTTGCGTCAATTTTCGAGAACGCCGCGAGAAATTTCAGCCGCAAAAATGAAGACGTCCGCTTGTTTGAAGTTGCGCCGGTATTTTTCCCGAAAAATTTACCCGTCACGGAACAGCCGATTGAAAAACAAAAATTGGCGGGACTTTTAATGGGACGCCGCGAGCCGAAAGGTTGGGCGCAAAATCCCGCGCAGATTGATTTTTACGATGCGAAAGGAGTTGTCGAAGAACTTTTGGCGGGCTTGTCGATTGGAAATTATTTCGTGGAGGCGAGCGAACATTACGCCTTGCATCCCGGCAAGACGGCGTTTTTCAAAAAAGGACGGGACGTTTTGGTTACGGTCGGCGAAGTTCATCCTGCCGTTGCCGAAGCTCTGGGCATAAGGAAAAAAATTTATGTCTTTGAAGCGGACGTTGAGACTCTGCAAAAATTCTCCGCGAAAAAATTCAGCTTTGAGAGCTTGCCGAAATATCCTTCAATAAGTCGCGATTTGGCGATTTTGGTTAATCCCGAAGTGGCGGCGGGCGAAGTGGAAAAAGTTATCGCGAAGAACGGCGGGAAATTTTTCAAGGACATTACGCTTTTCGACGTTTACACGGGCGAAAGAATTTCTGCCGACAAAAAATCTTTGGCATTTGCGATTGAATTCAGATCGAACGAGCGAACTCTCAAGGACGAAGAAGCAGACGAAGCATTTAAAAATATCTTGGCGGCGGTTGAAAAGGAATTCGGGGCGACGTTGAGGAGTTGACTTTATGGCGTTGAAGGAAGAAAAACCCGTCGGCGAAATGCGGCGCGTCGAGGTTGAAATTTTCGGGGAAGTTTATCGTCTGCGCACCGAAGATCCGAACGGCTTGGCAAAACTCGTGCGCATGGTTGATTCAACAATGAAATCAATAGCGCAGAACACGAGAACTTTTGCGGGGAGCCGAATTGCTGTTTTGGCGGCATTAAAAATCGCTGAGGATTATGTTCAACTCAAGAAAGATTACGACGAACTTTTACAGCTCCTCGACGAAAACAAGTAAGCAATAAAAATCCCCTTCATGCAAATTGGAGGGGATTTTTTATAAACGAAAGGAAGTCACTTATGAATTTAAATCAGTCGGCTAGAAAATTATTTCCCGCCTTTATTCAAAGCACAGAAAATTTAAAGCCGTGCAGAGTTTTTTTGTCCGCTTCGGATATGAAAACTCGCGCCGTTACCCGTCATGCCGTCGCCGATAATCCCGCTGACGCTTGGAATGCGGCTCTTGAGAAATTGAAAGTCGCCTTCGGTTCCAAAAAACTTTTTATTCTCCGCGCAGATTGGGTTATCGAAACTCAAAGCGTAACTTTTGAAGAATTTATTCGGCGCGTCGAAAAAACTCGCAGAAATTATTTTCGTCACGGCTTGGCACTCGACAATTTTAAAATTGCCTTCACCGAGTCCGAGATTAACGGTAACGCATTACTTTTTAAAGACGGCAAGGAAGGTTCCGGGAACGGAATTTTTCGTCCCGATCGTTTCGAGGAATATTGCAAAATTCGTTTTGACTGCTCCTTTCCTGTTTTGGAGCCGTCAGATTTTGTCGAGATTTTTACGACGGCGGGAGTTTTTATTTCGGAAGAAGAGCCGAAACCTTTACCGATAAATGCGAACGGAATTGCCGCCGGGCACCGCGCAATTTCTCATCTGGATTCGGAAATTATTTTAAATCTTGCCAGAAGCGGCGCGAGATATCTTGCAAGACAAGTTCAGCCTTCGGGCAGATTTATTTACGGGCATTGGCCTTGCTTTGATAAAAATGTTCCGAATTACAACACGTTGCGTCATTTCAGTTCGATTTTTGCGATGCTTGACGTTTATTCGACTTATCGAATGGGAGAAATGAAAATCGGCGGCGCAATTACAAGGGCGATTAAATACGGCGTCAAAAATTTCATCAAATATCGCACGCTCCCCGACGGCACGGAGGCAGCTTATGTTTACGAGCCCGACGCAAATGAAATTAAACTCGGCGCGCTCGGCTTAATGTTGATCATGTTGGTTAAACATGCCGAGCTTATGAAAACAAAAAAATATTATCCGCTGATGGAGTCTGTCGCCCGCGCAATTTTCACCATGCAAAAAACGGACGGAAGTTTTGTCCACGTCCTTAACGCGAACGATTTTTCTGTCAAGGAAGAATTTCGCATTGTCTATTACGACGGCGAGGCGATTTTTGGGTTGATGCGCCTTTATTCGATTAATCATGATGAACTTTTGCTCCAAGCTTCGGAACGGGCTTTTAAAAAATTTATAGACTCGGATCATTGGAAGAATCACGATCATTGGCTTTCGTATTCGGTAAACGAATTGACTTTGTACAAACCCGCCCGCGAATATTTTGAGTTCGGAATAAACAATTTTCTGGGTTTTTTACCGTTCATTTATCACAGAGACACACAATTTCCGACGTTGCTTGAATTGATGATGGCGGCGGATTCAATGTTGGAAAGAATGAAGACGATGCCTGAACTTGCAGATTTATTGGCGAAAGTACCGCTTGAAGATTTTTATTCGGCGTTGGAGGCGCGGGCGAAAAATATGATGAGCGGCTTTTTCTATCCCGAACTCGCAATGTTTTTCAAGAGACCGGAAAGCATTGTCGGAGGATTTTTCATAAGGCATCACGGCTTCAGAGTGAGAATTGATGACGTGGAGCATTTCTTATCGGGCTTTGTTGCCTATCGCCGTTATCTGGCGCGGCGGACACATGAGCCGCAACCGTCCGAGAAACTTTTGAACGGCAAGGCTGAAGGCACGGGCTTATTCAACATTCAAATCGGCAATTAGGAACGAGAAAAAGCAAAGGTTAAAGAAAACAGGCAGACCCTGACTTATAATTTTCCATACCGTTACACTTGGCTTGACTATTCGTGTTCCCAAAAAAAGTTGCAGAGAAAACCGCTTGAATATCCTGTTCAAGCGCGGCGTGTCGGGTTCAATTCATCAACTAAAAAAATCCCTCCAAGTCGGAAGGATTTTTTTATTAAAACGTCTCCAATTTTTCAAAGGCATCAACAATTTCTTGCGGCTCGATTTGCGCAATGCAATGCGGTTCATTTAAATGGCGGCATATTCCGTAGGAAGGCGGCAATTTTGCACACTCACCCAGAGGATGAGCGGGTCTCAAGACGATTGCTTTGGTTTGCCACGGCGGAAAAAGACAAAATTCACTGAAGACAGGCAAGACATTATCCCTGTCGACCGCACTGCGATAAATGGCAAGTACAGGAATTTTAGCCGCCGCCGCAATGTGCAATGTGCCCGTATCATTTCCAAGATAAAAATCCATTTGAGTTATTACCGCTTCAGTCTCGCGTAAGCTTGTCTTATTAACGAGGTTTAAAACTTTTTCGGGCGGCAAATTTTTTTCAAGAAAAGCGGCGTCGGCAATTTCGTTCTTCCCGCCGACAATCACGAAGACCAAATTTTTCTTCGCCAATTTCTTCAATGCGATTAAATATTTTTCAACGGGATATTTTTTTGATTTGGCACTTGCACCTATGCCGAGTACAACTTTTTTGCAGGATGTCGGTAAGTTTTCCAAAAGCTCCTTCGCCTTCCGCAAATCTTCCGCGCCGTAAAAAAGTTCCATTTGAGTTTCTGTGACCTTTAGTCCGACTGCCGTCAACAGATAAAAAAATTTCTCAACCTCCCCAACAACATTGCGCGGCGTTAAAATATTTTTTGTCAAAAGAAAGTTATCCAAGCCTGAAAATTGAGAGATCGAATAATCGAGCCAATTTCCGAAAGAATTGCTTCCGTAGCCGATTCTTTCTCTTGCGCCGCTCAGCCACAGTATCAGCAATGCCAGAAAACTGTCGAAAAACCAACGCGGCGAAAAAGCGATTGAAAATTTCTTTTGCCAAAGATTATCTCGACAAAAGACGGCGACTTTTTCGAGTCCCTCAACAAAATTTCCGTAAACCAAATTTTTATCGAAAGTCAAAACTTCGTTGACGTAGGGACAGAGCTCCGCCATAGGATAAATTTGCGGCATGACAACAAAAGTTATTCGCGCCATTGGGAAATTTTTTCTGACTTCGCGCAAAAATCCCGAAGTCAAAACCATATCGCCGATTGCTTCGAGCCTTACGATTAAGATATTTTCTACGCCTGCAGAATTTTCTTCGCGATAACCCGTTCGCTTGAATTCTTCCTCTGCCCGCATTAAAAAATCTCCGTAAGTTGAAGGATCCGCCTTGCGCATTTTTCGGAAAAATTTGCCGAAGAAAACGTTAAGTTGCTCATGCGGTGGCGGATAAGGGTAGATTGGCATTAAATTTCCTCCTCAAAACTTTTCGGGATAAATCAACTGCGCCATTTGTCGGACGGCTTCGGGATAACGCAAGCCCGGGCTCAATAAAAATAAATCCTGCGGCAAAAAATACAGCCGATTATTTTTTACCGCGCCGATTGCCTGCCACGCCGCATTTGATTTAATCGCCGCCGTCATGTTCGATTTAATTTCGTCAAGGTCGCCCATGCTCGTCACGAAAATTATTTCGGGATTTTGTTCAGCCAAAGTCTCCATGCTGTAGGGCGCGGCGTCGGGATTTTTTTCAAGCGGCGTCATGCCCGACGCAACATTTTCCCAACCGAACATTTTAACAATCGAGCCCGCAATGCTCCCGTCAAGCTGAACACTCAAGCCCTGCGCGGTCGAATGAAGAATTGCAACCCGCAAATTTTCTTTCGGAACTTTATCAACGATATTTTTAATTTCGGCGTCCATTTCTTGAATAATTTTTTCTCCCGCCGCCGCGTCGCCGCTGACTGCCGAGAAAATTTTCAGCCCGCGTTTCACGTCATCATAACTTTTCATCTCGACGACAAGCGCGGGAATTTTATTTTCTTTCAAAACGGGCAAAAGTTTTTCGTTCATGCCCTTGTTGACGATAACCAAATCGGGCGCGCAACTCAACAGCCTCTCGACATCAATTTGATAAACTGCGCCGACGCTCGGAAGATTTTTCGCCCAATCGGGCATTTTGTTTTTTGAATCGGGACGCCCGACAATTTCTCCGCCGACCGCGTGCAACGGCTCCAAAAAACTCGCCGAAGTTACAACTATTCGCGCAGGTTTTTCGTTCAAAATTATTTTTCTGCCCGCGTCATCTTCAATCGTTGCAAAAATTTCTTGCGAGACTTCGACGGGCTCCGAAATTTTTTCTCCGCCGCATCCAGATAAAAAAAATCCCGCGATTAAAATTGTCGTTAAAAATTTCTTTGTCATATTCCCTCCGAAAAATGATTTAAAACGCGGTGAGCAATACTAGCAATGCGCCAGCGTTGCGTACAACCGCGGTTATTTGCTCCGAACTTTTGGACGGCAAAGCGCGACCGCTGTTTGGGCACTTTTCAAAAGTGCCTCCGCGTTAAAATCGTCGAAAGATAATTCAACGGCTCGTCCTTGTGCGCGGCAATGTCCGTGATAATTTTTTCGTCATCAAGCCCGCAACGACTTACCAAAACCGCTTCTTCAATCATGTTGCGCGATTTAAGTTCCTCGACAATTTCGGGGAAATTCTTATAAACTTTCATGAGCACGGTTGAATTTGCGCGGGCAAGAGAATTTTTAATCGCGTCAAGCTCGGCAGTCGCGGGAATTATCGTCAGAATGTCGTTGCCGTAAGCGAGCGGGCGTCCGATTTGCGCGGCTATCGCCAAAAATGCCGGCACTCCAGCTATCGTCACGATTTTTACTCCGCTGTTTTCAAGCAGTTTGAAAATGTAAATGTAAGTGCTGTAAAACATCGGGTCGCCCAAAGTCGCGAAGCCCACATTTTTTCCCCCGCGCAGTTCATTTAAAATTTCCGCCTTGTTCGCCTCGAAAATTTCTGTTTCGTCCGCGAAGTCTTTAACCATCGGAAAAGTTTGATAAATTATTTCGACGCTCGGTTTAAGATAAGGTTGCGCGATTGACAGGGCGACGCTGTCCGATTTTTTTTCGGTCTTCGGTGCGATAAGCACGTCGATTTTTTTCAGCGCGTTAATCGCCTTGACTGTCAAAAGTTCCGGGTCTCCCGGTCCTACGCCTATGCCGTAAAATGTTCCCGCCTTTTCGTTAAATGTCATTTTCATTGCTCCTTAGCTGTGATATTATAAGGACAAGAGATAAGATACAAAACTTTTCCCATTTCCCATTTCCCTTTTCCCTTAATTACGGCATTGCTCATACATTTCGTTTCCGTAAAATTTTTTCGGAAATCTTTTTCGGCGATAATATCACAAGCAAAAAAATTTTTAAACTGTGGAGAATCAATCATGAATATTTTTTTGGACATCCTGTTTGTCGCGTTGGTAATTTATTTCGTGTTCGCAATTCGCCGTTCCATGCGAATGTCGCGAGCTTCGGTTGCTCTTATCGAAAAATATGAGAACGACAAAAACAATCCCAAACTCATTGAAGAAATTTTTGCGGCGATAAATGACGACGTTTTGTTGAGCAGAATTTTAAAGCAACACAACGCAACGCAACGAGATATTTCAAAACTTCATGCCAAGCTGATGAAGTGGGGCGACTTCAGAAAATATAATCGCTACGTCCCGATAACTTCTTTTTTTAACGTCCACACCCTCGAATATCTTCTTGAACACAAAAACGACGACGCAAAATCTCTTACCCAAAAAATGATGAATCATTTCCATTTTTAGGCGGCGAATCATGAATTTTAAAATGATCCTGCGAATTCAAAGCCAAGCCTTGTTGACTTTCGCGGCGACACTTCTTTTACCGATTTCCTACACGCTGATTGAGTTTGAATCAATCAAGACAACAATAATTTTCGCGGCGATTGGAATTTTTTCCGTCGTCACGGGAATAATTTTTTATCGCTTCGGAGTCGGCAGATTTCAGCGGGCACCGATAGCCGAATCGGCGGCGGCGATTCTTTTAATGTATCCTCTGCTTGCAATTTTCGGTTGCCTGCCGTTCGTGTTGACGGGCTGGCTTTTGCCGATTGACGCGCTCTTGGAAACGGTCGGCGATTTGACTTCGGCGGGGCTTTCGATTTTGCCGAGCGACGCGCCTTATCTCCTGCGAATTTGGCAAAGCTCTTTAATGTGGCTCGGCTCGCTTTTGTTTTTGATAATGCTCGTAACAGTTCTGCCCGAAGTCAGCGGTTGCTTCGGAATTTCTTTAAGCTTGCAGGGCGGACAAGGTTTCAGCGCGATTATCGGACAAATGAATTCAATGTCGGTGCGCGTGATAAAAGTTTATTCGACATTGACGGCGATAAGTTTTGCGGCGTTCAAAGCGGCGGGGCTCGGAATATGGGATTCACTTTTAATGGCGATGCGTTGCATTTCGACGGGCGGCGGAGATTTTTTCCCGAAGCAGACAAATATTTATGTCGAATACGCGACGATTTTTGTAATGCTCCTCGCCTGTGGAAATTTTTTGCTTTATCATCGAGTGATTTACACTTTGCTTCCGCCGCGAATAGAATTTCACAAAACTTATTTCACGAAACTTAAGCAATATTTTCTGCGACTCAAGCGAACGATTATCGGCAATGCAAAAATGATTTTCGCAAACGAAGAAATGAAAATTCTTTACGCGACAATTTTTTTCGGCATGTTGATTATTTCCTTCCGCATTTTTTGGCAGGGAATTTATTTCGACGGCAACGAGGCATTTCGCAAATCGCTGTTTTATATCGTGTCGTTTATGAGCACGACGGGCATAACGCTTGATGACGGCGCGGAGGCGGCGCATGACTTCGACAGATTTTTTATCTTCCTTATGGCGATGACGGGCGGCTGTATCGGCTCGGTGACGGGCGGCTTCAAAATTATTCGGCTGATTATCTTGATAAAAATCACGGCGGCGGAAATAAAAAAGGCACTTCATCCGCGAATGATGACGGCAATTCGTGTCGGTGAAATGCCCGTCCCGATGAAAACGGTCGGGAGAATTTTGGGATTTTTTTTCTTGGGCTTTGTGACAATGTTTATCTGCGCGGGGATTTTGAGTTTCACGGGCGCAACTTTTTCCGAAGCAGTTTCGATGTCGGTTGCCTGCCTGTCGAATGTCGGAATTTTGCCGGGTCTCTGCGACGCGACCAACTTCAAAAATTTGTCGGCGGCGGGAAAAATTTTTTGCATGATGATTTTAATTGTCGGGCGGCTTGAAATTTTTGCTTTACTGATTGCAGTTGCGGGCTTAAAATTCAAGCGCAAAAAAAGTAATTGGTAATTTTATCGGCGGCGGAAAATATTCATCTCTTTTTTCATTTTACGTGTTATAATCTGCTAAAATTTTTCGGAGGCAATTCATGGAGAAGAATAAATATCGGCGAATATTGGTAATCGGCGACATGCACGGGAAATTTTCTCGGCTGTTGTCTTTGTTTCACAAAATAAATTTTGACGAGCGGCAAGATTTTTTGATTTTGCTTGGAGATTATATTGATCGCGGCGAAGAAAACATGCGCTGTTTTCGTTGGGCAATGGAAATGAGCGAAAAGCCCAATGTCATAGCTCTGCGCGGAAATCATGAACAAATGATGCTTTACTATTACGCTTTGGGCGGGACGGAAGGATATATCTGGCTTCCGAACGGCGGCGACAAAACCAAAGCGGAGTTCGAGGCTTGGCAGAAAAAAGATCCGACGGCATTTCAGCGGGCATTGGAATTCATAAACAAGCGACCGTATTATCATCAAATGTTTGTCAACGGCGAGGAATATATTTTTGTGCACGCGGGCTTGAATCCCAAAAAGCCGCTTGAGGAGCAGGAAGAAGAAGATTTGCTTTGGATTCGCGAGAAATTTTATAACGGCTACAAAGGCACGGCGAACATTATTTGCGGGCACACGCCCACGCCGTTTATCAAGCGCGATTGGTATTATCCGATTCGTTTGCACAACAAAATTACGTTGATGGACACGGGCTCTTTCATGAAGAACGGAAAAATTTCCTGCATAGATATTTTGACCGATAAAATTTGGCAGAGCGATTAAAAAATTTTCCTCGACAACGGTCGGGGAATTTTTTTCTTGACAAATTTAAAAGGTTGTATAAAATTTTCTGCGTTCCAAAAAGTTTTTTTTTATGGGAGGAAAAAATTCATGGGAAAAATCTATAGAAGCGTCACGGAACTTATCGGCAACACTCCTTTGCTTGAGGCGAAAAATTTTGCGGCGAAAATCGGTTTCGGCGGGAAACTTTTGGTCAAGCTGGAGTATTTCAATCCTGCGGGCAGCGTCAAGGACAGAATTGCAAAGGCAATGATTGAAAAAGCCGAGCGCGAAGGCAAAATCAAAAGTGATTCCGTGATAATCGAGCCGACTTCGGGCAATACGGGTATCGGGCTTGCGAGTTTTGCGGCGGCAAGAGGCTATCGAGCAATTTTGACAATGCCGGAGACAATGAGCGTCGAGCGTCGGCAACTTTTAAAAGCTTACGGCGCGGAAATTGTTTTGACTGAAGGCGCGAAGGGCATGAAGGGCGCGATTGCCAAAGCGGAAGAACTTGCGAAAGAAATTCCGAATGCTTTTATTCCTTCGCAGTTCACCAACCCGGCGAATCCCGCGATTCACGAGGCGACAACCGGTCCGGAAATTTGGAACGATACGAACGGCGCGGTTGATGTCTTTGTTGCGGGCGTCGGCACGGGCGGAACTTTGTCGGGCGTAGGAAAATTTTTGAAGTCGAAAAATCCTGCGGTTAAAGTTATTGCGGTCGAGCCGAAAACTTCTCCCGTTTTGTCAAAGGGCACGGCGGGCGCACATAAAATTCAAGGCATCGGCGCGGGCTTCGTCCCCGAAACTCTCGACACAAAAATTTATGATGAAATTGTTCCCGTCTCCAACGAAGACGCTTTCAAATTCGGAAAAGAATTTGCGCGAGCCGAAGGCGTTTTGGTAGGAATTTCTTCGGGCGCGGCATTGGCGGCGGCTTTTGAACTTTCAAAGCGCGAAGATTTTGCAGGAAAAACTTTTGTCGTCCTTCTTCCCGACACGGGCGACCGTTATCTTTCCACTGCTCTTTTCGCCGAGTAAAAATTTCTTAACGCAAAAAAAATCCCGTTACTCAATCGAGTTTCGGGATTTTTTGATTTCCGCGCAGATTTTATTTGAAAATTTCTTTTGCCTTGTCGTATTTGTCTTTCATGGCTCCGAATTTGTCGTTGGAATTTTTATCGCCGTCATTTTTGTCTGGCGGAGCAATGGGATTGCCGTTTTCGTCTTTGGGCGGTTCGGGACGATTGGAATTGTCGCCGTTCCTGTCGGGCGGAGCAATGGGATTTCCGTTTTCATCTTTGGGCGGTTCGGGACGATTGGAATTGTCGCCGTTCCTGTCGGGCGGAGCAA
>ERZ842401.548-NODE-548-length-55062-cov-7.576763_pt1 | contig 55062 bp, 80 predicted proteins | sample MGYA00521270_ERZ842401 | MGnify/ENA primary metagenome ERZ842401 (study PRJEB31892, sample SAMEA3878208) | bioreactor metagenome | biome: Moose rumen | place: Sweden | collected 2011-10 | study: EMG produced TPA metagenomics assembly of the PRJEB12797 data set... | reverse complement strand
CCGTGTAAAGGGAAATCCCAACGGAGCACAAAAAAAATTCCGTGTAAAGGGAAATGCTCGGAATTTAATCCAAAAAAAAACAAAAAAAATATGGAAAATCTCTTTACACCGCGGCCTAGTGTATTAGTATGCACCTGTAAGCGCTATGAATGACGCGAATAGCGAACGCTTACACCTTACATTATTATAAATCGCCCAATGTGTTCCGCGAGAGTGTCGAGGAAGCAGGGCAACAACCGCGAGGAGAACTTTATGAGCGCAAAATTGGAACAACGTCTTTTGGACATTGCCTTAGTAATGAAGGCAGCCTTATCAACCCTTAATATTAAGGATAAGCTTAACGAGCAGTTGGACGAGTTGGACATACTCATTTCCGATGTTGAACGAGCTCTCTCTGAGAAAAAGGCTCAGACTCGTTACGTCGCAAAGGGCAAGAATCAGAACTGGTACTATTACACAGGGCTCGATATTCTTGATGATGCATCAAGCATCAAAGCTGTTAACAAGATCACCATTTGTAAAGGCGACAATGAGTTGTTTTCGTTCCATCTCGACAGGACACTATCATTTGTAATGGAGCAACAAGCCGACGGAAAATGGCTAGGCATTGGACGGTTCAAACTGCCTCAGAAGCCTAACCAGGCAAGGATGATGCTTCGAAAGCTTGCTAAAGAAATTGAAAAAGACCCGCAGTACTTCTATTCCAAGTACACAAACAAGGTTGAAGTAGTTGAAGGCTAACGATCACGCGCCTTAACTGGCGCGATAAGTGCAATGATCATGACGCTTATCATACCAGTTAATTCGTCTGGTTTATGTGCAGATGGTCTGCACCACTTATGTAAGGAGTGTACTATGGCTAAGGCAAAAAAGATCTATTCAACTGATACTGATGCTTTGAATGAAGCGATTCGCGAAGCGGAAGGCCGTGCAACGGCTCGCACTATTGACGCAGAGGAAGTGAATGAAAAGCTCAAGCGAGCAGAGACAATGATGAACTGGCCGCCTAAGAAAGCGTTGGCTGGAACGAAGATTCACGTCCACGCGTCAACACAAAAGCTTCCTAATGCATATAAGTACAAAGCAGACTCAACACAGGTGCTATTTGAACATGACGGTAAAGGTTGGAAGTTTGTTTGTGCAGGCCGATATACGTTAAAACAGAGCAGTGATTCATCAAAGATAGGCGTTGAAATTGAAGCAAGTGAGGCCACGAAGGAACACATGCTTTCTTATATAAAATTCTGTTAGAGATTTATCAATTCACCTTAGAAGGTGCCATATACTGATAAATCATTTGTCGGTATATGGATGCCACCTAATGATGGCCATTAGTGGTTTGTGTGATTTCGCACTGGGATTCGTTTATACGCAAGGAGTGTATCATGAGAACAATCATAAATAATATCTGGGATTTTGAGTCAATGGAATTTACTCAGAGCGCTTTGAACGTTCAGTATTTCCTTTGCCTTGTTTGTGGTATTGTCGCCCTCATTATTGGGTGCATTTATAGATAAATTGGTAAGTGAATATGACTATAAGACCAAGAGAATATTATTATTACAATAACAAACATGATTGGGACGAACATATTTACCTTGGATATTCGAGAGCACTCTGGGATATAATGAGTCTCATCATAAACGAGCATGATAAAAATAATCATGAGCTTTTGGCTTTATTAAAAGACATTCATAAAATTGACTGTCTTATCGATTATGACTGGAAAACAACTGAATTTTCAAATAAGGAGGCAAAGAATGAGAATCCATGATGAATATCATTATTCCGTTGAATCGTTCACCATAGACGATGCGAAATATGTTTGCGCAAAAAACGATGATGGTTTCTGGGATTTCTGGGCATACATGAAAGACGTTGAATTATTGTACGTCAAGTATTTATCATGTATGTGCAACTTAAACAAAACGGAGGAAACTTATGGGAAGGCTATTCAAGATTAGTGCATCGCAAATTGACATGTTTCTTTCATGCAGAAAGAAATATTATTACTCAAAGATTCTCAATATTCAGCCTGTTGAACGTCCGGAGGCGTTAGATTTTGGTTCTGCTGTGCATCGTGGTTTGGCGTCAATTCTTCGTTCAATCGCCAATACCGATGATGGCGATAGGGAGTTTGAACATGCAATTGATGCACGTGAAATCGCAAGGGAATATGCATTGCAAGCCGTTCGTGAATACTGTGAGGAATATGCACTCAGTGACGAATCACAGTGCAAAGCCATTGCCCTGATTGACTCATACATTGATTTGTATTTCCTTGAGGATTTGCAGAATTTCGATGTGCTTTGTGTAGAGGCCTATTTCGATGTACCCTTTGCAAAAAGCGATGATATAGAATCACATCTGCACGGGTATTTCGACGGCGTCATTAAGAATCGGCATGATGGAAAGATTTATGTCATTGAACACAAAACCACAGGCATGCTTAATGATTCATTCATTGACCGTGCAAAGATTGACTGGCAGTTGATGATCTACATCCTAGCATGCACGACAGTTTATGGCCGCTGTGATGGTGTCATCTATGACGTTATCAGCAAGCCGAAACATTCAATGAGTCTCGGCGAGACAGATGAAGAATTCGAGGAACGAAAAGCCGCTTCAAAGACTGGCAGAATTAAGCGAAAAGAAGCCGAAACAAAAGAGCAATTCATCAGCCGTATGCAGGCATCATTTAGCGAGAAATCATTCACACGTGACACAATCACAATCGAAACTGTTGAATACGGCTTCCGAATTGCTGAATTGGCATGGGTACTCAATGACATGAAGGAAATCGACAACCCCATAAGATACTACAAATGCACAGGTAATTGTCTGAAATTCGGATCGTGCCCATACATGGATTTGTGTTGCGGGAAAGTGACAGTAGATAATCTTGGAGATAAGTTTATCAATGCCGATAAGGTAAATGAGGAGGATTAGTCATGGAACAAAGAACGATATTCACAGAATACATAGTCCAAAGAGAATGGCATGGAGAGAATGAGACTTACTGGGATGATTTGCAGTTCTACGACACTGCAGATGAGGCATTAAAACGCCTATTCTATCTCAAAGATCATGGCGGTGATATGAATTATAGAGCTATTATGCGTGAAACGATCGACTCTCCACTGAACTGATGATCCACTTTTATGATCATGTGGCCGTTTATTCGGCCACACATGTAATTCGGTAAACAAAGCAAGGAGTATTACGATGGGAACCGAATTGAGAATTTACAGCAAAGAAGCTGATTTTTGGGGCGTCGGTGATGCATATCGTTATGAAGATGCAATCCGGGATGCCATTGAGGTCGTATGTCAAAACAGGAACGACGCAGCTTTGATTCTTCACAAGCTATATTCTCTCATCGACAAAGCAGAACAAATAGCGGATGAAGTAATCGAAGCTGACTATCAAGAACACATAAGACGTGAGGCGGAAGAGTCTCAATTAACCGGAGATGAAATCCCATTTTAAAGGAGAAACCATTATGGCATTTAAAAAAGCAACGAAACAGAATTCCACGATCAAGCTAGCGATTACCGGGCCGAGTGGATCAGGCAAGACGTATAGTGCATTATTGCTTGCAAAAGGATTAGGCGGAACAACTGCATTACTCGATACAGAATTTGGTTCTGCATCGCTGTATTCTGACATATTCGATTTCGACACATGGGATAATGCAGATCCAAACGGATTCCCTCCGGAGTATTTCATTCGTGTGATTAAAGCTGCGGAACAGGCAGGGTATAACAATCTGATCATTGATTCATTGTCACACGAATGGATGGGACGAGGAGGATGTCTTGAGATTGCAGATGCTATCGCAAAAGCCAAGTTCAAAGGTAATTCCTATACGGCATGGTCAGAAGTAACACCTCGTCATAATAAGCTGATTGAAACCATTGTCGGTGCAAGAATCAACATCATAGCGACAATGAGATCTAAGGCAGAGTATGTCTTGAACAAGAATGAGGTAACAGGCAAATCGACACCTCAAAAAGTTGGTATGGGATCTATCCAGAGAGATGGAATGGACTACGAATTCACAACCATGTTTGAACTGGATCGTGATTCGCACCTTGCATCCGCAGGCAAAGACAGGACATCTCTATTCCATGATCCATTCCTCATTACCGAAGATACAGGCAAATTGATCGCTGCGTGGCTCGTTGCACCTAAACCGAAACAGAAACTTGATGCATTCGAGTACATCAAGAATGACTTTATTGCACGCACGACAGGTGGGGAATCACAAGAGGATGTGTTGGACGATTACAAGGCAATTCTCGGACTGGAATCACGTAAGCAGATAGTTGAACTCAATGAGCAGGAACGCAAGGCATTGGCGACTGCAATTTACAAACGATTACAGGAGGTTAAGTAATCATGTTTAATAGCGTAGTATTAGTTGGTCGTATTGGAAAAGATCTCGAACTCAAAAAGTCGAAGGACGATAAATCATACTGTCGTTTTGTTCTGGCTACTAATTTCGGGTACGGTGACAAAAAGCGAACCGACTGGCACGATGTAACCGTCTTTGGAAATCAGGCAGAGAATTGCTGCAAATTCTTAAAGAAGGGATCAATTGTCTGTGTACAGGGACGTATTCAATATGACTCATACGAGAAAGATGGTCACAAGATTCGTACAACATCGATTATTGCTAACGAAGTGACTTTCTTATCTTCCAAGTCAGAATTGTCACAAAAGGATGAAGAACCGGCACAAGTTAATGTCCCGCAGGCAATGTCCATTCAGTCGTCTGTCCAGGCTGTACCGGTTGTTGACGTGTTCGGCGCAGGCACGAGTGATGACATCCCATTCTAGTGAATTTGAATTGCTTTGAATCAATTTGAATTCGTTTGAATTGCAATTCAAAGCGATTCAAAAGCCCATTTGAATCTGTTTGAATTGGTTTGAATTCGTTTGAATCCGTTTGAATTAAAAAAAAGTTCTTTAAAATCAATGGTAATTTTGAATCAATTTGAATTGGTTTGAATCGTTTTGAATTCCCTTATTATTAATAATATTAATAATAATATTATTATTTTATTATTATTAATTATTAATAAGGGATTTTATTATTATTAATTATTAATAAGGGAAACACACCAACAAAGGAGTTTATGCAATGAACAAAATCTCACAGGACTTCTTTTACTCGGACATTTGCTGCTCAATCAGGAATCTCGAAACGAAACGCGCAGGTCTTGACTTGGTTCGCGAGGCAATCTTTCTCAGACTCTTGATTTCATCGGCTGATGGACGCTTCTTTTCTTCTGACGAGCATTTCATTTCCCAGATGGGGGCGAGAAATCAGGCCAAGCTTGTTTGGGACTATTGCCTGACAAACAATATCCTTTCCCAGACTGAGCACGGGTACACTGCAATCGAGTGGATGATTCAGCGCAATTTGGCCGATGTGCCAAACATGCAAAATTTTACGTCTCTGGCGCACGTTTCGAGTCAGGTGCATAAAACTACGCACGAGGGTCGAAAACGCGCTAAAACGGGCAAAATTTCGCAAGAAAACGCTATGCCGGAAGGTGGCCCACAACCGGCTTCTGAAATGAGCGCTGATTTGTCTGTTTTCAATGAGGATAACAGAAAGTCAGAAAATGTTCCTGAAACACAAGTGACAGTAAAGCCTAAGGATGAAATAAAAGAGTGTGTGCGTCCAAATGTCTTTCTTTCTCGTTCAGAAATTCTTGACCTAAAGTCTCGTTTCACAGACGATCAAATCACACTGATGCTTGATAAACTGAGCGAGTACAAGACGACTACTAACAGATCATACAAATCGGATTTCGATGCGATTGAAAGATGGGTCATTAAGTGGTTAAACTCTACTAACACTCAGCAGAAACAATCCATGCACAAAGATGCAAACATTGAATATCCATCGTGGCTAACGGGGAAATAATTATGACTAAGCAGGAAACAGAATCCCTTCTTCGGTACATGATAAACATGTACCCAAATGACAAGATGAGCAAATTAAGTGAACAGGAATTCGCAGAAAGGGTTCAAGTGTGGAGTGTCGAGTTTGCGAATGACTCATGTGCATCTGTCGGTGCTGCATTTCGTCTCGCAAGGATGGAATCACCTGTCTGGATGCCTACACTCCCGGCGATTAAAGACGCAATGCGAACCATCTCAGCTCGTATTGTTCGCAAGTCTGATGAACAGGAATTCAAAGATTCTCATTGTGGCAAGACGCCTCACGAATGGGAATCGTTAGTAGCATGGGAGAATTCGCCGGAATACGAGACGACGATTCTTTCCCTCAAAGACAAACTCGCAAGGATATTTGGAGGTCAAGATGAATCAGCAGCAAATTTACAGCATGATTGAGGAGAGCATTCTCTCCCAATTGGAGAACGGCATCATTCCGTGGAGACGATGTTATCACGTCAGCCAAGGTGATTGGTGCGTGTCTCACCAGACGAAGAAGGGGTATTCCATGCTGAATCAATTCCTTCTTTCAGAGCCCGGAGAATATTGGACTTTTGAACAATGCAAAAAAGAAGGATTCTCGCTTCGCAAGGGGTGCAAATCTCGCAAGGTTGTTTTCTGGAAGATTCTCGAGAAGGAATCGGAAAATGACGATGGCGAGATTCACACCAAGAATATCCCGTTCCTCAAGTATTACAACGTATTCCATGAGAGTGACATTGTTGGATTGCCGCCCAAACCACTCGAAGGAATAAGCCAAGAGGACAGGGAGAGACGAAACGCAGAATCGATTCTGAAAGCAGATGAAATTGTCGAAAACTATCTGACTGCGAATCCCGATATTCGACTTATGACATCCGACAGGACGCCGTGTTTCATCCCTAGTCAGAATACTATCTCCATGCCTGAGAAATGTCAATTTGACTCAACCGAAGAGTACTACTCGGCGCTGTTTCACGAGATGATTCATTCGACACGCAAGAAGGTCAATCGTGAAAGACTGGACGGGATCGAAGGTAGATCACGAGAAGAATTAGTAGCAGAGATTGGCGCCGCATTCCTATGTGGCAATGCCGGTATTGATTCCGAAGACGTGATTAAGAACAACTCTGCATACTGTGCAGGTTGGCTACAGGCGCTTCGGAATAATATCAAGATGCTGATTTGGGCTGCATCGAGGTCAGAACGAGCTGCCAACTATATCCTCGGTAAAGTTAATTCCGAAGGTGAGGAGGTGCAGCATGATTCACTTTAGGCATTTTGATGCAAAGTTTCTATCACATGAAGATTGTCCTGTTGACGAACTTGATCGTCCTTTCTACAGCTTCATTTATGCGAAGATGAAACTGATGGCGAACAAAGAGATTGTGAATGTCCGCTTCAATCTTGGCCAATTCTGGCTTCCCGAATTGTGCAAGCATATTGACCGGAATTCTGATAAGGTATTCACAGTCGAAGGGTCAGTAAACAAAACAGGAATGGTCGATGTAAACCATCTTTGTTACTCGTCAGAGAAAATTGTCTCCGAATACGGATGGATGAATGACAGCTATTAATCACTAGCCCGGGGAACCGGGCGTTGACGCAACCAATGGATTGGTTGTTAGGTATTTCTTATGAACAATCAGAGCCTATTACTACAAGAGCAACGTGTCCTTGGGTGTGTATTACTTGACGAAACAACACTTTATTTGGTTCGGGAAATTCTCTCGCCTGATGATTTTTCGAACGCATTATCAAAAGTGATTTTCAGCGAAATGTGTTCGCTGAATGATAACTGCACTCCGGTAAACATTGCGACTTTATTAGGCAAACTGCTCTATAACAACATCTTCAATAACAACGATGGTGTTACATTCTTGACGAATTCTACTGCGGACGTTTCATCTGCAAACTTCGTCTATGATTATGCGAGGCAAGTCAAAGAAGCGTCGACAAGAAGGAAATTATCAACGTTTGCCGAAGGGTTAAAGAAGGTAACTGATGAACCTATTGACGACATCAATTCGCTAATCTCATCGCTCAGTGAAGAGCTGTACAGTCTTAGCGATGATGGATTCACTACACCATGGAGGACTTTCAAGAACGCTATGTCAGATACATGTAAAGCAATATTGGAAAAGAATGACGAAGAAGTCATTAAGACAGGATATTCAGACTTAGATGCAAAGCTAACAGGATTGAGGCCAGGTGCATTGACAATCATTGCAGCCCGTCCTGCTATGGGTAAAACCGCACTTGGATTGAATCTTATGATCAATGCCGCCCTGCATCAGAACTATCCAGTTGCATTCTTTTCTCTGGAAATGACAACTGAGGAATTGATGAACCGTGTATTCAGTTGTATAGCGACAATCAACGGAAATTCACTTCGTCAAAAACACTTAACTGATGAAGAATGGGAACGTCTTGTGAATGTTGCCGAACTTTATTCCAAGTCGAACGTGTTTATTGACGAAACCCCTGCAATTGACATTTCGACACTACGTGATAGAGCAAGACGAATGCATAAGCAGTACGGGATTAAATTGCTCATAGTTGATTACCTTCAACTCATAAAATCCGACAAGAAGAGGATTCAAAACAGGGAGCAGGAGGTTGCAGATATTTCACGCGGGCTCAAGAGTATTGCAAAAGAGCTTCATATTCCAGTGATAGCTCTGGCACAGCTAAACCGTGCCGTCGATGCTAGAGCTGAAAAGCGCCCTGTATTATCAGACCTCAGAGAGTCTGGAAGTATTGAACAAGATGCCGATAACATCTTGTTCATTCATAGGGAGGATTATTACAGGCCAAATGCAGAACAGAATCATGAGGCAGAAATAATCATTGCGAAGCAGAGAAGCGGCCCGACAGGTGTGATTAAACTGCGTTGGACTGGCGAATACACTCGATTTGAAACATTAGACGACAGGTTTTAGGAGGCAAAGATATGAGTAACGAAGATGTGATAATAAAAACAACATATAGCGTAGAAGCTAAGTTAATCAGCGCATCTGAAAACTTAATTAAGTATAAGCTTTCAGATATGTATTATCAGCTATATGACAGATATACGAGGGAACTTCTTTTTGACACACCTCAAAAAGCTGCAGGAGTTGCTAGAGGTTGGAAAGAGACTGGTTTTAATGGATGCGACGTCTCTGAATGGAGAATTGTTAGGCACGATTGGATTATTCGTGATACCATAGAAACGGAATCAAAAGAATAGGAGGCAAACTATGGGACTGGACATACATTTTTATAAAGTAAAAAAAGAATCCGTTGGGTATTTCAGAAAGGTTAATTTCATCTTGACGTACTTTGAGGTTGAAGATGAACAGGATTGTGTGGATATTCATGTTTCAAAAGAGAAATTCGCCGAGTTCGTGGCAGACTTAAAATGTGAACTAACGCTGTATTACACACGTATGATTAAAGATCATCCTGATGAGGATGCTGAATTAGAGCCGATAAATCCAAAATTGCGAATAAAAGAGGTATCCTTTGGTGGCAGCACGGCATATTATCCAGATTACTGGGAAGACGTAAAAGAGGTTTATACTTGGGCAAAAGGCCAATTAGAGTCTTTTGACTGGGATTATTACAAAATGGCTCTCAATTGTTGGTGGTGATTATGGATGAGCAAGAATACAAATGTTGTTCGTGCGGTAAGCTGGCTGAGTGTGCAGAGGAATATGCCACTTTTGGTTCTTCATTCGGATGTACTGGCACTGATTTCAGATTCTATTGCAAAGAGTGTTTCATTGAAACATTTGAAGTTGGCGTACACAAAGATAATCGGTGTACGCACTGCGGCAAAGAGTTAGACTTTAAATCAGATGTTTATTCGCAACCATGCGGGCTTTATTGCTCATTCGAGTGCATGATGCACGACATTCATGCAATATATCCGTTAAGCGACTTATAATGTGGTAGGAGGCGCTATGAAACTGATTAGTCAGTCATTCTGTTTTTGAAGATAAAGGATTTGAAGATAAGAATTTTAAAGCAATTCCTGAGATAGACAAAGAAAGGATAAAGATTATATTCAACATAGCGAATGAACTTGAACCAAGATCATTGTTCACAATGAGTTTGACATATTTATCCATGTTTGTTGAAGGTATGATTGGCGAGGAATGTGCAATTGATTTCTTCAATAAGACAATGGCTTTCATCGATGAATATGCCCGGAAATATTACAGCGGCAAAGCCCCTAAGGACTGGCGTAAACAGGACTAAACCGAAACATGCGCATATTTAAGTGAGGTTTCGTTTTGACGCACATTTTGACCTTAAACGTGTGTTTATGCGTCTTTTTAGAAACGTGCGTCAGAACGCGAAATACACGCAAAACTAAAAACACTAAAACGCAGGGAGTAAATCATGAACGAGACAGTCACGACGTATAGAGTATTGCTGCAAAGAGATTGCCGCGAATACAAACTTAATCTGCAAGCCAAAGCGGGCGAGCAGTTGGAACAAATCATTCTTAGCCACGATAGAGAATCAACTAACGACTATGCAGAGATATTTCGTCAGTGCTGTTTATTAGTACAGGCATACTCTGATGAAATACAGGCATCACAAATCATGTAGCAAGGAGAAGGAACAATGAATAACAATGTAAAATATCAAATTGTCGGCGCAAACAAAACAAAGCAGGGTTGGGAATTTATTGCCGAACCAGTCGGTTACACAATTAAGTTTCTTTGTACAAATCCAGATACAGAAATACTTGCATGGCGTGTGTTACATGAAAATTTAGAATGCATACTTAGATTCGACGATTCCGGTAACGTTGACTTGATTGGCATTCCTAGAAAGTAAAGAAGGAGAATGAACAATGAGCGGTGGATATTTCGAATATCGAAACGACAATCTGTTCTGGATCGCCGAAAAGATTCTTGAATGGAAGAATAACATCGATGAGATCAATGAATATGAACACAAAGACGAACTAAAGTATTACGGCATGAAGGTGTTTAGCGATACTCGAAAACTTTACAATACGCTCAATGCACTTGATTATTTCTTGAGCAATGACACTTGCGAGGAAACTTTCATTGATAGGTGCAAAGAAGTGTATGGTGACATGCCAAAGGACGGTGAATCATGAAATGTCCATATAAGATCAAGTACCAAGTGCGTGTTCCGAGGATAATGGCAGATGGCAATCCAGACCTTCAAGTGACCGAACAGTACTACGAGTCAGCAAGTTATGATCGGGCAATGAGGAAGGCCATGGATGCATTCTACGAATCGTTGACGAATATGAGAACGTTTATTGCGACATTGATTACTATTTAGATGATCATAGAAACGACGTTCGAGAACTTGAAGATAGTGATTGGATAATCTGTTGCAAGGAGGAGTAAACATGGAACCTACCGAGAAACAATTGAAGTTTATTCAAGACATAGAAGATTATCTTGGTGTGCCGTTTGATGGCACAACAAAAGAGGATGCGATAAAGTATCTGTCAAAATACGCTCCAATTTTCCAAGACATGATAGAACTTGAATATGAAGCTCGTTATGACACATCCAACTCCATGGATAGATAAATTGGACAAGGAGGATAAACATGGAAGTGATACATTGCAGGATGCCGAAGCAAACGCTCATTGAGTACGGCAATAAGATTGGCGAATGGTTAAAACCAAACATGGATTGTGGAAGGTATAATCACGCATGTTCGGATATGATTTCAATCGAGATGATAACCGAACTTGGATTAATCTCGGAATTATGCAAGCATTCATACACTGAGGTTATAAATTCATTCTCGCTCATGACAAGATGGGTAAATCTGGCAAAGACAGCCGAATGCATACGAATCGCAGTAGAACATTGGCTCGATGTGAATGCACAAGTTGTATTTGATAACTATTACCTGAAATCGAAACTCGAAGATTATCCGAAGCGAATACATGAGGATATTTCATTCTTTGCCGCATGGTGCATTTACAACGGTGCCGATGGACTATCAATCCGGAAAACGCTGCCAACGAGAGCCCAAGACGATATACGAAAAGTGGTGCGTAAACACGGCGTTTCTGCTATCATCACAATGCTTTGGCGGTCTTTAATAGCGTTTCAATCAATGACCGATAAATGCATCATTCCTGCATACAAGGAATGCTTTAAACATGGGGCAAAAGAAGGCGTACAATTTAAACAAATGCAGTCTGCGTTTGCACAGCTAAAGAAATCAGCATAAGGAGGCAAATTATGTTTCGTGGAATGATCAATGATATCGCATTCGGAGAAACAAGCGAAAAAGTCAGAAAGATACTTAAACACATCGACGTGGTGTCGTCAAAGGCACAGGAAGAGGCACAGGAAGAGGCTGATTTGGCTGCATATGTAACTTTGTCTAAGAATAACAATTTATACAAGATAGTATTCCGTGTGCTAATGGAATACTACGGAATTTACGAACAAACAAAAACCTTCTATGCATTGAAAGACGAAGAAAATGAGGACGTTAGCTACATTTGAGTTAGATTGACAAGAGGAGAATAAACAATGCCTTTTTCGTATGGAAGCAGACAAGGTCACAACGTCGAATGGATAGTATTGCATTATCCGGTTGCACCCGGATGCAGCGCAAAGTGGTGTTGGGAGTATTACAACAAGCCAAACGTCTCTGAATCAGCTCATTTCGCCATTGACCAGAGCAATATTGAATCACTTGTCCCATGTAACCTTGCTGCATTTCATTGTGCGACAAAAGGCAAAACCGTTTACTGCGAAGCAACAAACCTTAACTCAATCGGGATTGACCTTATGGATCGCAAGCTGTCATGCAAAACAAAGAGCGTGACAGACTGCGACTGGTACATTCCGGAGCAGACACTATCACTGGCAGCCGATTTCGTTGCCCGGCTTATGCAGATATACCACATCGACATTGACCATGTAATAAGGCATTACGAGGTAACTCATAAATTGTGTCCAAGACCATTATGCGGTGATGACATAAACGAATATTACTGCATATCCGGCAATAAAAGATGGCTGCTATTCAAAGAGCAAATACTGAGTAATTCGGAGGTAAACAATGAGATGGTGGATAACAGAAAATGAAGGTTTACCAGTAAGCGGGCATAGACGAAGCAATCAGCAAACTGGACGAATAAAAGGTTCAGAAACAAAATTAAACATGGGAGTGTGCAAATGAGCGCCTTATTGGATCTATACTTAAAATTCAGGCGAGAACTTGATTTAATCGAGTTTAAGTCTTTAAAACAAATGGTTGACGTTAAAAGAATAACGTATTGTCGAAAACAAGTAGGTTTTTTAATTGTTCGGGATGATGGGTTTATTGAAGGCATTTACGTTGAACCAAATTATCGACGTAGGGGATTGGCCACAAAAGCAGTCAGGGACTATCTTAAATCCGGAAAGTATGAAGTTGACCGTGTAGGAATATTAGATGACAATTCCGCTGCACATAACTTTTGGAATAAATTATTTATTCTATACCCCGTTGAGGATTACGGTACTTATAAAGTGTACAGTGTAGCTCCGAAAGAATAGATGGCGTTTAAAAGGAGCAAATCAAGGAGAAATTAAACAATGAAGTGTGCTAATTGCGGCAAAGAATTGACAGAGGAAACACGATACTGTTGGGTTTGTGAAAAGATGCAGAGTTTTCGTTTAAAGCGTACAGGAATTGGCGGTACAAGCTATTGAATGATACGTTAGAGGAGGCAAACAATGATTAGTGAAGACTATATTGCCGAACAGCTCAGACAACTACCAAACGGGAATGCAGTTGCACTGTGTGTCTCGTTTATTGCCGATACGATTTACCCGGATGAGGACGAAGCCTCAATTGAGAAATCGTTTGAATTCATGGATGAAGTTCGCGCAGTGATAAACAAACATAGACGGGAGTCAAACGATGATTGAAGCATTATGTAAACTGGTTCAAGATAATTACAAATATCTTAACATTAGCATCGGATATACCAAGATAACAGACTGGTGTATCGAAGTTTGTGAAAGAAAAGGTGTCGGCAAAGATGAGCGAATTGTTTGCTCAGAGAGCGGTGATTTGACGAAGGCAGCCGCCGATGCATACATAAAGACAGTCGAATGGCTTTGCGAACACAAAGGGGGGTATTAGCCATGTTGATAACACCTGAAAAAATCGGAATGTGGGAAAAAGACCCTGCTAAATGGGATTATGATTGTGGGTATAACAAAGCCTCGTTAGACGTCTGGAATCAACCCGATCCAATCGTGTTTACAAATAAGCATTCAAAGTCGTTCCGCAATGGATACAGACACGGTTGGGCGGAACAAAAAGCGCATCTTTTAATTGAAAAAGAATCCAGTGATGAACAGTTTGGTAAACTGGTAAACGAGGAGTACAACAAGGTCTGTATATTGACCATGCAGACAGCGTTAGTCCCTGACAGCGATGTTCCGGATTATTTCAAAGACGATTGGCACAAGGTGATTTACATGCTGAACCATCCGGAAGAGGTGAAACTTAAAAGGCGTGTTTATCACAAGAATGGCATGGTTATCCGTGAAGACTATGACTAAAACGATATGCAAAGACTGATTCTGACATGTATGCTGTGCGCAGTGAACCTCTGGATTGTCATTGATTCGGATGGTAACTGTGTCGAAATTAGAGACGAACAAACAACCTATCCCTGCACCGATGCCGTGAAACTCGACACCGGGTGTTGGGATGAAAACGGCGATACACAGTTGTGTGCTGCACAGTGGATTCAGATTTGACCATTTTGCTGACGTTTGCAAAGTGGAGAAGGTAAACCGCGAATAATATCAAAATAATCAGCAAGCCACCAGGTACAATGGAGGTTGAGTGCTATGAGCGTGATAAAGTGTGATGAATGCGAAAAAGTTATTGAGCTTGGAAGCAACGCTTTCGGGATCTTCGAACTCTATTCTGACTTAATATTTTGCTCAAAGGAGTGCGCTAAAAAGTATCACGCAGTAGATTTATCGCCTGACAGAGCTTGCCAAATGTGTGGAAAGCCAATAGGCAGCGATTATGTAGTTGATAAAAGCGGTTATGTATATTGCTCCACCGAATGTCTGCTTGAATCTTATGACATTGAAACGTTTACCTACAATGGTAATGAGCTTGTGTTCGAGGATGAAGGAGGTGAACCATGAGTAACACAAAGATAATAAGTAAATCCCCCGGCACGATAGACGTTGAATACTATGAATACGATTCACCTTTGGATAGAATCAAATACATCAAAGACGCGTATGATCCTAAAGCGGATGAAGCATTGAAAAATGCAATTCAAAAACAGAGAAGGACATTTGAGATTGCTAAAGATCGAGAATTACTACCAGAATTGCTTAGACTTTATATGCGAGATAATAAAATCTCACAGGTAGAACTCTCAAACAGACTTGGTGTGTCAGAGGCTAGTATTTCGTTATATCTAAAAGGAAGGCGTCCTAGAAAAAATGTTTTAGATCGAATTTCGTCTCTTTTAACTAACGAAATTTCAAGTTTGGATGTAGAAAAAATTGATGACATTAAATCTCATATTAAACGAGTAATAAATATGTATAAACACACCTTCACTACAGATGAAAAATTTAATTTGATACGGATTATTGTATCATGAATCACTCAGAACACTCGGAACAAGTCACACTGATTAAATGGTGGGCACTCGCATGTAAACAGTTCGGAATTCCAGAACAGCTTCTTTTTGCAATTCCAAACGGCGGTAAACGCGATGTCATTTCCGCAAAATTGCTCAAAGATGAAGGTGTACGCGCCGGTGTGCCGGATCTGTTCCTGGCTGTCCCGAAGGGTGATTATCACGGGCTTTTCATCGAGATGAAGAAGGTGAAAGGTGGCGTCGTTTCCAATTCTCAGAAGGAAATGGGTGCGTATCTGATGGGCAGAGATTACTACTGCGCCGTCTGTCATGGATGGGTTGAAGCAAAGGCAAAGATTGAAAAATATTTGGCCGCATAGATTTTTTTGCTTGATTTGTTGTGTGGATATGTGTATAACAAGTCTAACAAGGGCAGGGAATGGTTCCCGACCATCGCAAGGAGAATATTTATGAATTGTGTCGTGTACATTGAGATTGAAGACACGCAGCTCTTTATGACGGATAAGAAAGAGATCTCTTTCCAATTGGTTGCCAGACCGAACCTTAAAACGTACTTAATGGGAAATATAGGAAACTGTCAGGAAGGGGAATTTGAACTTTACATTCCTTTAGAATACCGTAATGCCGTAGAGAAATGGGTACGTAGTTTCTATGTTGGTGGTGGGTTTTCTCATAAGGCTTTCGGGCGTTTTTGCGAATATTCCGATAAAGGAAAACTTATGCACGAGATATTCTTATCAGGAATATATCCTGCTGAGTTTACTTCTGAAACAGAATTCGAAGACGATATAACCTGCTTGTTCCATTGCGAACATTTTACACCGAATTTGGAAGTAGAACGCGGGGTTTCATCATTGTGCAAGACAGGAGAAAACCCATTACCAGAATCTTTCTGGGAACTTAGTTATCTTGATGATTCATCAGGAAAGACTGTTTACGAATACTATGCCTCGAAGGATGAAGCAGAGGAACGTTCTCTTGAAGTACCCGTAAAGGATTGTTATCTGGCAGAGTGTGTATTGCATAAACAAGACATGCCAATAAATACGTAAACAACGACCATCGCAAGGAGTAAACAATGAAACATTACAAGGAATGCCCAAAGATCTTTTTCGGCTGCTCAGATGTAGCTTCACTCACGCTACGTGGATGCAATTTCGATCCAGTCTGTGCAACCACATATTCAGACGGAAGCTATCACGCTTATGTCATAGACGACGATATAGAACTTGGCGACCATTACGAAAAGATTGGGGAATTCAATCACTGGCTCTGGGTTTACGACGATACACGCCGTGTTGCCACGTTCGACGCGGAAAAGATTACAGTCTATCAGGCAGGATTGACATTTGCTGTGCGTCTCTCTGGAAATTGCCAAAAGTCAAAGCATTTCGATCCTGACATGTTCGAAGGCGGTGGCAAGATTAGCTTTACATATTTAGATCCAGTGACATTTGAAGAAGTTGAAGGAAAACTCTAATGGAAATCAGAAAGAATTCACAACTACGAAACGATCCGCTGGAAGACCCTATCAGGGTTCAAGTCATAGTACCGAAGGAAACTCTCGAATTGTTGAAACAAAAAGCACAGGAACTTGAGACAACCTATTCGGAGATGATTCGTGCGCTGATAAATGACTACCTAAATATACATAGAGTAAAGAGCTATGCCGAAACGGCTTCTAGGGGAAACGTCGAAAAACGTCAAAGGTTTGATTCGTGACTTTTGTTCAGAAATAAAACAAATCTTCTAAAATGCTTGTAAAATAAAGAGAATTTTAACGTTAAGATAAATTTGTCCAAAAGACAACCAAACGTCTCTGGCGTGAAAGCAAGCAAACATAATGGTTTCCTGACTTCCCGTTTGTACAATAAAATTTTGTTCAAAGAACGTTCGTTTATCGTGAACCTTGTGTGGTCAAAAAATCGTTACAAAGAACGACGTTACGTTACTTGTTGAACTGGCTCTGCGATTGCGCTAAAAGATTGTTATTACTGTAAATCATATCCAGATGAAAATCGTTCCATTGTCAACAAAGTGGTTTAACAGATGAGAAAGACTAGGCACAAAGAGTTAACCTTTGATGAAATCAAGGCTATTCGTGAGGTTAGATACGGCACTTCAAAGCAGAAGGCATATAGGAAGTATATTCTGACTTCAAGGGATATAGACAATCTTAATGATGATGCAATTAAAATGAGGGCTCAAAGGTTCTTCGATAGACCAAACATAAAAGAAGCTCTGACAATGTCAGAAGAAGAGTTTTCGAAGTTAGGTCTGAATGAAGCCGTAGAGAACAAAAATTACGACATTTTGAACAAAGCAATAAGTTCTCTCTCGTCATTGGACGAAAAGAACGAAGATTCAATGACCGCAGAAGAAGCATTTTTTAATTCGTTCAAATTCTCGAAAGAAAGACCAGACGAAATAATCCTTACCGGCACAGCAAGATTTATTCTTCAAAGGGCTGTGACTGAAATAAACGCACGAGCAAAAGAAATACGGAACAAGGGCTATGATGCTTTGCACAGAGATGCCAGTGCGTTTACAAATATGAATTTGAACGCAATTAAAATTGGAGTATCGATACTTGAGAACAGAACAGAACGGTATTTGAATGCATATCAGAACAATAACACAATGGCACTGGAACTTTTGAATCGCTCTATTCAAAACATTGAAATAAACCCAGAAGATTACACTGCACCTATCCCTACGACAGCAATGGATTCAAAAGATGATAAATGATCCAGATTTAATAAAGAAGCTCAAGCCTCTATCTAACAAATCAATCGCTTCTATAAAGGCGCAAGGTTGGATTACTGTGTGGGAAGGCGCTGTTCGTTCTGGCAAAACAGTTGCATCTCTGATTGCTTGGATCATGTACATAATGAATTCAAAAGAAAAGCAATTCGTTATGACAGGCAATACTTTCGCCTCCTTAATTCATAATACTATTGACTGTGAGTTCGGCATCTTAAATCTTTTCTACCCGATAGTTGAGATGCGTAGGGATACGTCGGGCGCAAACTGTTTATTCATTGGAGACAAAAAGATTCTTCTCTTTGGAGCGCATGACGACTCAGACTATAAAAGAATCAAAGGTTTAACGGTCGGTGGTTGGTACGCCGATGAAGTCGCTACACATCCAGAGTCGTTTATTGTTGAGGCGATGAACCGAACAATCGCGTCAACGGATAGGAGAATATTCTGGACTCTCAATCCTGTCGTCCCTTCTCATTATATATACCGGAATTTCACTGACACATGGGAAGGCACAAAGGGTTATCATAGGTTTCATTTTACTTTAGATGACAATCTTTCTTTGTCTGACGAAAGAAAAAAGGAACTCGAAAGTCAGTACAAGGGAAGATTCAAGATGATGAACATCTTCGGTCTTAGATGTGCGGCAGAAGGCATCGTTTATGATTCGTTTAATAAAGATATGATTTATTCAAGCACTGAAGAAGCTGCGTTTAATGCTCATTTCGTTGCGTGTGACTATGGAACAATCAACCCATGTGTCTTTCTTGAATGTGGAATTGGCAACGATGGCTACATCTATGTTCTTAGAGAATATCGGTGGGATTCAAGAAAAGAAATGCAGCAGAAAACAGACGAGCAGTATGTCGAAGATATGGTTAAATTTATCGGCTCGCCAGAAACATCGGATACACCGATAATAGTTGACCCTTCGGCGTCTTCTTTCATAACCGCTCTAAAGATGCGAGGTTTCTTCGTGGTTCAGGGAAAGAATGATGTTTTGCCTGGTATTCGCCGTTTATCATCGCTATTTGCTTTAAATCGCATTAGAATACATGAATCATGCACGGGATTAATATCAGAGTTGGAGTTGTATGTTTGGGATGAGAAAGCGTCTATGAATGGTATAGAACGTCCACTCAAAACAAACGACCATGCGCCAGATGCGTTAAGATACTACGTTATGACAGCCCTTACACCTTACGACATTGCAGAAATGGGGATTCGGGATGAAAGATAAGAAAAGAAAGATAGAAAAGATATTGGCGACCAAAGACAACGAGAAGAAATCATCCGTGGTTGGTGAAGCAATGGCTGCGACCGCACACAATGACGCATTCTCTAACCCGGGCGCCCGCACCGGCTTTGGTATGGAGAATTTGATCAATACAACTCAATACCCATTGACGCGATTGACACAAGATTGGTCGCTCTTAACCTCCCTGTTTCGTTCGTCATGGATTGTGCAGCGTGTTTGCTCAATCATCCCCGAAGATGCAATGACGGATTTGAGACTCGAAGCACCAGGGCTCACGAATGATGCATTGGACAAACTGAATCAGTGCATCAATGACACAAAGATTCGTAGATCAATCATTGAGGCAATTAAATGGGCTCGTTTGTATGGCGGTGCCGCTGCCATCATCATGATTGACGGTCAAGATGATGATTTGGCCAAACCATTGCGCATAAACGAGATATTACCAGGTTCATTCCGTGGTTTGTTCGTTGTCGACCGGTGGAGTGGTATTTATCCATCTTTGGAACTTGTCTCAAACAGGAAATCACCTGATTTCGGTTTACCTCGATGGTATGAAGTTCGTGACGAAGATGGCGTCATGCAGTATAGGGTTCATCATTCGCGTGTACTCAGATTCATTGGAACGGACATGCCCTATTATGAATCAATCGCAGAGCAATATTGGGGAACGTCTGCGATTGAAGCCATGTATGATGATTTAGTCAGACGTGATAACGTAACCCACAACATTGCAAACCTGACGTTCAAGGCATGTTTATCTGTTTACGAAATCGAAGGATTAGATCAGATTTTTGCATCTGCATCTGCACAGGCACAACGAAGAATGTATTCAATGATTCAAGCAATGAGCGTGCTTGAATCTAATTTGGGTGTGAAACTAATCAACAAAGGCGATGGAGTTCAACAGCTGCAATATGGCTTTGGTGGATTGCCGGAGGTGTTAGACGGTGCGATGCTCGACGTTTCCGGCGCAACGGCAATTCCTGCAACGCGTCTTTTTGGACGTTCCCCAGCCGGTATGAATGCAACAGGCGAAAGCGACGAAAAGATTTACCGTGGGACATTGGAACAGCAGAGAAGCACACACATTTACCCAGTACTTGAAAAGCTAGCACCGGTCGTTGCAATGTCAGCATTGGGCGGTGTCCCTGCCGGATTAGAATTCACGTTGCCCCCGCTGGATGAAATGTCACCTGTCGAAAAATCAGACCTAATTGACAAGCAAGCCCAATATCTCGAACGACTATTTCAGGCAGGCATTATTCCGGCTGACACTGTCTTGATAGGCGTTAGGAATGCCCAAAACGACATGAATGTCACGTCATCCATTACCGATGATGATATTAACGCGGTCAAAGGAAAGTATCTTAAAGACATATCCCCACAGGCCGATCCTTATGGAGGAATATTCCAGGGAGTCGAAGGCGAGACAGAAAACACGTCGGAGATACCCGAGAATTTAACACCTGAAAACGATTCACAGGAAACACAGCCGAACACACCCGAAACAGAAAACGCGCAATAAAACGCAAATTTGAGCAATTATGGCAGTTACACCCCAAAAGATGATTATTGCTGCACAGACGGTCATGAGCGAAGGTTCGTCCGATGCCGTCCGTGCGTCCATGGTGCTTTTAAAGGCAAGCGCGGATCTATCCCATGCACACCTGATTCATCTTTTCGAGGTGGCAGAAAAGAGAATCATAAAAGAGTTGGCAAGGTTAAAGAATGCCGATTTGGTGACTTATCATGTCGAAGCTGCGCTTGCCAGAATCCATGCAATATTGCAGAAATTGAAAGATGATTCCGTAAAAGAGGTTGAAACGCTTGTCACGGCTCAAATCATAACCGGGAAATGTACATCCAGAATCAAATCAAAAGACCATGAACTTGTGTCTGCATTTGATTTGCAATCTACTGATAGAAGTAATTCTGAACGTATAATCAATCAACTATTGGGCAATATTTATCATGCAGCCGATGCCGCTGAACAATCCATTCGGTCAAAAGTGCAGGCTGCATGTCTCAAGGCGTCGATATCGAAGGAATATTCACAGGATATTGGATTAGCCGTGTCTTTTCCGTCGATAGACAATCAAATGTACTTTGGTGCAATCAAAGAGCCATTAGAAGCCGTCCCGAAACTCACGAAAGAAGAGCAAAAGGAACTGGACAGAGATCCTCTTAAAGCAGCCAAAAAGATTGCAATGGATGCTGCAAAGCAAATCAAATTCATGCAGGAACAATATGTCATTGGTAGGCGTGAGGCTGACTTGGTTCGTCAAAAGACACTGGCAGCCGTTGCAATGAAAACGGCAACCGGTCAATCTATGGTCAACGCCGAACGTGATTTAATCGCTTCAATGTTGAAAGATGGAATCACGGCGTTTGTGGATAGAAGCGGGCGTAAATGGCAATTAGGCGTGTATTGTAACATGGCCGTTCGTACAACATCAAGGCAGTCGCAGAATGTTGGCGAGCTGTTCGACGATCCCGAACATGATTTATATATCATCGTAAACCGGCATTCCAATTGCCCGATTTGTTCAAGGTACGAGGGGCGTGTGTATTCACGCTCTGGGAGCAATCCGAACTATCCACCGCTTTCGGATGCGTTTAAACAAATAGATCCATCGAAACCCGGTGGATTAGAAAGCACCTATTTGTCATTACATCCGAATTGCCGCCATACTCTCGCCAAATGGGTTGAACGAGCCCATACACCGATTGAGATAGAGGCAATGCGGCGTAAATCGAACCCTGCGACAAATCCATTTGACGAAGATCCCCGAACTGAGAAACAAATCGAACAATACAAAGAACGTGAAAGGGTTATGGGATTAGAAGCCGCAAGCGTTCGCAAATACAGGGAATTGATTCAATATATTCCTGCAAACGAAATCGGCTCATGGGTTAAATTCCATAAGCATTTCATCATGAAGGATAATTGGTACAAGGAATTGTTAAGACGATACAAAGAAAATAAGCAAAAAGTGAATAAAAAGTCTTGACATAGCTTGTATCATCTTTACAATCGCCTGTATATACCCACAAAAAGACAGGCGAGGCCTACAAATGAGCGTGATTTGTTATTATGGCGATAAAATTTCAACAAATATCGCAAAGACTCCCGAAGGCTTTTTAATCTGCAAAAACGTACCGATTGCGCGAACCGGGTACCAGACATATTTAGAATCTGAATTAATCGAAGATGGCGATCCAAGTGAGCGGGTGAATGTGTATCGTTCCCCGGATGAAGTATTTTCACCTGCGACTCTTGCATCTTTCGAAGGCAAGCCGGTTTGTAATGGCCATCCATGCGTGGATGTTACCCCCGATAATTACAAGGTATATTCAAAGGGACATGTTCAGCATGTGCGCATTGGCAAGGGCGATGATGCAGATAAGATATTAGCCGATTTATATATCACGGATAAAGACTTGATCGATGAGATCCAGAATGGGAAACGTGAGGTTTCCGCAGGATATTACGCCGAGGACAAAGAGGATAGCACTGGCAGGATATGCCAGACTAAGATCAGAGGTAATCATGTCGCAGTCGTTGACGAAGGAAGAGCGGGCCGCTCTGTGTGTATTCGTGACACTGCAAAAGATATTAATTCATCCATTAACAATCCAAGTGGAGGTTTAAGTATGAAAATGGATAGAAAACGCAAAGTAGCAAACTTGGTTGCTCGTTATCTGCGTGATGCAGAGCCGGAACAGCTTGAGAAACGCCTCAAAGACGCAGCAGAAGTACTCAACGAAGAACTCGCCAAAGAGGATGAGGATGTCGTTGAGGAAAAAGAGGAAATGAAAGACGCATGCAAAGACGAAGATCCAAAAGACATGGACTTGTGGAAAGCCATCGATGAAATCAGTGCAAGACTGGATGCCATCGAAGCGCGTTTCCACGACGAAGATCCCAAAGAGGATGAAGCACCCGAGGAAGCTCCGCTTGCAGACGAAGATGAGCTTGAAGAAGAAGCCGAAGTGATTTCGGACGAAGATGAGGATGAAGATCTCGATATCGACATTGACGAAGATGAAGACGAAGATGATGATGTCGATGTAATCCCCACCGACGAAGTCGAAACAAAGCTCAGTGCAAAAGATGCAGCCATTAAAGACCTTAGTAAAGCCGCGTTGAGCATTAAGAATTCGGCTGACAGAAAACGCATACAGGATGCCATTATTAAGATGACTTCTAGCGGCAAATCGCAGATGTCCGGACTTATGAATACGGTTCGCAAGAATCAGAAATCAAAGAAAGACGCGTCAACCAATAAGGTTTACGACGTTGAAAAGCTCCAGGCTATCTATGACAAATTCAACCCTCATAAGGGTAAATAATACATAGGAGGTGTAGAATGAGTGGAAAAACTATCGGTCTTGAGATGAACAATGGGTTTGCCGGTTCGTATGCCAGACAGCCCGACATGATTATCAATACCCATGCAAACGTAGAAGCAAGTGCAAACATCCCGTTTGGTCATGCTCTTATGGCTGCCACAGGCGGTGTTCAGCTTCCTACTGCTTCTATTACAGCCGCTGACTTTGCGGGCGTTGCTTCCCGTCAAGTTCAGACGCAGATCGTTTACAACGCACAGAACGGCCCCGGTGAGTATAAGCCGAACGATCCTGTTTCCTGCTTCCAACGTGGACGTATCAACGTTGAGTGCAAGGTTGGCACGCCTGCTTTGAACGGCGCGGTCTATCTCGCAATCAGCACGGCGAACGGCAATGCTATCGGCGATTTCACGGCAACGGTCGGCACTCTTAACACTGACACCATCCTGCTCCCAAACTGCAAATGGGGCGGTGCGAAGGATGCAAACAATATTGCTGAACTTGTTATCCTCAAAGCTGACAACGCTTAATGCAAATATAAGGAGATAAAGATATGAAAGATTTCGGTAGATTTGATGCTGGCGTTGTCAATGGCGGTGGTATCAGCGGCGTTGCGCGCTTCAATGATGGCCGCACTGTTCGTCATTTCAACGACAGTGCGATTGCAAGCGGTAATGCCTTTCTCGTTTCTGAACTTGAAAAGCGCGATCCTAAAATCCGTGAACCACTTACGAGCGTTACTTATTCCCGTGACGTTCCTCTGAAAGTTGGCGGTGGATGGGTTGAATATGTTTCGGCAATGAACATTGACTTCGGTTTGACCGGCGGTTCACAGAATGGCCCCGTCTCCGCTCCCGGTGCAAACGGCTCGCCTGTTGTCCAGATGAATCTCGAAAAAGATACATTCGGCGCGCATGTATTCTCTACAATCCTTCGCGTTCCCTTTGTTGACATGCAGCGCATGCAGGTCACTGGCAAGAGTCTCGATGCTCTCTTGACCGATGGCGTTCGTCTTGCTTATGACAAGCACATGGATGCAAACTGCTATGTCGGTTTGACTCAGTATGGGACACAGGGTCTTGTCAATAACAGCAATGTTACTGCGTCTCAGGTCGCCCAGAATGCCGGTGGTACATCCCGCGCATGGACTGACAAAACGGCTGATGATATTCTCAAAGACGTGAATGACGCCATCACGGCCGTTTGGTCGGCTGCACAGTATGATTTGAGCGCTATTCCGAATCACATCCTGATTCCGCATGAGCAGTTCAATCATATCGTTTCGCAGAAAGTTTCACAGGCTGCTGACAAATCCATCCTGGAATACCTGCTTGATAACAATATCGCGAAACGTAACGGTCAACAGCTCGTTATCGCGGGTTGTCCATGGTGCAAAGGAGCGGGCACAGCTTCAAGCGATCGAATGGTTGTTTATTGCCATCATGAACGTTTCCTCGCACTTGAGGAACTTGTTCCACTTTCCCGTACCATGACACAGCCGAATGTTGAGGCCCTCGCTTATGATTCGGTTTACATGGCGAACATCTCGCAGCTTGAACTTTTCTACACGCAGACCGTCCGTTACTTCGACGGCATTTAATCACGGGGTGCACTATGATTATTCACGTCAAACAGGCCTGTGAATTCGTGAACAAGGACGGGGAGAAATTTCAGTGCCCGAACGGGTTCATCGGCGTTCCCCCGGAATGGGTTGCCCACAATGATTATTTCAAGTCGATGTGTGAAAGCGGTTTAATCACCGCTCACGTCGATACCAAAAGCGTTGATGCCGAAGCTGAAAAATCAGAAAAAGCGGATAACAAGAAGAAGAAATAATCATGACACGGGCGGGTTAAAAGCCCGCCTTTATCTATTAGAGTAAATATCATGTTCATTGCAACCAAAAGGATATTAAGACACATGAAGGAAACAAAGTTAAAAAGACTTATCAAAAAGCTGATGGATAGTATCTTTCTGGATGCAATGACGCCTGAATTTAAGGCCGCAAATGCCGAACTCTTGAAGGCCATAAAGATGAATGACAAATCGGGGGCCGTCCCTCATGCCGATTTGGAAGCAGTCAACAAGGCAATGAAGGAAAACGACGCAGACAAGGCAGGCGCGGCTCTCAAAAAGGTTCAGCTCCAATTCTCGAAAGCTGAAAAGAAGTTGGATGATGACGTCAAATCCATTCAGGTCAAACTAGAAACGAAGTTAGAGAAATCAACTATGCAAAAGACATATTAAGAGCCGCAAGTGATTATATTCGCGTTAGCCCTAGCGTTAGAACGAAGGTTGAATCTTTGTTGAAAAAAGCAGGCGATAAAGATTTAGAACATTTGCGCTATAACCTTCGATCAAAATATCTCTCTATTTAGTGCATATTGGACATAATCATGATCTATCAAACCCCCAACGTTGAAGAGTTAAAAGCGCGTGCCTCAAACATCGTGGAAGGCACACCCGGCGCATACACCCTTGCCATGTTCTTTGCAGACTTTCCACAGTTCAAGAAGGCGGGAACGGATGCAGGGTTTATCCCGGATGCCGTTATCAATACATTCATCGCGATGGCAAACAACACCGTATCCATGGAACGTTGGGGCGAGGCATGGCGCTTTGCGTGCGGTCTGTTCGTTGCCCACTATGCGACAATGTATTTACGGCAAAACAAAGGGAACGACACAGGGAGCGCAACGGCTGCACAGGCGGCTGATTCCGGCGCGCTGATAGGCATCGTTTCGAGCGCGTCTCTGGGTGATGCGTCTGTGTCATACGACACATCCACGGCGACACAGGCGACGGCGAACTGGGGACAGTGGAATTTGACCACATACGGCCAACAGTATGCGTCTCTGGCGAGACTGCATGTTTTGGGCGGTTCGTACACCATTTGAGGTTATTATGAAGGCACTGAAAAAGATAATTCGTACATTGAAACTGGATGCTATGACACCTGAATTTAAAGCAGCCAATGCCGAATTGCTCAAAGCGATAAAGATGAACGACAAGTCCGGCGCGGTTCCCCATGCAGAACTCGAAGCCGTCAACAAGGCTATGAAAGAGAATGATGCAGACAAGGCTGGGGCCGCGTTGAAGAAGGTTCAATTGCAGTTTTCAAAGGCCGAAAAGAAACTCGATGATGAAGTTAAAGACGTTACCGCAAGACTGGCAGAAGCAAAGAATGCCGTAGAGAAAAGCAAAATAGATATCAAAGCAAGTAAGGCGGATGCCGCATTATTCGACAAGGCGCGCAAGGCAGCCGATGGAATCAAAGCAAATCCGCGCAATGCGTCGAAGCTGTCACCGATTGCCGACAAGTTAAAGAAATATGGAGACTTGTCAAAGCGTGTCAGTCAGATCGTGACTTTGGCATCATCGAACAAAGATGTTTCCAAACAAGTTGATATGCTCAAAAAGGCAATCGATACAGCCGAAAAGAAATACAAAAAGGAATCTGCAAACGTCGAAAAGGAAGCCAAAAAGGCAAAGGACGCGCTGGACGTCTTGAACATGCGCGTGAAGGTGACACAAGGCAAGAAAGACGCATTCACGAAAGAGCGTTTATATATTGCCAATGTGGTTAAACAGATGCCTAGCGGTGATTTGAGACAAAAAGGCGAAACAAAAAGCGAGAGCAAAATTCAAAAGATCGTAAACGAAGGAAATAAATTATACGACGAAGCGCGTACTTACGCTTTAAAAGTGGCCTCAAGGTATGAAGATTATAAAACCTTTATGTCTAACTACGAAAAACAGTGTAAAAAACTTGTTTGGTCTGCTTACGAAAATACCCCGTCTCGGTTCGGTAGTTCAAAAATTAAAAGCGCATACAAATACACATCGTTTTATCAACTAAAAGACTTGGTGAGTACGCTAAACGAAGTAGCAAAAAACATAATTTCGTCCGGGAACAGTCCAAAAGAATATCTTGGGGAAGTTGGTGATTTTATAAGATCAAGTGAATCTGAATATGCATCGAAATTTCAGAAATACAAAATAGGAAGTACGGAGAATGACGAATGGACAATAAATAACAACATTGAATCCGGAAACGAAAGAAAAGCCATCAGTTTTATACTTGATAATATTGAACCATTCAAAACAAAATTCAGATCACTGAGTGAACAATTCGCGGCAAACAAGGACGCAGCAAGAAATGCGGGGTTTTCCGCAATCTCTCTATTCAGAAATCTTGGTAAATAGTTATGTTTTCGATGCCTGGCATAAATTGGTACACCGACACCTTCGATTCATTCCGCGTTGTGGATAGCGTCGAAGGAGGGATCACAAAACACGAACGGCAATCTGTGCTTGTTGGTGTGCCGTGCCGTGTCTATTCGAACCCTACACCTTCGCCGAACATGAACGAGACAGCGGCGACAACAGATGCGGGAAACACACTTTGTTGTGATGTCGGTGTGGATATCAAAGCCGGTGACGAAATCATTGTTCATCGAAGTGCAGGAATCAAACCGCAACCAGTATCAAACACACGCTATTTCGCGGGCAAACCCAATATCTATGTAGAACCTTTTGGCGGCATCATCGCAGACCTTAATCATATTCAAGTTGCTTTATACAACGAGGAACGGATTGATTAGCCATGATTCGAATCACGTCAAATCTCAAAGCATACCTCGCAAGCATGAAAGAAGTAGTCAATGAATCACGTGAGCAAACCGAACGTGATATCAAAGACGCATGCAATGAGATGGTTTTGCGTGCAAAAGAGACAACCCCACCATTGAACGGCGAGGACAGGGGGAAGAATACCGTCACGGGTGATTTGGCTGCATCATGGAAATATGAATACAAGTGTGTAAACGATGACTGGAAAGTTACAATCAAAAACGACATTCAATATGCATCATACGTAAACGATGGCCATGTCATGAAGGAACATTTCGTACCGTGGTTATATGTCGATGGCATGGGTGTTTTAGCGCGCCATATTCCGGCCCCGGGTGAACCGCTTTTTGGACTGACAGTCGGCACTAAAACAGAAAGCGTGCCCGGTTATAACATGGTTGAAAAAGCCAAAGAGAGATTCTTTGAGTCGTATCGAACTATCCGTGAAAATACCGTCAAGCAAACACAAGAGAGGCTGAGCAATGGCAATAATAATTAATACGCCTGTAATACATAAAAGCTATGCCTCTGTATTATCACGGATAGATTCAAACGCTTTGATATTCGACAATCCGAATCAGCAAGGGACAAAACTGCCTGCATGGTTTATTGTCCACCGTGAACCGGTTTCGAGTACATGTGCAATCTATGGTTATCAATGGCTTGTATATGCAATCGACATCTACTACATGGTTGAATACAACAGGCCACGACTTTTTGACGAATATGCAGCCATTGCAGACCAATTAGACCTCGAACTGGAATACCTGCCAATATACGGTACTGATACGGTTGTACATGTATTTGAACGGTCGTGGGAACTGGCCATGAACGCGCTCAAATACTCGACTACATTGAGGTTAAGAGTACATCCAAGCGTTCAACGTGAACCATACATGCAGGTTATCGAGAGCCTTGAAGTGTTCCTTAAAACACAGTTTCCGCTTGTCCGTGTTTATTTCACCAACACGTCACATCCAGAGCTTGACGTGGATTTCCCTTCACAGCTGTTTACATACAAGGGACAATACCTGACTCTTCCAACGGTTACAGGTGTCTATCGTGATGATGAGAATCACAGATGGGAGCCGGCAGCCTGGACAATCGGTGCATTCGGTGCTGAATATGGGCCGGTTAATGCGAACACGACGACTAATTTGATAATGCAGAGAGTCTTTGGCTACGAAGCACCAATGGGTGGAACTATTGATGAACATAGTTCAACAGAGACCACTTTACGCATGATTGATTTGTCGTTAGTCCGTGATCCAGACTATCAGTATTCAAAGACGTTGGATAGCTCAATGCCTGTTTTGGATGCGTCCGATTTGTCGTTAGTTCGTGCGCCTGATTATCAGTACTCACAGTCATTAGACAGTGCAATGCCTGTTTATGGTGGAACGGTAGAGCCATGGACACCTGCTACAGAATTGACGGCGTATTATGACAGTTCACATTCAAGCTACATAAGTTTGTCAAATGGCGGTTTTGCAGTCATGTGGTCACAATCAGGTAGTACGATTCCCTATGACGCATCAAAGACCTATGCAGTGGTGCGTGTATATGCAAGCGCCACCGACACTACGGGCGTTAGCAACTCTGGGTTTACGATTCGAAAAGATCCGAATTACAATCGCTTGCAATTCATTAATAGCTCTGGCGCACCAGTCATATTTTACAAACTTACTTATACAGAATCATAAAAAAGGAGAATAACAATGGTGAAATTCGCACGTAGAGACTTCACATGTTGGAGTGACATTAGACAGGATGTAAACGGGCGATGCATTGACGTTTGCAAGGCAATGGGCGAGATGATTACCGGTAGTGGTACGGGTTGGGAATACGATCCACGGACACCCGACGACACATACCTGTTTATTCCGTCTCGGAACAATGCATATCAGTTTCCTGTGTCATATTTTGTGAACACCGTTAGCGGTGCGAAATTGATGGTCATGGTTAATCTTGGTACCGATGATACTGGAACGTTTAGTTATGCCCAATTACCATATATATCAAATAAGAACTACTTAATGCCAATAGCAATGAACAATTATCTTGAAAGTAGTAGTTATAGCATATCGCAAACAGGGGTTCACATGGCGATGATTCCTGCGGGTAGCAGTTCTGTTTTCCCATCAACAATTCCAAATGATTATGTTACAAAATTTATTCCAAATGACGCTATACCAATTGTAACAAATGTCGCATCATATAATAGTAGTAGTATTAGCAATAGTCAAAGTTATCTAGGTCGGCTTTCATCCTCTTATATTTATTCAATTGGTTTGTTGATTGAATCTGATGTCATTATGTTTCTTGAAGGTTATAGCAGTACATCATCAAGATCCTCTTTATGGATAAGATATGCTATCGGAAAGATTATAGGCGTTATTGCACATGAAAATGATGCGTTAAATACAGCACAATATGGCGCAATAAGATTCACTTCAACCGCAAGTTCCACTATTTCATACTATGATAGTATAGGTGGTAATAACAATGTAATATTCTATGGTAGAAACATAAGTTCAAGTAGCAACAGTGAAGCGACAAATGGAGTTTACGGGATTTGTTATAATGCAGAAGGCACACCGATACTTACCAATTGTTACTATGGGCCAACGGGAAGTGAGTTATTAAGCCCTGAAATAACAAACGATTCGATTAGCAACCATGTCAGGTGGTGTCCTTATGTGATGGCTGCAATGTATGACCCGGGCAATCTCTACATCACAGATGGCGATGGCTTCAAAGGTTATCTTGATACGAACTTATTCCGTGCGGCAATCTGCACAAAAGGCAACTATTACAACGATGGTGCATTCGTTGGATTTGAGAATAACCTATTGGTTGCGTGGGATAAAGATGCGACCGACAATATTATGTAGGTGACGTTATGGGACGAAAGAAAACAATCAAAGCAAATTCGGTCAATGAAACACACGGAAGTATTGAGTTCGAACAAGGCGGATCGGATATTTCCGAAATCGTGGAAATGATTGCGCAAGATGAACGGAAAGCCGCCGGAACAAAGCCAAAGCCGCAAGTAAAGATTGCACCCAAGCCAAAACCTATTTATCTGCGTGACACAATCATTCAGATGGATGAAATTAAAAAGTACGGCTTGAATCAATACTTTTTACGTGCAATCCTGACAGAAAATTATTATACTTTGGGTAAAGCACACAAACTTATCCAAGACTTTCTCAATAAACATTAGTATTGGAGGTTGAACATGGCAGGTGGAACATGGATTGACCAGAACAAGGTCAGACCGGGTGTATATATCAACTACAAGAGCGCTCCGGCTTCACTCGCGACGATGGGTGAACGTGGCGTTGTCGCTATTGCTCGTGCAATGGATTGGGGAGAGCAAGGCAAGTTTTATACAATCGAAGATCCAAGTGATTGTGCAAAACTTGGGCATGCTATCACGGACGATGAAATGCTTTTTATCCGTCAAATCCTTCTCGGCAGCAATCGCACTCAGGGTGCGACAAAGATTCTGCTTTGGAACTTGGCACAAAGCACAACTGCCGGTGGTGTCAGTAATAGTAGCTCTTCGGAACCGATACAAATTATTGAAGGCAGACATGTTTCGGATGAACAAATAATTTCGACTAACTATTATGCCGTTGTAGATATCGAAGGTTCAGTCACACTTGCGGTTGAAGGCGCTAGTTACTATATTGTTCCAGAAAAACCGGGATGTGTTTTTGCTGTTAAACACGAAATAGAAGATGATGACACGAGCCCTTTAGTTCTGTGTGTGCCAATTTCTCTTTATGAAGCAAATATTTACGACGAAGCGTTTGATATAGCTGCCTATTCTTCTTCGGAAACAGTTGGTACTCGTTCTGGGTGCGTTATTTCAGGTAATCCATCGGGTGATGTTGGTATTATGCTTGAAGATAGCGATGGAATTCCAATTGCACCGATTGAAGGCGCGGACACTTATAAGCCTTTTGTTTATAATGACACAGAGTATTACATTGTAAAAAGTGACTATTATTCAGAATCCGAAGAAAGTTGGGTGGATTGTCTTGCAATCATCGATCCTCCTGTTGATTATTCTGATACAATTGATGTCGTAGGTCTTGCTCCTTCCGGTTCTGAGCCTATGAGTAGTGGTGCCGCAAAAGCAACTGCAACAATCGGAAACCTCGTTGCTACTGCTAAATACTATGGCACTTATGGCAACAGATTGTCGCTGTCTGTAACTGCCGGAACAGATGATACATTTATCGTTCAAACATTACTCGATGGACAAGTTGTCGATTCTCAAACTGTTTCAGGCATCGCAGATCTTGTTGCAAATCAATATTGTACATTCAGCGGTGAAGGGGAAATAACCACAACAACTTCTCCGATTGCTTTCAGTGGTGGTTCTACTGGCGAACCAACGGCGACGGCATACAGTGATTTCTTGAACGCGCTCGAACTCCAGAAATTCGATGTCGTTATCTACGATGGCGAGGATGCAACGATCAAGGGTGCATTCATCGACTTTGTAAAACGCCTCTCGAACCGTGAAGGTGTGAAATGTCAGGCAGTTGTCTCTGATGCAAACAATCCTGATAATGAGTGCGTTATCAATGTCTATCCTCAAGCTGTTACGCTAACAGATGGAACACAGCTCGCTGCATCTGAATTGACATGGTGGGTAGGTGGTGCAAGCGCAGGTGCTAATGTCTTTGAATCATTGACCTATGCCGCATATCCTGACGCAATCGAAGCTAATCCGGTATTAACATCCTCACAGCAGGAAGCCGCAATCAATGCCGGTAAATTCGCTCTCATTACTCAGTTTGACCGTATTCAGGTTTTGACCGACATCAACTCTTTCGTGACTTTTGCAGTTGAAAAAGGCAAAGCGTTCAGAAAGAACCGCGTCATCCGCACGATCTTCGGTCTCTGCAATGATATTTATAGGACGTTTGCGACGTATTACATCGGCGCAGTTCACAACGATGAGGAAGGCCGTAAAGCGTTGAAGGCAGAGATCCTTGACCTCATGAACCGATACCAGGGAAACCGTGCCCTACAGAATGTCGAAGCAGAGGATGTCACAGTTTTGAAAGGTGTTGATTCTGATGCCGTTGTTATTGAGATTTACTGTCAACCGGTTGATAGTATCGAAAAGATTTACATCAACATCACTATTTCTTAATAGGGGGTGAATAATGACTTATTTGCTTGAGAAAGATGCTCTCAATGGTAAAGAGGGACGCGCCATCTGTACAATCAACGGTAGACAGGTTGAAATGTTCGGGATGAAAAAGATTCAGCTTGACTACTCGCTTGAGGAAAGTGACTTCAAGGTTGTTGGAACTCGACTTGTCCAGAAGAAAACCACAGGTATTTCTTTGACGGGAACGATGGATATTTATTACGGTACACCTGAATTCCGCAATCTCGTTCAGAATTATATTAAAACAGGCGAACTTCCCTACTTCACGATGCAAATTACGAACGACGATCCTGCTTCGTCCGTTGGCGTTCAGACTATCGCAATATACAACGTAAAACTACAAAGCGGTGTGCTTGCGATGTTGGATGCTGACAGCGATTTCCTTGTTGAAAGTGTTGGATTCTCATTCACATCATTTGAGTATTTGTCACAGTTTAATCGGCCTGCACAGCTTGGTTAAACATGGCAATAAACGCGTCTGGTTTCGCATCTGACAAACACCATCCAGAAAGCCAGGGAATCAGACGCGCCTTCCTTTAACCGCGTTTAAAACGCAAATTTGAGCAAAAGAGGCAACATGTCTAATTTATCTGCATTCCTTAAACCGATATACACAGAGAAAAAAGTTGAAGTCGTTATCTCTGACAGATTTCTGAACGAGGACGGCACGCCGGCGCCGTTCATTATCAAATCATTGTCGCACGAAACATTTGAAACCATCCGCAAACGTTCGTACAAAGAGCAATTGGTGAATGGCAAAAAAAATCAAATCATTGACAACAACTTGTGGTTATCGCGTTGCATTGTCGAATCGTGCGTGCAGCCTGATTTCCGAGATGAGGAATTGTGTCATGCATACGGGTGCGAGGATCCATTCTCGTGTCCGTCAAAGATGCTTCTCGAAGGCGAGATTCAGAGATTAGGGAAAGCAATTCTTGCACTCAACGGTCTGGATGACGAATCCCCGGAAATGGGTGAAGTATCAAAAAAGTAGATGATGAATGCGACGCCTTGTTATCGGATGATACAGATGCAGACAGTGCTTTAGCTTATTACCTATTCATCAATCATGGAATATTGCCTCATGTTGTGTTAGAAATGGATACAAGAGAAAAAGCATTCGTTCTTGCGATGGTTCGCAGAGAGATTAGGAGCCGCCAAAAGAAATAACAAAGCCCTCAAATCTGGTTTAGCCGTTTGCAGGGCTTTTCATTTATCAGGGTGTAAAAATGGCTGATATATCTGTTGAATTCTCAGTAGTAGATAGATTTTCGGAAGCAATGAACAAATTCTCTAACATGGTAGAGAAATGTTCCGGAGGTGTAGAGGATTTAAGTCACACGGCAAACGAAACGAACGAAAAGATAGATAAGATATCGAATTCGTCAACCGTTGCATCTACTGGATTCAAGGGTTTTGGTGCATCAATGATGGTACTAAACCAGGCTTTGCAGGCGTTCCAACGCATTGCAGAACCTGTGGAACAAGCCCTCGATGATATTGCCACAAAACAACGTGTCGTTATTATGTTTGGCACCGAAGCCGGGCAGGCCTTTAATCGCTTTGCCGAAAGCGCGGCAATGTCTTTGGGACGTGTCGAAGGTGAAATCCGAAAGGCCGGGTTGAAATGGCAAAGAATAGGGATTGGCGGAAAGAATATCATGGAGCTAACAAAGCTCGCAGACAGGTTCGCAAATCTTAGTCCTGATAGAAGTTTTGAGGATATTGCCGAAACATTCAAAGATGCCATTAAGAGCAAGGATGTCGGAGGGCTTGCAGAATTACTTGGTGGTGGTGAAGGTGTGGAACGAAAACTCCAACGCGCAGGCGTCGAAAGGATGATGCGAAGCGGTAATATTTCCGGCGCATTAGAAAAGTTTAAGGAAGTAGCTGACTCGTTTGATTACACTCAGGAAAAAGCCGACCAGATGGGGATGACCATCGATAGAAAGCTACAAAAGATCGCAACTCTTGGCCGCAATTATATCACTGATATGTTTTCGGATATTGTAAAGCGGGCTGAACCATACGTTGACAGAATTCTCAAATGGCTTCAATCCGAAGATGTGCAAGATGGACTTGCAAAAATACGATCCGTCGTTTCCAGAATCGCAGACCTGTTTTTTAAAACGATTGAATATGCAGTGAAAGCAGGGCGTGCAATTTATGACTTTGTACAAGATAACAAAGATTTTATCATGATTGCGGGCGGTGTCGCGTTGGCGGCTATTGGTTTTGTGAAAGTGAGAGCGGGGATTATAGGTGTTATTGGAGCAATACGCGGAATGAATCTCGCGTTACTGAAAAGCCCAATATTTATCATACCGGCGGCCATATTAGGAATTGCGCTTGCTGCTCAAAAAGTATTCAACCACGTGACAGGGGAGAGTGTATCATTTGTTGAAACACTCGTTGGAATCTTTGTTGGTGGTACGGTTCAGATAGTAACAGGTATTGCAGAATTGGCACAACGCCTATGGAATGGCATTGTAGATATAACCGAAGGCGGTATCAACGGCATTATTGGTGGTATAGAATATTTGGTGAATTGGTTTAATAGCGGTTTTGATGAAATTAGACGCGATGCGTTGAGTTTCGTTCAGGGACTTGTACAAGACATCATGGGCGCGATCGATATGATTGCAAATACGGGTTTGGGCGAAAAACTAGGGCTTAAAGATGCCCTCGACACGCTCAAAGAAGTTAGCAAGAGCATAGATGCAGCAAAACGAGCCGGACATGAAACTGTTCATTTTGGGCGTGTAGATTTCAGCGAAGCAAAAGCAAACGTAATAGACAGCGTGGGTTTATCCGCTGATGCAATCGGCTTCGTTATGGACAAAGTGAATGGCCTTAAAGACACCATTCAGAGTGGGCTATTCGGCGACAATGACAATTTCATGAAAGATATTGTCGATGAATTAGGTGCATTGTCTGGGATGGCCGATGATTTGGGTAAAATACGCGGTTCGATGCAAAAAGAACAGGATTTGCGGTGGATGAAAGAAATGGCTGAACAAAGATTCGTCAATGAGGTGAATCTGCGACAGCTCACACCGACAATCAATCTACAAGTAAAAGGCGCTAACAGCTCGCCACAGGAATATGCAAAGGCGCTTGCAAGGGAATTGCAACAAATGGCGGATGCGGGAACTTATAATGCTTATGGAGACGTAGGATAATGAACGAATCAGGATATTTCGGGATATACTTTCATACATCGAAACAGACGGTTCGTTTGCCGATGAACCCAAACGAGCTGTCTATCAGGTATGATGGAGATAACACAAACTATAATCTCATTTCTTTGGGTGAAACGGTCATTCCACGAAATCCAAAGCTCGCAACGGTTGACATAAATAGCTTTTTCCCTCGCAACTCATTTATGACGGGAACAGCATCTGATTCATGGTATAAGCCTGAATTCTATGTGGACTTTTTCCGAATGCTACAAAGGAACAAGGTCGTTTTCCTGTTTATAATCAATCGTTATGATGTAGATCAACCAACTTTCGATACCTCCTTCAAAGCGGTTATATCATCGTTTGAAATCACTGATAGAGGCGGTGAAGCAGGTGATGTTTATTTCTCGTTATCCGTTCAGGAATATCGAAACACGGAGCCGCAAAGCGTAGAACGGGCGAGTGTGGATTCTGAAAATGATACCACATACCTTGTCAAAACGAAGCAGCGCGAAGTAGACAATGCCGAAATTGTAGTTGGTGACATGGTGACCGTTTCTGGCCCCGCATTTGAAACAGATGACCAACTCACAACGGCGCTTGCATATACAAAGCGATTTCTTACACGTGCAAACGGTGTTGTACAAAGGGTTTTGCCACCAAGCGCACAACCAGAAATGAGCCGGGTTTTGGTCGATGGCTTGGGATGGGTAAACAAGGCAGATTGTGTCAAAGCAAACACGCAGAATACAGCTGTTAGACTTAATCAGCTATATGGGGTTGATATATGAGCAATATCGAATTGTTTATAGAAAACCCTGAAGAAGGTATTTATTGGTATGCCCCGTCAAGCCTGTCACTGAGAACGGAAAGGACTTGTACACCGGCGACGCTATCAGGTGAAATTCCTGACGTACAAGACCATGTGCCACGTATGGGCGCTCAAGTTCGTTTAAAAGTCGATGGGATACTTATGTTTTATGGGAGAATCTTTTCGACAACGATTGACAGATGGGGCGTATTATCTTTCACGGCCTATGATAATTTGAGATATCTAAAAAACACATTCTCGAATTATTACGAATGGAATTATGATCCGAAACAGATAATCACGGATATTGCCAAAGCATACAATCTCAAATTAGGAAAGATTGCAGACATACCAAATGTCGGGCAAAGATTGCTGATAGACAATGAGAGCTGTTTCGATGTGATTTCGCGCATTGTAGACACCGCATGTGTCATGACGAAAAAGATACTTGTGTTTTATGACAATTTCGGAGAATTAACATTGTCCTATGCGGATGAAATGATTTCGGATGTGTATATAGGTGATGATGCTTTGGCGACAGAATACACACTTTCTACCGACATCGACAACGACACATACAACCAGATTGCTTTATATCGAGAAAGCAGTTCAACCGGCGGGCGTGCGTATGTGACAGCCCAAAGCGAAACGAATACAAATGCTTGGGGTGTGCTTCGTCTCACCGAATCAGTGGATGAACTGTTGAACAATGCACAGATGCAGGATAGAGCTGACAAAATGCTCGAAATGAAAAACAGGCCGTTCAAGACGATGAATATCAGCGCGTTGGGTGTGCCAGGATTGCGAGCAGGGATGATGATAACTATCCACTTCCCTTCGTTGGATGATGCCGTTTCAAAGCGTCAAATGGTGATTCTGGATGCCGTAGAACATCGATTTGAGGATTGCGTTCATACGATGGATTTGGAGACACGCACATTCTGGAGGGACACACCGCAATGAGCAAATCAAACCTACTGACAACAATACAATCAATTGCGGTGAATGCGGTCAAATCCACAAACCCAATGGAATATTGCTTTGGTACAGTTACAAGTGCAGATCCACTTAAAATTCGCCTCAATGATTCGACAATTGAAATATCAGGCAATTCTATTCTCTTGACCGAACCGGTCGTTGAAAAGAAAATCACAATCCAGAAACATACTCATAAAATCGGTGCGACAATAGCAAATCACACTCATATTGTTGAAACTCCACCACTCACAGTTGCAATTGCAACACCTCCATTAGAAGGCACAGCGGTTGGCACGGTTCCTAAAACTAATGATTTTAACCAGAATACAGAGATTGTCACAACGGTTCTAAATGCCGTTTGCACTGAATTTAATAGTGATTTACCGGTTGATTCTGATAACGATAGGATTGTAATAACCACGAATAGAGGTCTTGAAAAAAATGATAAAGTTATCATGCTAAGAGTGAGTTCAGGTCAAAGATTTATTGTGCTTTCACGCATTTTTACTCGAAGCGATGAAACCGATTAGGGGGTTATATGGATATAACAACAAGTAAAGCGGAATTTGTCTCATATCCTTCAAACGAATGGATTGTGGAATTCGAATCAGGATACAACGACGAACCAGAATCAAATTTAAAAGCCATTTCTCAGGACATCCGGTTCGCACTTGAAACAGAGCGCTATAAATGGCCAATAATGGGAAAGAATTTCGGTGTGTCTTTACAGGATTTAATAGGCACAGATTATAATTATATTCGTGGGGAGATTGTACGACGTATAAACGACGCGCTTTCCATCGATGACAGAATCACAACTATTGGCGCTTTTGAGTTTCAAAAAGTGGCTGATTCTGGTATGCTGGTCACATGCACAATAACTACAATATTCGGGGATGTACAAATCTCCACAACAATTCAGGGGTAAAAGATGATAGATTTATCAGATAAAACCTTCGCAAAATTGTTGGCAGACATGCTTGCACGCGTTCCATCTGACTTAAACAAGCGTGAAGGCTCTCTCATACGGACAAGCCTTGCGGCGGCTGCATGGGCAATTGAGGGTTTGTATTTGGACATGGGATACATCCAAAAGCAAGCCTATGGAGAGACGGCAACTACTGAATACTTGGATTATATCGCAGAAGAAGCGGGTTTAAAACGAAAAGAAGCTGTACCATCAATCCGTGAAGGTCGTTTCAATATTGCACCGCCTTTGGGAACACAGTTCATGCTCATGCAGGAAGGCGGAAACGTTTATTACACACTCACAAAAGCGGCTGAAAACTCCCCTGATTCATCTTATCCAGATACGCCATTTGTTGGCGAGTTGACGTGTGACGAAGCCGGTGTAATCGGGAATGTATATTCAGGAAGGTTAGGCGTTGCTGGTTTTGTCAACGGTCTCACAGATGCATTGTTGATAGGCACGATAATTCCTGGAGAGGATGTTGAGACAGATGATTCGCTTCGGGCTCGCTATTTGTCAGCAATCGGACGTGTCGAATTTGCAGGAAACATCGATGCTTACAAGAAATATTTGCTTGCTCAAACCGGTGTCGGTGCCGTGCAAATCTATCCTGTGTGGAACGGTCCGGGAACGGTGCTAATATCCGTAGTGGATGAGGATTATTTGCCGATTACGAGTGCAAAACTATCAGAATTACAGATACTTGTGTGTCCACCGGAGGCAGATGGTTCAGTGCCTTCGGCAAATGGCTACGGCATGGCACCAATAGGTGCAGTCGTTACAATCACGACGCCCAACGCATTTCCCATTTCAATAACCGCTGACATTCTGATTAAATCCACGTCTTCAAGAACAATTTCAGAGATTCAGGCTGACGCTTTGACGGCGATGAATGAGTATATCAAAGAGCAATGCGAATATTGGGGCGAGATGTCGAAATGGAACGTTGCATCATATTCTCTTACAATCTATTACAACAAGGTCTTGTCAATCTTAAATAATATTGATGGTGTAGAAGTCGCGACAAGCGTGATAATCAATCAGGATAGGGCTGATATTATTTTGACACAAACAGCAAATGTTCAAAATATTCCTTATTTGGCATCGCTTGTGTTGGACGAGGTGTAAACCATGAGATGGTATAACCTTCAAGACTTACTGCCACCGGTTTATTCCGGGATAAAATCCATGTTTGCAACCGCTGAAAGTGAGAACACAGAATTGCTTTCCGCAAAGTCGAATGTGGATTCTATATTGAGTAATTTTTTTGTTCAAACCTGCGACATCGAAACACTTGAATATTGGGAAAACATTATCGGTATTAAACTGTATGGCGATGAAACAGAGGATGAACGCCGCTCAATGGTTCTGCTTTATCTCGCAAACAATTGGCAGATCACGAAGCCATTTGTTGAAAACGTCATGCAAAATCTTTTCGGCGATGGGCATTATTATTTTGAATACAGTACGAATAATAATTTGCAAGTGTACATAGGCATGAACGATGTCTCCACGAATGCAATAAAACGTTTTACGGACTGGTTTACGACCGTTTGTCCTGCCCACGTGAAATGGACTACAAGTCATGTAGAAAACACGCAATCAACGAATTACATTTCTGCGGGAACAACTTGTCATAACGTACAAAAAAGTACTTGTACGATGCGTCTCGGCACAGATACAATCTATTTAGGTTCACAAAGCTACAATGTAAACTGGATGGAGTTTTCATAATGTCTGTCAAGGTATATGAGATAAACGGCGAGTGGCTGACCTGGGATCATCTGCATAATGTGTTAGGCTATACGATGACACCATCTGTTGCTGTTTCGTATAAATCGGCTGCGCATGACACTTGGGGAGAGGATGCCGGGAACGGTTATGCATTGAACAGTGATGGTGAATTGTCACAATGGTCAATGTGGAGTGAAGGAATTGTCGGTTGGTTCGGTGCAAACGGCTTGGCCGAACAGGGTGCGTATCCTGCATCGAGCGCTAATTTATTCCTTGAGCGTACCGGTGAAACAGCAAAGGCCGTTTCTCTCGATGACGGCGTAAATACATATTACCTAATTGATGGCTATTTGGATCTTGGTTGGCGACTCTGGGAAGTATTAGAAGCCGAAGGATGGCAAATTTCAAATGATGGTGAGCTTGCCTTTATCGTTGTCGACGAAGAGACCGGCACGATAGTTCACTCCATTGTCGATGAGGGCATGGTCTACGGTGATGTTGGCTACGTCCTTATGGATGAAGCCAGTAACATGATAACTGTGTATGAAACCGGCGTGAAAACAGAATCCTTCTATTTCACGACAAATGGTAGGAATGAAACAGAGAATACACAGTTACCAATTGACTCTGCAATTCCTTTATATTGGGAAGACGGTTCGCGTGTAGATGATACAGACGGGATCGCTACAGAATACGACGGATCTAGGGCCCTAGCATTGACTAAAGTTGATGGTAATACGTTCAAAACGTCTACTTATGATCAAGTTGTTTCGGAAGGCGATAATCTTGATTTTTACGGTGATGATATTACAGACAATCGGTTTGCGTGGTCTGTTCAGGTGGAATATATCGAGCCTGCGCCACATTTGCCGACAGTCTCTACCTCCGGCGATTTTGGCAGCAACAATTGGCTATATACTAACACACAAGGGCAAAACGTTTCAGTGGCGAGTAATTCGACTGCCAATTTGGTGTGGCAGCACGACGGTTCCTCGACGGCAGCTGCTTACGATTCGACTAAATCTTATGCAATCATTCGTTGGTCAACGTTCCAGGGTGCCTCTGGCTCTGGCCGGACAGAATTTGGACTCGTGAATAATACCAATGGCAACTTATACGCAAAAAACCTCACAAGCGCAATGCTCCAGATTTATGCATTGAGATGTGCGGTTTGTTCTGATTCGTCCGAGACGGTTGTTACGGTCTATAATAGCTCGGATGGAGCTGCTTACAATGCATTCAAATATACAGTAAGCGGTACTGATTATTATTACGTATTAGACGAAACACAAACAGATTGGTCGGATGATTTAACGAGCATTGGATACAGCCTTGAACCTCCCGCACCATCAGAATATACGGCGTATTTTACAAATCAGGGTGCGGCGGAAACTTCTAATTATCTTATTGGAAACGGTGCATCCGGAGTACTTTTGTATGACGGAAACGGAGCTCTTATAGATGTTAGCGCATACATGGCCGCTCATGGGCTATCAAATTATGACCCATTACCATGGACTATAACCGGGTATTATAATGTAAATGACGAATCTGTGACGGTGAATTGGCCGTTTAAACTTTCGGCTGATAGCGGAAAACTCATTTTATACCCATTTGGAACCTGTCTTGATACTTACCAAGTTTTCAAACTTACTTACACAGAATCATAAAGGAGACAAATCATGGCATTAGGTGGATACAAATTTGCAGGATATAAAGTTACCAAGCCGGAAGGCGCGACGGATGCGGAATGGGCACTGCTCATTCATAAGACGCGACTAAAGGCGTTTATGGCGGCGAATGCGCTTGCAGGTGATATATGGGAGTTTGATTGGAGCAATGGAGCTATTGCATTTGAAACTTATGGGAATGTGATTTACGATTTGAATTCGGACGGTTTAGATCTTGTGTCGTTTTTTAAACATAAGACCGAGGATAAATATTATATGGTCGCCAGTTTGTTTAAATGGTCGCCGGGGAGCTATACGGATGTTTATAGGGTTAGTGAAGCTCCAATACAACCAACTTATTGCGAGAGTTCATCTAATTATGTGAGAGTGTACTATAAACAATTATTTCATACCGTTGGGTATGACAGATTCACACCTGATTGCTTATCATATACCAGCAATTCTTATCCATCGCGCGCTCTTTGCTTAATACCTATTGGTGGATGGTTTACTAATTCATCCACCAATTTTAGTATTGATATAAATCAAGCAAACTCTTTTGGGTCTAAATCTAAGTTTTATGCAGGGTATGCATTGAAAGGGAAAGACATAATAACAATAACAACTTTTGATTTATCAATAAATAATCCACAAAATTATTTAAAAACGTCTCTTGTTGGATTTGATTCATTAAATCTTAGTTCACCAAATGACACTGCTAATATATACGGATTGTGCCTTGACTGGGACACCTACGACACAGCGTATACTGCGTGGTCTTCCGTTGGGCAAGCACTTACATATTGCCAGGAAACTCTAAAAAGCAATTTCACACGCTATGCGGAATATTCGAAATGGTCTACTCTTTTTTTATCGTCAGCTCAACGCGCGCTATTTGGTGGAACACCTGATAATATTCCATACGAAGCAGCAGTATTGACTACGGGTAGCGCAAGAACTCAATCGCCATACTTGAATTCAGACGGAATTACTACGAAAGGGACTTTTAATCCTGAGGTCCTAGCAACTAACGGACAATACTATAATGGCTTATCAAAAATGACTACTTATGCAAATGGTAATTATTTAATGGTTGCATACTTCGCTAATAATATCCAAACGGCAATCTGCCCCCAAACGTGCTATTACGTCGGTTGGGACCCGTCGAATCCCGATATTACAAGTGAAGATGCGTGGACGGCTTACAACGGATAATAGGAGGTGAATCATGGCTTTTGACGTAAATACGATAACGATTAAAGGTGCACAGCTTCTTGCAGCAGCTACGGCACAAAATCGGCTCATTCTCGATGGCTGTGATGCAACGACTACGTTCATTGATCAGAATACGGCGGTTTCAGTAGAGACAAGACCGGCATCACCATTCAGTAACACAACGGATGTAACGATTATCGGATCGACATCCAATCATGTCATGGCAAGGGCTCATTTCGAGGCGGGGCAAAGCACAGGCGGAGAAGCGAACACACTGTATCTTTATGGCCATTCCTCGTCTGCACCAAGTGACATCTTTGTGATCTATGTTTGCAGTTCACAAGAAACGTTTCACCTTCCAGAGACTGGCGATGTTATAACCGGATATGAAGCTCTGTTTGACATGATTTATTCAGCTGTAGAAGGCAGTGTTACAACGGCTTCAACATCTGTATTCTGTACACTTGCGGAGTTCAATGTCCTTAAAAATCGAGTTGTTACAACTCACAAAGAAGACGAACAGTATTCAGGCGAAAAACAAACTATCTTTGGTGATAAAACGTTTAATGGTTCAACGCTTTTGAACGGCGAGTCCCATGCCTACAATCTGTTTTATCTGTCAAGCGGTATGTTTCCGTATCCCGTTATTCGGGTAACGGCTTATGATTCTAATATTCAAAAAAATACAAGAATCACAAATATTAAGAACAACACAGATCTTGGACTTGGTATTCTTGAAGCAAAAAATCTGGTTGATACTATTGATAATTTTGTTGACGCTGGAAGTAGCTATTACATCCGGCACGGTGAATACAATGTAACAAAAGACAATATTCAGACTCTTGTTACCCAAATAAACGCAGCCGGATTTACGTGCAATGCACTGGCCGGGAGTGACATAGGTACTGCATCGCTTCCATTTAACCATGTCTATGCCAATGATTTTACGATAAATTCCGATATTCATGCCGGTGGTGAGATATATGGAAATTCTGTGCAGGTCGGGGTTGTTACGGCGAGTGCGGAAGGTTACTTTGGGAGCGACGTCTATATCACAGGCGGTGGGCTTGAGGTTGCGGGAAATATCGAGCCAGGCGACGGCACATCTGCAAGCATCGGTTCGCAAGGGTATCCATTCGCGTCTGCTTATGTAGGACAACTTGTTATGACTGCTGGCCGCATATACATGCCCATTGCCGGGTCTATACAGTATGCCGGGTCGCTCGAATTCTCACATAACACGGCGGTGAATCAGACCTCAGTCTATGGTGGCAACGCAAGATTACTATTGAATACCGGTGTGTCCGACAATCAGTCCCTTATTAATCTAACTGTTGACGGTCAAAAGGGACTACAGATTAAATACAACACACAGATTAGCGACTATCAGTTGTCAGTAACTACAGCCCGGATGAACATTACTAGTGACTTTGTTACGCTCTCAGCAAGTACAAGTGTAACAATCAGTGGTAGTGCAACAATCAATAGTTTGAGTGTGGATGCCTTGACAGGAACGCAACCGACATATTCCGGATCTACAACTACTGTCAAAGTTGGATCAATAGTTATGGCGTGGATTAGACCAAATCTTGTTAGCGGAAATTATTTCCGTGCCGGTGAGACATATCATTCCAGTGGTACATCCTCTGATACCAGTACAACGCTTGAAATAGCTGAGAGTGCAAATAATACGTTTAAGCGCTCAACATATTCAAGAATATTGCCTAATGGTATCTACGCTTTTCTGAGCGATGTTGATAATTCGGTTGCTACGTGTACCCTGGTTCAATGTCTATCATTAGATTAGCGAAAAGGACTTTGTGCAAATGATTTCTCCATTCTGGGCAACTATCATCATTGTGGCATTTATTCTCATATTCGGCGTGGGGGTGCCGATTTTGAACAGGAAATTTCCAAAATATATTTCGTACCGTTGGTGTGTAATCGTTGTTGTTCTTGCACTTTTGATTGGCGTCGTTGTCGATTTTGAGGTGTTATCGAATGATGCACGAAAGATAATTCTTATCGGTGGCCTTGTGATTGCAGGTGTTTATGTCGCACTTCGTACCATTGAAAAAGTACTTGCGAACGGATGGCTTAGAGGTGCAACCATCGAAGTCAAAAAAGGTGATATTGAAGCTAAGATGACAGCCGAAAAGGATGACAAGTCAAAATCCGAAAAGGAATAAACGAAAAGTCGGGGAGGAAACAAACCCCGGCTTTTTTTTGTGCACACGATCTATCGCTCATGATCTCCTGAAACTATCGATCATTTCGGCTCTGAGTAGCCAGCACACAATAAACGCAATAGACCCTTTTCACCTGTATCAAAGTGGATGCAGGGAAATCATGCCCGATACTTCGGGCGCATATAATCACTCAGAAAGCGGTAATACTGATTTGAATTGTCTTTGCTCAATATGTACTGCTCCATGACATTGATGACGGAAACGGGATAGACATTGACCTTGTTACCTCTAGGGTTCATAACCTTTTTGGATTCGTCTATTACAATACCTTTTTCACTGCAAAGACGTGATAGAGCTGTTCCCAAACGATTGTAGACATTAATCTTCAATGTCCCCCGATATGGAGTGAACTGCATATATTGCAATGTCCACGGGATATTTTCGACCGTCATAAACTGTGTGGACATTCCGAGTTTATCTTTCAGTTCGGTATTTTCTTCTTTCAGTTCGGTATTCTCTTTGGTCAATGCATTTATCTTTCTGTCAGCGTTACCAAGACGCCCCATGATGGTTGCTTCTCGCTTTGATGCTATCTGCGATTTGGTAGCGAGAGCATGGTCACGTTCAACCTTCATTTGAGCTGTTAAAGCGCGTTCGGCTTCTCTCTCAGCTTCAATGCGTTTAATAGTTTCATTGGCTGCCAGAACTGCGCGAGCCATTAATTCTTTATCGGAAAGAGTAGCAACAGCATCCGGCGTTGCATACACGCCGTTTCTACGGATTGATGGCAGTACATCATGTGTAATCCAACGTTTGAATTTCTTTGCTTCTACTTTCTTACTGGAAAGTACTAGATTATACACGCCATATTCATTGACGATATTACGATCCCCGCCTTTACCCTCAATTGAATTTAGGGTAGTCTTTTCGTCGTCGTCAATGCGTTGCATGGCCATTGTTGTATTCATTAAACCGAGACAACTGCAAACATCTGCGGCTAAGAACCAGGGTTCATTGTCAATGATATAACATCTGACTTTTCCGAACTCAGGATTCTGAAATAATTTCATGTCGCTCATAATACCCCTCGCGAACTGTTAGATCGTGATGCCCTGCTCACGTGCGAATGTGAACAGGGGAAGTATTGCCGAAATTGGCTTTTCATACTTGATTTCTTTGCCATTGGATATGAGGGATGGCATCTGTTTTCCTTTACGACAAAATTGAACCTCTCGGATGTAACCATCTTTGCAGCTCGAAAGGAATTTATGAATTGTTTTCCATTTCGTTCTAATCTTTTCAGATTTGCATGAAACCAATTCAGTCAATGTTCCTTCGCCATTATATTCCCGAAAACAAATATTCCACATATCCCCTCCATGATCGTAGAAATAGTTCTTAAGCATTGTACTCCATGCGCTTAATCTCTGTCTTTGTAGAATCGGTTGAATCATTTCCGAATCTGGATTATAGATATCACATCCTTGCTATATTAGCAAATAAAATAACAAACGGAGTATTAGGATGATGGAGTGTTGTACGCAGGAATTTTGCCTTGCAAAAGGCATCAAACATTGTGGATTTCATGTCTGTATTTTGGGTTGCATCGGCAGCGGAAAGACAACGATGTCACATGCTTTGCAGGATGTAATTATCGAAAAAGAAGGGCGATGTGAAGGTCTATGGGAACCCGTCGAAACGAATCCTCTTTTACCGCTTTATTACAAAGATCCGAAAAGATACGCATTCTCGATGCAGGTAAATATGCTCAATAAACGTTTTGAGCAGCAATTATTGGCTCAAGACCTTGCATTAGCCGGAATTTCTAGCGTGCAAGATTCATCGATGTTCGGTGATTCATGCTTTGTTGAAATGCTTAAAGATGATGGTATTCTGTGCAATGAAGAGGTCACAGTCTATTCAGAGCTATTCGCAAACATGAGCCGGAATGTTATGTACCCATCGTTGGTTGTTTATCTCGATTGTCCACCGGAAACAGCAAAACAGCGCGTGATTAAACGTGGGCGAGAATGTGAAAAGGATATAAGCATTTACTACCTAGCATCACTGAAACTTCAAATCGAAAAGCTAATCAAAGAATTTTACCGATACACGTTCGTCAAGGAAATCAATGTTTCGTGCGATATGACGCCGGACGAAATCAAATCACAGGCATACATGATTTACGACGAATTGCAGATGATGCGCAACAAACCTATTCTCAGTCGGATGGGGGTATAAATATGAAAAAGCTAACAATAGCCGTTGATTTCGATGGCATCTGTGTACACGATGAATTTCCACACGTCGGAGCTGATATGTTCGGTGCTGAACTGGCATTAAAGAAATTACAATCAGATGGCCATCACATTATCCTTTGGACATGTCGTGAGCATTTCTCATATCACGGTGTCGATGATGTGCTTCAATTGGCTATTGATTGGTTTACCAAACGTGGTATTAGTCTGTATGCCATTAACGGCAATCCTGATATGATACTTGAGCATGACTATCCGATTGCGAGGAAATGCCATGCAGATGTTATTGTCGATGACCACGCGCTTTTTATTCCTCGGCTGCCTAACGGTGATATTGACTGGCATTCGATTTACAAAGAGATAACGAGGCTTGCTAATGAAGGTTAAGGAATTGGTAGAAAAGCTATTAAACCATCTCGATCCGGCAGCCGAAGTTGAAGCTGTAATGTCATTTGCAGATGATATTTCGGACGAAAAAGATGTACAGCTTTTCGATGCTGACTATCGTGATGGAAAGTTTGTAATAAAGGTTATTGAGTGGCTATGAACGAACTTGTTAAATATTGGGCTGAAAAAGACAAGGTTCGATTGTTTTATCTCATTCATGGCCACTTCAAAACTGAATTGATAAGCAAGACAAGTCGGGCGAAAAAGATTGACAAAACGATCTGTATCATTTGGAAAGTGAGGGAATGGTTATGACAATCAAGCAAAAGATCGCCATTATTATTTACGGGATTACATGTTTCGTTTTCACAATCATTCTCTTTAACTGGTCATACAAACGCACGCAGGAACGGCTTGAATTTGAACGTCTGCAAATCGAATCGCTTAAAGGCGAGCTTGAGTACGTCAAAACGGAAAACGCGTCTATGCGCGAAATAATGAGCAAAGCGAACGTGGCAGTTGAGCGCGCAGCCGTTGCCATTCAGGATGCGAAGGAGAAGGCGGATGAGCGTGAACAAATCCTTGTTATTGATACTCCTACTGATTGGTTGCAGTGTGAGCTGCCTGACAGCGTGCAAGACATGTTCGCCGACTATTGTCACGAAGATTGAACAAGTACCGCCGCCATCTTATTTGCTTATTCCGTGTGTGAAGCCGAAGGTGAATCAAATTAAAACGAATCAGGATTTAGCCTTCTTTGCTTCATCGGCAATACTGGCATGGGAATCATGCGCTGCGCAGATTGACGCTTTGCGGCTGTATTATGGGGTTGACTCAGAAATCGAAAAAGAGTAAACAATATTTGAGTGAAACAGTGATCCCGCTGCGGAACTCGTTTAAAAATGTTCTATCACAATGTGCGTTTGTGATGGAGCGGCGTAATTTCTCGATAAAAGCGCCTGAGCGTAGACGTACTAACAGGCTAGAGGTATTCATCTTATCGAGGTAGTCGTCCCAACGGTTTTGTTGTTTAGGCCGTAATTGATAAGCAACATGCCAAGTAGTCGCACACAACACTTGGTATTCCAGACAGGCAACTGTTTGGCGGTTGGCAATCCGTCAATTTGCCCGGTATCATTTATCGCCGTTAGGATAGATGCGGCCGGCACGTTTGCGTCACCGTGCAAATTGCCGAGTGAAACCTCGAATGAGATGTAGCTCGGTTGTTTTGGTCAGGTGCGCTGAACTGGTTGAAGGCAGCGGACTGTAAATCCGTGACATTAGAAACATTGGTGGTTCGAATCCATCCCTGACCATGTATGATAGCTCAAAAGCTCGCAAGGCTTAGAGTATCACCGAGCGCAATTTAAACGTTTCCTCGCTCGTTAATCCCGGGAACGTCCATGACGGTACGGATAGGCTGTCATGGAAACTATCCACTACCCCGAACGTGATTCAGCGTCCGGGGATTTTTTTTATAAATCGTGAAACAGTTTCGGGTATCTTTTCCAAGCCGCCCAAACGAAACATGATCGTTTTGCTCCGTATGCTGAATGACCGCAATAAACTACGGCATATCTGTGTTTTCCTTTACTTTCAGTGCCTGGGTATGCTTCCGCAAATTTATTCATTGTTTTGCCTCCTTTTTAAGCCTTCGCCATTAAGCGGATCTCTTTCAAGTAAATATGCCATCATTCACATCCTATACAAGCGTTACAAAACTTTTCAATACCATATTTCTTTATCAAATAAGCATGAACACCACTGGCTGCCCACAGTTCCTGCTTTTCCTGCGGTGTAATAATTTCACCTAGATCATTCATAAACTTTAAATAGCAATTGTGGATTTTGTTCAGTTTGCCCTGTTCACGACCTCTTTGTGTTATTGCCGACTTTTCTTTGTAAAGTGACAGCAGTTTGTCACGTGTTCATGTGGCAGTAGAACATGTCATTAATGACACACAGAATATCATTGAGGTGACAAATGAACGGAATGAAGAAATTAATGATCTTCCTAGTGATTGGCTTCAATGCGAGCTGCCTGACGGGGTGCAAAACATGTTCGCCAACTACTGTCACGCAGATTGAAATGATACCGCCACCAAGTGCGCTACTGACACCTTGTATACCGCCGGTATATAAAGAAATGAAAACGAACGAGGATCTAATTCAATTCGCCAATTCGGCAGTCATGGCCTACGAGATGTGTGCAGCTCAAATCAATGCGCTTCGTGTTTATTACGGCCTTGATTTGGACAAAGTAGAATGATATGTTACGTTCATGATCCATTAAGGCGGTATAGCTCAGTGGTAGAGCAATGGTTTTGTAAACCATCGGTCGGAAGTTCGAATCTTCTTGCCGCCTCTTGTAAACAATCGCTTGATTGAAAACACATTAAATGATATATAATCTTTGTTCGTTGGCCGTCCGGGAGAACCGCTAATGGACAGGTGAAAACCTTCTCTTGACAGTCCTTATGGTGAAAAAAAAGATCCCCGAACCCTCCTGATTTCGGGGATTTTTTTTGACATTAAAATTCCAATATATTATATAGCAATCACGTTCCTAAATACTCCTTGCGAACGTGCGAATCCCGCGCCGAAACTTCTGTCCCATGGCTCGTTTCCCGCGGGATTTTTTTTGTGTAATTCGATAATTAAATTTGATATAACGTCCTTGCGACGTGAGGAGTTTAAATGATTGACAGAATGCTTATAAACTGGATGAAGGCGTTTGTTGCTTTCGTTCTTACTTTGATAGTTCTAGGTTTTTGTATAACATCTTTTCGATGTGCTTATGCCGACGAACTAAAGCAATGTGAACAATACAGAGAACGTGTTGAGGTAATACTAAAAAGCGAAGCGGTGAGCGTAGATTATTATTACCTGATGGTTGCTGAATCTCGTTGTACGGAAAAGGCGATTTCCGAAAAAGGTGCAGCGGGATTTTGGCAGCTTATGCCCGGGACATTAAAACATTACGGCTGTGATGATGCATTTGATTTAGAGTGTTCAACGCGAGCGGCAGCAAGATATTTGAAACATCTGCATTCTGTGTTCAGCTCTTTTGATGATGTAATCATTGCATACAACATGGGCGGCCATAATTACAGACGAAACGGAGCAACCAAGCAAGCAAAAGGTCTTTTGCATTCTGTTAAAAGGATAATGAGAAATGACAATCAGTGATTTCATTGAACGGTTAAAACGACTTCAAAAGGAAGTTGGTTCAACGGCGCAGGTACATATTGGTAAACAGTACAACGACACCCAGGAACGTTTCGAATTCTTTGAATTGGTTAAAACCAATAAAGAAGTCGTTTTAGTTCCTACTGATAAATGGGAGAAAAAGAATGCCTAAACGCGAACTTACAGATGGAATGCCTTTCGAGGAGTGTTCATTCCAGATAACTACTGCAAACGAATTAATCTTGAACGCCTTAATCAAGTATTCTATGATGCTTGACATAGTGACAGGTGCACAGGGCGAAGAACAACTCAATGTTGACGGCTTACTCAATAGCCTTCTCAATGAAGGCATGAATAAGCGCGTTAAAGAGTTGGTCAAACGACATGGGTTCGAAGATGTGAATGATTTCACAAAGACTTTGAATGCCTGCAAAGATGGTGATGAAGCGCTGCAGGAAATCAAACTTCACGAGCAATCCATGTTCCAGAAGATGCACGATGAGATTCTTTCTCACATCCCTCTTGATGATGGTCAAAAAAAATTTGACTTTTAACGTTCATTAAGTAACCATAAATAACGCACTGTTTCAAATAGGAGTTCAAAATGAAAGAAATTTCGTTCTCTAGTCGTAATATAGACGATCTTATTCCATACGCGAGGAACGCAAGAACGCACAGCCCAGAACAGGTTGCGAAGATTGCGAGCTCAATCAAAGAGTTTGGTTTCCTTAATCCTGTTATTATTTCTAAAGATGGTGGGATATTAGCAGGCCATGGTCGTGTTTTGGCAGCTAAGAAACTAGGATTAAAAAGCGTTCCGTGTGTAGAAGAAGATCATCTGACTGAAACACAAAAAAGAGCCTATATATTAGCTGACAATCGTCTCGCGTTAGACGCTGGCTGGGACGAAGAAATGTTAAAACTCGAAATGTTTGATCTATCGAAAGAGGTTGATTTAAACATGCTTGGTTTTAACGAAAAAGAAATTTCATCAATTCTAAGCATAGAGCAAGAAGAAGAGATAAAGATCCCTGATGAAATAGACTATAAAAACGAACTCGAAATAATAATTACTTGTGAAACGGAAGAAGAACAAGAATCGTTATTTAATGAATTTAAAGAGAGGGGGCTAAAATGCCGAGTTCTAGGATTATAAAAAAAACAAAAATTAGCGATTCATATAGAGTCGAAAAGATCAAAGGTTCTTTTGACTTTTCATCTGACCAAGTTGAAACTACTATTGACGTAAACATTCCAATAGAAAATAGGGAGTGGAATGTTGGTTTGATTGTAGGTAGTTCTGGAAGTGGGAAATCTACAATAGCCAAAGAACTGTTCAATGATTATTATTTATTTAAGGGATTCAATTGGAATGGGAATAGTTTAGTAGATGATTTCCCCAGCAAATGTTCAATAGACGACATAACAAAGGCTTTAAATTCGGTAGGTTTGTCATGTGTGCCTGATTGGTTAAAACCATTTAACGTTTTGTCAAATGGCCAAAAAATGCGAGCAGAATTAGCAAGAGTTTTCTTTGAGACGGATAAACCAATCATATATGACGAATTTACATCTGTAGTTGATAGAGATGTGGCAAAAGTTACGAGCTGTGTGATTAGCAAATATGTAAGAAAAGAGAAAAAGCAATTTTTAGCTTTAAGCTGCCACAGAGATATTGTTGATTGGTTAAACCCAGACTGGATATTTGATACAGATTCAAACCAGTTTGATTGGAGGTGTCTTCGGCGTAGGCCAGAAATCGAACTTAAAATCAGAAGAGGACATCATTCGGAGTGGAAAATATTTAGCAAGTATCATTATTTAAACGCTTCGCATAACAACTCAGCAAAGGTTTTCATTGCAGAAATGAACGGTTATCCTGTTTGTTTTTTATCATTATGCTATGCACCATTACTAAAAGAAAAAACTTGGAGAGTTCATAGGTTGGTGGTTTTACCTGATTTTCAAGGGTTAGGTATAGGTAGCACAATGCTAAATTTCATTGGTGATTATGTTAAAAATGAATACAAAAGTAGGCTAATGCTAGTCACGAGTTTAACTTTTTTAGCCAAATCACTTTCAAATAATAAGCATTGGCGTTTGTGCAGATCTGGTCATTACATTTCTAAGAATAATAAAAATGAACTTGCAAAAAGTTTTGAAGCTTCTCAATCTTCTAAACGATACACTTGGTCATTATATTATAATTCTAAATAAACGTACCCTTGTGGGGCTCTCTTGATGTTGTAAAAAGACAAGCTACTGTAAGGTGTAAATTTTATTATATTTGACATCTCAATTGCTACTGCAATTTGTCTTTTTGAATAATATTCATTGTAGAATTCTTCAGTTATTCCGCTAAGTTTATTTGTCTGTTTCCACACATCTTCTAATGTTCCAACCAATATGTTTTTTATGTCTGCTGTTGCCACGATACTTTTTATTGGGTTTGTAGCATAGATTAGAAGCTTTGAAATTTCTTGGCGTGGAACAGATTTCCTATATTCAAATTTCTTTTTTCCACTGATTATTTTATCCACAAATTCTGGATGAATAGAAAGTAGCAGCGTGTTCATTCCTTTTGTCTCCTTGCTGATATTTTACATTAAACCATGAAGTTTAATGTTTACCGGTTGGAGCACAAAAAAAATTCCGTGTAAAGGGAAATCCCAACGGAGCACAAAAAAAAT
>ERZ842401.547-NODE-547-length-55079-cov-48.459327_pt1 | contig 55079 bp, 32 predicted proteins | sample MGYA00521270_ERZ842401 | MGnify/ENA primary metagenome ERZ842401 (study PRJEB31892, sample SAMEA3878208) | bioreactor metagenome | biome: Moose rumen | place: Sweden | collected 2011-10 | study: EMG produced TPA metagenomics assembly of the PRJEB12797 data set... | reverse complement strand
CACTGTTTGTGCTCTCCAAGTAAGTGGGAGCAAGAGTGCCATGCAGCTTATTGCCCTCAATGCCGTTCTCACTCGATGTATACTTCAGCGTGCACTCAGCGTTAGGAGTTCCATAGAGGATGAAGGGAGTACCGCCCTTAATAGCGCCTTTAATCTCTTCGAAGGTAACGGTTTCACCACTTACATTGCTCACATACCAAGCGCGATACACCGACTTGTCGTTCTCCGAGAAGTCAAGCGGATACTCACAGCAATACGAAGCATAACCAGTAGCAGAGAGTGTCAGCGTAGGAGCGGCAATAGCCTCTGCAGGCTTAATCACCTTTACCTCGTCGAGGAGGAAGCGATTCTTACTTGATTGTGCAGCAGAAAATTTAAGCTGGGTAGTTGCCGTAGCTCCTGTTATTGCCATTTCAAAATCTGCCCACTCGCTATCCGCCAGATCGAATGTTTTGCTGGATATAGTATTTTCGCCATCTATAGCAAACACGACAAGAGCGCCAGTAGTTTTGTCACCAGACCAAGCTCCAGCCTTGAAAGTCAAAGTAAAGTCGCCGGCTTGTCCCAGAGCAGGCGAAATTGCATATCCCTGAGCACTACCTGTGCCAAACTTAGCACTACCTCCATTACCATTGCCCCTTTCAGTAGTCCACCCTTTATTGTCACATGTCAAAGTTCCGTTTGCAGTACTGCCAGACCATCCTGCAGTACCAGTGCTACTATCAAAGCTCTCATAGAACACTACTGTTGGCTCTGCAATAGGTGCCGTTTCCTTTCCTGTAAGAGACGAGCCATCCACCATAAAGGTGAACTCTTCAGTATCTGTGCCTTTGTAGAAGCGTTCGCCTTCACTGGCCGTAACAGTAAGAGTTGCTATCACATCACTGATAGCCTGTGGTGTTATCGTAATAGTCGTTCCCTCAATGGTAGCAGTAGCGACATTAGCGGGGCTAACGACTGCCGTAACTGTGCCGTCATAGTTTTCAGGAACCTCAAATGTCAACGCGTAAGGAGTACCATAAGAAAGAACATCCTCACTCTCAGAAAGTGCCAGCACTGTAGCATCAGTAACAACTACCTCTATCCGAGTGCTAACTGCCTTAAATCTATTTTGGTCGGCCTGATCAGGCGTGGCCGTAACAATGATAGTTGCAGTACCAACATTGCTTCCTGCAAGGTATGAGCCATCATCATCAACCACAATCAGGTCATCACTCGAACTATATGTATAAGTAACATTGCCTGTCACACCTTCATTTTCAGTTGCAGTAGCAACAAAAGTACCTTCGGCATTTACAGTCACACTTGTTACGTCAAGGCTGATGTCCGTTGCAACAGGTGTACGGTCGTCAACAACAGTCAGCGTCACTTCGGCTGTTGTGCCTTTATAAGTATTATCATCCTCAACAGTTGCCGTAATCGTCACCTCGCCCTCGGCATGAGGAGTAACGACACCAGATGTTTCATTCACTTCTGCAATGGTATTGTCTGACGAGCTATAGGTAATTGCGCCAGTAGAGTTGCTCGTTGCCGAAACAGTAACAGTGCCTGACAAGCCAACCTCATAGCTGTCCTCTTCAAATGATAAAGTAGCAACTTCCTTACGGGTCAGCTTTACAATATAGTTGCCCTGTGCCAGCTGGTTTACATTGTTGTAAACAGTGAGGTTGCCATATACTTCAACGTAATCACCTACCTGAATCTGATCTGTTGCTGTAAAGTTGGCATTATCGAGGTACTTACCACGATATACGATCATTGTGTTCTCACCATCTGTTATAGTATAGGTTGCATTATAATACTGGGTGCTAACCTCGGTTATGGCAGAAATAAATCCTTTCACATAGACACCAGTAGCGGCACTTGCTGCAAGAGCCTCTTCTACCGTATAAGGATTAGTGGCAGAACCAGGTCTGTTGGGGTCACTCACGGTTACGGTGAAGGTTGCAGTACCTCCAAGATAGTCGTTTGTTTCGGCCACAGTGGCAGTAATGGTAGCCGTGCCCTCTGTCTGACCAGCAAAGACCAACTGTGCGCCACTATTATCATTGCCAACGTATGCGATTTCACTATTGTCCGATTGATATGTCACAGCGCCCTGGCCGACATTGCCACTGAGAGCGGGCAATGCGGCTGTCTCACCAACATTCAGCGTGAGGGTTGCAGGATCGAACGAGAGGGTAAGAGCCTGACGCGAATCCTGAATGGTCAGCGTATAGCTGGCCTCGCTCTTCTTGAAGTTTTCATCGCCTGCAAATGCAGCCTTGATGGTCGTTGTACCAAGACCTACGATAGTCAAAGAATTGTTGTCGGCATTGAATGTGGCAACCTCTTCATTGCTACTCGTCCACACAATAGGCGAAGGAACATTTGTTGCAGTGGTGCTAAGAGCCTGCACGCTATAGTTTGCTCTGGCTGTCCACTCCAATGTCACCTCGCTTTCAGCAAAGCTCAACTCTGGGTCAATGCGGGTGTCAGCAGCAACAGTAGTGCAGAAGTTGGAGTAAGCAACTGAACTTTCAAGAAAGTTGATAGTCAACTTGTCAAGATAGCCAGCCCCTGTTCCGTTTGCGAGAACAAAATAATCATAGTTATTTGCAGAGCAATCAAACGTATATACTGCATCATTCGTGGTCGGAGTAATCTCTGTACCACTTGTCGGATTCTCAGCATCACCTACCTTTAGTGTAAAATTCTTACCAGTATCAGTCGAATTATAATTCAACACAATGCTTTGAATGCTATTCAACTTATCAACATTGTAAATAGTACCAGTTCCGTTAGTATTTCCAGATGCACGCCATTGTAGTTTTTCACCATTCTTATACATTTGTTGAATCTTGAACTTAAAATCTCCAATGGTATACTCTGTCGCAGTTCCGTAGCTTGAGGGTACTCCACTGGTATTAGCGTCAATTTCGATAGATTTTGGAGTTACATCGCCGCTTTGTTCTGCAAACACTGCATAAAACGTCAAGTCACTTTCACCCATTGTGGTTACAGTTGTGTAAGCGGGGGCTTCATCGCTCACGCCAGTTATCGCATTTTCTGTCCATCCAACAAACACTTTATCATCGATGGCCGGAACTTCTGGGAACGTAATGGCTGCGCCCTCTGCAAATTCAGTTGTCGTTGTAGCACCGTTTATAGAGAAGGTAACTGTATGCGTAGGAACAGGTGTACTGTCAGTAATAGTCAAGGTGAATGTTGCGCTGCCAGCAGCGTAAGTCTCGTCAGCGGCCTGACTGACAGTGATAGTTTGAGTACTGGGAGTTACAGCTGTAGGAGTAACAGTGATTGTCTTATTTTCCTGGTCAACACTGAATGTGGCATATTCACTATCTGCAACAGTCACAGCACCAGTGCTGGTTGTAGTGTAGTTGACAACCTGAGCACCACTGTTGTTGTAAAGGTCAAAGGTGAGAGCGATAGGAGCACCAGTAAGAGCGAGGTCGCAAGTTTCAAGTGAAGGTGTGTCGGCACCGCCTGTTACTTTTTTATATAACTGAACACTATAATAACCTGTTCCAGCTGTTTTACCTGTGTAGCATGCAAAGCGAGGACTGCTAACATTCCACCAAATTTGACGAGCAGCTTCTTTTGCATTTGTAATTGTTGCATTACCATCATTGTCAATCGAAACATTCCAAGAAGTATTATCACTACTTGTTGAATTAACATTAAGGCTATTTCCTGAAGTCCAATACAAATAATTATTACCATTCTTAAATGCAAATGTACCTTCAGAACTTCCTGCAACAACCTCAAAAGAAAAAGTTCCAGCTGGAGCCGTTGTATATGCAGTACCTATGCCATATACCGTGCTAGTAGATGAAAAACTAGTTAGTTCATTTGAGGCATCTTCAGTTACGAAGACTACGACATCACCTACTGAAATGGACGTTGCTTTTTCGTAACTATCCTCTGCCCATGCAGAACTTACCCCCCCCACTACGAGTAGGCACAGTAGGAGCCAAGATTTAAAATAATGTAGATGTTTAAACATAATAAAAATGGTTTTTAAATGATGATTGAATAATGTGCAAAGTTATACATAATTATCGTAAAACAGAAATGTTTCTGCAACTATTTTTGTTTTGCACGTTTTTTTGATTTCGATAGGCATCGCCACGACAAAGGGCACGGAGAGAAGGAGAGATATTAAGGATGCAAAAAAAACGGACATTCGATGCGCGCCACTGCAATCATCACTCTACATGAAAGTTTAAAATGGCTATTTCATTCGTCATTCGTCACTCAGCAGTGATTATCAGCGGGTTAGGCAGTGACGAATGGGTGACGAATGACAGCAAAGTTCGAGTTTTTGAAAAAAATACGCGCCAGCGCCCCCGTTTTCGCATATTCCCAGCAACCACAATATAGCGTGTTGGTATGATTTTAACTAAACACAGAGACTCAGAGACACAGAGTCTAATCTATGTATTTACGATTTGACGATTTACTATTTACTATTTATTTACGATTTGACGATTTGTTGATTGATTGCGCACCATCCGGGTGGGCAAAATAACCAAATAATCAAATAGTAATCAATCGTAAATAGTACATAGTAAAATAGTAAATAAACATGCGAAACTTGAATTATAATAATTTCTGTCAAACCGAATAGCAAGCGAGAGTTTCAAATTGCAGTGCGGATATTTGAAACTACTTGTGCGGATAGTCCGCACAACTTGTTCCAAGCGTCCGGCCAACCAGTGCGCACGCTCCGCACAACACCCATTCTGCCCTTATCAACTCCCAATATTATATAAGCCATGCAGGAGCGGTTGACCTACGTCGCAAGCAGGGCGACGCCAAAACCTGCTATTTTACGATGAAAAATAGTAAAGAAAAACGAATTTAACAATTTCATTCGTCATTCGTCACCCATTCGTCACTGCATAACTGTCTGAGTGACAGTGCCGAGTGACGAATGACGAATAAAATCGCCATTTTAAAAACTCCATGTAGGATGTAACATTTTCCTGCTCGCAGAGAGAGAAGGTAACTCTTTCCTTTGGAAAAAGAAAGAGGAAAATGGCGGGAAAATGGAAAAATATGTGTACCTTTGCACCCAAATTGCGGATAAGGCAGATACTATACGCAAGGTAAATCAGAAAGAATCGCAAATCAGTAAAAAAAACAGTAACGATAATGATGACAGCAAAAGAAATCCGCGACTCGTTCAAGCAGTTCTTCGAGTCGAAAGGACACGCCATCGTGCCGTCGGCACCGATGGTCATTAAGGACGACCCGACGCTGATGTTCACCAACGCCGGCATGAACCAGTGGAAAGATATAATATTAGGTACGCGCGACCCTGAGCCGCGCCGCCGTGCCGACACACAGAAGTGTCTGCGAGTGAGCGGCAAGCACAACGACCTGGAGGAGGTGGGCCACGACACGTACCACCACACCATGTTCGAGATGCTGGGCAACTGGTCGTTCGGCGACTACTTCAAGGAGGGCGCCATCGACATGGCGTGGGAGTATCTGGTGGACGTGCTGAAGCTGAACCCCGACGACCTGTACGTCACCGTGTTCGAGGGCTCGCCCGAAGAGAACATCCCCCGCGACGACGAGGCCGCCAAATTCTGGGCCAAGCACGTGCCCGAGGACCACATCATCAACGGCAACAAGCACGACAACTTCTGGGAGATGGGCGACACGGGTCCTTGCGGTCCGTGCTCTGAGATACACGTAGACTCGCGCCCCGAGGCCGAGCGCAAGGCCAGCGGCATCAGTGGCCGCGACCTGGTGAACAAGGACGACCCGCAGGTGATAGAGATATGGAACATTGTGTTCATGCAGTTCAACCGCAAGGCCGACGGCTCATTAGAGCCGCTGTCTATGAACGTCATCGACACGGGCATGGGCTTCGAGCGCTTAGTGCGCATGATGCAGGGCAAGCACTCTAACTATGACACCGACGTGTTCCAGCCGATTATCAAGAAGGAGGAAGAGATCACGGGGCTGTCTTATGAGACCTATGAGTCTTATGAGTCCCATAAGACCAATGTGACCAACGAGGCCCATGAGGCCCAAGAGCAAATCAACGTCGCCATGCGCGTCTGCGCCGACCACCTGAGGGCCGTGGCGTTCTCTATTGCCGACGGCCAGCTGCCGAGCAACGCCAAGGCTGGCTACGTCATCCGCCGCATCTTGCGCCGCGCCGTACGCTATGCCTACACGTTCCTGGGACAGAAAGAGGCCTTCCTCTACAAGCTGCTGCCCACACTCGTTGAGGAGATGGGCGACGCCTTCCCTGAGCTGAAGGCTCAGCAGCAGCTCATCGGCCGCGTGATGAAGGAGGAGGAGGACGCCTTCCTGCGCACGCTGGACAAGGGCATACAGCTGCTCGACAAGGCCATGGCTGAAGTGAGAAGGGCTAAGGGTTTAGAGTTGAGTGACGTTAGTTCTGCTGATGGCAGTGGCGTCTCTCAACCCTCAACCCTCAACCCTCAACTCGAGCTCGACGGTGTGCAGGCCTTCCGCCTGTTCGACACCTACGGATTCCCGCTCGACCTTACTGAGCTGATCTGCCGCGAGAACGGCTTCACGGTGAACGAGGAGCAGTTCAACGTAGAGATGCAGAAGCAGAAGGAGCGCGCCCGCAACGCCGCCGCCGTGGAGAATGGGGATTGGATTGAATTGTTTAGGGTTGAGGGTTCAGAGTTAAGTGACACTACCTCTTCTACAGAACAAAAGTCACTCAACCCTCAACCCTCAACTCTCAACAAAGAACAGCAATTCGTAGGCTACGACTACACCGAGTACAGCTGCCACATCATGCGCTACCGCAAGGTGACGCAGAAGAAGAACGAGTTCTACGAGTTGGTGCTCGACTACACACCGTTCTACGGCGAGATGGGCGGCCAGACGGGCGACCAGGGCGTGCTGGTGAGCGAGAACGAGACCGTGGAGGTGATAGACTCTAAGCGCGAGAACGGCCAGACGGTGCACATCGTGAGGCAGCTGCCCAAGGACCTGACGGCAGAGTTCATGGCCTGCGTAGACACCGACAAGCGCAACGCCTCGGCTGCCAACCATACGGCAACGCACCTGCTGGACTATGCCCTGAAGCAGGTGCTGGGCGACCACGTGGAGCAGAAGGGCTCGTTTGTAAGCCCCGACACGCTGCGCTTCGACTTCTCGCACTTCGAGAAGGTGAGCGAGGAGCAGCTGCGCCAGGTGGAGCGCCTGGTGAACGAGATGATTCGCGAGGACCTGCCGCTCGACGAGCACCGCGACACGCCGTTTGAGGAGGCCAAGAAGATGGGTGCCATAGCCCTGTTCGGCGAGAAATATGGCGACAAGGTGCGCGTGGTGCGCTTCGGTCCGTCGTGCGAGTTCTGCGGCGGTGTGCATGCAAAGAGCACGGGCCGCATAGGCTTCTTCAAGATACTGTCGGAGAGCAGCGTGGCTGCCGGCATACGCCGCATCGAGGCAAAGACGGGCCGCGAGTGCGAAGACCTGATGTATGTGATGGAGGACAACCTGAGGGCCATCAAGGCTTTCTTCAACAATGCCAAGGATCTGGAGGCTGTCATCAAGAAATACATCGACGAACACGACGCCATGAAGCGCGAGATAGAGTCGTTCCAGGCTCAGGCCGTGGAGCGCATGAAGACCTATCTGCTGACGGAGATACAGCCCATGAGCCACGTGAACGTGATAACGAGGGTGCTCGAGATGCCCGAAGCCTCGGTGAAGGACCTGGCATTCCAGCTGCGCGCCGCCGTAGAGGCACCGTTCCTCGGCGTGTTCGGCTCAGTGAACAAGGGCAAACCCCAGCTGACCATCATGATGAGCGACGACATGGTGAAGGAGCACGGCCTGAATGCGGGCCAGATGGTGCGCGAAGCTGCCAAGCTGATACAGGGTGGCGGCGGCGGTCAGCCCCACTTCGCCACTGCCGGCGGCAAGAACCCCGACGGTCTGCGCGCCGCCATTGACAAGGTGGTGGAGCTGGCTGGGCTGAAGAAGTAATACGACTTATCCAAGTTTCGCATTCGCTCAACTCTCAAGGAGTTCTTGGACAAGCCGAGCGGCAAAGCTGAGCGAAAGGAGTTAACTTCTTTAACTCCTTGAACCCAAGATAAAGTTGTTTTTGTTGCCTTTGTAGTCTAAAAGAACAAAGATTAAAAGATTTATAAGATTAATCGCAACCAGAGAAAATCTTATAAATCTTTTAATCTTTGTTCCTTTACCTATACGAAATCTCGTAGAACCCTTTTTTACGATCTAATGACCGTTTTGGGTTTAACTTGCGAAAGCTGAATGTGGCCTATAGCTTTGGCAGCCAGCCGTCCTCGCGACGGAACACGTTGTCGAGGGTAATCTTGGCGGCCTCCTTCTTGCTGAGCTGGTGCGACCAGGGCACACGCTTGTCGGTGGCGGCACCCTCGCCCGTGTTCTCGAACTCAAGATAGCGGGCGGTCTGCTCGCGCTCCTTCTGCCAGTGGTGCCAGCCCTCGGGGCGTATCTGGCGAGGCAGCGTGCAGTGCATGAACAGCGTGTAGGCATAGTCGCGCCAGGGACGGCCCAGATAGACCTTCGTCACATCGTCGGCAGCGGTGACGGTGCAGCGGTTGAACACATAGCCATAGACGATGTCCTGCGGCGTAGAGGCAGCGGTGATGTAGCTGTTGGCCTTGCAGTGGATGTGGCACTCCTCGAACCACGCCGTGGAGGGGCCGAAGATGAAGTCGGTGGTGCCCTCGATGTAACAATGGTCGAAGAGCACGCGCGAGCCGGCCTTGCCGGTGTAGATGGTGTCCTGATGGCCCAGGAAGCGGCAGTTGACAAACACCATGCGGTCGCCCTCGATGTGCAGCGCCACGGCCTGTCCGAGGCGTGCGGAGTTGTTCTCGATGGTGATGTTGCGGAAGGTGATGCCGTTGCCCTCGACCTTCATGGTGTAGGTGCGGAAGGTGCCCATGCCGCCGGGGCGGTCGGCAGTGGGGATGTTGGCGTGGTCGTCGTTGGTGATGATGGTCTGGTCGCGGTCTTCGCCGCAGATCTCGATGTTCTGCAGCCACGAGGGCAGCACGAGCTTCTCCTTGTACGTGCCACGCTTCACGTAGATGACCTTGTGGTAGTCCATGAAGGCGCGACACACCTCGATGGCATCGTCGATGTTGCGGAACTGCCCCGTGCCGTCGCGGGCCACCACGATGGTGTCGGCGTTGTCGTACTTACTGGCGGCGCCAGCGGTCATGGCTGCGCTCAAGAGCATAAGCAGGAAAAGTAGTTGGCGTTTCATTGTTTAGTAGGTTTGTTTCTAACTGTTTATTGATTAATTGATGGCAAAGGTACGAAAAAAACTTGTATAGAACAACGGATTTGGGAGAATTCTTTGCAAGCAAAGCGTCCTTTTAGGCCCAGCGAACGCAATTCGGCCTAAAATAAAGGCGAAACGGGGAAGAAAGAGAATGCAAGAAAATACGGTATAGGCGATTATGCAACAAAAATTCCAATAAGTTTATTGCTTTGCGAATAATTTGTTATATTTGCGCACAGAATGCCTAATGTTGCTACGTTGGAGAGCTCCTGTTATGTAAGCACATTAGCCAAAATATCATAAAAACGCAACAGAAACGTTATTAAAGATATGGACACAGAGAATAAGAATATACTTTCAGCGGAGTTAAAACAAGCCGTTCAAACAATCAAGAGTGCAATCTTACAGAGCCAATATAGGGCGGCAAAAAGTATAAACAGAGAACAATTGTCTCTGTATTTCAGCATTGGCAAGTTCGTGTCAGAAAATTCACGCGAAGGAAAGTGGGGAACTGGTGTCATTGAGAACATCAGTCAAGTGCTGCAGAAAGAACTTCCAGGACTTAGAGGTTTCTCCGCATCGAGTATAAAAAATATGCGGCAGTTTTATGAGCAGTGGAGTGTCTTGACAATTCGCCAGCCGTCGGCTGGCGAATTACAAGACTCTGAAAAAGAGCACCTTATCAACACGACCCAACTTCTTGATATAAATCGGCAGCCATTGGCTGGCGATTTGGACTTGCTTGACTTTTTTGAATTGGGATTTACGCATCATATTGAGATCCTTTCCAAGACGAAAACACTTGATGAGCGTGTGTTCTATATACATCAGGCAGCAATGATGCACTGGGACAAGTACACCTTGCGCGATATGCTGAAAGCGGATCTCTATCACCATCAGGCAAAGATTCCAAACAACTTCATGCGGACTATTCCCAAACGACAGCAAGCGTTGAAGGCTATAGAAATGTTCAAGGATGAATATCTGCTCGACTTTATCAATGTTGAGGAACTTGGGGTGCGTGATCCTCAGGATATAGATGAAAGAATCGTAGAGAACAGCATTGTTCAGAACATCAAGAACTTCATCATGACTTTTGGGAAGTCGTTTACATATTATGGCCATCAGGTACGATATGAAAAGTTGGGACACGAGCATTGGGTCGACCTGTTGTTCTTCAATCGCGAGTTGCGTGCTCTTGTATCTGAACATAGTGCTGGTGGACCGTCAGGGAGGCATCTGGGCAGACACCCACAGCGGACTCTACCGCCTGTGGTTCGGCCGGAAGCCCTTGCAACCCATGAAGACAACCGATGCTGACGAAGAGGAGGTGCACGCCCTCTATGCCGACCATCAGGGGCGCACATGGGTGGCCGACGAGCGCATACTGACCATCCACCGCCGTGCCGCCTTCCACGAGACGCCCTACGCCTGGATGCTCTCTTTTACAGTTTTGCGCTGCAAAGATATGACAAATCAGACTGCGAGGGGGGCAATTTAGTACATTTGAAAGGGGAAAATCATACATATATACGATTTTCCCCCACATGATATGGCTACAGAAGTCGGCTTGGACTACATGATCTGCGAAATCTCCTTCAGGTCGCCGACCTCCTTGAGCTTGTCGATAATCTGGCGCACGTCCTCGCGGTCGTGCACACGCAGATCGATGGTGCCGTCGAAGACACCGTCTTCGCTGGTGAACATCAGTTTGCGGATGTCGACGCTGAGCTGGTTGGAGATGACGCGGGTGACCTCGTTGACCAGTCCGCGACGGTCGATGCCGCCCAAGCGGATGGTGGCGTCGAAGAAGAGGGTCTTGTGCATGTCCCACTTAGCGTCGAGGATGCGGTTGCCGAAGCTGGCCTTCAGGCGGTTGGCCGTAGGACAGACACGCTTGTGAATCTCTATCTGGTTCTTGTTGTTGATATAGCCCAGCACATCGTCGCCCGGTATGGGGTGGCAACAGTCGGGGAAGATGTACTGCGTGATGTTGTCGTCGGTGATGAAGATGGGCTTCTTGCGGTTGAACTTCTCGGGCACGATGAACAGCTCCTGCTCGTCGGTCTCTTCTTTCTTCTTGGACTTGACGAAGGGCACATACTTGCGCCATCCGCCACCGCTGTTGCCTTCGGTCTCGCTCTTCTTGTTCTTGCCGTTCAGCTCGTCGATGTCCTTGCTGCCGAGTATGACCTTCTTCTCGCCGATGGCCAGGAAGAACTCGTCGCGACGGCGCGAGTCGTGATAGACGGCCAGCTTGTCGGCCAGGGCCATGGTAGGCTCGATGTTGTTCTTGCGCAGAAACTCGTTGAACTCTCGCTCGCCCTCCTTCTGCAGCTCGCGACTGTCGCGACGCAGTATGGCCTGAATCTTGGCTTTGCCCTTGGCCGTGGTGACGAAGTTTATCCACGACGGCTCTACGTGCTTCGACTTTGAGGTGAGTATCTCCACCTGGTCGCCGCTCTGCAGCTTGTGGCTCATGGGCACCAGCTTGTGGTTGACCTTGGCGCCGATGCAGTGGGTGCCGAGGAAGGTGTGGATGGAGAAGGCGAAGTCGAGTGCTGTGCAGCCAGCAGGCATGGTTCGTATCTCGCCCTTCGGGGTGAAGACGAATATCTCGCTGGCAAAGAGGTTGAGCTTGATGGCGTCGAGGAAGTCCATGGCGTCGGGCTGCGGATCGTCGAGAATCTCCTTGATGGTGTGCAGCCACTCGTTCAGCTCGGTGTCGTCCTCGCTATACTCGGTCGTGGCTCCCTCCTTGTACTTCCAGTGGGCAGCAAAGCCCTGCTCGGCAATCTCGTCCATGCGGTCGGAGCGTATCTGCACCTCGATCCAGTGGCCCTGCTGCGACATGAGCGTGACGTGGAGCGCCTGGTAGCCGTTGGCCTTGGGGTGGTTGACCCAGTCGCGCAGACGGTCGGGATGGCTCTTGTATATCTGGCTCAGCTCGACGTAGATGTTGAAGCACTCCTTCACTTCAAGCTCGCGGCTGGTGGGAGTGAAGATGATGCGCACGGCCAGGATGTCGTATATCTCTTCGAAGGTGACGTTCTTGTTCTGCATCTTCGACCAGATGGAGTACGGCGTCTTTATGCGCTCCCTGATCTGATAGTGCAGCCCAAGGGCCTGCAGGCGCTGCTCGATGGGGGCAGTGAACTGGTCGAACAGCTCGTGGCGCGACACCTTGGTGGCCTCGAGCTTCTGGACGATGCTGTTGTACTCCTCAGGATGCTCGAAACGGAAGCTGAGGTTCTCCAGCTCCGACTTGATCTTGTAGAGACCCAGGCGATGGGCCAGCGGAGCATAGAGATAGAGGGTCTCGCCGGCAATCTTGTACTGCTTGTTGGCAGGCTGCGAGTCGAGCGTGCGCATGTTGTGCAGACGGTCGGCAATCTTGATGAGGATGACACGGATGTCCTCGCTCATGGTGAGCAGCAGCTTCTTGAAGTTCTCGGCCTGGGCCGACGCCTGCTCGCCGAAGATGCCACCACTTATCTTAGTCAGTCCGTCGACAATCTGGGCAATCTTGGGTCCGAACATGTTCTCGATGTCCTCGACGGTGTAGTCGGTGTCTTCGACCACATCGTGGAGCAGCGCCGAGCAGATGCTGGTGGACCCCAGCCCAATCTCGGAGCAGGCTATCTGCGCCACGGCGATGGGGTGCATGATGTAAGGCTCGCCCGACAGACGTCGCACACCCTTATGGGCCTGTCGTGCAAAGTTGAAGGCCTTGGTGATGAGGTCTACCTTCTTGCGATGACGCGAGTTGAGGTAGTCGTTGAGCAGATGCTGGAAGGCATCGTTGATGAGCTGGTTGTCTGCGGCTTCGCGCCTGAGTTGGTCGTCGTCCATAGTTGTGGTGGGGGTTTTATAGGCCCTATGTTTATTTCACTCTAAGGCTCTTGCCGGCACGGATGTTGTTGCCCTTGATGCCGTTGAGCTTCTTGAGCTTGGCAACGGTGGTGCCGTTGCGACGAGCTATAGCAGAGAGGGTGTCGCCCTTGCGCACTGTGACAGAGCGCGACGCCGAGGATGCGCCGCGCTTGCCACGCTTGCCCTTGGTGGTGGTGGTGCGCGACGAGCTGCGACGGCTGGCCTGCCGCTTGCTGACGAAGGTGGGAGCGTCGTCGTTGATCTCGACCTCGGCACGCTTGGTGAGCAGCTCGCGGCTGTTGTAGTTGAAGATAGAGTCCTGCAGGTCGATGAAGCGCGTCACCTGGTCCTGTGGCAGACGGATGGCCGACGGCGAGGTGTTGCCAGGCACGATGTCACGACGATAGACCGGATTGAGCGTGCGCAGCAGCTGCATGTCGATGCCCAGCACCGATGCCACCTGAGCGAGGTGGACCTGGCGGCTGACCACCACGGTGTCGGTCTTGGCAGGCAGGTGCGACGTCATGGGGCAGATGTTGTGCTCGCAGTAGTAGTTCATGGCGTAGTTGGCGGCAATGAAGGCGGGCACGTAGCCACGAGTCTCCTTGGGCAGATAGGGATAGATGTGCCAGTAGTCTTTCTTCTCGCCGCCAGCACGGTGGATTGCCTTGTTGATGTTCTCAGGGCCGCAGTTGTAGGCAGCGATGACGAGGTTCCAGTCGCCGAAGATGCGATAGAGATCGCGCAGATAGCGTGCAGCGGCATAGCTCGACTTCACCGGGTCGCGGCGCTCGTCGATGAGCGTGTTGACGTTCAGGCCGTATGCCTTGCCGGTGGCCAGCATGAACTGCCAGAGTCCTGTTGCACCCACTCTCGACACAGCCGTGGGGTTGAGTGCCGACTCGATGACGGGCAGATACTTCAGCTCCAGGGGCACCTGATAGGCCTCGAGGGCCTCTTCAAAGATGGGCATGTAGAAGTTTGAAGCGCCCAGCATGTAGCTGACCGAACGGCGCAGACGCCCCGTGTAGCGCTCGATGAAGGCCCGCACCACATCGTTGTAGGCCATCTCCATAGCGGTCGGCATGCGACTGAGGCGGTCGACATACTCCTCCTTGCTGAAGGTGGGGTTCACGTCCTTCATCTGGCAGTCGTTGTCGGGCGTGAGATAGGTCTTCGACATGTATAGGTTCATCAGCGAGTCGAGGTCGTAGTTCATGGCCTCGGGAAACTCGATAGACTCTTCGTTGCCCTCCTGGTCGGTGACGGTTATCTCGTCTTCGTCATCGAGTTCGTCGTCGTCGACTTCAATCTGTGCACAAACAGGGCTGAACGTCAGCAAGCTCATGGCGAGCGTCATGCCCACCAGCTTGGTCCAGCGGTTTTTCTCGCAGATACTTATCATCTTGCTCATTGGTTTCGTCATGTTATTCGTTTTAATGGGTTTAAAAGTTCAGGCTGCAGTTCACGCCGAGCGACGTGGCAAACAGCGGGTTGGTGGTAGTATAGACGGCATTCTTGTTGCCGATGACGGTGGGCCTGACCTTCAGGCTCAGGTCCTTAGAGATGTCGAAGTCGGACAGCTCGGCGTCGACGTAGGCATCGATGACCGACACGGCATAGATGCCTATCATGGTGAAGAAGCTGAGGTCGCGCCACCGGCGATACTTGTCCTTGCGGCTCTTGAATATCTGCTTATAGCGCTCCTCGTTGCTCTTGTCGATGGTGCGTCCCAAATGCAGGAACTTGTTGTAGCTGGCCGTGCCCGGGTCGTCGTCCATGATGTCGAGATAGGCCTGCGAATAGTCGCGATACATCATGTTGTTCCACATCATGGCATAGACACAGCCCACGAATCCGCCGTAGACGATGGGCAGTTTCCAGTACTTGCGGTTGTATATCTGGCCACCGCCGGGAATGACCAGTGCCAGCCACATGGCCCGCTGCGGGTTGGGGCGCCACGTGGTCCAGTCGCGCTGCTGCCGCTTGGACAGCTTCAGCTTGTCGCCCACTATCAGCGAGGGCACCACGGTCTGCGCCACCGAGTCGGCCGCCTGCAACACCGAGTCGGTGAGCATGGCGGAGTACATCGAGTCGACCGCTGCCACGATGGAGTCGCTGACCACTACGGTAGAGTCGACCGCGACGGTCTGTGCGCCAGAGCGTGCAGCCATGAGCATGGCCACCAGCACCGGCAAGAGTACTCGCAAACGGCAGGTGCTACACCTTATTATATATATATAGGCAGCGGCGTTGGTCATCGGTCGTGGCGTTGAAAGCTATTTCTGCATAGCGTCGAGGGTGGCCATGATGCGCTGCAGCTCGTCGGCACTGGCGAAGGGGATGGATATCTTGCCCTTGCCCTGTGCCGTGCACGTCATCTGCACCTTCACATCGAAGAGGTCTGACAGACGTTTCTTCAGTTCGTTGTATTCCTGGGGCAACGGATTGTTCGAGGTGATGCGCTTCTTGGCAGCCTGCACGTCCTCGCCGCTCTTCAGCATCTGCACCATCTCTTCCACCTTGCGCACGGAGTACTGGTTCTTCAGCACCTCGCGAAAGAGCTTCAGCTGCATGGAGGGCGAGTCGAGTGCCAGCAGCGCACGGGCATGGCCCATGTCTATCTCGTGGTTCTTGAGCGACATCTGTATCTGTGCCGGCAACTTCAGCAGTCGCATGTAGTTGGTGACGGCGGTGCGGCTCTTGCCCACACGCTCCGAGATCTTCTCCTGCGTCATGCCCGTTGTCTCGGCCAGATGCTCGTAGGCCAGGGCAATCTCGATGGCGTTCAGGTCTTCGCGCTGTATGTTCTCTACGAGAGCCAGCTCCATCACGTTCTCGTCCTCCACGGTGCGGATATATGCCGGAATGGTCTTCAGCCCAGCCCGCTGCGATGCACGCCAGCGACGCTCGCCGGCAATGATCTGATAGCGGTCGGGGGCCACCTGCCGCAGTGTGATGGGGGCAATGATGCCCATGGTCTGTATGCTTGAGGCCAGCTCCTGCATGGCTGTCTCGTCGAACTCGCGTCGTGGCTGGTCGGGGTTTGGCTCAATCTGCTCAATGGGTATCTCATTGAGGTTCGACGAGCCTTGCGTCCGCACGTCGGTAGTGTCGATAAGGGCGTCGAGCCCACGTCCGTTGGCTATGTTGTCAAGACCGCGTCCCAGCACGGTGCCGCCCTTTGCGTATTTCTTGTGTACTGCCATATATGTGTTTAGCGTTTAGGGTTGAGTGTTGAGAGACCTTACAAATGTATTCCGTAGACCAGAAAGCATCTTTGCTACCGTCTCTATTCTGTCCTCAGCCGTTTTGTATTCGTCATCATCAATATATTTTACTCTGTAGGCAATTTCCATCTGACACAAAACCTCCATCAATGAGCTATATGCCATACTTACGAAATGAGCCTTCTCTTTGTCTGTAGGTCTTGAAACTCCTTCAACGATATTAGAAGGTATTGAAACAACGGCTCTTCGCAGTTGATCGCCAAGCGCATATTTCTCTTCCCGCGGAAAATGCGCAACCCTCTCGTAAACATATTCTACCAAGTCCAAGGCTTGATAATATACATTTAACTTTCTGAAATTGAACTCCATCGGCAACTAAAGTCTCTCAACCCTCATCACTCAACTCTCATCTCTCAACTCTCATCACTCATCTCTCATCACTCATCTCTCATCACTCATCTCTCATCACTCATCTCTCATCACTCATCTCTCAACTCTCATCCCTGAACCCTTAGCAATTATCTCCTTCGCCAGTGCCAGGTGGTTCTTTGAGCCGGTGGAGTCGGCATCGTAGAGGATGACGGGCAAGCCGTGAGAGGGACTCTCGGAGAGCTTCACGTTGCGCTGGATGACCGTCTTGAACACCAGCTCCTGGAAGTGGCGCTTCACCTCGTCGTAGATCTGGTTGGCCAGACGCAGGCGCGAGTCGTACATCGTCAGCAGGAAGCCCTCAATCTCGAGGCGCGTGTTCAGCTTCGACTTGATAATCTTGATGGTGTTCAGCAGCTTCGAGATGCCCTCCAGGGCAAAGTACTCGCACTGCACGGGGATGATGACCGAGTCGGCAGCAGTGAGCGCGTTCACGGTGATAAGGCCCAGCGATGGCGAGCAGTCGATGAGTATATAGTCGTATTCAGGGCGAATGGGGTCGAGCAGCTGCTTGATGACCCGCTCGCGGTTGTCGAGGTTGAGCATCTCTATCTCGGCGCCCACCAGGTCGATGTGACTGGGTATGATGTCGAGGCCCTCAATGTCGGTAGTGTAGATGGCATCGCGCACGTCGGCCTTGTCGATGATGCACTCATAGAGCGAGCAGTCCACCTCGTTGAGGTCGACACCCAGTCCACTTGATGCGTTGGCCTGCGGATCGGCATCCACCACAAGCACTGTCTTCTCGAGAGTGGCGAGCGAGGCAGCCAGATTGATGGTCGTCGTTGTCTTGCCCACGCCGCCTTTTTGGTTTGCTAATGCAATAATCTTTCCCATTTTCAATCTTTTATCCTTAAGAAACAGACTGCAAAGGTACAAATTTTCTTCCGAACACGATGCTATTCGTATATAATTTAAGTATATTTTCACACATTCTTGACATTTTCAAAAGAAAAGTTCGACAAACCATCCCACATTACTTCGCACACTTTATTGGCGCAATCGGCAAAAACAACACCGATTGCGTTCAACAACATCTATGCAAGACGTATTGTGCGGCAAGTAAAGAGTGAACAACTATTCTACTGATCATCACACGAATTTCTGTCCGATAAAAGCCGTTTTCCACACAGCATGACGTTATTCGGAAAAAAATGCTTACCTTTGCACCCGCAAACAAAGAAAAACGATATGACAGGACAAGAAAACAAGCGCCCGCTGATACTCATCAGCAACGACGATGGCTATCAGGCCAAGGGCATCAACAGCCTCGTAGACATGCTGCGCGACAAGGCCGACATCCTGGTGTGCGCCCCCGAAGGTGCCCGCTCTGGCTTTGCCTGCGCCTTCTCAGCCACCACACCGCTGCTGCTGAACAAGCGCCACGAAGAGGAGGGCGTAGAGATATGGTCGTGCAACGGCACACCCGTAGACTGTGTGAAGATGGCCCTGCACGTGCTGCTGGAAGGCAAGCGACCCACTATGGTGGTGGGCGGCATCAACCACGGCGACAATGCCTCGGTGAACACCCACTACAGCGGCACGATGGGCGTGGTGATGGAGGGCTGCATGAAGCACATTCCGTCGGTGGCCTTCTCGCTGTGCGACCACGACGCCAATGCCGACTTCGAGCCTATGCGGCCCTACGTGCGCTCCATCACCGATCAAGTGCTGACAAAGGGGCTTCCCAAAGGCGTATGCCTGAACGTGAACTTCCCCGTCCTCAAGGGAGAGAAGAGCGGCAGCATGTATAAGGGTGTGCGCGTGTGCCGCATGGCCGCCGGGCAGTGGACCAACGAGGTGACCACCTGCCACCATCCACGCGGCTACGACTACTACTGGATGGTGGGGCACTACGAGAGCGAAGAGCCTGAAGCACAGGACACCGACCGCTGGGCACTCGACCACGACTACGTTGCCATAACCCCCACTCGCATGGACGTCACCGCCTACGAAGCGATGGCTCACCTGAAAGACTGGGAATCTCTATAACCCAACCCTCAACTCTCCGCTCGGCGCGAAGCGACGCTTCGCTTGCGAAGAACCCTCAACCCTCAACTCTCAACTCTCAACCCCATGAAGTACTACCTGATTGCTGGCGAGGCCTCGGGCGACCTGCATGCCTCGCGACTGATGGCTGAACTGAAGAAGCTGGACCAGGACGCCTGCTTCCGGTTTTATGGCGGCGGCCTCATGGCTGCGGAAGGCGGCACGATGGTCAAGCACTATCGCGAACTGGCCTACATGGGCTTCGTGCCCGTGCTGCTGCACCTGCCCACCATCCTGCGCAACATGAAGCTGTGCAAGCAGGACATCAGCGAGTGGCAACCCGACGTGGTGATACTGATAGACTATCCTGGCTTCAACCTCGACATTGCCAAGTTCGTGAAGAAGCACACACAGATACCCGTCTACTACTATATCTCGCCGAAGATATGGGCATGGAAGGAGTATCGCATCAAGAACATACGCCGCGACGTCAACGAGCTGTTCAGCATCCTCCCCTTCGAGGTGGATTTCTACGAGAAGAAGCACCACTACCCCATCCACTACGTGGGCAACCCTACGGCCGACGAGGTGGCAGAGTACAAGCAGAGTCATGACGAGACGTTCGAGCAGTTCTGCCAGCGCTACGGACTCGATGCCGACAGGAAGATCATTGCCTTGCTGGCGGGCAGCCGACGACAGGAGATAAAGGACAACCTGCCCGCCATGATCCGCGCGGCCAGCAGCTATGACGACTACCAGCTGGTGCTGGCCGGCGCACCCAGCATCGACGACGACTATTACGCGTCGTTCCTCGAGGGGGCGTCGGTCCGATTGGTAAAGAACGACACTTACGCCCTGCTCTCCCATGCCCATGCAGCCCTCGTCACCAGCGGCACGGCCACGCTCGAGACTGCCCTTTTCGGTGTGCCTCAGGTGGTGTGCTACGAAACGCCGCTGCCCCGCCTCATCGGCTATCTGCGCCGTAAGGTGCTCAGCGTGAAGTATATCTCGCTGGTCAACCTCATTGCCGACAGCGAGGTGGTACGCGAGCTGGTGGCCGACTCGTTCACGGTGGACAACATACGCCACGAGCTGTCGCTCTTGCTCGACGGGCCTGCTCGCCAACAGCAACTCGACGGCTATGCCGAGGTGGCCCGCCGAATAGGAACGAAGAAGGCGCCCGGCAATGCCGCCCGCCTGATGCTCCAAACGTTGCCCCCTTTCACTAATTAGGAGAAATACACATCTGTCAGCAGCCGATGGTACTTAAGGTCGGACACTTTTTTGATTCGTCTGTATTCGACGTGGCGCAAACGGTCGTTTGGGCATACGCAAACGGTTATTTGCGATGGCGCGAACGGTCATTTGGGCGTACGCAAACGGTAGCAGAGGGCGTTCCCGATTCCTCCGCGAAGCATTCCCGACCCCTCTGAGGAGCCTTCCCGCCCCCTCCGCGGAGCCTTCCCCGCATATCAAGGTCTAAGGAATAACGGAATTGGAGATAGCTACGCTCGCTTGCCACCGAAGGGAGGGGCACACAGGGACGTTCTTTCTTTTTGTAATGATATATGGCCACCTACGAAACGGCGTTGTCGCGCTGCCGTGCCTTCTGCCAGATCTCAACGGAGTTGATGATGTTCTGCCAGAGGATGTAGCAGCCAGGGCCTACACTCGACAGCGGAGTGAGGTAGGTGTAGGCCATCCAGATGGCAAAGGCCGTGTTCTTCTGGCCTAAGGCCTGGCCGGCTTCTACCGTGCGGTCGGAGTAATGGCCCACGAAACGGCCTACGGCGAACTGCACGATGCAGAGCACCAGCCCCAAGAGGGCGATGGCGCAAAGCAACATGATGCTGGACTGAGCGTGCACAATGTTCTTCACGGTGGTGCCCGTCACAATCATCAGCGAGAGGCCCCACATGTAGTAGGAAAGGTCTTTCACGGAGATGATCCAGCGGTGCAGACGGTGCAGGCGGTGCTTCACCACGTATGCCAGCAACATGGGCACCAGGAGCACCAGCACCACTTCGCGCAGAATCTTCAGGAAGGCAGCCACGAAGCTGATGTCGTGGCCTTTCTCTATCATGGGGAAACAGACAGGTATCAGGGCTACGGTGATGAAGTTGGAGATAAAGGTGTAGGTGGTCATCTCTTCGAGCGAGCCGCCCAGCTTCTGCGTCACCACGGCAGCCGCGGCAGCCGTAGGGCCGATGATGCAGCACAGTATGGCCTCGGCCAGCACCAGATTGCTGCCACGCAGCTGCAAACCCAATATAAACGCCATTAGAATGGCGACAAAAAGCACTTGAAACAAGCCCACCCAGAGGTGCCACCCCACGGGGCGCAGCTTGCGGAAGTCGACCTTGCAGAAGGTAACGAACAGGATGAGGAACATGAACAGCGGCAGGATGGTGTCGAAGACGGGGGCAAAAAACAGGGCAGCGCCATCGAGCGCGGGCACGAAGGCAAACGTCAGGTAGAGCACGGTGCCCATGAACATGGCCACTGGCAGGGTCCAGTCTTTTATCAGTCTAACGATGTTCACAGATGCTGTAGATATAATTATGTTGCAGATTGACGACAGTGGTAAACCGCACCCTGGCTTCGGCCATGTCGAGCACCGTCTTCATGTTGTTGCGTATGCCTTCGCCAGTCAGCTTCAGCAGGCTCTCCTTCATGGTCCACAGACGGATGAAAGCCACATCAGGGCGGTCGGCACGCTCTATCTGTTGCAGCTCGTCATCGTTCATCGTGTAGCGGGCAAGCCCCTCTTTATATTCGCGTATCGACTCTATATCAACGCCCACTGGCCTGCTGCTCACGGCACAGATGGCCGCCTCGCGACAGTGACTCAGGTTGAAGTGAATGTCAGGACGGCCCTCGATGAACGGTTTGCCGTTGTCGCGATAGGCAAAGACAGGCCGCTCGTCGATGCCGAACTCCTGGCGCAGCGCCTCGCTGAGCAGCAGATAGGCCGCAGCCGACAGCCGACGCCCCTGCTCGTGCTTGAACCGCAGCACCACCTGGCGCCGCTGTTCTGACAGCATGGGCAGCACCTCGTCCACCTGAATTTGCGCTATTTGGTCGTTAATATATATCATCAGCGTGCAAAAGTACAAAAAAAATGGGAAAAAAATTGCATCGTTAAGATTATTTCCGTATATTTGCAGTGTTATTCTTACCACAAATCATTAACGACTAAAGCCTAAAAAGACATGACTTACAAGATTATCGACATCGAGGGCGTGGGCGAGGTTTATGCAGAAAAGCTCATCGCCGCTGGTATTGAGAAGGTCGAGCAGCTGCTCGACAAGTGTGCAGCACCCAAGGGACGCAAGGAGCTGGCAGAGCAGACGGGCATCGCCGAGAAGCTCATTCTGCGCTGGACAAACCATGCAGACCTGTTCCGCATCAATGGCGTAGGCCCGCAGTTTGCCGAGCTGCTCGAGGCCTCTGGCGTAGACACCGTGAAGGAGTTCCGCCATCGCGTGGCTGAGAACCTGCAGCCAAAGCTCGAGGAGGTGAATGCCGCCCGCCACATCTGCGGCCGCGTACCCGCCGTTGCTGAGGTTCAGAAGATGATAGACCAGGCAAAGGAACTTGAGCCGAAGGTTACATACTAAGAGCCATAGGGACTCAAACTTGGACAGAAATTATCATAAGTAACTCGACTTTCGCAAGTTGAGGAGTTAAAGGAGTTCTTGAGAGTTGAGCGAATGCGAAACTTAAATAATAATTATGGTAATTTCTGTCCTTTATCGTGGATGAGTACTCTCTTTTACGACTCGCTCCACCACCTCTGGGAAGTACTTCATCTCCAACTCATGCTCCCTGGCGGCAATGTCGTCGGGCGTGTCGTCGGGCAAGACAGGACAGCGATACTGAGCTATTATCTCGCCAGAATCGCACACCGGCGTCACCCAGTGTACGGTCATGCCCGTTTCAGTCTCGCCAGCAGCCTTGACAGCCTCGTGCACATGATGCCCCCACATGCCCTTGCCGCCAAACTTGGGCAAGAGCGCCGGATGCAGGTTGACGATGCGGCGGCTGAAAGCCTCCACCAGATAGTCGGGCACCAGCGGCAGGAAGCCTGCCAGCACAATGAACCCCACCTCGTAGCGCCGCAGCAGGGGCAGCACGATGTCGGGCTGCTGAAGCTCGGCCTTAGTGACGACCGCAGTGGGCACGCCGTGGCGCCGGGCACGCTGCAGAGCCAGGGCATCGGCCTTGTTGCTGACCACCAGCGACACCCCGATGGTGTCGGAGTCGGCGAAATGCCTGATAAGGTTCTCGCAGTTGGTACCACTGCCCGAAACGAATATCGCAAGGTTTGTCTTCTCCATGATTGTCAAGTCTGGTTTTTGTGATTAGCGAGTAGGGCCAGGTTCACGCCCCTATGGCTTCGTTGAAACGTTCCATGAGCCATTCGTTCTGCTCGTCGATGGTCATGTGGCTGTTGTCGAGCAGCAAGGCATCGTCGGCCTGACGCAGTGGCGACACCTCGCGATGAGAGTCGATGTAGTCGCGTTCCTCCACATTCTTCAGTATGTCGTCATAGTCGGCAGGCATGCCCTTCTGCTGCAGCTCGTCGTAGCGGCGCTGGGCACGCACCTGGGCCGACGCCGTGACAAACACCTTCAGCTCGGCATGAGGAAAGACCACGGTGCCAATGTCGCGACCATCCATCACCACGCCGCCATCGCGTCCCATGGCCTGCTGCTGGGCCACCAGCGCCTGGCGCACAAAGGGTAGCGCGGCCACGGGGCTGACATGGTTGCTCACCTCAAGCGAGCGGATGAGCTGCTCCACGCACTCGCCGTTGAGATAGGTGTCAGGGCGGCCTGTCTCGCTGTTCAGGCGGAAGCTGATGCTGATGTCGGCCATGCGCTGCTGCAGCTCATCGGCCAGCACGCTGCCATCGTCGGCAAAGAGATGGTTGCGCAGCGCAAAGAGGGTGACGCTGCGATACATGGCACCCGTGTCTACATATACATAGCCCACCTTGCGGGCCAGGTCTTTGGCCATGGTGCTCTTGCCGCACGACGAATGGCCATCAATGGCAATGGTAATCTTCTTCATAGAGTGTAACTGAAATTGACGAGCAGCGATGTGCTGCTCACATGATATTTTGCATAGGCCACATGCAGCTTGAGCCGCTCCAGCTGTATGCCTCCGCCAAAGGAGAGGCCTGCGCCGTGGCTGCTCTCGCCCTCGTCGCCCTCACTTATCTTCATCTCCTTGGTGCGCAGCGCGTTGTAGCCCAGGGCCACATAGAACTGCTCGCCCAGCATGAGGTCGGCACCGAGCACCACGTGATGGCCTATGCCATACTCCCAGTCGTTCAGCCGCACCAACGTGGCCGAGAAGCGCAGGGGCGAGCCTACCAGCCGCTTGCTCACGCCAAGCTGCAGGTCGAGCGGCATCCGCTCGAAGTCGTCCTCGTAGGCCGACAGCTGGCCACCCAGGTTGCGGGCCACAGCCGAGAGGCTCCACTCCTTCTCCTCATTGTAGTAATTCAGGCCAAGGTCCACCCCGGCAGCCACCGAGCTGAAGTTGCCAATGTACGAGCCGATGAGCTTGGCCGTGATGCCACCGGAGAAATAGTCGTTCAGGGCATAGCAAAAGCTGCCGCCCAAGGCCACATCGCGAGCGCCGAAGGTGCCCGTCTGCTCGCCTGCGACGTTGGTCTCCTTCATCTCGCCGTAGCTTATGAAACGGCCACTCAGTCCCCACGTGCCGCGTTCGCCAGCTGCCCACAGATAGGAGGCACTGGCTGTGACGGAGCCTTCCATATAGGTCATCATGTTCAGGTTGAGCGTGCGGTCGCTCACATTGTTCATAAGCGACGGGTTGTGGAACAAGAGCGAGGCATCGTCCTCCTGCAGGGTTATGTTGTCGCCGCCCAGCGCTGCCACATGGGCACTGACCGGAAGCCGCAGGAAATTGAATGCGGTCTGGCTCTCTTGCGCCCCTGTTGAGAGCGCAAAAAGGATGCTGAGAACGGTAAAAACAACTTTTTTCATCTAAATATCCATAATTTTAGTGCAAAGATACCGCTTTTTTCAAAATCTCGTGCTATTTTTGCAGTCTGATTTCGTTATATTAACGGAACTTTGTCGATTTTATTATGGAAATTAAGAAGAGTTCTCAGGCCGACTTAGAGAAAATGCGCCCACAAGCCTTCCTCTTGGGACTGATTGTGGCACTGGCCCTGCTGTTTGTGGGACTGGAATATTCGGTGACGCCCGACGACCCGCTGGACGACCCAGACCTGCTGGAACAGCTGGCCAGCGACAGCGAGCTGTCGCCACTGATGCGGCCTGAAAACGAGCTGGCACTGGCACCGAAGGCTGAGCCGGAACCCACCATGAAGCTGAAGATTGTGGAGGAAGACGCACAGCAGGAGCTACAGCAAGAGGACGAGCCGGTGGAGACCGACATGGACAACGACCTGTCGGAGACCGACGACCCCGAGGAAGAAGACACCAAGGCCGACGAGCCTGACCCTGAACAGCTGCGCATTGTGGAAGACATGCCTCAGTTTCCGGGCGGTCCGCTGGAGTTTATCAAGTGGCTGACGCGCAACCTGAAATATCCGCCAGCAGCACAGAGCAGCCGCGTGCAGGGCAAGGTGGTGGCCGAGTTCATTGTGAACAAAGACGGGTCGGTGACCGATGTGCGCATCACCAAGTCGCTCAACAAGCTCTGCGACGACGAGGCGCTGCGCGTGCTGCGCATGATGCCCCGCTGGACGCCCGGTATAGAGAACGACAAGCCCTGTCGCACCAAGGTGTGCATACCCATTGTCTTCAGGCTATAGGAGCTATAAGACCTATAAGCCCCATACCCCAACAAAGAAAAACCAAAACCCAAACACAATGTATACCTCAGAACAAATTCTAAACCTCATCAACAACTCGCTGGCCGAACTGGCCTACAACCGCAAGCCCGAATCGCTCTACCTGCCCGTGAAGTACGTGCTGTCGCTTGGCGGCAAGCGCATACGCCCCGTGCTCATGCTCCTGGGCTATAACCTATACAAGGAGCAGCCTGCCGACATTGTGATGCAGGCACTGGCCCTCGAGACCTACCACAACTACACACTGCTGCACGACGACCTCATGGACAACGCCGACATGCGCCGCGGCCACGAGACGGTACACAAGAAGTGGGACGCCAACACGGCCATACTCTCTGGCGACTCGATGCTGGTGCTCGCCTACCAGCGCATGCAGCAGTGCGACGACCGCCATCTGCCCGCCGTGATGGACCTCTTCACCGAAACGGCACTCGAGATTGGAGAGGGACAGCAGTACGACATCGACTTTGAGACGCGCAACGACGTGACCGAAGAGGAGTATATCGAGATGATCAGACTGAAGACCAGCGTATTGCTGGCCTGCGCACTGAAGATTGGCGCCATCATGGCCGATGCACCCGACGAGGACGCACGCCTGCTGTATAAGTATGGCGAGCAGGTGGGGCTGGCCTTCCAGCTGCAAGACGATTTGCTCGACGTCTATGGCGACCCCGCTGTCTTTGGCAAGGCCATCGGCGGCGACATCACATCGAACAAGAAGACCTACATGCTCATCAACGCCATGAACCGTGCCAACGCCGTGCAGCGCGCAGAGCTGACACGCTGGATTGAGGCCAAAACGTTCGACCGCCAGGAGAAGATTGCCGCCGTGACGCGACTGTACGACGAGATTGGCATAAGACAGCTGTGCGAGGACAAGATAAACTACTACTTCCAGGAGGCTGGCAAATATCTGGAGCAGGTGGCAGTGGATAACGAGCGCAAGGAGCAGCTGCGCCGCTACACGGCCGAGATGATGCACCGCGAAAAATAGGAAGGCATGGCAACATTCATCGACACCCACGCCCACATCGACGGCGACGAGTTCAACGACGACCGCGAACAGGTGATGCAGCGGGCCCGCGAGGCCGGCTGTCAGGCCATCATGGTGCCTGCCATCGACCTGGCAACGTCGCGACGCATCGTGCAGCTATGTCGCCAGCATCGCGACTACCTCTACCCCATGGTGGGACTGCACCCGGAGGAGGTGCGCGCCGACTGGCACGACCAGCTCGACGCCATACATGCCCTGCTACAGCCTCAACAGGAGAGCGCAGAAGGAGTGGCCTCGCCCATGCCCATCGCCATCGGCGAGGTGGGACTCGACTACTACTGGAGCCGCGAGTTCGAGCGCGAACAGATAGAGGCCTTTGAAGCACAGGTGCAGTGGTCCATAGAGACGAGGCTGCCACTGATGATACACTGCCGGAAGGCGCAGAACGAGATGGTACAAATAATAAAAAGGTACGCGAAGGAATTGCCCGGCGGTGTGTTCCATTGTTTTACGGGCAATGCCCACGAGGCCGAAGAGCTGTTGCAGTTCGACCGCTTCGTGTTGGGCATCGGCGGTGTGCTGACGTTCAAGAAGAGTCATCTGCCCGAGGTACTGCCAGCCACGGTGCCCCTCGACCGCATCGTGCTGGAGACCGACGCGCCCTATATGGCTCCTGTGCCCCACCGCGGACAGCGCAACGAACCTGCCTATGTGGCTCACGTGCTGAGCAAGCTGGCCGAGAGCTATGGCGTGAGCGAAGACGAGGTGGCCCGGCACACCAATGCCAACGCCATGCGCATCTTCAATATCAGGCAAGTTGCCAATCTTTAAAGAACATTAAAAAACAAGCTATATTGGCCGTTAATCGGAAGAAAAACTATAATTTTGCACCCGTTTAACGCAAGGAGAGATGCTCGAGTGGCTGAAGAGGCACGCCTGGAAAGCGTGTAAACGTCAAAAGCGTTTCCCGGGTTCGAATCCCGGTCTCTCCGCTGATAAGCAAGAGAACGGGTTCAAAAGCCCAAAGGGCGAATCCCGGTCTCTCCGCTGATAAGCAAGAGAACGGGTTCAAAAGCCCAAAGGGCGAATCCCGGTCTCTCCGCAAAAAACAACGGCATTCTACTTTCAGAGTGATTACTGACAGTAGAATGCCGTTTCTTTCCTATATTCCTAAATTCCTTAGAACATTATTTTGAAAGCACCTTGCGCCCCTGATGGATGTAAAGGCCCTTACCCGGCGAGGCGAACACACGCCCCGAAAGGTCGTAGCGTCCACCAGCTGCCGAGGTGGCAGCACTGCCCGTAGTGTTATCTACGCTGATGGGGTCGACATCGGTGGGGACAGGCTTGTCGCCCAGACGGAACAGGCGCACTCCATGGCTGGGCACGTCGGCCTCGATGGTGCCGACAGCTGTGCCCATCGACTGCTTGGCCCACACATCGTAGAGGGGCACTGACTCGGTGGCAGCATAGCCCAACTGTGTGAGGTCGAAGACAAAGGGATGCTGCTGGGTGACGTAGAAGAAGAACTCCATGGTGGTGCCTGACGACGAGGTGTTGTCGGTGTCGCACGACGAGTCGTAGCCACAGAGGGCACGGAAGGTCTTGAACGTGTGGCCAGAGGGCAGGTCGTAGACCAGTGTGCACTGAGCGTTCATGCCCAGACCAGTGGTGTAGCTGGTGCCGTCGACCCTCAGTGTGCCACCCTCAACGTTCTTGTTGACGTGCAGGGTGCCCCATTCAGAGGTGTACGACGTGTGCTTCAGCGTGGTGAGCGAGGTCTCGTTGCCCTCAGCATCGATGAGCACAGGGTTGATGAGGTCGGCACGGTCGTAGGCAAAGCCGTCGCCGTTGTTGCTCACCACAATCTTCAGCTGAGTGGCGTTGGTCACGTCGGCTTCCAGTGTCTTGCTCTTGGTGCCGGTGCGCGAGATGAGTCCGGAGCTGGCAGCATAGTCGCCCTGCTCGTTGGTCAGCGGGTTCTGGTTGAACACCATGAACCGAATGCTGGTGGTGGCACCCGTCTGGCCGATGCCCGAGTCGTCGGCTGCAGCCATGGCACGGAAACGCACCACGTCCATATCGTCGGGAATCTGGAAGAAGATGGCGGCATTGGCATCGGTAGAGAAGCCGCGTTCGTAGCTGACGCCCATCACCTTCATCAGTCCGCCGTTGTCGACGTTCTTGTTCTCATAGACACGGTTGAAGTAGCTGGCCGTGAACTGGCGGGTCTTGTAGGTACCCGTCAGTGGCACCTCGGTGCCGTCGCGCAGCACCAGCGTGGGGTTGATCCAGTCACCGTGGTCGTAGTTGTAGTTGTCGCCGCCATCGTCGACCACGAGCACCAGCGTCTTGCTGCCGGCAGGCCACTCGATATCCACGTCGACAGCATGGCCGTCGGTAGTGTAGGCCACGGTCTCTGAACGATAGAGGGCCTTGCTGCCCACCACCCATCGCGAGTTATCGCGCTGGAACAGAGCCAGATACTTGTTGCCCGTAGCGGGGTCGGTAGAAGACCATGCCACACGGCCTTCGTCCTCGTCGTTGAAGAGCTGTCGGGCGTCAACGCCGTACTTATGCATGCGATGATACTCCTCGTTGTTGAGCAGCGAGAGGGTGAAGGCGTCGTTCTTGGTCATCTCGCCACCAAAGAAGAGAGGCGAGTGGCAGATGCCCCAGAGCGACATCATGGTGAGCTGCTCGTTCTGCGTGAGGTTGGTCCAGCGGCCACTCTGTGCCGATGTATAGCCCGCATCGCCTATGGTCATGGCAATCTGTCCGAGGGGCAGCATGTCGCAGTCGGCATAGTTGCCGGGGCGGGCATACTGGCTCCAGACGTCAGCCTCGCCGAACACGGCGTCGACAGCGCTCCAGTTGTCCCACAGGTCGTCCATCATGCGCCACATGTTGGCGTTGTCGAGACACTCCTGGGCATAGGTGTACTGCGTCTTGCCAGGGCTGAGCGAGAGCACGATGGGGCGCCCCGTCTGATCGATGGCGTGGCGTATCATGTGTATCTCGTCGGTATAGAACGGACGCGAGAGGTCGTCGATCTTCAGGAAGTCTACGCCCCACTCGGCGTAGAGGTCCATGATGCTGTTGTAGTAGAGCTGTCCGGCCTCGTTGTTGCGCACCAGGAGGTTGTCCTTCAGCCATGTGCAGGGCGATGTGGTGCCGTTGTAGACCTGGCTCCAGGGCGTCGTCTCGCTGCCCTTCAGCTTATATGATGAGCCTACCACGCTCTTTGGCACACCACGCATGATGTGTATGCCCAGCTTCAGTCCCATCTCATGGAGCTTGTCTGCCAGTGGCTTGAAGCCCACGTTCTGACCGTCCTGCATGCAAGAGGGGAAACGCGAGGGCGAGGGCAGATAGCGCCCGTAGTCGTCGAGCACATAGTCCTGGTCGCCGCGCTGGTTGTAGTTGCCACCGCCCAGCGAGGGGTGGTTGCAGTACCAGCGAATGTCGATGACCACATACTCCCACCCATGGCGCACGAGGTCGTTGTCTACAAGATACTGCGCATTCTGCAGCACTTCCTTTTCTGTGACTGACGAGTAGTAGCAGTCCCACGAGTTCCAGCCCATTGGGGGTGTCATGGCCCACGTACGGAACGTGGCCATCTCTTCCTGTGCCATAGCGGTGGCACCGGCCATGAGCAGGCCGAACAGCAGAGTTAATGTCCTTTTCTTCATAGTTGTGGTTAGTCTTTTAGTTTATCAGTTGTTGTTAGTAATAAGTTTCAGGGTGACGGGCTTCATGCCAGGCATAGAAGCGGTGAGGGTGACAGGACCTGCCGTGCGGCCAGCGCGGAGGATGGCCATGCAAGTGCCGTTGAAGAGCTGGCGCTTGGTGTCGACATACGACTCGTTGCTGGAGATGTCGCCATTGGCCACGGCCACGATGCGGGCATCGCCACTGACGGTGAAGCTTATCTCGCCCTGTGCAGTCTGCACGCGACGTCCCTTCTTGTCGACGGCCACCACCTCAACGTGCTGCAGGTCTGTGCCGTCGGCCTTCCACGCCTTGGAATTGTCGGCCACGGCCACCAGCTTCACAGGCTCGCCTGTGGTCTCTATCTTGTGGCGGGCCACAACCTTACCGCCCGTACGGGCTATAGCCTCGAGATATCCAGGCTGATAGGCAATGTTGTCCCACTTTATCTGGTTGCGTTTGCGGGCTTCGGTGGGGTTAGACTTTGTGCCCAAGCTCTTGCCATTGAGCACCAGCTCCACCTCGTCGGCATTGGTATAGGTGTAGAGCGAGAGTGTAGTACCCTCAACACGGTTCCAGTGGTCGCTCATGCCGTCGTTGCCGGTCTGAACGCCATTCCACATCTGATCGCCCTTCTTGTCGATGACGCCGATATGCACCACGGGTTCGTCGGCCTTGAAGAAACTCTTCATCAAGTAAGCCTTGGGCTTGGGTTGCAACGAGATGTCGAAGACACCCTGGCTCCAGCCCTTCTGAGGCCAGCCCTGGCTCTCGCCCAGATAGTCGATGGCACCCCAGTAGGCCAGTCCGATAACCTTGTCGAGGTCCATGGCGAAGTAGTTCTCGCCCATAGCGGCAACAGCGGCTTCGCTCTGATAGAACTTCATCCAGGGGAAGCGGCGTCCGTCGCCGGGGAAATACATGTAGCGATAGTTATACGACTGCACATCGGTCTGCATGGCCAGGTCGCAAGGCAGCGAGTCGGTCTCCCAGTTGCGATAGCGCGGGTGCATGGCCACGGTGACCAGACGTGTGCTGTCGTAGCGGCTTACCAGCTGGCGCATAAGCCGATACATCGTGACGCCGAAGTCATTGAACGGCTGGTTGGGATCCTGCTGCAGCTCATTGCCCAAGCTCCAAAGCACCACAGAGGGCGAATTGCGGTCGCGCTTTATCCACTCGGGCACGTCATGCTGCCACAACTGCTCGAAGGCCACACGACCACCAGTGTGCTGGCGCGTCCACTTGTCATAAAGTTCGTCTACCACAAGGATGCCATACTTGTCGCACAGCTCGATGAACTCGCGACTGTAGGGATTGTGCGAGGTGCGTATGTGGTTGATGCCAAACTGCTTCATCAGCTGTATGCGCTTCTCTATGGCTCGCGGATAGGCAGCAGCACCCAAGGCGCCGAGCGAGTGGTGGTTGGCATAGCCCTTGAGCAGCACCTTCTTGCCGTTGAGCTTCATGCCGAAGGCAGGCGAGAACTCGAGGGTACGGATGCCGAACCGTCCGCAGTACTCGTCGGCCACAGTGCCATCGGCCCGCAACAGGCTCACCTTGGCAGTGTAGAGCTGAGGGTGGTCGGTGTCCCATAGCTGCGGCTGCGCAATAGTAGCCTGATGCAGCTTGGCCTCCATGGTGCGCGAGGCCGTAATGCGACGTGCGGTAGTGGTGTCTTGCCAGGCAACGCTGCCGTCGGGGGCCGTAATGGTCAGCGCAATGCGGGTGTCCTTATCACGGCCACGGTTGGTGAACTCGGCCGACACGTTGACATACTTATTATCGGACGTCGTGATGTAGAGAGGATTGCGCTCGAAGTAGAGCGACTTATCGGTAGCCACCAAGCCGACACTGCGGAAGAGGCCACCGCCAGTGTACCAGCGCGAATTGCCCGGTTCGCGGGTATCAGCCATCACGGCAATGACATTGTCCTGACCAAAGCGCAGCTTGTCGGTGACATCAATCTGGAAACCCACATAGCCATAGTTAGTGCTGCGAACGAGTTCGCCATTCAGATAGACATCGCCCACATACATGATGCCGCCAAAGTCGAGCAGCAATCGGCGACCCTTCAACTCGTCGGCGGGTGTCAGATGATAGCGATACCAGCCCTTGCCCATCTCCTTGAAGCCACGGCTTGACAGGCGACTGCGAATATTGGCGGCAGGATCGTTGTTGTCGGCTTTCTCGCCAGCTTCAGGAGCCACCCACGGCTGTTCAATCTGAAAGTCGTGCGGCAGGTCGACCGTGCGCCAGTCGGCATCATTGCAGCTGGGCTGCAGGGCATTGGCCACATCGCCAGCATGGAACTTCCAACCGAAGTTCAGAGAAATGACCTGACGGGCAGCAGTGCCAGCCAAAACAGACACGGCCCAGCAAAGGACCATAGTGGTGAGTAATAGTCTTCTGTTCATATTAGTAGCGTTGTTTTTAGTAATGATCTGCAGTAGGGTACTTGCTTTGCAGTTAGTTTGTTGCCACAAAGGTAGTAAAAAAAACGCTAACCACGACAAAGGTGCCACTTTTTTGCCGCATATTTTAGTTGATTTAACCCAAAAGCACCATCTGGAACAGGAAAATGCGGAGAGACACTGACTTTCCGTGACAGTGTTCTCTCCGCATATAGCTATGACGAAGCAAGCTTCTTAACGGCTCTCGGCAGCGTAACGTATCACATAGGTCTGGCCTGCCTGAGTCGGGAGGTCGTACTCGTAGACCTTGCGCAGAGGCAGCAACTGGAAGTCGTGCAGCTCTGACGAACGCTGTGGCTCGCGGATGTCTGCTGGGGCCAACAGCTCGTTGGGGCAACTGCCTGTAGCGGGCTTAAGACCCTTGCACCGCAACGGTACATAGGAGCGCAGGCGCAACACGCCGCCAATGGTAGAGCGGACAGTGGCCTGACGCAGCACTCCCCCACTCCACTGCTCGTCGACCATGAAGCCACCACGGGCGCACAGGCCCTTCACCTCGCCATCAGCCCAGCTTGCGGGCAGTGCTGGCAGCAGGTGGACCGCGCCGTCATGGCTCTGCATAAGCATCTCGCAGATGCCTGCCGACACGCCGAAGTTGCCGTCAATCTGGAATGGCGGGTGGGCATCGAACAGGTTGGGATAGGTGCGGCCATCGGGATACTGGCTCGCCTGCGAGTCGTTGGGCAACAGATGGAGCATGTTGCGAATGATGCGGAAAGCATGGTCGCCGTCGAGCATGCGTGCCCAGAAGTTGGTCTTCCAGCCGAGACTCCAGCCAGTAGCCATGTCGCCACGCTGATTCAGCGTGTTGGACGCAGCGGTGAAGAGGTCGGGGTGGGTGTATGGCGAAATCTGGTTAGAAGGATACAGGCCATAGAGATGGGATATGTGGCGATGCTGATCCTTCGGGTCATCTGCGTCGATGAGCCACTCCTGCAACTGACCGTGACGGCCAATCTGCATAGGAGGCAATCGATTCAGATGAGCAATGAGTGATGAGGACTGGGAGATGTCCTTGCCCAACACCTTGGCGGCCTTGGCGGTGGCCGAGAGCACGTCGAAGGCTATCTGATTGTCCATGGTTGAGCCGGCTGTGACGTTGGTGCCCTTGCCCCGCGGGCCATGCTCGGGCGAGACGGTAGGCACGGTCATAAGCCAGCCCGTCTGCGGTTGCTCCTGCATATAGTCCATCAGGAAGTCGGCGGCACCTTTCATCACGGGGTAATACTCAGCCAGGAACTGCTTGTCGCCCGTATAGAGGTAGTGCTGCCAGATGTGGGTGGTGAGCCAAGCGCCACCCGTGGGGAACATGCCCCATGGTGTGCCGTCGACTGGTCCGGCGATGCGCCATAGGTCGGTGTTGTGGTGAGCTACCCATCCGCGGCAACCGTACATCGTGCGGGCTGTCTCTGCGCCCGTCACGCTCAGGTCCTTCAGCATCGAGAAGAGAGGTTGCTGGGTCTCTGCCAGATTGCCCACGAGAGCAGGCCAGTAGTTCATCTCGGTGTTGATGTTGATGGTGTACTTCGAGTCCCACGGGGCGTTCATCTTGTCGTTCCACACGCCTTGCAGGTTGGCGGGTTGACCGCCAGGCTGACTCGAGGAGATGAGCAGGTAGCGACCGTACTGCATCATCAGCGACACCATGTCCAGGTCTAATTGGGAATTGGGAATTGAGAATTGAGAATTGGCAAAAGCCTCCAGTCGCTTGTCGGTCTCCAGTGATGTGGCGTCGCTCTTCGGCAAGGTCAGGCTTACACGGTTGTACTGCGCCTGGTACTTCTGCACGTGGCGTTTCAGCAGTTGCTGGTACGAATGTCCTTCCAGTGCGTCCAGTACCTGTTTGGTCTTTTCGGCGGCATTGCCGCTCACGTCATGATAGTTCACATAGTTGGTGGCAGCAGCGATGTAGAGTGTTGCAGTAGAGGCATCGGTCACCAGAAGCCCTTCGTCTTCCACCTCAACATCTCCGTCTGCCTCGACCAGCACTTTGCAGTCAGCCTTTAGGCCGGCCTTGATGCCCTCCTGCTCCACGCCCTCGACAGTAGCAGAGAGCACGCTCACCTGTCCATTAGCGCTTCTTGTCACCACTGGGATTACCTTCGACGACAACTGACTATCGAAATTGACACCAAACTCCAGACGGCCTTTCTTGCCGGCCGTCATACGCACAACAATCACATTGTCGGTCTGCGAGGCAAAGACAGTGCGCTCATAGCGTACACCATTATATATATAAGAGGTGGTGACAGTAGCGTTGGCCAAGTTCAGGGCGCGCTCATAGTTGCTCACGCTGTTGTGGCCCAGATGGAGCTTCACACTTCCCAAGGGCAGGAAACGCATGCCATGCGGGCCTTTGACGAAGTGCTTGTCAATGAGTTTGGCGGCCTCGCTCTCCTTGCCTTCGAAGATGAGCCGGCGCACCTCTGGTAGCGACTGCAAAGACTCGGTGGAGTTGTTCGTGTAGGGCGAGCCGCTCCAGAAGGTCTCCTCGTTCAGCTGTATCTCTTCGGTGTCGGTCTTTCCATAGACCATGGCACCCATGTGTGAATTGCCTATAGGCAAGGCCTCGAGCCAGTGAGACGCTGGCTGAGCATACCATAGCCTGTGGTTCTGCGACTTGGCTGCCACGCAGATGACAGACAGCAGCACGGTGATGAGAAATCGGTTGTATGTCATACGGCAGTGAATGGTTAGTTTATCAAGAATATCTTCTCCTGACCCTGATAGGTGGCCTTCACCGTGGCGCGACCATCAACGACGGGGCTTATGGTAAAGAGCACACTGGGGTCGGTGCTGGTGGCCTTGAGCTGCGAACCAGACTTCATCGGGGCATAGAGCTGATAGTGGTTGGCCTTGGTATAGCCGTTCTGGTTGGTGGCCATGACGGGCTGGTCGGGGATGCTGAGGCGCTGGCCGTCGACGGTGATGGTGACCTCAGGCACGGTGGGCATGCGGTGCTCGCCAGCGGAGAAACCGATGCCGTGGAGGGTGAAGAGACCCTTCGGACGCTGCGGCTGCTGCGGGCGCTGCCCCCACTGCTGTCGGCCTTGCGGCTGTTCGGGCTGCTTCACCTCAGGGCCTTCCACGACGAGGTAGATGGCGTGTTTGCCCTTCAGGCTGGCCAGCAGCTCTTCAGTCTCGTCTGACAGCGACACGGAGTGGTCGCGTGTCACCTTCTTCTCGGTGACGAAATCTTCGACCACGGCGATATCACGGCCCTTGTAGGGGTCGTCGAGCTTGACGTGAACTTTAAACTTGTCGCTGCCGCCTTCAGTAGTGAGATGCAGGCGGAACGAGTTGGGAAAATCCTTATTGAAGCCCTTGAAGGCTTTCACGCCCTTAGTGTCGTGGGCCAGGCCCTCGAAGTTGAAGTACTTGAAGCCGATGATACTGCCTCCCTGCAATCCGGCCAGGTCCATCGAGTTGCGCCACACGTCGTGGTTGTCCTGCATGTACTCATTGGCACCAGGACCAGCCATGTAGCAGGCAATGCCGGCAGAATAGTAACCATAGCAGGGCAGACCGAAGATCTGGAAGCCCTCGCTGGTCACCTCGGCACCTGTATATTCGTTGCCGTCGGATGCCTTGGCCGACCATTCATTATTTGGGGCGAAGGGGTCGTAGCCAGTGATGCGCACCTTGCCACCCTTGGCCACGGGCTTCTTGTCCCATTCAATCTTCACCGGGGCCACCATGGCCTGGCGGGCATTGCCGAAGCCGCGTGGCGGACGATGATAGAACACATACCACTGACCATTAATCTCCTGCAACGAACCGTGGGTATTGTGGCTGGCGTTGGTGGTGATCAGGTGCGAACCGTCTTCATTGGCGACCACACCGCGCGAGTCGACCAGCACGCCGCCGGAGCGCCAAGGGCCAAGCGGAGAGTCGCCATAGGCATAGCGCAGGGCGGAGTTTGTATTTCCCAGTCCATATTCCTTGCCGGAATAGCCCGAGAACACCATGACATATTTGTTGCCCACCTGACGGATGCTGCTGGCCTCGAAGAAGTTGAAGTCCAGTGGGTTCTGGCCTTTGTAGAGTGCCTTATACTCCGAGCCTTCCTTGTCAAGGATCTTGCCATCACGGCTGCTGGCAGGGATGAAGGGGTCTATCAGTTCCGTGCCGGGCCGCTTGGAGTACATGGTTTGCGGGTCCAGCTCGCAGGCGGTGCTGTGCTGGAAGCCATAGAACACGTAGGCGCGGTAGCCGGTCTGATAGTCCTTGTCCTTCTTGTCGTTGACCGGCTCGATGAATACCGAGGGGTCGAAGTCGATGAGCGAGCCATCGAGACACTGCGTGCCGTCGGGCGTCAGGTTGACAGGCGTGAAGGGGCCGTCAGGTCGATCGCCCTTGCACACCATAGCCACACGGCGCCATCCGCGCGAGTGGGGATAGAGCCAATAGGTCTTCTTACCGGTCGTGCGGTCGGTGGTCTCCACCAGGTCGGGGGCATACATCGTGTCCCACTGGCCATTGACAAACCACGTGAAGATGGGGCCTTCGTCGCGCCACTGCGTGAGATCCTCAACGGGTGCCGACCACATGCGCACGTCGTTGCCGCAGTACTTGTCGTAGTGAACATCGTGCGAACCAATGATGTAGGCACGCATCTTACCGGGATGGTCGGGGTCTTCAAACACCCGTGGCTCGCCGTCGGGCAAGTGCTCCCATAGTGGGAGGTAAGGATTCTGTGCATTTGCCACGGCGAAGGCAAAGAGCACGGAAGCATTCAATAGGAATCTTTTCATATTATAGTTATTTATTCAGATACTTTCGTCCATTCTTGATAACGATGCCCCGATAGGTGGCAGCAGTCTTCTGACCCATCAGGTTGTAGCAGGCCTGCAACTGGCCATGTCCTCGCCACACATCGGCAATACCGTCGACAGCGATATCGAAAGGCAGGAAAGCCTCTGCCGATGAAACACAGGCATAGACATCGAAAGGCTGCAACTGGCTGTCGGCAGTGAGTCTCGCCAGTCCCCAGTGACCATCGCTCTGCCCCAGCACATAGTCGCCGGCATAGAGTTGCTGCTGGCAGTAGGTGCCGCGCAGTCTGTCGGCCAGCGGACTCGTGGCATAGCCAACGGTGCCCGCTCCGTTGAAGCTGACCTCTCCAGAAGCCAAGACAAGCACAGGCTGATGAGCGGCAATGGTGCTGACAGACTGCAACTGCCTATCGGCATCGATTGTATAGGCCACGACGCCATCGGGCACAGTCGCCTCGAAAGGAAGCATGAGCAGGCGGGCACCATCTATGGTGCAGGTGAGCGTGGCCTGCCGAGCTTCGAAGTTCTTGGCCGGGCGGAAGTTGCCGCCATCGGGAGTGAGCAATAGCTGGGCACAGGCCGTGCCCACAACGACATTGTTACCTGCAACCGTAGCCTCTGCAGGCAGGAAGGCCACACGGTTCGATGCCACCCAGGGCAGCGCATCTGGCATCTGGGTAACCAGAGACATGTCGATGCTGGTGCACAACGGATCAGAACCAAAATCGAGCACATAGCTATCATCAGCAACGAAGGGGCCACTCAGCGTGCCCCTATAGGGAGCACTGCCACTGGTCAGGTAGACATCGCCAAAAGTGATGCTGAGCGTTGAGCTCCAGTTGTTGTTGGTCAGCGAGATGATACCCTGACAACCGTCGGTGAGCGTCTTAGGCGAGAGGTCGAACACAAGACTGAAGTTCTCGCGTGCACTGAAGTCTATCTCGCCATAGTCGTGGGTGGACACAGCGCCAGCTACATTGACATAGGTAAGCGTAGTGAGGGCTGAGTTGTAGTTCAGGGTCGAGGTAACCTTCTTCACCTGCATCACCAGCTGGCTGTAGCGATCGTCCAGCTGCACATAGCCGCTGGCAGCGTTGGTCTTCGCCGAGATAAGCGGGTTTGAGTGGTCGAAGGTCTTGGTCTTGCCCGACATCTTATAGGTTGTGCCAAAGGCTGTCTTGGTAGCTGTCATGTCGTCCAGACGGTTGAAGTAGGTCGTTGCTCCCTTCATGGCCGATGGCTGACGATCCTTAGAACGTGTGAAAAGGATGGTGCTGACACTCTGGGCGTCGAGCGTAGTCGTTGGGCGGCAAGTCTCAGTGTCTTGCTTGAGCGCCATAAGCTGCATGTTCTTGGCCTTCGAGGTGGTATAGTGCTTGCCATTGAGCGTATAGAAAGGCAGGTCGACCAGCAGTTCGGTGGGTTGGTCCGACAGGTTGGCCACCACGGCCACCACCGTATCGCCCGACTGCGAGAGATAGGCCGAACCTTGCAGGTTGCCTCCGGCGAAGGTGGCGTCGATACGGGTCATGCCCGTGACGAAGCGTGCAAAGTGGGCCATGACATACCCGCGCTTGGTCACCACGCCCGAGGTGGTGCCTCGCTGTCCGTCGCCCAACATGCCGTAGTAACGCTTGGCGGCATAGTGAATCCAGGCATTGAAGTCGCCCAGCATGCACACATTGATGGCGCTGAAGAAGTTGAAGAAATCTTTCGAGAAGTCGAAGTTGCGCGTGTTGTTCTCAGCTTCGTTCCAGTTGATGAGGTACTCCGTCATCCACAGCTCCTTGCCCTTCTTGCCCAAGTTCTTATAAGCCGACTGAATGCCGCCGTACTGATGGCCGCCATAGATGTCGAAGCAGTCGATGACGTCGCTCTTGTTCAGCGCGTTGGCATAACTGTCGCTGACGGCCAGCGTCTCTGGCGCCATGATTTTGCAACTTATGGTGCGGCCATAGGTCTTAACGAACTCGGCTATCTCGGCGGCATCCCACAGACAGCCGGCATAGCTCGCGGGCCAGTCTGGCTCGTTCTGTATGGAGATGGCGTCCAGTTCGACGCCGTTCTGGCGCATGTACTGCACATAGTCCTCCAGATACTGCGCATAGTCGGCCCAGTTCTCGCGCTTCAGCTTGCCGGTGGTGCCGTCGCTGTTCTTGGCGTTGCTGGTTCCGTTGGTCTTCCATTCGGCAGGCTGTCCCCAGGGCGATGCAAACACGATAAGCCCCATCTGCTTGGCGTTCTTGGCTGTGGCCAACGACTGGCTCCACGCCCCACGGCCTATGGGGATGTATAGCCGCATGATGTTGCAGCCCACTGTGCTCGACGCGCCCCATACCCTCTTGATTTCGGTAGTCGACATGTGGTTATAGGTGAACTGTGGCGAACAGACAAAGCCGCCAAAGCCCGTGATGTGCTGATGTTGTGACTGTGCGTCCAGGCGCACGGTGGCCCGCTGGGCCTGAGCGGCCATCAGGCCGAAAAGCAGTGCTGTGGCAAGTAGTAACTTCTTCATATCAGTGATTTTGATTGCAAAAGTAACAAAAAAATGCGGCAAAACATGCCGCATTTGTATCTTTAACTTTTCTATACGTCACATCCATCACCTGAACAGTAATGGTGCCATCTCCTTGAGACTGCGGCGCCAGGTCAGGAACTCGTGGGCAGTGCCCTCCGAGACATAGCCCACGGCGTTCAGCCCTGCAGCCTTCAGTGCCTCGGTACTCTGACGAATGCCGTCAGGACGCTCCTTCGAACCACAGCTCTGGAAGATCAGGCGTACCTGGTCTTTCGTTTTGATGTCCTCAGGGGCATACTGTCCACCGCTCAGCAGACCGTAATAGCCGAACACCTCAGGACGGCGCAGGGTAATGAGCTTGGTCTCTATGCCACCCATAGACAGGCCGGCCATGGCACGACCCTCCTTCTTGGCTATGGTCTGGAAATTGGCATCGACATAGGGCACCAGTTCGTCGACAAGCACGCGCTCGAACTCTTGTGCGGTGAACTGTCCGATGCCGCCAAAACGCACATCGTTGGTCATGCCATAGGTCATCACGATGATGAAGGGCTTCACCTTGCCCTCGGCAATGAGGTTGTCCATAATCAGGTTGGCGTGACCCTGGTTGCTCCAGGCCGTCTCGTCCTCGCCCCAGCCATGCTGCAGGTAGAGCACGGGGAAGCGTTCCTTCTTGTTCTTACCGTAGGTGGGCGGGGTGTAGACAAAGGCACGGCGCACCTGCTTTGTGCTCTCGCTCCAGAACAGCACCTGCTGCACATTGCCGTGAGGCACGTTCTTCATGGCGTAGAAGTCCTGGTCGTGGGCCGGAATCTCTATGCCACTCTCCCATCTGCACGAACCGTAGTAGTTCAGCGCACCAGGGTCGTTGAGCGTGGCACCGTCGACAGTCAGGTGGTAATAGTGGAATCCCTCATCCATCGGGCCAGCCGTCTGGCCTACCCAAGAGTTGTCATAGGCGCGATGCAGTTTGGTGCCACCCTGGCCGCCCAGACCGAGACTCACACTGACAGCCTGTGCATCGGGAATCTCAACACGGAAACGCACGATGCCCTGCGAGTTGACCTGCGGATACTGCTGGCCTGGCTGGTTCATCACCGATGGCTTGAAGTCTTCCTTCACATTGGGATCTTCAGGGAAGGCCATATCGGGATTGAAAGGCGGGCGCTGCGGCTGAGCCTGTGTACGGTCAGTACGCGGCTTGCGGGCAGGCTTCGGCGGCAATGGCCAGAGGGCGGTCTTCATGTCGCGAATATAGTTGTAGGCCATCTTGGGTTTGTATTCCGTGTCGAAGGGCAGCGGATAGTTGGCAGCACCGAGCCACGAGTCGCGGTCGCCCAGGTTCCAGAATGTCACGCAGTCGATGACATCCTTATGCTTGCGCAGCACGCCAAACACTCGGGCATACTGGTCGGCCAGATGCTGTTTTATGCTATCGGTCACCGTGACGCCATCAGTGCGGAAACGCAGTGCACCACCCATCTCTTCATTGGTGCGAATGTCCAGCTCGGTGACGTGAATGTGCTGCACAATCTCACTAAAGCGCGTGATGGCCGAGTCGAGTTGCTGCTCGGTGGGGAAGTAGATGTTGTAGTGGCCTTGCATGCCTATGCCGTCAATGGGCACACCGGCCTGCTTCATCGTCTTCACCATATTATATATACGCTCGCGCTTGTGAGCGTCGACGGTACTATAATCGTTGTAGAAGAGCAGGGCGTTCGGGTCGGCCTCGCGGGCATACTCGAAAGCCTTGCGGATGAACTCGTCGCCGCAAAGCTTATACATTGCACTCTGGCGGTAGGGGTCGCTGGCCTTGGGATCGTCGCTGATGGCCTCGTTGACCACGTCCCAGCAGTACACCACGTCCTTGTAGCGGCTGACAATGGCCTGGATGTGGTTCTTCATGCGCTGATAGAAGACCTCCTTCGTGGGGTTGTCACCCAGCATCCACTGGCCTATCTGCGAGTGCCACATCAGACAGTGGCCGCGCAGCTTCAGCCCGTTCTGTCGGCAGAAGTTGGCAATGCGATCGGCACCCACCCAGTTGTACTGGCCCTCGCGAGGCTCGGTGGGTTCGGGCTTCATGTCGTTCTCGGCAGTGATGCTGTTGAACTCGCGACAGATGAGAGCCATCTGGTCCGGATTGCTCACATTGCGCTGGTTCACGGCCACACCCACCATAAAGTAGTCTTTGTAGGCGTCCTTCAGTCCCTGTGCCTTCACCGCGCCGGTGCCCATGAGGAGCGACAAGAGCAGGAGCATGCTGTGGTAATGTTTCATTGGTTCGGTTTTATTTGTTAATTATTCAAGTTTCGCATTCGCTCAACTCTCATGGAGTTAAAGGAGTTCTTGGACAAGCCAAGCGGCAAAGCCGAGCGAAGGGAGTTAAAGGAGTTAAAGACGATAGTCCTTTCCCTTGAATGTCCCTCAGAAGCTTGGAATCTGGAGCGGCAAAACTATCGTCTTTAACTCCTTTAACTCCATTAACTCCTTTAACTCCTCAACTTGCGAAAGTTGATTAGTTATTGTTAATCGAATGACGGTGCAAAGTTACGAAAAATTATGCAATCGCGCTATCGCACATGTTGTTGTTTGTTTCGCCCACGTTTCAAGGTGCCCCAAGTAGGGCTGCCAACAGCGTACAACATGGCGCCCAAACGCCCCCTACTGATGCACCGCCATCTGGAAGGGACTCATGGGCAAGCCGGAGCGCGAGAAGGCATTGGCGCGCACGGGATTGTTCTTCCACGCATAGCGCACGCTGACAGGCTGGGCCACCTGCGAGCTGAGCGTGATGGTGTTGCCCTGCGACGTGGCCCGGGCCACCACATAACGGCCATCGGCACCAGCCAGCTCGAATTCGTGCAGCTCGCCATCGGAACGCAACGGCTGGTCAAGCACCAGCACCACCTGGTCACCATCGGCCCGCGCACCGACCACCTGCGGCGAGAGCAGGCTCTTCGGATGCCAGAGTATATGGTCGAAGCCAAGAGCCACACGCTGGGCCACCTCTTGCTTGCGCAGCGGATGAATGTCAACGGCCTCGCCAAGGTCTATGATGCAGGCCAGCTCGGCGTTAGGCTGGTGCCGGGCCACCTGCCGCTGTGCCTCGCGCACTTGGCTCCATGCCGTGTTCTGCGGCTGGTCGGAGGGTTCCATGAAGTTGGCCAGCTGCACAATGACAAAGGGCAGATCGGGCTGGGCAAACAGTTGGCGCCAGCCTGTAACCAGCTCGGTAAGCCACGTCTCATAGTTGACAGCGTCGCTGCCCGCGTTGCTCTCGCCCTGATACCACACCACGCCCTGCAAGGCGTATGGAGCCAGAGGGCAGAGCATCGCGTTATATAATACGGTGGGAAGGTTCTGCCCACCGCCATCAATGCCAGGGCAGGGCTGCATGCGCGCACCTTCGTGAACGCGCCACTCTTCGCTCAGAGCCACCTCGGTGCCGTCGTCGAAGATGAGTTTGTAGGGTTTTTCGGGGATGAAGTGTGGAGCGCCGCCCTTGGTCACAAAGCGCACGGTCAGCGCGTTGCGACCCTCAGCGAGCAGACCAGCAGGGATGGTGTAGCGGCGCGGCGGATACTGATAGCCCGTCTGTCCCACCTGCTTACCGTTGACGTAGGTCTGGTCGGCATCGTAGAGCGTGCCCACAAGCAGACGACACGACTGTCCGGCATGGGCAGCATCGATTTCGACATACTGACGGGCCCAGAAAGAGCCTTGATAGCGGAAGTCGCGGGTAAGGTTGACACTCTGCGGGCGACCGTTGGGCAGGCTGCTGAACACACGCTTCAGCTCCCACTGGCTGTCATCGAAATCCAGAGCACTCCACTGTCCGGCAAGACCTGGGTCGGTATCGTTGAGCAGGCGCTGCCAGCGGCTCTGCGCCTGTTGGTTGGCACGCTGCATGGAGCGCACCATCTCATCGTCCTGATAGAACTGTGTGCGGCTCAGCTCGGCAGGAAAGTGCTGCTGCAAGGTGTCGGCTGAGAGCCATGCCTGAATGGGGGTGCCGCCAAGGGAGTTGACGATGATGCCCTGTGGCACGCCTGTCTTCTCGTACATCTCGCGCCCCAGGAAGTAGCCCACGGCCGAAAACAGCCAAGCGTTCTCCTTGGTGACAGGCTTCCAGTTGATGGGTGTGGGCTTCACGTCGCGCTTGGGTCCGTGAGTGTCGTAGTCAGTCTGCACGCGAAACATACGGATATTGGCGTTAGAGTAGTCATCAATCACCTTTCCATATTGCGGATATACCCGCTCTACGGTGACGTCGATGTTCGACTGGCCCGAACATAGCCACACGTCGCCAATCAAGATATCCTCGATGAGTTGAGGGTTCTTCGCAAGCGAAGCGTCTCCTGACGCTTCGCTTGCGAAGAACCCTAAACTCTCAACTCTCAACTCATACGGTCCACCGGCCTTCTGCTGGGGCAACACCACTTGCCAATGACCATCAGCGTCGGCGGTCGTATCGTAGACACGGTTCTTGAACGTCACGCGGACATGCTCGCCCGCATCGGCCTGCCCCCAGACGGGGATGGGCTTGCCGCGTTGCAACACCATTCCGTTCTGGAACAACTGCGGCAGCTGCACCTTGGCCTCTGCCGTCATTGCGCCGAGAAGCGCAACAAATACTATCAATGCTTTTTTCATAAGTAGATGAACATAATTAGTTTATACAATCCGCAGGGACAGCCCCGAAGGGGCGCTAAGACCACAGGCTGGAGCGCGCCCCAGCCTGTAATCTTATCAGCCCTTCGGGCTTTGGCTGCGCATACATTTATATAAGATAATTTTGATCAGTTACTTAACATGGGCAAAAGTAATGCTTTTTCGTGAGAAAAACGATTTTCTGGCGTCTCATTATCTGGTAATGAAACATTTTGTGAAGCATCTGCAACATTCTGCCACACTATTATTAAAATAAAAGTAGTAACTTTGCAGCAAGAAACCAAAACCATTATAACGATATGACAGACTCTACTCAACAAAAAGGCTTTTACAAGCTATCATGGGTACAGCGCATCGGATTCGGTGCAGGCGACCTGGCGCAGAATCTGATTTACCAGACCATCTGCATGTATCTGCTGTTCTTCTACACCGACGTCTATGTGCTCGGAGGCGACGCAGCCAAGTCAGCAGGCCTGGCCGGAACCATGTTCCTCGTAGTCAGGCTGGTCGACGTGCTGTGGGATCCGCTTGTGGGAACCTTCGTCGACAAGCATACGCCGCGCTGGGGCAAATACCGCAGCTACTTGGTGATGGGTGGCATACCGCTCACCATCCTGGCCATCCTGTGCTTCTGGGACGGCTTTGCACCGTCGCTCGTCTATGCTTACTTCACCTACGTGGGTATGTCGATGCTCTATACCTTAATTAATGTACCATACGGTGCTCTGAACTCCTCGCTGACCCGCGACACCGACGAGATAACCATCCTCACGTCTGTGCGCATGTTCATGGCCAACGTGGGCGGACTGTGCGTGTCGGCTGGTGTGCCCATCATCGTGGCCCTGTTTGCCCAGTCGCAGAGCCTCCCCATCGAGATGGCACTGTTCATGGGACTTGGCTCGCTGCCTTCGTTCATCTTCATGCCGCTGGTGCCAGCCATCAAGCGCAAGGTGGGCAAGAAGAACATGTTCTACATCTTCCTCTCTGTTGCCATCGTGGGCATGGCCATGCTCTATGTCATCAGCAAGATGGGCACGGTGAAGGAGAACATCACGCTGGTATACATCGCACAGTTTGTCAAGTCGACAGGCGTCATCGTGGCCACTGGCTACATGTGGGCACTCATACCCGAGGTTATCTCTTACGCAGAGTACACCACTGGTCGCCGTATCGCCGGCATCGTCAATGCCCTGACGGGCATCTTCTTCAAGGCAGGCATGGCACTCGGTGGCGTGGTGCCTGGTCTGGTGCTGGCATGGACACACTACGTGGCCAGCGAGCAGGCCTCTACGCTGCCCAAGGATTCGCGGGCTTGGTTCCTCACCATGCTCATCTTCTCGCTCGTGGGCCTATGCCTGCTCGTCTTCTGCTTCTCGCAGACGAAAGAGCGCGTGGTGATGGACGAGAGCGAGACGAAGAACGTAAAGGTAAGCGACCTATGGACTGAGTTCATGCGCAACCGCCCCCTGCGCATCATTGCCCTGTTCTTCATCACGGCCTTTGCCATGATGTCGGTGGGCAACGCTGCCGGAGCCTACTTCATGAACGACCTGGAACTGCAGTCGCCCGAGGCACAGGAGGGCATCCGCTGGCTGGTGTGCATCATCCCCGCCATGCTCCTGCTGCTCGCCATGTTCATCATCTCGAAGTACGAACTGAGCGACGAGGTCATCGACAAGATCAACCGCGAGATAGAACAACGCAACAAAGACCTATAAGCCCCATAAAAGCAAAGAGCAATGAAACCACGCTATCTTTTCCCCAGTGACTATATGGCCGACCCCTCGGCCAACGTGTTCAACGACCGCCTGTATATCTACCCCAGCCACGATTGGGAGGCCGGCGCAGCCTTCGACGATGACGGCGGACACTTCCAGATGAAGGACTACCACGTGCTGTCGCTCACCGACGTGTTTGAAGGCGAAGTGACCGACCACGGCAAGATTCTCGACGTGAAGGACGTACCTTGGGCCGAGAAGCAAATGTGGGACAACGACGTTGTCGAGAAGAACGGCAAGTACTACCTTATCTTCTCGGCCAAGGACTACAACGGCGTGTTCCATCTTGGCGTGGCCGTGGCCGACAAGCCCGAAGGTCCGTTCGTTCCGCAGGAGCACCCCATACGTGGTTCGTTCTCCATCGACCCCTGTGTCTTCAAGGACGACGACGGCCAGATATACTGCTACTTCGGTGGTCTTTGGGGTGGTCAGCTACAGTGGTATCAAGCACCCACCATGCCCGCTGGTTCTGCCAGCGAGAGCGCCGACCTCGGCCCCGCCCCTGACCGCCAGACGCAGCTCTATGCCCCCGTCAACGCCCCGGCACTGCCCAGCTGCGTGGTGCGCATGAGCGATGACGTGTTGCAGTTTGCCGAGGCGCCCCACCCCGTCATTGTACTCGACGAGGACGGCCAGCCCATGAAAGCCGGCGACCCGCACCGTTTCTTCGAGGCATCGTGGATGCACAAATACAACGGCAAGTACTACTTCAGCTACTCCACGGGCGACAGCCACCTGCTGTGCTACGCCATCGGCGACTCGCCCTACGGCCCGTTCCGCTTCAAGGGCGTACTGCTCGACCCCGTCGTGGGCTGGACCACCCACCACAGCATCGTTTGCTATAAAAACCAGTGGTATCTGTTCTACCACGACTGCGTGCCCTCGAACGACGTCACCCATCTGCGCTCGCTGAAGGTGCAACAACTCTTCTACAACCCCGACGGAACCATTCAGAAAGTCGTGAATGAATAACCAATCTGTCATAGAACGCTTCTACAGGACTCACAAAGACGAGCTTATCGCCTTTGTGAGTTCACGGCTGCATAACACCCAGGAGGCTGAGGACATGGTCCACGAGACCTTCCTCCGCTTGCTGTGCGATTCGCACCCCATCGCCGAGACAACGCTGGGAGCGCTGGCCTACACGCTCTGCCGACGGCAAATAGCCGACTGGTACAGACATAGCACGGTAATGGCCGACGCAGAACACGAGCTGCGCCACCAAGACCGGGGCATGGCCAACGCTGAGTCGGTGCTCTCCGTGCGCGACATCACCGAGCAGCTGGAGCGTTCGATGGCACGCCTGCCCGAAGAGTGCCGACAGGTCTACCGTCTGCACATCTACGGCGGCATGAAGACTGCCGACATCTGTCAGGCTACGGGCATGAAGTATAAGAACGTGGAATATCGCCTTGGTATTGCCCGCAAGGAAATAAGAAACAAACTGAAACACATCTCATGAAACTATCCGCCCTCTTCTGCCTATCACTCATTGTCTATTATCTTGCGCCAACGGCTGCCCATGCCGAAGACGGCAGCAAGCTCTGGCTTCGCCACGACCCGTCGGCCCTGCAGGGCATCGTCGAGCGCATCGACCCCACCATGCCCGATGACGACGGCTATCGCATCGAGGGCCGCACAGTGTCGGCGCGCACCAAGACGGGGCTGCTATATGGCCGCTATGCACTGCTCCGTGGCGAACAGGGCGAGTCGCACCCATATTTCAAGCTGCGCATACTGAACCATTGGGACAACCTCGATGGCACGATAGAGCGCGGCTATGCCGGCAAGAGCATCTTCTGGAATGAAGAATCAAAAATGAAGAATGAAGAATTATCTCTTCACTTTTCACTTATCAAGCAGTACGCCGAAGCCTGCGCCTCCATCGGCATCAATGGCACGGTGCTCAACAACGTGAACGCATCGCCGAAGATGCTTACGCGCGCATATATAAATAAGGTGAAGCAGATTGCCGACACGCTGCGCCCTTGGGGTATACGCGTCTACCTCTCCGTCAACTTCGGCACACCGAAGGCTTTGGGCGAGACTAAGACTGCCGACCCGCTGAACCCGCAGGTGAGGACTTGGTGGAAAGCCAAGGCCCGCGAGATATACCAGCTGATACCCGACTTCGGTGGCTTCCTCGTAAAGGCCAACAGCGAGGGACAGCCTGGCCCGTTCGACTATGGCCGCACCCATGCCGACGGTGCCAACATGCTGGCCGACGCGCTGAAGCCCTTTGGTGGCATCGTGATGTGGCGCTCGTTTGTCTATGGTGCCAAGCACAAGGGCGAAGACCGTGTGAAGCAGGCCGTCAGCGAGTTTGCCGAACTCGACGGCAAGTCTGCCGACCGCTCGACCTATAGTCGCTCTGCCTTCGCAGAGAACGTGATACTGCAGTCGAAGAACGGACCGCTCGATTTTCAGCCGCGCGAACCCTACGCCCCCATCTTCGACCAGATGAAGAACACGCAACAGATGGCCGAGCTACAGATTACGCAAGAGTATCTTGGCCAGGGCGACCATCTGGTGTTCCTCGCCCCCATGTGGAAGGAGTTCTTCTCCTACGTGTCGCCTTCCAAGCTCAAGGGCATTGCCGGCGTGGCCAACATCGGCCTCGACCGCAACTGGTGCGGTCACCACTTCGCCCAGGCCAACTGGTATGCCTTTGGCCGCCTGGCTTGGAACCCTAATTTGACCTCAAGGCAGATAGCCGAAGAGTGGGTGACTCAAACGTTTGGAAATTCTTCATTCTTCATTCTTCACTCTTCACTTATAGACATGATGCTCCGCTCCCGCGAGGCCTGCGTCGACTACATGATGCCGCTGGGCCTGCACCACATCTTCAAGTTCGACCACCACATGGGACCCGAACCCGATGGCTTCAAGGCCGAATACCCGATAGAGTGGTGTCCCGTCTACTACCACAAGGCCGACCGCGAGGGCGTAGGCTTCGACCGCTCCACACGTGGCACGGCTGCCACCCAGCAGTATCGCGCCCCCTACTCCACCCTCTACGACAGTCCGACGACGTGTCCCGAACAGTATCTGCTCTGGTTCCACCATCTGCCCTGGACCTATCGCACGCTGAGCGGTCGCACGCTGTGGGAAGAGCTTCAGTTCCGCTATAACCGTGGTGTAGCCGAGGTGGAGGACTTTGTGCGCATCTGGGAGGAAGCCCGCCCCTACATAGACGAGCAACGCTGGCGGGAGGTCGACGAGAAACTGCAGAAACAGCTGGACGATGCCTGCGAGTGGCGCGATGTCTGTCTGAAATATTTCGGCAGCTTTGCCACCGCACAATAGAAACATCCCTACCCTCTCCCCATGCACGCAAGGGAAGAGGGCATTTTGGAACTAAAAACTACTGCTACATGAAACGACTGCTACTCTCCCTGATGCTCCTTGCGAGCCTGTCAGCCAACGGCCAGCAACCCATCCTCGGCGGCGAGCTGAGCAACTCGGCCGCCACCTGCATAGAAGACATTGACGAGGTGATGCCACGCATGGCACAGCTCGGACTGAACACCGTGCTCGTGCCCGCCTACTGGGAGCTGATGGAGCCACAGGAAGGCCGGTTCGACTTCACGCTCATCGACCGTACCATCCAGCAGGCTCGTGCCAATCAGCTAAAGGTGGTGTTCCTATGGTTCGGTGCGTGGAAGAACTCCATGTCGTGCTATGCCCCGCTGTGGTTCAAGCAGGACACCAAGCGTTTCCCCCGTGCCCGCACGGCCAGCGGCAAACCGTTAGAGATAGCTTCGGCCTTCTCCGACAATGTGCTGCAGGCCGACCTGCGTGCCTTCACTGCCCTGATGCAGCACATCAGCAAGACCGACACCGACGGCACCGTAGCCATGATGCAGATAGAGAACGAGATAGGCATGCTCGAAGATGCCCGCGACCACTCGCCACTGGCCGAGCAAGCCTACAAGAAGGGCGTGCCACAGCCGTTGCTCACCTATCTGAAGGCGAACCAGAAGCAGCTACACCCCTGGCTGCAAGCTCGAATAAAAAGCCTCGCGCCTAACTCACCCTGGACAGCAGTCTTCGGCGACGACCTCTACACCGACGAAGTCTTCATGGCCTACTATTATGCCTGCTATGTGGAGCATCTGGCACAGGCCGCCCGACGCCTCATCCCCAACATGCCACTCTATGTCAATGCTGCCATGAACAGCCGTGGCCGCAAACCAGGCGAATATCCGTCGGCGGGTCCGCTGGCTCATCTCATCGACCTCTGGCACTGTGGTGCCCCCACCATCGACCTGCTGGCACCCGACATCTACGACACCGGCTTCAAGCAGTGGGCCAGCCAATATGCCCTAAAGAACAACCCGCTCTTCATACCCGAGAGCCGTTGCTGCCAGAACAGTGGCGTGCGCGCCCTCTATGCCTTCGGCGAGCACCACGCGCTGGGCTTCTCGCCCTTCGCCATCGACCAGGCCAAACCAGCCGAGACCGAAAGTGTCAGCCAGGCCTACGCCCTCTTGCGCCAGCTGTCCCCTTACCTCACCCCTGGGCAAAGCGCGCACGCTCGCAGCCTTTCTCCACTCACCTCATGGGGTCTTCTCTTCGACCAGGAAGACCGCGAGCGCATCATCGAGGACGAGGGGCTTATGCTCACCTGCCGCCACTATTTCACCTTGCCTTGGGATTCGCGCGCCACCGATGGGAGCACGTGGCCCGAGGGCGGTGCCATCATCGTGCGACTGGCCCAGCACGAGTATATCATCGCCGGCTCTGGCATCGTTGTCAGCTTTGCCACCAAGAGCGAGAAGCAACAGGAAGAGCAGAAGACACTGGGCGAAGACGGCTTTGCTGAGCAGGGTGCCTCGCGCCACTCCTCTCTCACCACTCGTCAATTCTCTGGCCGTCGCATAGGCATAGGCTCTGTCGACGAGGTGAACATCGACGCCCAGGGCATCCACTACCTGCGGCGCCACAACGGCGACCAGGACCATCAGGGGCGCCACGCCCGCATCAGCGTCGGCGACTGGAAGCTTCTGCACATCCGTCTTTACGAGTATGAGTAAAAGTTCCGCCGAAAAAGTTGCCATCTTGCCATTTCGCTCATAACGCATTGTGTTCCAGCGAGAAATGCGAGTGGCAAGTTGCTATTTTGGGTGGCAACTTGTTATCATTTTAACAGTTTCATAGCCGTTTTTCAGCGATTTTGCCCATATCCGCCAGCTACTATCCAGACTTTTCGCATGGCGACGCGCTGTCCATTTACTGGCAACGCGCTGTGCCTGTTTCAAAATGGTTTAAACGTTATTAAAAACGCTTTCTAATGCAATTACAGATGCTTTGTAATGGCATTACAAAAGGTTTGTAAAAGTCAGAAAAGAATTAGAAATAATATGGTTCAACAATTAGCGAGTCTTATTTATCCAAATTAGTGGAAAATGCTTGGTTCATGTCGCACACAGCCTTTTTCCCTTTCAGTTGCGGCTTTTTCCTTTAATTTTTGATAAATCTTTCTTGACGTCGCTCGTTTTCCACATATTTATATTACCTTTGCACCGGTTATTTGTGCGGACGTCACGCTGCTTGTGAAGGCAGGAGTCCGTTTAGCACAGGTGCGGCCACGAGAGCCAAAGGCTCACTTACGCCCGGAGCGGCGTATGGAAATGGACGCATCGCCGCAAGGTGATAATCATTACATCGTTAGAATCGACGAGGGCGTTATGCTCTATCTTGCTAAGTGAAATCTACCAAACTTCAACTTGCAACAAGATGGCATAGTGTACTTCGTCCTACGCGATAGCGTGGGATTGTTGTACCCTATTATCTTTTGCAAAGGTTTTGGTAGAACCTCACTTAGAAGAAGTAGGACATACGCAGTCTTACGCTTCTTTCGTATGTAGCTTCAAGAATCGAAAACTACAAACATATTAACTTATTAAACACTACTACTTATGGTGAATTTACTACAAAGATCAAAAAAGATGCTCCTCGTTGCAGCTGCACTGTGCGTGGGGGCAAGTGCCTCGTGGGCTGATACGACTGTCACTTACGATTTCGTGTCATGGGCACAGGCAGGCTACAAAATGGGAACAAATGGGCCTATTCAGCCAGTAGAATCTGTTAACAGCTATGACTTTTATGGAATCTTGGATTCTGATAATTCTATTGTATTCCCTTTTTCTGGATATTATCAGATGATTTGTCGTAATGATGGAATAAGCAGGGCTTATCTGAGAAGCGGTAGCAGTGGAAATGATAAATATGGACTCTATTTCGGAAGTTCAAGTCAACCCTTACAGTTAAAAGCTTTGACACCTGGCGACAAAGTTGTATTTACTTTCACAGGAACGGCACCATCATGGCGATGCACGAATTTAACCAAAGAAGCTGTAGCCGTTGCAAGCGGGGATGATCTTGTCTCTGGTGCAGAGTATATAGTGACTGGCGATGGCCTTCAAAACATCACTCTGATGGGAATGTACACCAATCTTCAACGCATAGAAATAACAACATCTAAGACCATCGGAAAAGTTACTTCTTACGATTTCTATTTGTGGGCAAAACTCGGCTATTCTTTCAGCTTCCTGGAAACAACAGCTGCCAGTGGTCAAAATTATGGTGTTGTGAAGAATGTAGTAAAGGATGGAGATGAAATCGTAAGTGAAGAAGTCATTCAAAGTTTTGAAGGACTGATTTCGTTTAATAGCAACTATTATTTTCGAGCAGATGCGAACAAAAAGGCATATGGACTTTATAATCAAAATAAAAATGCTCAGTCGTTCCATATGTATGGACTTAACCCTGGTGAACGAATCGCAATAACAGGTGGAACAAACTATTATTCAGGCAATTTAACTAAAGATGGGACAACAGCAGTTGCTAATGGCGCATCGTTAGAATCTGGCGTTGACTATATAGTAGGAGGGGAGACTGCGGGGCAAGAGATTACGCTGACTTCACCCCAAAATACTCAAATCAAGAATATCGTCATTACGGGAAGCACGGCAGAAACTTTTAGTACAGCTCCTGTGATTGATTATAATGACGGCAATGTAACCATCACCCCAGCTACCAGCACCTATGGCACTTACAGCTATACATATTATACTACCGACGGAACTACACCTTCGGTTTCAAATGGCAATCCATATACAGGTTCCTTTGCCGCACCTGTTGGAACTACCATAAAAGCTGTAACAGTTCTGCTTACGGGTGTTAGTTCTTCTGTCACTTCTTGCACAATTCTTCCTCAGCCCTCAGTTGCCGTCAGTGCAATGGCCACGAACGGAAGTCTTTATAGCCCTACTCTGGCAATTACAATTCCTAATTATGATGACCTTACGGTTGCATATACCGTGGATGGTGTTGATGTCTCAGCAAATGTGAGCAATGGAACCTATAATGCAACAATGCCAGGAACATTTAAGGTTGCTATTTCAAGAGAAGGAGATATTCCCAATGAAATCACCTATGAGGTAAAATATTATGAAATATCCAATACCTATGATTTGAAAAGTTATACAGCAAGCGATTTGGGAAGTAACTGGACGAAGTTTGAGGCACAGGGTAAGCCCGATGGCAGTTCCAATAAGAATTGGAGCAGTGCCTTTAGCACTAATGTAGACTATTATTGGTATAACTATACAGGGGAAGGGGCTGGCTCCTCAGATGTAATTGACGGCTTAACTGTTGGAATCAATACGGGTGACGGTCGAGCACCTTATTTCTTTATTGGCTATGGGCTTTGGTTCCCCTATAACACAATTAGTAGTACCGATGGTTCTAAAACAAGTACAGTCTCAAATTCTAGCACATACTCCATTGGAGTTTCTGAAGGAACAGAAGATCAAATTGTTGGATATTATGTTGCCACGAACTATGGTGGAACTGTAAGAACCTATTTTTACAATGGCAACCAGAATTATTCATTACCCAAATTGTCAGGAATGCTTAGGACTGTTACGGTATACAGCCCAGCGCCAGAGACACAGTCTGCCACTATCGGCTCCACTGGCTACGCAACCTTTAGCAGCACATACGCCCTCGACTTCAACGATGTGACCGATGCAACGGCCTATATTGCTACAAACAAGAGCGGTGACAACATTCAGATGCAGTCAATCACTGGCACTGTGGCAGCAGGTACGGGTCTGGTGCTGAAGAGCGCTAATGGCGGCTCGGCTTCGGTCAGCATTCCTGTGGTTGCTTCGGGCACGACCTATAATGCAGAGTCAGATCCAAAGAACTATCTGTTTGCTGTTGACCACGACTACAACCTGACGGCATCAGCTAACGGCACCAACTATGTGCTGAGCGTGCAGGGTGGCAAAGTGGTGTTTGCTCCTGTTGGCTCAACTGCTGCTCCTGTGAAAGCCGGCCATGCCGCTCTCTGGATTCCTACGGCAGCTGCTCAGCAGTCTCGTGCGCTGGTGATGTCGTTTAGCGACGAGAGCACTGGCATCGAACAGCTTGAGAGTGTAAGACAAAGTACTGACAATACCGTTTACAACCTGAATGGC